>ERZ826220.3960-NODE-3960-length-10877-cov-3.307614_pt1 | contig 10877 bp, 15 predicted proteins | sample MGYA00519927_ERZ826220 | MGnify/ENA primary metagenome ERZ826220 (study PRJEB31778, sample SAMEA3449225) | human gut metagenome | biome: human gut; feature: human-associated habitat; material: faeces | place: United Kingdom | collected 2010/2012 ...
TTTTTTAAATTTAGAATCCAAGCTCTTCGCCTACGAGAATAACTTTGATCCTGCCTTTAGGATTTGACTTTCTCGTAACCACCCAATCTACGCATATACAGCCGTCGCCTGTACATTCTCCGCATTTGCCTATTACGCCGCAAGGCGTTTTGAGTCCAAATCTTGCCGCGTTTATCGGGGCTGCTATTGTTTGCACGCGCGCGATAGCAGCGTCGATGTTGCGTACCACTTTATTTATACCGACAATAATCACGATGCTCTTCGGTCCGAAGCAAAGCGCCGCAACCCTGTTGCCGCTGCCGTCAACATTGAGAAGCTCACCGTTTTCTGTGAGCGCATTCGTGCTCATGATAAAAGTGTCCGCCGTAAGCGCCTGTCTCATAATATCAGCTTTTTCCTCAGGTGTTTTGCCAAGGTCTCTGTCTACAAGAGTATAACCGTCTTTTCTTAATCTATCCACGAGACCGATTTCGTTTATGCTCGCAGAGCCGCCCCAGCCTACAGAGTGCTCTTTTGGAATAACAGACAGCGCTTTTTCGAGAGCTTCTCCCTTATCTTTGCAGTAATATGCTTCAAAACCTCTTGCTTCAAGCGCTTTTACAACGGTCGGGCCGTAAAGAGCATTTCTCTTGTCAAACAATTCTTTGTTCATATCAAATCCTCCCATCCACAAAATCAATACTTGAATATATTATAACAACATAGCATTAAAAGAGAAAGAAAAATGTCAAAAATGCTAACAAAATTGACCTGTATGATGTATAATAGTTAAAATAATTTTGAAAAAAATAAAAGCGAAAAGATTATGAATATGAAAAAGAAAAATTTATCAAAAATAACAGCAATATTGATTTTTATTTTAATAGCAATTACAGCAGCGTTTTGCGCAGTATATCTGTTTTCGGGCAAAAAAGCTGGTGCAGAAGAACCATTTGTGCCTGAAATGACGCTTGATGATCAAAGTTATGCAATAAAAGATGGCTGCGTGCTTATACCGGCAGGAAGACCGCGCGTACCGCAGTTAGTATGCGATGATGCAGACGCGGTATATCAAGCATTTTTTGCGGATGGTGAAACGGAAGCTTTCGCTAAAATTGTATGTGGTGAAGATATATACGAAATAAAATTTTTAAAAGATCCGGCGCTGGGATTTGAGCTGCAATATGACGATTATTACTATTTTGTCCCGTCGTTTGAAGTGCAGGGCGAGGTTACATATACATCAAGCGACGCAAGCATTGCGCAAGTATCGGATGACGGCGAAGTGCATATTATAAATGTAAGCGATAAAGGTGTAGTAATAACGGCGGATGATGGACATAATATAGAAGAAATAATAAAAGCATTAGAAAAAGCAAAAACAATAAAAGAAAAACCAACATGCATAATAGCAAAAACAATAAAAGGAAAAGGCGTATCATATATGGAAAATGATGTAAAATGGCATGGCATAGCACCAAACGAAGAACAATATCAGTTAGCAATGAAAGAACTAGGAGGTGCAATATAAATGAAAGAAGAAAAAAAAGCAACAAGGCAAAGTTATGGAGAGGCATTACTAGAACTTGGAAGAAAAAATAAAAATATAGTTGTATTAGATGCAGACTTAGCAGGAGCAACAAAAACAAGTATATTTGCAAAAGAATTTCCAAATAGATTTTTTGATATGGGAATAGCAGAACAAAATATGATAAGTACAGCAGCAGGTTTAGCCACTACTGGAAAAATTCCATATGCAAGTACATTTGCGGTATTTGCTGCGCGGAAGAGCATATGACCAAATAAGAAATAGTGTATGTTACCCTAAATTAAATGTGAAAATATGCGCAACGCATAGTGGAATAACAGTAGGAGAAGATGGAGCAACACACCAAATGATAGAAGATATATCACTAATGAGAACACTTCCTAATATGACAGTTTTAAGTACATCTGACGATACACAAACAAAATGGGCAGTGGAAGAAATTTCAAAAATAAATGGACCCGTTTTTCTAAGACTTGCACGTCTAGCAACACCTATAATTTATGATGAAAATCAAAAATTTGAAATAGGCAAAATGATACAAATAGGAGAAGGAACAGATGCAAGTATTTTTGCAACAGGTGTAACTGTTGCAGAAGCTATAAAAGCCAAAGAAGAACTAGAAAAACAAGGAATAAATATTAGAGTTATAGATGTACATACAATAAAACCAATAGATGAAGAAATGATTATAAAATGTGCAAAAGAAACAAAAAAACTTATATCAGTAGAAGACCATAATATAATTGGAGGCCTTGGAAGTTCTATATGTGAAGTACTTTGTGAGAAATGTCCTACAAATCTTACAAGGCTTGGAATAAAAGATACATTTGGAAAGTCAGGAAAAGCAGAAGAATTGATGAAGTATTTTGGAATTGATAAAGATTCTATAATTGAAGCTGTAATAAAATATAAAAATGTAAATTTTATGTGAAAAATTTAAGATAATGAAAAAAAGAGAAAAACGATAAAAAATGTAAAAAAACCAACATTTTCTATCGTTTTTTTGTATTAAAAGTATTGCAAAAAAAATAGATTATTGATATGATATGATTGAATACGGATATAACAAGGAGAAATATATTATGATAGAATTTAGAAATGTATCAAAAACATATGATACAGGAACAAAAGCGGTAAAAAATGCTAATTTTGTTATAGAAAAAGGAGAATTCGCATTTTTAGTAGGATCTTCAGGAAGTGGAAAATCAACATTAATAAAATTAATTTTAAAAGAAGAAGAGCCAACATCTGGAAATATAATAATAAACGGAAAAGATACAACATTTCTAAAGCAAAGCAGAGTTCCATATTTAAGAAGAAGTATGGGGGTTGTGTTCCAAGACTTTAGACTATTACCAGATAAAACAGTTTATGATAATGTAGCATATGCAATGTATATAGTAAGAGCAACACCACGACATATAAGAAGACAAGTTCCGATGGTACTTTCACTTGTAGGGTTAAGTGGAAAAGCAAAAATGTACCCAAACGAATTATCAGGTGGAGAACAACAAAGAGTTGCACTTGCAAGAGCATTAGTTAATAATCCATCAATGCTTATAGCAGACGAACCAACAGGAAATTTAGACCCAGACACAGCATGGGATATAATGAACCTATTAAATGACATTAATATGAGAGGAACAACTGTTGTTGTTGCAACACACGCAAAAGACATAGTAGACAAAATGAAAAAAAGAGTTATACATATAAGCAAAGGCGACATAGTAAGAGATGATAAAAAAGGTGGGTATGATTGTGAAATATAGTGTTTTAGGATATTTTATAGGAGAAGGATTTAGCAATGTTTTCAAAAATAAGAAATCAACAGGAGCATCATTAATGATAATGTGTGCAACTATGATTATATTTGGAATATTTCTTATACTTGGAGAAAACATTAACCATATAGTAAAAGAAGTAGAAGGTTCACAGGGAATACAAGTTTTTTTAAATGCAGATGCAACAGATGAACAAGTAAAAGAACTTGGAGAAAAAATAAGAAATATAGAAGTAAATGGAACAAAAGCAGTAAATACTGTAGTACATAAAACTAAAGAAGATGCTTTAAACACAATGAAAGAAAGATTTAAAGAAAAACAAGATTTATTATCTACATTTGAAGGAGATAACAATATATTTTCAGAATCATATGTAGTAACATTAACAGATTTAAATTTAAGTCAAGATGTGCAAGACCAAATTAGTAAATTTGAAAATGTAAAGAAAATAACAAGCAAAGACCAAACAGTAACAACATTAATAAACTTAGCAAATGGAATAAAAATAGTAACAGGAGTTATATTGCTTTTACTTATTTTTATATCAGTATTTATAATTGCAAATACAATAAAATTAACAGTACACGCAAGAAGAAAAGAAATATCAATTATGAAATATGTTGGAGCAACAAATAATTTTATAAGATGGCCATTTATTGTAGAAGGTATGATTATAGGAATTATGGCAAGTGCAATTTCCATTGTAATAGTAGGAATTGTATACAACATTATTGCAGATAATTTAGTAAATTCACAATTTATGAAGCTTATAAATATGAGTTTAGTAAGTTTTGGGGATATGTTTAATTCAATAATAATTACATATATGTTGCTAGGTATAGGAATTGGTGCATTTGGAAGTATTATTTCTATGAGAAAATATTTAAAAGTATAAAGGAGAAAACATGCGTAAAATATTATGTGGTGTTTTAGCTTTTGTAATTTGTAGTTTTAGTATAATAACATATGCAGAAGATGAAAATACAACAAATACAACTAACACAGCAAATAATGTAACAGATTTACAAACAAAACAAGAAGAAATAAAAAAACAAATAGAAGAGCAAAATGGACAGTTACAAGATGTACAAGAAGAATTAACGGAAAATTTACAACAAGTTCAAAAATTAGATGAAAAAATAGAAAGTTCAGAAAAAGAATTAAAAGAGTTAAATGAAAAAATACAAAAACTAACAGAATCTACAAATAAGCTAGAAGAAAATTTAAAAACGGCAACACAAAGTTATGAAAAACAAAAAAAGCTTTTAGAAGCAAGATTAATCGCAGTATATGAATCAGGAGATACACAATATTTAGATGTAATATTATCTTCTGCAAGTTTAGATGATTTTTTATCAAACTATTTTCTAGTAACTGAACTTGCAACATATGATGAACAGCTTTTAGAAGAGGTAGAAACTAAAAAAAATATAATTGAACTTGCAAATAAAAGATTAAATGAAAATTTAGAGCAATTAAAGACAATTAAGCAAACACAGCTTACAACATCAAAGGTATTACAAAACACAAAAGCTCTAAGGGAAAATTACATAACGAAGTTGTCTGATAAAGAAAAAGCAATTCAGACACAAATTGATGAATATAACAATCAATTTGCAGAAGTAAACAAAGAAATACTTGCACTTTCTAATGTAGATGTATTATCAGATAAATACATAGGGGGAGTGATGGCATGGCCAATTCCAGGTTATACCAAAATCACATCAAATTATGGAATGAGAACACACCCAATTACAGGAGTATACAAGCTACATACAGGTGTAGATGTTTCAGCGCCAATTGGTGCAAACTTTGTTGCAGCAAATGATGGAATAGTTACAAAAGCATGTTATAATGCTGCATATGGAAATATGGTAATTATTGATCATGGTGGTGGGATTTCAACATTATATGCACATGGATCAGAAATTCTTGTACAAGTTGGACAAGCTGTTACAAGAGGAGAAGCAGTACTTAAGGTTGGGTCTACTGGATATTCAACAGGTGCACATGCGCACTTCGAAGTAAGAATAAATGGAGAAGTAACAAATCCAATAGAATATATAACAACAAACAAAATTCCAGAGTCAACAAAACAAAATAAAAATGAAAATACAACTGACACAGAAAATGAAAATACATTAAATACGACAAATACAACAAATTAAATTTAGGAGGAACATATGAAAAATATAGTCCAAAAAATAATTGTAATAACAATAATATCAATACTTTTATTGTATACAAATACATTAATTGTTTCAAATGCAGCAAACGAAATATCTAATTATCAGGCTGAGCAAAAACAAAATGAAAGTAAAATTACTGAAACACAAGAAAAAATGAAAGAAGTAGAAAAAATAAAAGATGAAACATTAAAAGAAGTTGAAAAATTAAATGTTCAGATATCAGATTATGAAGGACAAATAGAAACATTAGATGAACAAATTGTTTCTACTAACAAAAAAATAGAAGATGCACAAACAAAATTGCAAAAAGCTCAAAAAGACTATGAAAATCAAGAAAAATTGCTTAAAGAAAGACTAGTTGCTTCATATGAAGCAGGAGAGACATCATATTTAGATTTCTTACTTTCATCAGAGTCTTTAACAGATTTAATATCAAATTATTATTTAGTAGAAGAAATAGCATCATATGATGCCGAATTGTTAGATAAAATAGAAAAAGAAAAGAAAGAAATAGAGCAAGCAAAACAAACATTAGAAAACAGTAAAAAAGAACTTGCAACACAAAAAGCTAGCAAACAAAGTGTATCATTACAATTAAAAACATCAAAAAGCGAAAAAGACAAATATGTATCACAGTTAAGTGAAGAAGAAAAACAATTACAATCTAGAATTGATCAATTAAAAAAAGATAATCAAAGCATAGATGCAAAAATAAGAGCAAAGCAAGCTGAAATAGAAGCAGCATTAAAAAGGCAACAAGAACAAAACAGAAATAATTCTAATAGTGGATCAAATAATAGTTCAAGCAATAGTGGTACAAGTTCATCAGGATTTATTAAACCAGTAAATAGTTATGTAACAACAGGTATGTATTATTCAAGCGGTGCATATCATGGTGCAGTTGATTTTGGAGCAGCAGGGGTAAATGGAATGCCAGTTTATGCTGCAGCAGATGGAATAGTACATACAACAGCAGCATTAACTACAAGTTATGGGAATTATGTAATAATAGCACATTATAATGGATTATATACACTATATGCACATGGACAAGCAGGATCTATATGTGTGTCAGAAGGGCAAGAAGTAAAAAAAGGACAACAAATAATGAGAGTAGGTAGTACAGGAAATTCAACAGGGCCACATCTACACTTTGAAGTAAGAAAGAGCCCAGGAACATATTCATGTAGAGTTAATCCATTATCATATTTGCCATAAATTATAATAAAATAAAATTAAAATATAATAAAAAATAGCTTGTATTTATATTGCTATAAATATAAGCTATTATAAATGTTAAAAGGAGACATATATAATGAAAGAGAAAAAAGAAAGAAAAGTAAGTTTATATAAGGTAATAATGTTAATGTTATTAACCATATTTTTAACATTTATGATTACATCACTTTTAATTTATGGTTACTTTATAAACGGAAAACAATTAGGAAAATATGTACTTGTTACATCATCAGAAAATGAAGAAAATATTGCAGACGAATTAAGTAAATACAAAACTATAATAGATAAATATTTTTTTGGAGATGTTAATGAGGAAAAATTAAAAGAAGGTGCAATAAAAGGTTATATAGAAGGACTAGATGATCCATATACAGAATACATTTCAAAAGAAGATATGAAAGAATATTTAGAAGACACAAAAGGAAACTTTGTGGGAATTGGTATATATATGGTAAAAAATACATCTAAAGACAGAATAGAAGTATTATCTCCAATAAAAAATTCACCAGCTGAAAAAGCACGGAATTAAAGCAAAAGATTTAATTAAATCAGTAGATGGAGTTGAATATACAGCAGGAGACTTAGAAACAATTTCAAGCAAGATAAAAGGAGAAGAAGGTACAAAAGTAAAATTACAAATAATTAGGGGAGAGGAAACATTAGAATTTGAAGTAAGCAGAGAAAAAATAATAGTAAATCAAGTAGAAGGAAAAACATTGGAAAATAATATAGGCTATATACAAATACCATCATTTGATGAAACAACAAGTAGTGAATTTAAGACAAAATTTGAAGAACTACAAAAACAAAACATAAAATCATTAGTAATAGATTTAAGAAATAATGGTGGAGGAATAGTAAGTGAAGCATTAAAAATAGCAGATTTTATAGCTGATAAAGATTCTGTTTTATTATATGAGGTAGACAAAAATGGAAAAGAAACAGTAAAGAAATCTGAAAACGACCCAATTGTAAATATGCCAATTATAGTATTAGTAAATGGAAATACTGCAAGTTCTTCTGAAATATTAGCAGGAGCATTAAAAGATTTAGGAAAAGCCAAAATTGTAGGAACTAAAACATATGGAAAAGGTGTAATACAGGAAATATTGACACTTGCTGATGGTAGTGGATTAAAGATAACAACAGAAGAATATCAAACTCCAAATAGAAATAAAATTCATAAAAAAGGTATAGAACCTGATGAAAATGTTGAATTGAAAGACACTGTTACAAATGAAACACAAGTTGAAGAAAAAGATGACACACAATTACAAAAAGCAATAGAAATGCTTAAATAAAAAGAAGGGAAAATTAGCATGAATTTAGCAAATAAATTAACAATTTTTAGAGTAATGTTAGTACCATTAATGGTTATAGTTCCATTTTTTAATATTACTGGAGAATTTTTAGGAATACCATACACATATTTAATAATAGATTTAATATTTATAATTGCGTCTATAACAGATAAATTAGATGGCTATATTGCAAGGTCTAGAAATCAAATTACAACATTTGGAAAGTTTTTAGATCCATTGGCAGATAAAATTTTAGTGTTAACAGCTATGATAATGTTAGTTGAGATGGGGAAAATTCCTTCATGGATACCTGTTATAGTTGTTGCAAGAGAATTTTTGGTTTCTGGTTATAGATTACTTGCTGCACAAAATAATGGTAGTGTAATTGCTGCTTCAAAATGGGGAAAATTAAAAACTGTAACACAAATGATTGCTATAATATTAGCTTTTGTAGATTTAAATAGTTTTGGTGCATGTTTTTCTGGAGAACTTCAAAATGGAGCATTTGCATTAAATTTAATTGCTACAATTATGATGATTATTCAAGCAATTGCAACAGTATTTTCAGGATATGATTATATGAAAGATATGAAAAATCTTTTAAAATAAAAAACAAAATGGGAAATTTCCCATTTTGTTTTTTTGTAATTTTAGTGTTTCAACAAAAGCCCATTTTCTTCAAGGACGTTCTTGATAATTGAAAATTTATTTTTTCCAATGCATCTTATTTGCATCAATTGCTTTTCAGTCAAGTTGACTATTTGGTATACATAAAACAAACCTGCGCGGTTTAAGCTTTCATAAAAGCCAAACAAATCCTTTAATGGAGTGTTAAGAAAAGTACCTTTTTCATAGTTTTCGACCAGAAATAGTGAAAAATTACAATTGGGATTTAGCTTAAAAAGTATTTTTTTAACTTCTAAAGATATATTACTTATGAATGTTCCGGAATTGTAACTAAACAGCCGGAATTCTTTTACAATAGATCCAATTTCTTCTGGTGAAAGAGAATCTTGAATTTTGAAAAAGCATTGCTCTACCTCGCGGGCTTCTTTACACCATTTTCCATTTATCATTGATGCAAGCTGAAATATTCTAACATCTAAGAAGTTTAATGACCGCCCCTCAACTAACAATTGTGCCTGGTTGACTCCTTTTTTGTCAACGAAGTTATAGCAACTATCGTTAACATACATAATTTTCATTAAATAAAACCCTCCTTTAGGTATTATAGTATACATAAATTATATCACAAAAATAGACAAAAGTAAAATAAAAATATTTTAAAATCCACTTGACAAAATTAATAAACTGCCGTAATATATAAAATAAATTTATAAAACGTAAAGGAGAATTAACATGGAAGAAAAAGAAGTTATATTAACTCAAGAAGGGTTTGATAAATTAGAAAAAGAATTAAATTATTTAAGAACAGAAAAAAGAGCAGAAATTGCAGAAAGAATAAAAGTTGCATTAGGTTTTGGTGACTTATCAGAAAATTCAGAATATGATGAAGCTAAAAATGCACAAGCAGAAAATGAAGCAAAAATTGCAGAATATGAAAATAAAGTAAGACATGCTAAAATAATAGATGCAAAAGATATAGACACAGAAACAGTACAAATTGGAAATACAGTAAAAGTATTAGACATAGAATTTAATGAAGAGGTAGAATATACAATAGTTGGTTCAACAGAAGTTGATTTAGCTCAAAATAAAATTTCAAATGAATCACCTTTAGGTGCTACATTATTAGGAGCAAAGAAAAACCATACAGTAGAAGTACATGCACCTGCTGGAATAATGAAGTATAAAATATTATCAATAAAAAAATAAATAAAATCCCACACTTTTGTGGGATTTTATTTATTGTATTTCTAAAGCTGAATCTAAAGCAAGTTTTATCATTGTATTTAATCCATTTTGTCTTTCATCACTTGATAAACTTTTTTTATCAGTTAAGCTATCAACGACATTTAAAAGGCAAGAAGCATGTTTTCCTTCTCTTTTTGCATTATAAAATAATGCAAAAGCTTCCATTTCGCATCCAGAAATTGTAATATCTTTAGGCACTCTAGAGAGCATTGTTTTAATATCTGGAATATATGGATCAAAACATTCGTTACATAATGTTGTACCTTCAAAATATTTTATATTTTGTTTGTTTGCTACATTTTTTATAATATCATTTAATTTTTTACTAGAATTTTCTATATGAATATTTTTATTATCTAAACTTAGAGCATAATTACTTTCTGTATAAGAACTGTCAACCAAAATTATATCTAATAAATTTAAATCTTTTATAAAGGCTCCGACAAGTTCCTATTCTGATAATATAATCTACATTATAAAAATGAAATAGTTCGTAAGAGTAAATTCCCATACTTGGAATTCCCATACCAGAAGCCATAACTGTTAGTCTTTTACCTTTATAAAAACCTGTATATGCATACATTCCTCTAACATCATTTACTAATGTGAAATTTTCTAAAAAGTTTTGAGCAATATATTTTGCACGCATTGGGTCTCCTGGCATTATTACAATATTTGAAATATCTTCAATGTTTGCTTTATTATGTGGTGTTGGCATATAAAATCCTCCTTTTCTTTTTTTGTTATTATATCAATAAATAAAAAAATAATCAAAAAATATTATAAATTAAAGTTACAAATTTATTATTTTAATTATATTTTTTCCATTTTAAAAAATTGTAATAAATTAAAAATATGACTAATTAAAATCTCAAAAAAGCTTGTAAAATATAAAAATATTTGGTAAAATAAAAAAGGATTAAAAAAAACCGAATTTTTCGGAAAATTTTTTAATCTTTTTTTT
>ERZ826220.3961-NODE-3961-length-10876-cov-2.787450_pt1 | contig 10876 bp, 10 predicted proteins | sample MGYA00519927_ERZ826220 | MGnify/ENA primary metagenome ERZ826220 (study PRJEB31778, sample SAMEA3449225) | human gut metagenome | biome: human gut; feature: human-associated habitat; material: faeces | place: United Kingdom | collected 2010/2012 ...
GTGAGGGTGTAAGAATATCGGCGCTCATTCCGCCGTGTGTCGATAGTAAAACGGGCGGAGTGGCGTCTATAAGGCGGCAAAAGGAAAATGTCATAACACGCAGGCTGATGATTGAGTATGGCAGCGCAACACCGGAGGAGTTGGAGTTCTTGCCCGTGTGTATCAATAACGGTGTGTCGCTGGCGATTGCAGGAAGTACGGGCAGCGGTAAAACGACAGACCTTGCATATTTGATTTCGTGTCTGGACAAGAAAAAGAGAATATATACGATTGAGGATACAAGGGAACTGAATATAGCTCAGTATGAGAATGGAAGAATGACAAACAGAGTTGTTCAGACGCTCACAAAGGATGCGCCGAATCCGATTACAATGGACGATTTGTTAAAGGAAGCGTTAAGATTTCACCCGTATGCGATTATTCCCGCAGAAATGCGCGGCGCAGAAGCTATGACAGCGATTGAAGCAGGCAGAACAGGTCATGTTATCATATCCACGCTTCACGCTAATTCAGCGGTAGACGCGTATAACCGTATTCTTTCAATGTGTGTTGCAACGGGACTTCAATTATCGGAGAATAAAATCCTCGAGTTTATTCTGGAGGCTATTCCGATTGTTCTCTTTAAAAGACAGCTACCTGACGGGCGGCGTGTATATGATGAAATTTTTGAGGGTACAGGGATAAAGGGCGGTAAGGTCATCGGAAATACCCTGTATAAGTACGAGATTGAGAAAAATATATACGGAACTGACGGACAGATTGAAAAAGTAATCGGTCATCATAAGAAGGTCAGCAAGATGTCCGATGAGCTTTTGCACCGCTTACGCTATGGCGGCGCAAGCGAGGACGCTATAAAACAATTTATGTAATGGGAGGTTTTTGAGATTGCAAAATATAATATTGATTATGATATTCGCGCTCCTACTTACGGGCGCATTTTTATTTACCGGAATAAATCCGTTTAGAAGGAAGTCATATATTTCACTGTCTAAGCAGGTACAGGAGGAGAAATTCCGTAATGTTGACGAGCGGTTCAGCAGGCTGACATTAAAAGACCAAATTATTACAACGGTACAGAATACGGTAGCAATGGGAGGCAGTAATATGAAGATATTTGCCGCTATGCTTGCCGTATTCTGTGCGGCAGGGATAGGTATGGGAAAAATGCTTTTTACCGATACGGGACTCGCCTTAGTAACAGGGCTTGCTTTAATTCCCGTCCCTTACATATTCCTTAAAGTCAAGTCAAGATGGTATAAGCGTAATCAGGATGAGCTTCTTGAAAATACGCTGAGCCTTATAACTAACAGCTATATAAGCTGTAACGATATTATAAAGGCAGTAAATGAAAACCTGTCAAAGCTTGATGTTCAAAGACCGTTTGCTGAATTTATAACGGACGTAACGCTTATAGACAGTAATATCCGGCGCGGCTTGCGTCGTCTGGAACTGAAGCTCAACAACAAATACTTTTCGGAATGGATTGATATTCTGGTGTTATCGCAGGAAAAGTCGGGTGATATGAGGTTTATTCTTCCCGCTGTCATTGACGGTATGAATGACGCAAAGAAATTACAGATAGAGGCTGATACCGTAATGATGAATGTATGGAAGGAATACTTTATGTCTATCATCTTGGCATTTTCTATAATACCAATACTACGCTTTTCAAATGCTGAATGGTTTAATATTCTTATAAACACGTTTGTCGGAAAGCTGCTTATAGTTCTTATGCTTATATTAACAATAATATCAGCATTTTTGACGTTAAGAATAAACAAACCGCTGTAATGGAAAGGAGAATTTGATATGACAATAATAATAATCTTTATTTTAATTTCAGCGGGGATATTCAGCATTTTAAGCAGTGTGCTGAAGCTTCCGCCATACAGCGCCACGCAAAGGCTCAGAGGTGTTGCAGGTAAGACCAAAATGACGGAAACGCTCAATCAGCGTTTGCTTCTACCCGTCATGAAGCTTGTCGCTCCGTTTATCCGTCTTGATGATTTCAAGGAACGGAGAATGAAAATAAAGCTGGAGCGTGCAGGGATTATCTTTACACCGAAAGAATATTACGCTCGTGCTGTCGTAATGGCGGCGGGTACAGCTATTATAGGTACATTGGCAGCAGTTGCTATAATGCCGTCAATGGCTGTAGTGGTATGTATCTTAGCAGTAATAGTGTATTTTCACTTTTTCGGAGAGGTCAATGACCGCTTAAAGGAAAAAGATGAGCTTATAGAAAGCGAGCTGCCTAAGTTTATACGCGCTATTGTGCAGGGACTTAAAACAGAAAAAGACGTTATAAAGCTGTTGGAAAGCTACAGTACAATAGCAGGAAAAGGACTTCAATATGATATTGAGGTGCTTGTTCTTGATTTGAAATCAGGAAATTTTGAAAATGCCATGTTGGATTTTGACAAACGTGTGGGCAATGCCTATATGTCACGACTAACCAAAGCGCTTATAGCAGTAAACAGAGGTGATAATCAGGAGGCGGCGCTCAATCACTTGTTATCCGATATGTCGCTATTATCGCATGAAACAATGCAAAGAGAGTTAAATAAACGTCCGGGCAGAGTTAAGATGATGGTTATTCCTATCGTAGTTATCGGTATATTTACGCTGTTCTATGTAGTGGGAGTAAACCTCTTTAATTCTTTGGGCGGAATAATGTAAAAGAAAGGATTTGACAGAATGAATAAATTACTTGTAAAAACAAAGCTTGCAAAGGATAAGTTTATGAGAAATGCAAAGCGCGTTATTAAGAATACCGAAGGCGACCAGATTACGGGCTGGCTTATCGTTATACTTATTGTTGTTGTAGTCGGCGCGTTCTTCATGAAAAACTATCAGGACGCAATCGTGGAGGTCTGGGACGGAGTAATCGCTAAGATTAAATCGGCGTTCGGTATATAAAGCAATGAAAAAAGAAATACAGAAGAAAAGCAGGCGTTTGTCTGCTTTTCTTAAAGTAAAGAAAAAAGGCAGCGCGTATTATGAGCTTATCATCAAAACGCTTGTATTCATCACGCTGATTGCTACGGCTGTTTCATTTTTCAGTATATTTACCGTATATCTGAATTTGAATTATACCTGCAGACGCGTGGTGCGTGAGATAGAAATATCGGGACAGGTAACGTCAAATACAAATGCCTTGTTTGCTACGCTGAAAAATAACACGAACATAGGCGCGGGCGCGAATATGTCTGTAAGCGCAAGCTATTTCAATGCGGCTCAGAAAAAGATACAGCTACGCAACACGTTTGATGTGACTTGCACAACAAGCTATCGTTTTGACGTGTTTACTCCATTGGGACGCGATCCGATAGGCTTTACTATTCCAATGAAGGTCAGAATGACAGGAATGAGTGAGAAGTTTTGGAAATGATATATATTACATACATAGTTACATTCATAATTCTTGTATTCTATTCGGTATTGGATATTAAGTACAGGGAAATTCCCGCGTGGCTTTTGTATGCAGTGGTTGTATTTGCTCTTGGTATTGCATCAAGAGTTATTATACAAGCGGATATTATCGGATATGTAATCATATCATCGGCAATCTACGGCGTTATATGTTTAATGGTAAAAATATTAAAGAAATGGGTGGGAGAAGCCGACTTTGATGTAATATTTGTGATATATCTTGCAATAGGCGCACGGAATATGTGTTTATTCTCATTTTCAATGTTTGTGCTTAGCGGAGTAATGTATGCGTGGCTTGCTGTGCGAAAATCTGACAGGGACAGGCGCCTGCCGCTTATCCCTGTTTTGACAGCCGCGTATGTAATGACTATAATCTTGGGAGGCGGTGTGTATTGATAAAATTAAAAGAAAAGCTTGCAAAAAAGAAAAAGGGCAGCGGTCTATTATTGGTTATGATACTTGTATTCTTTATGATAACCTTTATAGTAACGGTTGGCGAGTTTTACAGAGTTCATATTATGCAGCAGGAAATAGAAATGCACCTGCAAAGGACGGTAAACTGTGCTGTTGAGTATGCGATGGGCGATTCGTACAGACAGGATAAGATAGTAAATCTTAATGTCGGACTTGCAAAAAACAAGTTCTATAAATTTCTCGGCGATGATATGGGCTTAGACAGCTATAACCGAAAATATAGAGATGGGAAGTTTATATACAGGCTGAATTTCACCAGTGTAAACGGAACGAGCAATCCGGCAGTATTCACTGTGAAAGGGTACGCGACTGCAAGGAGTTTATTCTCATTTTTAATCGGAGAAATTGAGATACCATTCAATATATCTTCAACGAATTTTCGTATGGATTAAAACTGATTAAATTTTCGCATATCACCACTTTCGCAAGCTTGAAGTACCTGTGTACGACTGCGCCCGCTCACGCGGCAATCTGCAAAAATTTCTTTCAGTTTAAAAAATACGGAAGAACAAATTTAAAAAAAGTTTTGTACTAAAAATGCCGAAAAACCGCATAGGTATGCGATTTCATTTTTACGGAAGTACATTTTTGTAAATAGTTCTTGACATTGGTACTCAGTGCTGATATAAATAGAATACAAGCTTGTAACACTTATATTAAAAACGATTTGAAAAGGAGGAAAAGACAATGAAAAGGATTTTAACTTTACTATTGGCAGTAATGATGCTTGCGGCATTGCCTGTAAGTTATGTAACTGCTAACGAAGCACCCGATATCACGGTAACGCTTGACGGAAATAAAATTGATTTCCCAGACGCAAAGCCGTATCTGTATAAAGACAGAACGCTTGTTCCTATACGCTTTATTAGTGAGGCTATGGGCGCTGATGTATCTTGGAACAGCGGAGAACAGGAAGTAACTATTGTAAAGGGTAAGGATACGATAATTACTCATATATTATCATCAAGGGCGACACTGAACGGTGTGTTATATACATTTGATGTGCCTGCAATGATAAAAGCAGACAGAACATTTGTACCGCTGAGGTTTGTTGCGGAAATGCTGAATTGTGATGTGGATTGGGACGAGAATACATATACTGTAACGATAACATCTCCGCTCGAACCTGTGGCATTTCCCGAACCCGAACTGACAGTACATTTTCCTGAAAATCCATACGAGGGTAAGTTGTTTTGGATAACGATGGATAATGTCAGAGATTATTCGGATTGTGATAATTACCAATTTAAGATTGATTTCATTACTCCGTCAGAGTTTAATATTTATGACGAAGATATGGGTGCAATACTTGGCTGGGAAACGCATAATCGTAATCAGTGGAGAAATGCAAAAAAGAATGGTGATGAAATATTTAGTGTAAGCGCAGAATACTATACCACAAGGGAAAACAAGACAACGTTTGAATTAAAGGACGGAATGCCTATGGAGTTTACATTAAGCGTTAAGCGTTTATGCAGCGGAGAGGTAAAGGAATATCACTATACGGAAACCTTTAAGTATCCGTATCCCGCAAAGGATTAAGGAGGTTTGATAAATGAATATACGAAAAGCTTTAACGGCTGTCGCAATGACAGCCGTTTTTCTATGCTCAAATATTGCAGTAAATGCAGATTACAGTGATGAATATGCAGATAAAGATTATCGCCATCAATCTGTATATAATTTATATGGCGAAGCTGTAAAAAAGCCAATAGCAAAGTTCCGTATTATCCGTATGCGAGACGGAGAGATAAAGGATATGCTTGAAAGCTATTCGGATAATGATTTGAGTACCGAGTTTCCTGCTATGCAGTGCTATGTGGGCGATACCATAGTATTTGAGGATTTAAGTGATCCAATGGACGGAAATGCTATCAAGGTTTGGGATTTTCAATACTACGGAGCTTTGGGCGACAGTTATCACGAGTATAATTACAATATACTTAATTCATCAAAGTTTGAATTAACCGAGCCGGGCGAAACAGCGTTTTTTCTATGCGTTAAAAGTGATGTTCCAACACAGGTAGGCTCGCTTGACCCTTGGTCCGACAACGGAAATCATCAGTCAATAGGCATAAACAGATGGTTCCCACAGGGAATGTATTGGTATTTTGCCACTGCAAGAGTAATTGTAAGCGCGTCACCTGAAGCAAAGGTGAATGTGAAGTATTGGGATGTTCCGCATAACAAAGTATTTTATGAAGAACAGCGCAGTTTGGGCGAAATGATAGGAGACCAGACGGTAAAGACCAATATCCATATCACTGATTGGGAGGGCTACGAATACAGCGGCTGGAATGTTCGACCTGAAGGACAGGATATTCAGTATTCGGGTACAGAGCGTGACGTCGGAATAGAGCTTGCTCCGTGGATGCCTGTTAAGGACTTGAACATTGAATACTATCCATATATTGATACCGAGCTTAGAGTTCGGTATTGGGACAGTGAAGCGGGACGCATTATGAGTGAGGAAACAATACCGGGTGAGCAGGTAGTGCGAGATAAGAAAACCACAATTACATATACTCCGCAGGATATTGAAGGGTATGACTATGGAGGCTGGAGCATACAGTTGCCGGATAGCAGTATTCCTGAAACGGGAGATAAAAAGCCTGTTTTAGTTGAGTTTGACGGTGCTAATCCGATAAAATATCTAAACATAAAGTGCTATCCTAAAGACGGTATTAAGCCACCGCCATCAACGGGCGGCACTGGCGGCGGAAGTGATATTATAAAGCCATCGGGAGTATGCGACGGTGAGATTGAATGGACGGAAACAGATTCGCATAGAGTCCGATACGGAAGTTACAGTGACGGTACTCCGAAATACAGGACGTGTTATCATACCTTTACATACAGGACAACTTTAAGTGCTGATGCAACGGTTACTCCGTCAACCTTTAAATCGGGCTACGGTTTTGAAACAAAGGTCAATTACAGTATAAAGACAAAGCTTATTGACAATGACGGTGATTATTGTTCAAGCTGGGGCAACAGCAGAAGCACCACGAGTAAAGTCAAAGACCCGACAAAGGCTACGGTATATATTCCGTGGAATGTGATAAACAGGCTTGGCACACAGTCAAAATCAATCGCTATGGAGAAAAGCGGAAAGGGCTTTCAGTTGCCGAAAAGTCCCATATCAGAAGCAGGCGCAAGAAAGATATATACAGATGTTGCGCTTGCAGGGACAAAGGAAGAGCCTGCAAGCCATAGCTTTGATATATATATTTCGGGCGGCGGTGTCGGCAATATAGAGTTCTGTAAGAAGTTATCCAAGACTATTACCATAAACGGCGATATGTATGAGGATGATTTTTCATCAATGAGTTAATGCTATTTACTATATTACTTTTGTATGCGGCATATACGGATTATACAAGACGCGAGATACCCAATAGCGTAATACTCAGTATGTATGCCTTATCGGTATTCAGTAATGCGTCTGTATTTGACAAGGTAACGGGATTGTTTCTCTTAACACTCCCGCTTTTTTTTGTTGCCTTGAAATATGACGGTATGAAGGGAGGTGATGTCAAATTCCTTTCGGCAGCCGGAGCGTATCTCGGACTTTATGAGCTTTCTTTAGTTCTTATCCCTACGACTGTAACGGCGGTTTTGTATGGATACATTAAGTCTGAGAAAAGCGTTCCGCTTGCCTTTGTATTCTGTATAGGGTACATCATTAAAGCCGTAATATTTTTGAAGGGAGGTTAGCGGATAAATAAAAAACTTAAAAGAATACTGAAAAACACCGTTCCGCTTGTCATCTACCTTGTCTTTTGCTTTGCCGTAAACGCATACGCGGAGGATATGTGGGAGGTCGCAAACCGCATTATTGTTGACGTATATAACAAGATTGCGGGTATCAGTACGGTTTTAGCCGCGCTTATGACGACGATATGTGTTGTCGGCATGAAGCTGTCTAATAATCAGCAGAAGGTAGACCAAAGTGTGGACTGGCTCAAACGTATCTGGATCGCGTGGGCGATTATCAATGGTATAGGCGCATTTTTAGCGTATGTCAGACCTCTTTTGGCAGGCTTGGCAACGATACAGTAAGTCAGTAGAAATAACTAAGGAAAGGAGTGATGCCATTGCTGGAACCAATAATGAAAGGCTTGATTGAATGGATATACGAAATGGTAGTCAGCATTATGGAATATGCGGCAAAGGAATTAGTCGGTGTTATGAGTATGGATATGTCATACTTTGAAAAAACTGCTCCCGTCATAAAGGATATTACAAATATTATTCTTGCACTCGGCTGGGGACTTTTAATAGCTAATCTGGTGTTTCAAAGTATAAAGGTTATGATGTCCGGCGCAGGCTTTGAGAGTGAAGACCCGAAGCACATATTTTGCAGAACATTCGTGTTTTCATTCCTATTGCTTGCGTCAAGACAGATTTGTAATATGGCTATGGGGATAACGGGTAAGGTTATCGAGCTTTTACAGATACCGCCCGAATTAAGCCTCGCCATACCCGACCAGAGTATGTTCAGTATCGGTTCGGGCGCAAAATGGCTGATAGTGATTGTGGTAGGCTTTATCCTCATATTTCAATATATTAAGTTGTTGTTTGAGATTGGAGAGAGGTATGTTGTAACATCTGTTTTGACTTTCTTTGCCCCGCTTGCGTTTGCAATGGGCGGAAGCAAGAATACAAACGATATTTTTCGTGGCTGGTGCAGGATGTACGGCTCTATGATGGTAATGATGATTATGAATATAGTGTTCTTGAAGCTGATATTGTCCGCAATGGATAATGTAACAAGCGGAAGTGTCCTTATATGGCTTGTCTTTGTCATAGCTTTAACAAGAGTGGCGCGGAAAATTGACAGCCATATCGGCAAAATCGGACTAAACCCTGCTCAAACAGGTAATGCAATGGGAAGCAGACTTCCGGGTATGATGACAATGGTAGCAGTTCGCACTATGGCGTCAACTATCGGCAGAAATATATCCGCGAACAGGGATACGGGCGCACGCTCATCAGGCGGACAAAGGCACAAATCATACGGACGGCATAACAGGAGCGGTGCAGGCAACAGCGGCAGTCATACAAATACCGAGCGTACAGCGGCGTCAATCGCAGGACGTACAGGCGGTTCTTCGTCAACAGTGAATATGTCAGCAGACGGAAACAGTACACCAACTCAACAACCGATAAATAAGTCGCAAACAAATCAGAATAATCAGTCCGCATTTAACCAGAACGCTCAGAACAAAGAAAAACCGCATAGATACGGTAAATACGGTCTTTCAACCTTTGAAACGGACGAAAGATATAACGAGTTCCCGAACGGTAATCCGGCGGTACACGCGGCAAGGTACGGAAAACCGAATCCGGCAGGCGATAAGAGCAGGGAAACATCAAGTCATACAAGTGATTTTAATGCGGAAAAGAGCGGTATGTCAGGTGCAGGGACAAAGAACAGACCGCCGATTGCAAGAAATCCCGCAATCGGTGTAAACGGAGGCGGAGTACATAACATCGGCGGTGTAAATACAGAGCGCAGTTCAAGCTCCGTCGTCGGCGTAACACAGGTACAGCAATCAACAGAAAGTCCGCAGACCAATATATCACAAGGCGGCGGTACGGACAGAAGCAGAAGCACATCGCATAACACAGAGAATATCCAAAACGGCGGTCAGACGGTAAATAACGCAGGAGGTCAGTCAAGTTCTGTTGTAAATACGCAGAAAAACAGCATGACAGGCGGTGTTAATAACAATTCGCATACCGATAATGTAAACCGGCAGCAGACAGTAAATAATCACAGGCAGATAAATCACGAATACAAAAACGGCAGATATAACCCTGCCGCTGTAAACAAGAAGCAGGACAGAACACTGTACCATAAGCAGACGACGATAAAGAAAATTGACTCTACCAATGAAATGAGATTACGGAAGAAACGGGGCGGTGATAATGGCAGAAAAACAAAATAACGCGGTAGCGACAGCGGGTAACATTGCTCATAAGCTTCACGGGACAGCGCAGATTGTGCGCGGTGCGGTTACAGCGGATTTCTTGGCAGTAGCAAGCGGAGCTACAAAGGTACTATCACCTAAAGTTATAGCAGGGATTATAGCGGCAATAATGCTCATAGTTATGATTCCGATATTGGTTATCTTTTCACTTCCGCAGGTGCTTTTTAATTGGGGAAGTCTGAAAGATACCGAGCTTATGGCAAGACACGAACACGCAAATTATCTTATGTCCTGTTATGATGATACCGATTTGAGCGAGGAGGACAAACTCTGGCTTATATCCATTGACGCTGTAAATAATAAGCAGGATATAATGAAAATGTCGCAAAGCTCTATTTCATCTGATAAAATGCAGGGCAAAACTCCAGACGAAGTAATGAACGAGTATGGCTTTGACGATGACCAAAAGAATTGGGTAACGCTTATGGTAAATACCATAAGACAGGCAAAGGCAAGCAATAACCCTGATTTGCCTATAATAGCAGGCGGCACGAATAACGGAATACCGTCGGAGGCATATAATGACGCCACCTTTGCGAAGCTTATAAATGAAGCGGAGAAATATCTCGGCTATCCGTATGTATTCGGCGGCTCATCACCGTCAACAAGCTTTGACTGTTCAGGCTTTGTCTGCTGGGTATATACGCACAGCGGAGTACATAACCTGCCGAGAACCACAGCGCAGGGGATATATAACCAGTGTACGAGGGTATCGGCAAGCGAAGCAAAGCCGGGAGATTTGGTGTTTTTTCAGGGAACGTACAATGCGGGCGAAACGGTAACGCATATCGGAATATATGTAGGGCAAAATCGAATGTTGCATTGCGGCTCACCTATTCAGTACACATCAATAGACACAAGCTATTGGCGCAGTCATCTATATGGATTTGGCAGATTATCATAAAAATAATTGACAAATGATCTAATGTTGTAGTATAATAAGAATATAATAAGGATATTTTAATACTACAACA
>ERZ826220.3964-NODE-3964-length-10868-cov-7.132433_pt1 | contig 10868 bp, 8 predicted proteins | sample MGYA00519927_ERZ826220 | MGnify/ENA primary metagenome ERZ826220 (study PRJEB31778, sample SAMEA3449225) | human gut metagenome | biome: human gut; feature: human-associated habitat; material: faeces | place: United Kingdom | collected 2010/2012 ...
GGATTCCAGCCCAGTACCCGTGCTCTCAGTCTTTTTTGGCACAGATTCTCCCTTCGTAGTCCACAGGACTCAATACTTTAGCACACACGTAGACGTCTATACCCAAAATAAAGACAGGATATAGGCGAGAATACGCTGGTTGACCACAACATCTAGGCCTGATCGGCACCTGCGGTCTCCAAACCGATCAAACGGAACGGGTCGGCCACGCCACCGATCGACTTTTGGAGCTCGCGCTGGCGCTGCGAATCTTGCATCGCCTGCATCGTCAGCACCCGACGGGCCTCATCGTCGAGTGAACGGTCCTGACGCAACTTGGCCTGCGCGGCTCGCATGCGACGTTTGATGGTGTAGAGCTCGAGCGTATCGAGCATAAAGACGATGTTCGTCTCGGTCGGGTGCTTACTCGTTGCCGAGATGCGCCCGGCGCTGACAAGCGACGCCGCCTCGGGACACACCGCCCGCGCCGCATCCATGCATGCCGCAGGATCGGTTCCCGGCGGCGTTGCCAGCACGGCCCACGCAATGGACTCGTGACGCGGGTCGACCCACTCGATAGAACAAATGCGATCGGCATACGTGCGGAACAAATCGGGGTAGCTCGTGAGCATCGTCAGCAGCTCGCGCTCCCCCGCCAGGGATTTCCGCTCCAGATCGGTCAAAACAATCGGCATCGACGGAGCTGCCGCCGCGCTTGAACTATCGGCAACGGGCGCAGCGCTTTCCATCCCCGCTGGCACATCGATTGGCGGCAGATCCTCGTCGACCTCCACCGGCGCGGCCCCATAGGCATCAAGCGGAACGTAGTCGTACGGGTCCTCCTCGACCGGTGCGGACACCGGCGGCGTCGCACCCGCGGCCCAGGCACCGCGAGACGTCCCCTGCGAACCAGACGCCCGACCGCCCGCGCTGCCCGCGCGCTCAGCTTGCACGCGTTGACGCTCGTAGTTCTGCTCACGCCGGCGCTCGGCATCCTCGCGCTTGGCGACATCGCGAAACACACGGCCCGAGCTCGCGCGCACGGTCTCCAGGTCCAAACCCAACAGATCGGCAATCTGGATAAAGTACGTGTCGATCATATAGCTGTCACGTAGCGGATAGATAAGCGTCAGCGCGTCCTCGAGCGCCTTGGCGCGACCGCCCGGTGTGGTAATGTCGCTCGACTCCTGCAGCGAGCGGTAGACAAAGTCCATGAGGGGCTCGGCCGCGTCAATGCGCGCCTGAAGCTCCTGGCCGCCATGCGCCGTGATGAACTCCATGGGGTCGTTGCCGTCGGGCAGCACCACACAGCGCAGGTCCATCGAATCCTGCTCGATAAACTGAATCGCGCGGCGAGCGGCCTTTTGACCGGCGGCGTCGCCATCGAACATATATACAATGCGCTTGGCAAAACGGGTGAGCGTCTTAACGTGATGTTCCGTCAGCGCCGTGCCCAGCGTGGCGACGACATTTTTGATCCCCGCCTCCCAGCAGGCGATGCAATCGGTATAGCCCTCCACCACGATGGCAGCATCCTGAGCAACGATAAACTCCTTGGCCCAGTTAAAGCCATAGAGGTTTCGCTTTTTATGAAACACGCTCGTCTCGGCGGTGTTGAGGTACTTGGGCTGACCATCGCCCATGATGCGCCCGCCAAAGGCGATATTGTGACCCTGCTCATCAAAGATGGGAAACATCACGCGGTCGTAAAAGCGGTCCGCGAGCTGTCCGCGCCCGCGGCTCACGGCCACGTTGGCGTCGATCATCTCCTGCGGGGTAAAGCCCGCCTGAGACAGGTGCGAAACCAGCGCGTTGCGACCCGGCGCAAAACCCAGGCAGTAGCGTCGACAGACATCGCCACCCATACCGCGGCTGGCCAAGTACTCGCGCGGACGGCTGTCCTTACCGCGCATAAGCATGGTGTGGTAGAACTGAGCCGTCTCGGCGCACAGGTCATAGATGCGGGCGCGCTTGGTGCCGCGATCGCGCTGCGCACCGGTATCGTGCAGTTCAATGCCCGCACGATCAGCCAAATAGCGGATCGACTCGGGAAAACTCAGGTTCTCGCGCTTCATGATATAGGTGAAGACGTCGCCGCCCTCGCCGCAGCCAAAGCAGTGCCATACCTGCGTAGCAGGGATAATGTGAAACGAGGGGGTCTTTTCGCCATGAAACGGGCAGCAGCCCCAAAACTCATGGCCGCGGGGCTTGAGCTCAACCGTTTCCTGCACGATGGCAACCAGGTCCGACGCTGCGCGTACCTGATCTTTTTCCTCATCGCTAATCACGGATACTCACCCCCTGCTCACCCAAGTTATGACGGATATCGTCGATATTACCCTCGACGGTCGCGATCAACTCGTCCAGGGAATCGAACACGCGAGACGGACGCAGCCAGCGCGTAAACGCCAGCGAAACGGAAGCGCCATACAGGTCGCCAGCATAGCCGATCAAGTTGGCCTCTAGATGCGCCGAGGCAGCATCATCGGCATAGGTCGGCGGCAGGCCAACGTTAACGGCAGCAGGCCATACGGCATCGTCGACCAGCACCAGGCCCTCATAGACGCCATCGGCAGGCACTTGGATGCCGTCGGGCACCTGGATGTTTGCCGTGGGAAAGCCCATATCGGAGCCCTCGTGACGGCCAGCCGCCACAACGCCGCGCAGCATATAGGGACGGCCGAGAAGCTCGGCAGCCAGCTCCACATGACCCTGACCCAGCTCATGGCGGATGCGCGTGGCACAGATGGTCCGCCCGTTAACGCAGAGCAGGTCGTGACCGTAAACGTCAACCCCACGCTCAGCGCCCCAGGCGCGCATCTCGGCAACGCCCGAAGCGCCGCCGCGGCCGAGCCTAAAGTCGGTGCCTACACGAATGGAGCGAATGTCGACAACACGCGACAACAGCGCCAGAAACCCGACATGATCGAGTGCCGCCACGGCGGGCGTAAAGGGAACGGCCACCACCGCATCGACCCCGGTTTGAGCCAGGGCATGCAGGCGGTCGGCCGTCGTCATCAATTTTTGAGCGGGCGACGGACTCACCACGACGTCCGGATCAGGATCGAAGGTGACCACGACCGCTTTACTGCCGTGGGAACGTGCATCGCGAACAACCGCGTCAATCAGCTCTCGGTGCCCACGATGTACACCATCAAACACGCCAATGGCGATCGACGCGGCACCCAAGAACTCGCACCCATCAAATGCATCGGCAAAAACGATACGGGCCTCGTCCAACTCGCCCGCGAAAAAGATACGCGCGAGCTCGTGGGGCGCCAGCATCATCGAACACCGCCGATCGCCTGCGGAAAGACATGCTCCATCACAAAGCGGCCGCCCTCGATTCGAGCAAGCGCCTTCAATCCACCATCGAGCACGAGCGCGAACGGCGCCTTCGACGCATCGAAGTCCGCAAGCGCACGTTCAATGGGAATGCGGCGACCACAAAGCAGGTCGTCTGCAAGATTTCCCGGCAAATCGACACGCGTGGCACCAAGGGCGGCGATGGGATCCAGAGCGAAACCGGCAGCGGACTCGGCAGAGAGCTCCTCTACCGCATGACAGGCGCCAATGGAAACCACGCCGGAGGCCGTACGGCGCAGCGCGGAAATATGTGCAGCACTATCGCAGGCACGGCCCAGATCGCGAGCGAGCGCGCGAATGTAGGTGCCCTTGCTTACCGAAAACGCCACGGTCCAGACGCACGAATCGCCCTCGCCGCCCACGGCGATCAGGTCGGCGGCATAGACCTCGACGGGCCGCGGGGGCAACTCAACCGCATTGCCCTCGCGAGCACTCTTATAGGCGCGAACGCCATTGACCGAGATGGCCGAAAACGCTGGCGGCACCTGCATCTGCGGGCCAAGCATAGCGGCGAGCTGCTCACGGGCGTAAGCGAGATCGCGCAGCTCGGGGGCAACGGGCACCGTGCGGACGGCCTCGCCCTCCGCGTCATCGGTATTGGTCTCGACGCCAAACGAAATGTCGGCGACATAACTTTTGGTATCGAGGGTCAACATGCCCAGCAGACGGGTCGCCTGGCCCACGCCCACCACCATGACACCCGAGGCCATGGGGTCGAGCGTACCGGCATGGCCGACGCGTCGCTCATGGAGGGCGCGTCGGCACTGCGATACCACGTCGTGGGACGTACAGCCCACCGGCTTATCGACGGCGAGCAGCATATTCAATTGAGAAGGCGTACGACGAGCCATGTACCATCCAAAATGTTAGAGCTCGACGGTCACCGAAGCGGGATCCTCCCCTACCAGCTCGGCCAGCATGGGAAGTGCCACGGCGAGCGTCTCGCGAATCGTTCCGTTGTTGGAAAAGCCGGCGGCGGCATGATGCCCGCCACCGCCAAAGTTGGCAGCGATCTCGGACACATCGAGGTCACCTTTGGAGCGCAGGTTGCCGCGCACCTTGGTATCGCCGTCGATGCCCTTTAGGAACAGACAGACCTCAACGCCCATTACCGAACGCACCACATCGACCAGGCCATCGCACTCGTCCGAAGTGACGCCGCAGGCCTCGAGGTCGCTCTGATACGCATAACTATATGCCACGCGACCGTGCGCCACTGTCTTGATGCGGCCCATAACGATGGACTTAAGATGCAGGAACTCTACGCGCATGCTCTGGTAGACCTCGAGCGCAACGCGCGCGGGATCGGCACCGTGCGCGACCAGGCGCGAGGCAGCATGGAACGCAGCGGCATCGGCGTTTTGGTACTGAAAACGACCGGTATCGGTCACCAGGCCGCACAGCAGGCAGGTCGCAACGCCATCGCGAGCCACAATGCCGCAATTGTCCAAAAAGCGGTCGATGATCATGGCGCAGGCTGCGGCGCCGACGCACCTCAGGCTCAGCTCGGCAAATTCCTCACGCGCCGGATGATGATCGAAGCACACCACATGCGACGAGCGGCGGAGTACCTCGGCTGAGTTGTTCAGACGCTCGACGACCGGCACGTCCACCGAGATGAACAGGTCCGGATTGCCGGTATACGCAGATGCCAGCACCAGACGGTCGGCGCCCTCCATAAAGCGGTAAATGCGCGGAACCGGGTCATCGTCTGCCAGCAGCAGGGCAATGTCCTTGTTGGGAAAAAACTTCATAAGCGAGAGGCCCAGACCCAGCACGGAGCCCAGGGCATCACCATCGGGAGACGTATGTCCCGAAATCGCAATGGAGGACGCATCCTCGATGAGCTCGAGGATGCGTCGCTGAATATCTGCAGACTCGCACGATGCGAGGTCGGCGGAATTACTCATCTAAAGCTGCCTCCTGGGCGGCATCCGCTATCGGATAGCCGTCCTCGTCCTTTTCGATCGCAAGCGTGGCGGGAACGTTTTCCAGCGCACGCGTGATGCGCTCGGCCTCATCGGTCGAGCGATCGATGCGAAAATCGAGCTCGGGCGTGACGCGCCAATCGAGCGAGCGGGCCAACAGGCTACGGATGCGGCCCTTGGCGCTGGCGAGCGCCTCCATGACCTCGTCGTAGCGGCTCGCATCGCACGACACGAACACACGCGCGAACGAACGGTCCACCGCGACCTCGACCGCGGTCAAAGTAACCAGGTCGAGACGCGGATCGGAAACCTCAAAGAGCAGGATATAACCGAGCTTCTCGCGAAGCTGCTCGCCCAAACGGCGGGTTGCCTGCGTTTGCTTCATAGCGCTACCCCCTACTCGGTACGGGCAACCTGGTCGATACGGTAGCCCTCAATGGTGTCGCCAGGCTTGATGTCCTGGAAGTTCTCCAGGCCAATACCGCCCTCGGAGCCGCTCTTGAGGCTCTTGGCCTCGTCCTTGTAGTGGCGCATCGAGGCGATTTTACCGTTGAAGACCACGATGCCGTCGCGCACCAGGCGCACGGAATCGGTCGCGGCGATCTCGCCCTCTTCGACGCGGACACCGGCGGCGATACCGACCTTGGGCACCTTGAAGGTGTCCAGAACGGTAGCGGAACCTGTGGAGACCTCGACCTCGGTGGGCTTGAGCATACCGATGCGGGCAGCGTCGAGGTCCTCGAGGCACTTGTAGATGACGTCGTAGCAACGGATCTCGACGCCCTCGCGCTCGGCGGCGGAGCGGGCCTTGCCGTCGGGACGGACGCCAAAGCCGATGATGATGGCGTTGGAGGCGTCGGCCAGGACGACGTCGGTCTCGTTGATGGCGCCAACGGCGGAGTGGATCGTGTTGATGCGCACCTCGGACTGATCCATCTTGTCGAGGGAGTCCTGAAGAGCCTCGATGGAGCCCTGAACGTCGGCCTTGATGATCAGGTTGAGCTCCTTGACCTCGGCGTCGGCGATGGTCTCGAAGAGGTTCTCGAGCGTCACGTGCTTCACGCGGCTCTGCTCCTCGATACGGGCCTTGAGCGAACGCTCGTCGGCCAGCGCACGTGCCTCGCGCTCGTCCTCGAACACGCGGAACTCATCGCCGGCGTTGGGGACGGACTGCAGGCCCAGGATCTCAACGGCGTCGGAGGGACCGGCCTCGGTGACGGCGTTGCCCTTGGGGTCGAGCATGGCACGGACGCGGCCATAGGTGAGGCCGGCGACCAGCGTGTCGCCCACGCGCAGAGTGCCGCGGGTCACGAGCACGGTGGCAACCGAGCCGCGGCCCTTGTCGAGCTTAGCCTCGAGGACGTTGCCCGATGCGAACGTATCGGGGTTGGCCTTGAGCTCGAGCACGTCGGCCTGGAGCAGCACGGTCTCGAGCAGGTCGTCGATACCGATCTTCTGCTTGGCCGAGATGTTGACGAACATGTTCTGTCCGCCCCACTCCTCGGGGATGATGCCGTACTCGGTGAGCTCCTGGCGCACGCGGTCGGGGTTGGCACCCGGCTTATCGATCTTGTTGACGGCGACGACGATGGGTACGCCGGCGGCCTTGGCGTGGTTGATCGACTCGATGGTCTGGGGCATGACGCCGTCGTCGGCAGCCACGATCAGAATGACGATGTCGGTCACCTTGGCGCCGCGGGCACGCATGGCCGTAAAGGTCGCGTGACCAGGGGTATCGATGAAGGTGATCTTGCGGTCGTTGATCATGACCTGCGAAGCGCCGATGGCCTGCGTAATGCCGCCCGCCTCGCCGGCAGCGACGCCGGTGTGACGGATGGCGTCGAGGAGGCTCGTCTTGCCGTGGTCGACGTGGCCCATGACGGTGACGACCGGGGCACGCGGCTTAAGGTCGGCGGGATCGTCGTAGAACGAGAAGGTGTTCTCCTCCTCGGGGGTGATGATCTTGATCTGGCGACCCAGGTCGTCGGCAACGAGCTCGACGAGGTCGTCGGACATGGACTGCGTCATGGTAAGCGGCGTACCCAGCAGGAACAGGCGCTTGATGATGTCGTTGGCCGGAACGTCGAGCGCCTCGGCGAGCTCCTGGACGGTAACGCCCTGGGAGACCTTGATGGCGTCGAGGTCTTCGGGGTTCACGCCCTGGGCCAACGCCTCCTCAATCTTGCGCTCTTCCTGAGCCTTTGCGGCCTCGCGCTCGCGCTTCTCCTTGCGCTTTTTGCGGCGACCAGTGGACTCGCGAGAGGCCTCCTCGACGGCGGCACGAGCCTCCTCGAGCACCTTCTCGCGGCTGTACTCCTCGGCCTCACGAGCCATGCGGCTGTAGTGGTCCTCTTCGTTGTTGTGACCGCCCTTGCGCTTCTTGCCCTTGCCCTGCTTGTCGGGGTTGGGGAAGTCCATGCCGGCAGCGACGTTGTTGCTGGCGTTGGTGCGATGGCTGTGCGGACGGTTCTCGGAGGCATTGCGCTCGGAGTTGTTGTCGGAGGCGTTGCGATCGTTACGACGGCCACCGCGACGGTCGTTGTTGCCGCCACGACGTTTGCCGCGCTCGGCAGCGCGCTCGGCCTTGGCCTTCTCCTCGGCGTCCTTCTTCTCCTTGAGCACGGTCTCCTGTGCGGCGATCTGGTCGAGCAGCGAACGGAAGCGCGAACCGGAGTCGGAAGCGGGAACGGCGCGGCGCTGGGCCTCGCGGGCAGCCTCCTCCTTCTCGCGGGCAAGGCGCTCCTGCTCGGCCTTCTTCTTGGCCTCGGCCTCGGCGCGGGCGGCCTCCTCGGCGGCCTGGGCGGCGGCGAACTGGCGGCGCTCCTCCTCGCGTGCCTTCTCGGCGGCGATGCGCTCGCGCTCTGCCTCGGCAGCACGTGCTGCCTCCTCGGCAGCAGCGGCCTGCTCCTCGGCCTGCTTGGCGGCCTCGACTTCCTGGGCGCGGGCCTCAATCACCGAGGCGAGCTGCTTGCGGACCATAGCGACGTAAGCGTCCTCCAGAGCGGAGGAAGCGGACTTAGCGGGAATCTTCATTTCGGCGAGATGACCCATCAGTTCCTTGGAGGTCATGCCGAACTCTTTGGCCAGGGTGGACACACGGACTTTTGCCATATGACTTCACCTACCCTTTCTGGCACCTTGGGTGCCTAGAGACTGAACGAGCGTGGGGTATGCGCTGGGACCTGCCCGGCGCGACCGCGCGCTAGATCAGGTCCTCCGCATCATCGAAGGCGTCGGTGTCGTGGACACCGCAGAAACGGGAGCCGGGACGGGCCTGGTTGCGGCACTGGATGCCGTCCTCGGACACGAACTCGCAGCGACGGACGTCCTCGTCCTCCTCGTCACCGATCAGGTCGGCGGCGGGCTCCTCGTGAACGGGAACGTTCTTGAGGATGTCAGCGGCAAGGGTCTCGGACTTGATGTCGATGTGCCAGCCGGTCAGGCGCGCGGCGAGGCGGGCGTTCTGGCCCTCCTTGCCGATGGCGAGCGAAAGCTGGTCATCGGGCACGATAACGCCGGCGTAGGCCTTCTCCTCGTCGATGAGGACGCGGGTGACCTTGGCAGGCGACAGGGCGTTGGCGACGTAGACGGCCGGATCGGCATCCCACAGGATGACGTCGACGCGCTCGCCACGGAGCTCGCCCACGACGGCGCGAACACGGCTGCCCTTGGGGCCGACGCAGGCGCCCACGGGATCCAGACGATCGTCGAGCGAGTGGACGGCGACCTTGGAGCGCTGACCGGGCTCGCGGGCGATCGACTTGATCTGAACGGTGCCCTCATAGATCTCGGGCACCTCCTGCTCAAACAGACGACGCATGAGCTCGGGGTGGGTACGGGAGATGACAATCGGCGGACGGCTGTGCTCGCCACGAACCGGCTGCAGGTTGGAGTTGGGGTCGCGAACGTCGATGATCACGGCCTTGATGTGCTGGTTGTGCAGGTAGCGCTCGCCCATCGGACGCTCGTTGCGCTCGTTTTCGTAACGGCGCTGGTCGAAGTGCGGAAGCTCGGCCTCGACGCCCTCGCGAATCTTGACGATCGTGAAGTCGGGAGTGGACTGCAACACGGTACCGCTGATGAGGTCACCGATGCGGCCGGAGAACTCCTCGTAGATCTGCTCGCGGGCGGAGTTGCGCACGATGGCGTTGATCTCGGCCTTGGCGTGCTGGGCGGCGATGCGGCTCGTGTTCTTGGGAGTGACGTCGATCTCCTCGAACTCGGTGAAGTTGCCCTCCTCGTCCATGGAATCGTCGATCGGCTCCAGACGGTAGACGTAGATCTTGCCGGTGGTGCGGTCGATGGTAACCTTGGCGCCCCACTCAAGATGCAGGATCTCGGCATAGCTCTTGGCGAGCGACTGCTCCAGGCGGTCGATCAGGTAGAGCTGGTCGATGTGCTTCTCCTGGCAAAGCTCCATCAGGGCGGACATCATGTCGGATGCTGCCATCTTACTTTCCTTCCTTCGCGGGCTTGAAGTCATAGGTGGGCTTCAACTTGCACTTTTTAACATCAGAGAAATCGAGGGTGACGGACTCGCCGTCCTCGAGCTCGAGGGTCACGTTCGTCTCGGTGGCGGCGGCAATCTTACCGGCGTACTTGCGACGTCCCTCGGTGGCGGTGGAGGTGAGCTCGCAGTTCTCGCCCACAAAGCGGGCAAAGTCACTCGGGCGGCGCAGCGGGCGCGCCATGCCCGGGCTCGACACCTCGAGCGTATAGCTCGAAGAGATGGGGTCGAGCTCCTCAATCACATCGCCGACCCATTTGGTGTTGGCCGTGACATCGTTGAGCGACAGGCTCTGACCCTCGGCACCCTCGATACGCACACGCACGCAGGGGGCCTTGGTGGCACCCACGAGCTCAACGTCGACGATGTCGACATCGTGCTGGGGAGCAACGGCCTCGAGCGCGTCGATGATCGCCTGCTCGGTCTTGGTCTTGACCATTGCGGCACCTCCATCCATACAAAAAAGAAGCGGGGCCGAAACCCCACTTCTTTCAATTACAACTTCATTTGCAAGCAAACTATACCAATACCTGCGCAAACGTGCAACCACAACACAAACCCGCAGGTCAGCGTGAGCACAGGTTCTCCACAAGAAATGGATAATTGGGTGTTGTCGCAAGCATCCATAACCAAAAAGAGGGGTGACTCCCTGCGGAATCGCCCCTCGCTTTTTGATGTCAGCTATGCGCGCAGCGCTTACTTGACCACCAGGTTAACCAGCTTGCCGGGCACGCAGATGGCCTTGACGACCGTCTTGCCCTCAAGCCACTTGGCAACGGCTTCCTCGGCGGCAGCCTGCATCTCCTCGTTGGAGGCGTCGCGGGCGACGTCGATGCGGCCACGGACCTTACCGAGCACCTGCACGACGATCTGCACCGTGTCCTCGATGGACTCGGCCAAGTCGAACTCGGGCCAGGCGGCGGTGTAGGCGTTGCCCTCGCAGCCGAGTGCCTCGTGCCACAGCTCGTCGGCCCAGAACGGGCAGATGGGGGCAAGGACACTCACGATGTCCTTGGCCACGCCGTAGCACAGAGCCTTGTCACGGGAAGCGCCCTCAGTAGCATTGAGGTAGGCACTCGCGGCATTGA
>ERZ826220.3969-NODE-3969-length-10857-cov-2.845862_pt1 | contig 10857 bp, 6 predicted proteins | sample MGYA00519927_ERZ826220 | MGnify/ENA primary metagenome ERZ826220 (study PRJEB31778, sample SAMEA3449225) | human gut metagenome | biome: human gut; feature: human-associated habitat; material: faeces | place: United Kingdom | collected 2010/2012 ...
CTTTGTAATTAAGAAATGCAATAACTTCTTGTTCAAAATCTTCATTTAACTGTTCCTTATTTTCAATTCTGTTTGTTTCTGTATTTTGCATAAAACCTCCTTATAATTTATTCCATCTTTCTATTTCCTTAATAACATTTTTCATATTGTTATCTAAATCTAATACTTCTTTCATATTATCAACGGTCATTTTTTCCACATATTCTTGTGCATATTTAATTTTAGATTTTTTAAATTTTTCACCTTCTCCATCAATATATAAATCTAAAAACTTATCTATAGTTTGATATTGTTTAAAATCTTCTTCTACAATCTTGTCATAAAAAGTATCTATTATCTTTTTAGGTACATAATTTTCTATCTCTTTTCCTTTAGTTATCCAGCATAATTGATTATTTTTTCTAAATTCGTTTTGTATCCTTTTTTTTGTATTATTTATAGGCTTCGACTTTGAAGTTTTATCGCTATCTATTAATATAATAGAATTTTTATTGACATTCATTAGATTAACAAGATTCTCTATATTATCTTCTTCAAATGTAGTATTTGACAATAATCTTCCTCCATAAAACACACATTGATAATTCATTCCCTCTTTATATCTTCCATTCGACCACAATTCTATCCATTTATTTATATAAATTCTATCCGATGGACCTTCAACCCAAATTATCCCGTTGGATTGTAATATATCACTAGCTTTTATTCCTAAATCATCCAAGCATCCCTTTTTTCCAATTATATTATTTAATGTTTTAATTTGTATTAACTTATTTTCTTTTCTTACATGATACATCTGCACATTATCGCTATTTTGAAAACTATCTAAAACTGTATTTGAATGAGTTGTCAAAAATATTATTGCACCCTTTTGAGAAATTTCATCTATATATTTTAATACCCTTCTTTCTAATGATGGATGCAAATTATTTTCTAATTCTTCAAATAAAAATATATAATTTGCTAATTCTTTTCCGTTCAATATCTGGAAGTAAAATAGTATATACTAAAATCATAAGTATAGTTTTTAATCCACTTCCTGATTTTGATAATGCTATTCGACCTTTTGCTTCCTCTCTTAAAAATATCTCCCATCTTATATCATCTTTTGCATATTCAATTTGTTGTGTAGTTATTTCTGTAAAATTAGCATCATTTCCCATTATTTCATTAAACTTTCCTAGCAATTCCTCTCTAACTTTATCCTCATTATATTTTGCTTTATTCAAATAATTATTTATTACGCTTGTAATTCCATTTCCATAACCATCAATTTTCATAGAATTTGTTTCTCTTTCAGCATTAATATTACGTTCAGCAAATATTCTTTTAGTTTCTTTACAATTGTATTCAATCTTTGTTGCTAGTTCTTCCCAATAAGATTTATATCTTTCATCAAATCTATTATTTATTTGTTTTATATTATCTATAGCTTTTGTAATAAAACTGACTGAAGATGTGTAATTTTTTAGTGACAACTCAAATCTAAAATTTTCTCCAATATAATTTTTTCCAAAATCATAATGATATCGTGTAGGAATTCCACCTCCAAATGTCATTTTTCCAAATTCTTTTTCAATTTCAAAAGATAATCTATCATAATAATCTTTTGTAGTTTTATCTCGCATTAAAGAATTTATGAATATATATACATTTGTAGCTTTTTCCTTTAATACATATTTGCTGAATCTTCCTATTCTATTTTTGTCAGCTATACTAGAAGCAAAGTATGTAAATACAATAGATTTATATACCTCTGGAAGCTCTTTAGAGCTTTTTATAGAGCTTCCAAATGTGTGATTGAATAAGTTTATTATAAATTCTTCATTTCCAAATTTGAATAGATTTTCGTATTTTTTAGAATCTTCAAAATATAATTTTATTATGCCTTTTAGTATGTCATCTTCACTAATTGATTTAATTTCTAACAATATTGCAGTAATTATATAATCAATATTGTCTGGTGTTTTTTCTTCAACATCAAATGCTTTAAAATCATTTTCTCTCTTTTTGTTATTGAAAAATTTGCTGTAATTTTTAATTATATTTCTGCAATCTTCTGTTAGTTCAAGATTTTTTAATCTCATTGTTGTAGCATCAGGATTGAAAAGTAAATCGCTATTTGAACTTTCTATGTCTAATAGTTCATTATCTGTTCCTTTTAGTCTTTCAAAAGGAAGATAAATAACTATGTTTTTAGTTAGTTCTTCTTTTTCAATATGATACCTTATCCAGAAACTATTATTGTCATATACAATTATTTCTGTATTTTCTATATTCAATTCATTTATTAATTCTCTATATTCTTCTTTCGGATCATACCAGAATATTATTTTTCTAGTTCTCTTTTTTTCATTGTCTCTTGAAAATTCTCCATTTATTGTATCCAAAAGAAGCTGTGTAACTTCATCAAACATTTTTGTCCTCCACATTAAAATACTTCATAAAATATTTCATATAAGTTTCTTCACTACAAATTTCATCAGAATACTTTTTTATTTTTCTTGCATTTTTGTTCTTTTGTAATTTTTTTCTCTTACCTTTACTACACAAATAATCTTTAACTACTTTTTTCATATTTTCATCACTAACATCCACAGATTTGCAAATATCACATTTTAGAAATCCTGTTATGCTAGATGATTCTTTTTCTATATTAACAATTAAGTTCTTACTCCAATTATATAATTCTTCATCAAATAATGCTCGTATTTTATTATTTAACAAAAATAAATCTTTAATAATTTCATTGGTCTTATTATTAAAATCTTCTATATATTTACTCTGATATAGTCTAATATCTATTGGCATGGCTAATTGTTTACTCATAAAACATAAGTCATTGTACGTTTTTAGTCTTTCTTCCAATAGTTGTATTTGTGTATTTTTTTTTCTGTCTTTTCGAGCTGTATATAAGGATACCAGTAACCCAATTGTCGTTGCTGCAAGTGCAAGGATTTCTACTATATTTCCTAATTCAAAATTAACTAAAAATAACATTTTACTTTATTCTCCCTAATATATCTTTAAATTTTTCATAATTTACTTTTACACCATCATCCAAGTCAATACTAATTCTCTGATTTGCAATGTGAGCAATTTTTTCATCATATTCTTTAATTTCTTGAAGCTTTGCATTTAAGTCTGCTTGTCTTTTTTGTGCATCTTTTTTATCTACCATTGATAAATCTGTTGTTAGTTTATAATTAACATCTGATAATAGTTTTTCATAAGTAGTTTGTACTCTATGTAAATAATCAAGTCTTGCTTTTGGAATTAAATTCTCATTGTATCTGTGCATATAAATTAAAGCTTTAAATCCATTTTTCTTGCCACTATCCAATAACCAATAAATAGGTCTTTTTTGATATATTTTACAATGATCGTTGAAGAAATCATTTACGAAGTATCTTCTTATAGTTTCTTCACTTGTTTCAGTTCCTTTTTTGCCTAACGTTTCTGCAATAAAATCTAGATTTTCATTTAATGTCTCTTTTCCAAATGATACTTCAATAAATTGTTTAAATCTCTGAACAATATCATCATCAAAATATGCTTCATCTGTTATTGGAATTATATTGTCTGAATCTGCTTTGAATTTTTTATATCTGCTTTCATCAAATTCTCCACCTGCATATATTAAACCATCTTCATCTAGTGAATATCTTCCAAACATACAACCAACTGTATAACTGATTAATGACTTTACTTCTCTTAATCTATCTGCTTTTCTAATTGTTATATCTTTATCGTCAACCTTAGGTATAATTTCTTTATTTAAGCCATAAATATCAATAAATATTCTATTAAGTTCCTCTTCATTATTTTTTAATAACTTGAACTTTTTATCACAATTTAATTTCCAAGATTCATAAGCGTCTTTTATCTTATAACTCCAATCGTTTAAATCACTACCGTAACCATATGCTTCTTTATATTCAATTAATGGATGTGTCGTAAAATTCCAGCTTGTTTCAAATGAGTCCCAATCTTCTTTTTCGATTTCTATATTTCTTTCGACTAATTCTTTTATTATTTTTTTAGTGTCGTTATTTGCCATAATCACAGGTATAGAAGATATTTGACCAACTTCATAATTCATCGTTGGAGATAGAATTTTTAACAACGTTGAAATTACCTTTGAATTATTAAGACCTAATAAATAAATTAAAATATTATGATCTCCAAAAATGCTTGTTCCAGCTACATCGAATATATGGCCGAATGGCTTATATCTAAAAGCTATAGTATTACTTGATATTTTTGACCAAGATATGGACTCTTTGAAATAATGATTAGAATTTCTTATAACAGAGCCTTTAAAATTTTTAACATCATATCCATCATTTTCCCAATTAATTATATAATCATTATTTCCATACCATTTTCGAAATTCTCCTCCTTTATTATATGGAAACCATTTTAGATTACTATTCTTTGATTCTGATACACTTGCAGAATTTAATTGTGCTGTGTTTATATTAACTTCATACCATTGCCTTATAAATATATCGTTTTTCCCTGTAGCTAAACCTTGTTTGGGCTCTGCATATTCTATTAATTCCTTACTTTTTTCAAAAATTTTGAAATAGCAATTACTTGCCCAATATACGATTGAAGCACCTGGAACATTATTAAAAATATTCATATTAGATTGATAATATTTTTTTTCATTTAGCAATTTAAAGAATTCCCTTTCTTTTTCTTGAGCTGATTTAACATCAACTAGTCTCATAAATAAAGAAGGTTTTTCTATTTGTTTGTTTTCCATTACGAATGCAGTTGTTTGTACAACCTCTCCACCAATTTCTTCAAAAGCTCTTGTTCCAAGATGAATCATATTTACTATATTTTTTTCTTTTATAATCTTCCTTCTTAATTTTTCAAAACTTGATAAAAACATCCAACTATGTTGATTTAACATTGCTAAATATCCATCCATTGTAACACAATCAATATTCATAAATGCTGTACATAAATCTGTTTTTGAATCATTATAGTTTTTTATTAGATATTTTTTTAAGTTTTGAGGCATTACACCAGCATTTAGATATGGGGGATTTGTAGCAACAATATTATATTTTCGGGATAAAATTATTGCTTGAGCTATTAATGGATTTAATTTTTTCTGAAGTGTAATTCCAAAAATGCTATTATTATTCATGATTTCTTTTTGTAATAAATAATAATCATCATTTTTTATTTTTAACAAAGAACCAATTTCTTTAGCATCTTTAAAAATGTTTATTAAGTATTGTGCTCTTTCTTTATTTATATCACTAAGCTCATTTATAAAACTAGTGTCTTTTTCATCAGGCTCTTGTAAACTCATAACATGAATATTTGTAGTTACTTTGTTGCTAAAAATATTTTTATCATATTCTCTAGCTTTTAATAATAACGATAATATTGTTAGTTGACTTGCCCTTTCATCAATATCTAATCCATATAAATTATTTTTTAATATTAAAGTTGCTATGTCCTTTTCGTTATATCCTGAAATTTTATATATTTCAAAAAAAATTTCAAATGCATATACTAAAATATGTCCACTACCACAGCAAGGATCTAAAAAAGTAATACTTTCTACATTTGTATTTTCGCTTTTAAAACAGATATTATCTTTTATCAAATATTTAAATTTATTAATAATAGGAGTATATGAATCTGAATTATGTTCTATATAATATCTTCCGAGTGAATTTTCTATCATATATTTTACAATCCAGTCAGGAGTAAAAAGTTGTGTTACATATGGTATTTCGTTTTTTTGATATGCATTCTTTGTTGCCATAGCTTTATCTTTTTCAATTTGATTATAGTATTGATATAGCCATCCTATAATTTCAACTTGTTCATAATTATCCTCTGGTATTTCAGTAATAAGTTTATTTACAAAACCTGTTTCATTCAATAAATAATCTGGGATTAGAATGTCGATATAATCTGTCATTCCATCAAATACTTGAGGAATTACATTTCCTAACTTTTTGCAAACTAAAAGTAATACATATTTGAATTTTTCATTATCATCTTTCAGTTCAACATATTTTTCTTTTTTAAAATCAATATCTAATTCGGGATTTACTAAATTTGTAAATTTCATAATTTCTGGAATAGGGGTATTGTCTGTTGAAGATAATACTCTTATCCCTAAACTTTCATTGTTTTTTGTTAGAGGTAAATAATCATGAATTTCCATATATCTTAATGCTATAATTCTATTGAACCATGTAAATGTCGCTTCTTCTATAACTTGAATTAGACCTAACTTATTAACTCTATCAATAAGCAATTTTCTTTTTTTATAATCTTCGGGAATTAAAGTTAATGTATGTACATTATTTGTTAAGTAATATATATCACCTATTTGTGTTTCTTCAAATTTTTCATCAATAAAAAAACTTTTTATTTTTGTTTCTATTTTTTTAGTTAAATCTTTTTTTGACTCTATTGCAAACCTTTTTAATAAATTTTTATCCATCTATTATCCTCCAATTATTTCTTTAAGCTTTTTATTATTTTTATCTCTCCAATATAGCAATCCATTTCGACTTGTATCCGTAACAAATTGTGCAGCCATGGAAGCACTATTAAATACTATATCTTCTAATACTTGCATATTATTATTAACTAAAGTAGGATCGTTCTTAATTTTTCTATCGTAGGACTTCTTTTATATTTGGGAGAAGTATTATGTTTTCGTATAATACTTCCTTTTTTTACAATCATATTCCCATTTTTATAAAGTCCAAACAGCACTATAATTTGCCCTTTTACTCTTCATATATAAAATAAGCTCTCTCACTATTCTATCTCCTATCTAATTGTCAAATTATTATTTTTATCAAATTCTTTTAACAATTTTTCTTTTAATTCTTCTACATATCTGTCTATATCTTCTCTTGAATTAATTTCATAAGAACGATTCATAAGTACATCAGTCCTTATAATTTTTCTTGGTACAATTACAACTTTTTCTTCTTCTGGTTCTTTTCCTGTTTCTTCAATTATTTTTGCTTTGCTCTTTTCGTATTCTAAAGCATTTATAAATCTGTCTTTTAGTTGATCTATTCTTGTTTGTTGAGCATATATATCTTTTAATTCGTTAGAATGTTCAAGTGTATTTATAACATCTTTACATGTTTTTATATAACTTGATCCAAAATCTTCTCTAACTTCTGCATTTTTTACTTCATTTTCAATATAAGCAATAGTATCATTTATCATATTGATTATTGGTTCAGATTTTGCATCATACATTTTGCTTAATAAATCAATTAAGTCTTTTCTTAACATTGGTAAATTATGAATTTCACTATAAGGTTCTTCGCTAGTTAGTATCTCTGTAATTTTATCTACAACGCCTTTTAATTCATCAGTTTTATCTGCAAAATCTTTGTTATTATCATATATTAATAATGTTTTTCTTGCATTATCAAATTGTTCTCTTTGCATACCTTTGAAAAAGTCTAATACCATTTCTGTTTTTGGAGATATTTCATTAATTTCATCTTTTTTCTCTGTAACAACTTTGAAAAATTCTGACACATCTCTTATTTTTAATAAATCACTATATAAACCAATTGCTCTTTCAACTACATCTTTTCCTGGATATTGATATGTTCTTGCTCCATATCCGTAATTTGCCAAAATATTTCTTAATCTATTTAATGTATCTGTTAGACAATTTGCTTTGAAGTCTGCAACCATTCCATCCTCATCATCTCTTAGATTAATTACATTAAATGAGCTTCTTGCAACTGACTTTAAGTTATTTATCAATTCTAATGATATTTTTTGTCTAATTTTTACAATTGTTCTATCATAATATTCTCTTTTTAATATTTTTGTAAGTGTTTCTTCAGCTGTTATATTTTGAACTTCATTTCCGTAGATTAGTGATATTACTTCATCTTTTAATAATCTTGTTAATAAATAAAGTATATCTTCATCTAAAAATCCATAAGGTGCTGCACTAAAATCTTGTAATATTGTTCTAATTGTCATTGTCATACTAAAAGCATTTTTTTCTTCACAATATTCTTTCATTGCATCATAAGCTTTTTTATTTACAAATTCAACTTCGTTTCCAATTGTCATTTGCATATTTTGATGGAATAGTTCTTTTATGTCCTGTGTTGTATAATTGTGCTTAATATAAGTGAATTTTGTATAAATATTATTTATCAATATCTCTAGTGCTTCATTTATTCTTGTTTTTGCTTCTTTTGAATTTATATTTTGTCTATCCCCTGCTATAATTATTTCAGCATTATTTAGATTTTCTTTTACATTATCTCTGATTCTAATTTCTGCATTTTCTATTTCTCTTTGTTTTGCTCTGATAATATCCTCAACCTGTTGCGTTTGGAAAATACCACTTTTACTCCTTCTATATTCTTCAACTTGTAAGAAGTTTGTTATTTCATCATATATTAATGTTGAAATCTCTAGTTTTACAAATACATATTTGTTTTCTCTTGCTGATTGCATTATTATTTCTGTATCATCTCTTTCTGGAGATGTTGTAATAACTTTAATTCCAATTTCATATTCTTGAGAATATTTTATATTGTCTATATATTTAGTTAATGGAAAATTCTTGCTTTTATAAGTAAATTTGCTATCTGTATAAATATAATCAAACACTATTCTTTTTAGATAATCTGTAATTCTGTTTTGATCTATTACTATTTGCTTAATTTCTCTATTTATTTCCTGTTCTTCATCTGTTAAGAATTTGTATTCATCATTATTTCTTTGTATTAATGTTTGGGCTTCAAGTCTTCTCAAAGAATCTGTTATTTCTTTCTTAATTGAAATCTTATCATCTTTTATATTTGAAACATATAAAGTTGCTAGGTTATCAATATTAGCTGGTATTTCTTTAATATTTTTTAACATAAATAACATTTTTAATACTTTTACATCAATGTCCTTTAATTCTCCACTTTGAACAGTGTCCATAGCTGTTTTTATAACAATTTTTATTTGATGTTCTAGAAATTGTTCTATTGTGTCATAAAAAGCATAGAATGGAATTATTGTTCCAATTTCACTATCTGCAAATCTTTTGGCTGTTTCTTGGAATGCTCCTAATAATGATCTTTCTCCACTTGATAAGTGTTTTCCAGCATATCCATGTTTTCTTATATCTGTAAATACATCTTGTAATAGTTTAAATTGATATGGAATAAATGGATATGTGTCAGCAAAGTCTTTTGCGTCTTCATATACTTTTTGGTATGATGCATTTTTAAATGTCAATAAATTTCTTATTATTGATTCTTCTTTTTCATATATTAATTCAAGGCTCTTCTCTGCTTCTTCTGTTTTGTCTAAAATTCTCTTTTTGATAACTTCGTCAATATCAGATGACGATAAAGATAACTTTGTATCAAATCTTCCTTGAATTTTGGAAAAATCATTTCCTTGTACTTTTACAACATCGTCAATAGCTTCTTGGCTAGTTACTATAACCCATGCCTTTCCACCACATTCTAGTCCTAAATCTTCAACTATTGTCTGTAAATTCAACATTAAAGATCTGTCATCTCCAATATATTGTCCTATTTCATCAACCAAGAATATTACATGATGGTTATTTTCTTTTGATTTTATATAATCTCTTACTCTTTCAGCAAATTTTTCAACTGATAAAGAATAATTTTTTTCTGTTCTATCAATTACTTCATTTGCTTCTTCTATTGTTTTTCCAAGTACATTAGAATATGCTTTACTAAATTCGTCTTGAACGAATTGAATACCATCTCTCATCTCTTCCCAAGGTTGTCCACAAATATTTTTAAATTCTTCTTTAAACTCTTCGTATTTTCCTTGACTAATTATAAATCTTTCAATTTCAGCTACGAAAGGAGTTATGGATAATCCCATTTTCTCATTAAATACTTTTTCAAATACATCTAATATTTTATCCTTCATTCCATTTGTGTTTTCTGTTTTGGAGTCGATATTAAATAAAATAACATCTGTAGGGATACTTCCAGCTCTTTTTATATCTGCAAGTAACATTTTATCTTGAATTTTGTCATCAAAGTAGTCAACGGCTGGTTTTCCATTTACAATTTTATTTTCTAATAGATAAGAAATAATTTTTAAGAAGTGTGATTTACCACTACCAAAGAAACCTGAAATCCAAACTCCCATTTTTTCTGTATTAGAGTTTATTCCAGCATTATATGCTTCAAAAAAGCTGTTGAAGTGTTTTAGTAATTCATCTGTTACTACATATTCTTCTAATTCTTGACTTATATAGCTTTCATCATCTACTTTTATAACTCCCTGTATTTCTCTGTCTATGTCTTTTGCATAAATTCTTTTTAAATTTTCCATTTCATTATTCCCCCTATTTTCTTCCTACAAATTGGAATGCTCTATAATAATTATCATTTTCTAATCTATTGAATAGTTTGAAGCTTTGTCCATCATAACTACCTGGATAAAACATTATCAACGGATTATTTGTTATAACACTATGTAAATTATTTAAAATTGTATGGCCTCTCACAATTCCATAACATTTACCTATTCCTGTTATTAGTATTATTTGATCGGGTTGTACCTCTGCCCTAATTTTTTTCATAATCAAATCATTGTTAGAGCCTATGCCTAATGTTTTTGATATTATTTCATTTATATATTTTGCTCCTTTGTTTTTTTCAAATGCAAATACTTTTTCTAAGAATCCTTTTTCTTTTAAAATATCTATTATTATGTCATATATATCAAATACTTTTATATTCAACTTTTCTTTCTTTAACAAGTAATTTTCAAGATATTCTCTAACAATATATTCATCTTCAGGATCATAATCAAATACATGAAAATTTATTT
>ERZ826220.3970-NODE-3970-length-10854-cov-2.690527_pt1 | contig 10854 bp, 4 predicted proteins | sample MGYA00519927_ERZ826220 | MGnify/ENA primary metagenome ERZ826220 (study PRJEB31778, sample SAMEA3449225) | human gut metagenome | biome: human gut; feature: human-associated habitat; material: faeces | place: United Kingdom | collected 2010/2012 ...
CGTAAGACCATTCCGGCCATGAAGGATTCCATTCCTGCCGTACACAAGTCCACAACGGTGGAGAAGCCCAAGAGCGGCAAGCGTGTTGCCATGCCCGGTATCAGTGATATGGCACACCCCAGTGACATGTTTTTCGGAGCAACAGCACAGGGGACGAGCGATTCCAAGAAAACGCAGCCGGCTCAGCGTTCCGAGAGCACAAAGGCATCCGGCAAGGAAAAGGATAATAAGGAAACTCCAGAATTGAAGCCTGTCGAGGGTGGCTATCTGCTGGATATTCCTGTCAGCTCCATCGTTCCGAATGCGCAGCAGCCGCGCAGCGTCTTTGATGAGGAAGAGCTGAATGAGTTGGCCGCGTCCATCAAGGAAGTCGGCGTATTGCAGCCGATCGTGGTTCGCAAGCGTCAGGCTGGGGAGTCCAGCAAGAGTGATGTTTCACGTGAAACATCGCAGAAATACGAGCTCATTATGGGCGAGCGTCGCTGGCGTGCATCACAACTTGCACAACTGAAGACGATTCCGGCGATTGTCAAAACCACATCAGATGACGAGATGCTGCGTGATGCACTGCTGGAGAACCTTCATCGCGTCGCACTGAATCCTCTGGAAGAGGCGGCGGCATATCAGCAGATGATTGATGACTTCGGCCTGACTCAGGCTGAACTATCCAAGTCGATCTCGAAATCGCGACCGCAAATCGCGAACACATTGCGTCTGCTGAATCTTCCTGCGTCTGTGCAGAAGAAAGTTGCCGCAGGCGTACTGTCCGCAGGGCATGCGCGAGCTCTTCTTGGTTTGAATGACGAAAGTGAAATCGACAAGCTGGCCACTCGAATCATAGGGGAGGGGCTTTCGGTTCGCAGCACCGAGGAAATCGTGGCGCTGAAGAACGCAGAAAGCAACGTGCCCAAGAAGGTAAGGCCGACGAAGAACAATCCTTGGGCCGGTTCTCCGATTGTCAACAACCTTGAAAATCATTTTGACACCAAAGTGTCCATCAAGGGTACGCAAAAGCACGGTCGAATCGAAATCGTGTTTTCCTCCCCTGAGGATATGGAACGCATCCTCAGCATGCTGATTCCCACGGCAGTCGAGGGCGCGGCGGCAAAATGGGTGTGAGGGTGTGAGCCACACAACGGTGTGAGCCGCCATCATCGCACAACGAGAAACAACGGTCATGCCGTTCATGAGCTGTATGATCTGGTCTGCCGAGAGGTATTCATTGCCTCTCCGGCAGAACGCGTATAAAGCAACTGTCGTGGCATTTGCAGTCAGAGGACTAACGCAATGAACCGTCCGTATGACTGTCCTATTGCATGCACCTGAAAAAGCATTACCGAAAACTCTGTTGAGCAATATGAGTTGCAATCGGTCCAGTACAATGCGCTAGATTTGAGCGGATTGTCGTTCTGATGCGATTCTCCGGCGCTGGTAAGCGTCCGCAGCGCTATTTCGGTCAGTCTGTCGTTTCGTTTGTGATTACTGACAGTGCAAGCAATATTTGTGTAGCTCAACCCGCCGGTGAAGCAATATCATCGTCTGTGATGAGGTTTGATTTCGCTGACAGGTCGAGCTGTGCTGTTGGATCAGTGCAGTGAGGCCAGGTAGGATTGTGCGTCCAGCGCTGCGCGGCATCCCATGCCTGCGGCACTGATGGCCTGACGGTACACCCGGTCAACGCAGTCACCGGCGGCGAACACTCCAGGCATGGAAGTATGCGTTCCGGCACCGGAGACCAGAATGTACCCGTCGTCATCCATATCCACGGAACCCTTCGCAAAACGCGTGGCCGGTTCATGGCCGATCGCCACGAAGATGCCCTCGGCGGGCAACGTGCCCGTCTCGCCTGTCACGGTGTCGCGAATGTCCACAAAGCCGGCGGAATCATCTGCGGTTTCAGCCTTTGCCGACAGGGAAATGCCGGTCGAAGAGGGAGCATTCAATGCCGATCCGGAGACATTCAGCATCGGAGTCGTCTTCAACGAGAGAAGATTTCCGGTGTTCTGCGCTGCGGGTGCCGCAGCGGTTACCGCATCAGCGCCTGTCTGCGCGCCGGCGGCGTTTTTCTGCCCGCGAATGGCTGTCGCCACCGTATTCATTTTCACGGTGATCTTGGGATTGTTCAGCACGCGCTCGACCATGATCTTGGAGGCGCGGAACTGGTCGCGGCGGTGCAACACGGTCACCGAAGAGCCGAAACGAGTCAGGAACAGTGCCTCTTCGAGCGCGCTGTCTCCTCCGCCCACCACGACGATGGGCTTGTCCTTGAAGAAGAAACCATCGCAGGTGGCGCAATACGATACGCCGTGACCGGAATACTCGGCCTCGCCGGGAATGCCGAGCTTGCGGTACTGCGAACCGGTGGTGATGATGACGGCATCGGCGTGATATTGGCTTCCATCGCTGCACGTGACGGTCTTGGGGGAGGAGCTGAAATCGACGCTCGTGACATCGAGATATTCGATGGATGCGCCGAAAGACTCCGCCTGATCGCGCATACGATCCATCAATTCCGGTCCGAGAATGCCGTCAGGGAAACCGGGGTAATTCTCCACGGTGGTGGTGTTGACCAGCTGGCCGCCCGGCGTGAGCTCACCCGCAAGAATGGTTGGGCGATACCCGGCGCGTGCGAGGTAGATTGCGGCCGTATATCCGGCAGGGCCGGAACCGATGATGATGGTTGAAAGTTCAGTCATGTCCCTTACGATAGCGAGTTGACCTGACCTCGTCCATCGGTGGGCGAACAACGACATGGATTCACCTCGGATGCCGATTGGTCGCTTTCAGATTGCCGAAACAGGCATGCCGCGTTCATGGAAACCGGAGGAGCTAATACGAGCACGATATGGGCCCACAGCATAAGTCCACAGCGTGAGTCACCGCGTACGATGAAACACCCCTCCTACCCGTGAGTAGAAGGGGTGCCTATGAGAACTTCTGCGTCGCCTACAGAACGCGGATGTACACGATGTCGGATTGTGCCGCAGAGTTCTTTGACGTGGAGTTCTGTGTGGTCGAGTTGCCGAACGGGACGTTATCGATGTCGGTCTTGTTCGGCCAATCCTGATTGTCGGATCCGCCACCGTGGTTGTCTCCGTTCAGGATGAACCATGCGGCGACCAATCCCACCACCAGCAGAACCAGCGCGACGACGATGGCGATGACCTTGATCTTGAGCTGCCCCCAGAGTGGCTGGTCAGGCAGGTCCTCCTCGATATTGCGTCCGACATTCGCCGCGTTGACATCGTGCACCTGCTGGGGCGCGAAGCTCGGCGGCATGATCTGGGCCATAGGCGGCAGCTGATCTACCGAAGTACCATCAGTGCCTAACAGCGGAACGGTGACCGTGGGGTCAAAGGCGTCGGATTGGGCACGCTGCGCCGGTGTCTGCACACCCGGCACATTCGCACCCGGAGCCGCCGCAGGACGGCCGCCAGACATGTTCCGCAGGGCATCGCGGCTGATTGGTGCCGTCATCCGCGTACGCGACTTCGATGATCCGGGGATGGCTGCTCCATTGGCTCCGGGCACCGATGCCGACACTGCGAATGACGGGGGCATTACGGCGTCGCCCGACGCCGCAGCCTTGGCGGATCTGGCGGCAAGAGCGGCCAATGATTCCGACATATGCGCGCGCGGCTGCGGCATGGCGTTCGTGGCAATGGGCTGAGCCGCACGGGTCGTGGGATGGCTTCCAGCCACGGTTTGCTCGCCTTCAGACACCTGCGCCTCACCGGACTGCGGCAGCGGCGGGATGCTGCCGGCGCGGGTGCGCTCATTGTCGTCCTCTTTCGGCAGCGGAACATTCGGCATATTGGCCACGATGCTCTGTATCTCGCCGGTTGCACCGGTCGTCCGGGGTTTGCCGGTACTGCCCGCAACACCAGACGCACCAGCAGCGGACCTACGCGGCTTGGCGGCGGGCGGGAACGATGCCGGCAGCGGTGCATACACCGGCATCGGCTGCTCAATCGCGGTCTCTTCCGCAGTGGATGTCGTCACCGGCGACTCCGGCTCCCCGTCCTTGCGCAAGGAGCCCATAAGCTGACCGACCTTCGATTGCAGGGAGGCCAGGGTCTTCGACGGCTCGGCGGTATCCGGTTCGAACAATTCCGCTTCGGGGATGACCGGCTGATCGGCCGAGGGCGGATCTCCGGGCAGCTGAGCCAGGAACGCCTGCTGCGCGAGACGCTGCTCGTTGACGAACCTGGCCTCGGCGCCGGCTGCCAGTCCCGCCTCGGAAATCGACAATTCCGGCAGCTTCGTCGAGGTAACCAGCCCATCCGGCAGTTCCACGATCTTGTCATCGCTCGTGTCACGCAACGCCACCATGCTGATCGAGGCGCTGCCACTGACCGACGGCAATATGATGTCACGATCCGACAAGTTGCTGAATGGCTCCCACGCGCCCAGCAGCGCGCTCAGCTCGGCCAGCGTTGCCATCGGCACGATGACTTCCCCATCTTCGGTGTGCAGAGCCAGTCCACGCTTGCAGATCACGCGGAATTCCGTGGGAACGTCGGCGGGCAGCATATTCAGGTCGAACGTCGTGTTCGTGCCTGAAGGCGTCTTGGTCAGCAGCGCGTACAGCAGTGCGGCCAGCTGTCGCGTCGCCATCTGCTCATACGACATCACATCGCCGTCGATGCCGCTGCAGATATCGGCCAATGCGGCGGCGACGGGAGTGTCGGCGAACTGCACGCCATTGACGCTCACGCGAATGGTATCGGTGCTCAGCGCGGTATGGGTCAGCCCCGTGTCCAACAGCTCCTGAACCGCCTGGGTGCATTGTCCCACGATCGATCGAATCGCGTCGTAGCTGAGGAACGAGGAAGACGAACGCTGCATGTATTCCGCCAGCGCCAGACCGGAGTCCGGCTCGGTGATCACCACCGCGGCATCGCCGACGTGCTGCAGCTGCAGCACCGGCGTGCAGTACCGGCTGTTGGCCAGCGCGAGCGTGGAAGCCGCCTCGTTGATCTGCGGCAGAACGGATGTGTCGGTGATGATGAACAGCTGGCAGGACTGCGCCAGCATGCGGTCATTGGCTATCCATGCGCTCAATCCGTCACTTTCGCGCAGCGAAGAAACGAGAGTGTAGCGACCGATGACGGTATCTCCCAATTGAGGCTTCATAGTAGTTGTTTCTCCGTGCTCTGCTGTCATGCGCTGAGATAGTGGTGATACTGACATTCTAGCCGTGGGGATGGTCGGCTGTGCAGCCGCGACGGACGCGGCTTGACGAGTGGAATGATGCGGCGTTGGCAGTATGGTGGGAATTCGCGGCTGGGCGTTGTTGCCGGCCGCGATACCTGCCGCTGCACCGGCTGCGTTTGCCGCGACGTTCGGCAGTACGACAGACTTGATGGACGGGCGTTGGCCCTTACGGTTGACCGTCGGCGCGAAGCTGGGCGGAAGGTTGTCGGACGGAATCCCCCTGGGTTGGTCCTGAACCGGCCGTTCGAGATCGGTCACAGTTTCAGCGGCCTGTTCCGCGGAACCGTCATTCTCCGAGGTTCCATCGTCACCCAGCGAATAATCATCGTAATGATTATCATTCTCCGCAATTGTCGTGGTACCCTCTTCGACCTCCGCGTTTTGTGCCTGAGCTTCCTCGGTTTCCGACTCAGCCGGTGTCGATACCGATGTCGCAGTGGAAGTCCTACGCAACAGCCGTGCCTTCATGGTGACGATCAGGCTGGAGAACTCCTCCACGCGCATCAGCCATAGCAGCCCGGCATACACGGCCGTCACCACAATCGTCAGAATCGCGCATATGACGATGGATTGCCACCAGCTCATATGTCCGTTGACGCTGGAAACCTTCGCTCCGACCAAACGCGTGGCCAGCGGGTTGAGGAATAGTCCGCACGCGCATGCCGCCGCACCGGCAATCAGGGCCTTGACATGCATGATGATGATGCGCTTGCCGTCGATCCGCCCACCGAATCGTCTGCGTAACAGCCAGAACACCCATGGGAACGTGATGATATATGACAGGCTCAGCGACAGAGCCACCATGAGCGTCCAATATTTCGGCGGTGCGAAACGCAGCGAGGTCAGCAGAAGCAGCAACTGCACGGCGTTGTCGGCCGCCGCGAACAGGAACGGGCTGCGGCCGTCCTCATACGCGTAGAAGGCGCGCTGCACCAGCAGGAACGCACTGGTGGGCACCAATCCCACCAGCAGGCCGATCAGAGGCCCGGATATCAGAATCGCCCCATGCACATTCGTGGACGGAATCAGCGCCTTCACCAGCGGCACCGGCATGGCAATCATGACCGCGGTGAAGAAGAACATCGCAAGACCGGTGGATCGCAGGGATGAGCTGAGGTCGGCGCGGGCATCTCCGATACGATGCTCGCTGATCGCGCGGGACATGCGCGGGAACACCGCGGTCGTGATGGACACGGCGATGATCGAATAGGGAAGAACGTATATCGTGTACGCGTACTGATAGCTCGCGTTGCCCGCGATGCCGTACAAATCGCCGCCGGCGGTCGGGGCGCCGGTATTAACACGCGAATTGACGATGCCCATCAGCTGGTTGAGCAGCACCATGGCGATGCTCCACACCGCCACCTGGCCCATGGAACGCAACCCCAGCCCATGCAGTCCCCAGCGAGGCCGGTAGTGGATGCCGCAACGCAGCAAAGGAATGAACAGCACCAGGGCCTGGAACGCCACGCCGGCCGTCCAGGCGCCCGCGGTCAGGGCTATCTTGCCGGATGTCCAGAACGACATCGGCTGCCGTCCCGCGTTGCCGAACAGCATGATGAACGCGCCGAAACCGATGCAGCTGATGACGTTGGCGCCTACGGAGCTCCACGCATACGTCGCGAAACGCCCCTTTGCGGCGAGGATCTGCCCCAATACGGTATACAGGCCGTAAAACAGGATCTGGGGCATACACCACAGCGTGAAGGCGTTCGCCAGCGCCCTTTGCGCGGGCGTCCAGCTGGAGTCGAGATACAGCATCGTCAGCAGTGGCGTGCCGGACGCCATCAGCAGTGTGATGGCCAGCAGCAGCGCGATGGACAAGGTGATGAGCTTGCTGAGTCGCTCATCCGCGTCCTTCTGCTTGAGCGTGCGCACGATCTGCGGCACGAGCACCGCGTTGAACACGCCGGTGGACAGCAGGTTGAAGATCACCTGCGGTATCTGCGCGCCGGCCTGATACGCGTTGGCTGCGATACCGGTGGTACCGAGCGCGCCGACGAGGAAGATGGTGCGGATCTGGCCGGTCACACGTGACGCGGCCGTGCCGCACGCCATGATCAGCGAATTGCGTCCTACCGTGGTGCTCATTCGTCGGGGTCCTTCTTTCGATGGAATTGGCGCCAGAGGCCGACCAGGCCGAGCAGCAGCGAGAAGCCGATGATGATGAATCCGGTCATGTCGCTGATGCGCAGCACGCTGGTGATGTCGGTGTTCTGTGCGGAACCGAACGTGTCGCCGTTGCGGTCCAGCAATGTGATGTGGGCTGTGGCGTGGCCGGAAGTGGCGACGCGGATGGCGAACGTGACCTGCGCCTCGCTGTTCGCCGGTATGGTGGCCTCAGTGAACCGCGATGTGACGATTTCCATGGAGTCGGTGAGGGATGAGACCTTCACCCGTACCGGATACGGATGGTTGTTCCTGACGGTGACGGGCATTTTGGCCGTTTCGCTGACGACGGTGATGGAGTCGGTCGGCGTGATGGATACGCCGCCGAACATGCCTCCGCCGAGCCGTTTGGCGCCGTCGACCAGACTGTCGATGTTGCGCGGCGCGGACGAGAGCGCATGCAGTGCCAGCGTGCTCTGTGCGGCCTTGATCTTGCGGATCCAGGACGCGGATGCCTTATGGTCGGTGAGGACCGACGTGGCGAAGCGGTTGATGTCGTTGCGGCTTTCGGCCAGCGATTCCAGCGCGGACGTGACCGATCGGGTGTTCCGCTCGCTTAAATGACTGTCTTGGGGGACGATTTGCAGCGCCTTGTCGCCGGTCCGATAGGCGTCTGCGTCAATGAGATCATTCAGGTCGGTGAGTTGCAGCCATGAGGACTGTTCGACCGCGGTCATCAGCGTGTCGATGAACGCCGCCGACATATTAGTGCCGAAGCAGACCAGCAAGTTGCGGTTCATCGCCGCATACGGCTGCTCCATCTGATAGAAGGCGCTCTGCGCGACGAACCGCGCGATGCGTCCCGCGTTACTGGTCTCGCCGTCCGCATCACTGCTGGTGGGCTTGCCTTTGGCGAGGTCGCCGAGTTCCTTCTGCTCGCTCAGCACCGTGATGTCGCCGGCCGAGGTGGGGATTGTGTATGTGCCTGTGTGCACGGTGGCCGTGGTGCTGGAGTCGAAGTCGTGACCGGCGATGACGTACTGGTATCCCTGCTTCCTAGCCGTGGAGAGCGCCTGCCGGGTCCAATCGCCCTTGCCTTGCCAGGCGATGGGCAGGGAATTGGATGATGCCGGTGCCGCGGCCAGTGCGGATCGTGCGTTCCATGCGCCGGTGCCGACGCCGGCCTGTTCGTACGACCGGACGTTGTTGATCGCGGCATAGGCGGTGATGTCGAATCCGGCCGGCTGCATGACGGCATCGATGCGTTGCCCGGTGTCGGAAGCCAATGCCGTCGGATCGGCTATGGTCTGCAAATCGCTGTGCTTGCCGATGAGGGAGAGTTTGGCGGCGAGTGCATCATTGTCGTGCGGGGTGAGCACTGATGATTGCGTCGCCGCGGTGTTTTCGGTGTCGTCGGTATTGTTGCCGGAGCCGTCGTCTGTGCTGTCATCCGTGCCGCCGCCACCTGATTGTGTAGATTTTGTGTCGGATCCATCACCGTTGTCATGCACCACCAGCTGGTCGATGGCGTTCTTGTCGGCCTGCTGGCCGTTGTTCATCAACGGCATGACCATGGTGATGGCCATCGGCGGGGTCTGTGCGTTGCGCAATCCCTGGGATGATCTGGTCAGGAAGCTGTGCAGGCGAATCGGCTTGGTGTTCGGATCGACGGTACGGTCCGACCCGGATGACCCGTCAGAGGAGCCTGTGGATTGAGAGTCGGTCGCCTGGGTCGCCTGATAGGTGACCAGCAGCGGTTTCGGCCCCCACATCTGCAACGCCTTCAACGCATCGCTGTCGGCCGCCGCGTCGATCTTCACGGAAACCTTCTTGTTCGCCGCGATGGACGGCACCGTGGCCGTGCCGAGAACGGTGCGCACCGGAATTGATACGTCCCCGGTCGCCCAATGCTGGATGTCAGTGCGCGATACGAACGTATATGACGGGTTGTAGGCCACGGTCACCAGGCCCGGTGACGTCGCGGCATACGTGGGATTGGAGATGCTGATGGTGATGTGGTAGCCGGATGTGTCGGTGACCACGGGCGTCGATTCGGTGATCGACAAGGCGGTCGTCTGCGTGGCCGTGTCCGTCTCGTCATCCGCCATCGCCATATGTGCCGGGCCGGCCGGTACCATGCGGCCTGCGAACAGCATCGCGCATGTCAGCAACATGATGGTAAAGAAGCGCCATAGGCGTGTCGTTCGGTGAGATAACGATGGCACGGCCTGACCGTGCTCGGGGCTGTTCGCGATCATCCCTGCTTCATTTTCCTTGCGTAGAGCCAAGCGATCTTGCGTTCATTAGGATAGCTGAGAACGTCATCCAAATCATCGAAATCCACCCAGATGGCGTCTTCGGCTTCATGATCCGGATCGCCCTCCACCGTCAGGTCGCCGCCGATCTGGCGCAGCGCGAAATGATGCACGAGCTTATGCACGCGCTGGCTGGTACCGGTGAACCAATAGTCGATGGTGGCAATGGACTCGACCACCTCACCCAGAATGCCGGTCTCCTCGTGCACCTCGCGCACGGCGGTCTGCTGCGGCGTCTCGCCCTTTTCGATATGGCCCTTGGGAAGGCACCATTCGAGATGGCCGTTGCGGGAGTGTCGCGCGATGATGGCCACACGGCCGCGCTCGTCGAACACCAGGCCGCCGGCCGAGTATTCGCGCACCACCGGGAGCTCCTGAGCGTCCAGCGACGCGAATGTGGTCGGCCCGTCGCCCGCCCGTCGCTGCGGCATCATCGCAGGTGTGGGAAAGCGTGGTTCCGGTGGCCTGACAACGGTTTTCGGCGTGCGCGGAGCCTCGGACGTATAGAGCAACGTATCGGGTTCGAGCGGATTTTGGGTATGGTCGCCCGCAGCATGCGCAAGCATGCGCGCGAGGTCTGCGGGCGTAATCATGACTTCCACCTTACTCAATACCGTGTGCAGGTGGGGTAACGGTATGCTTGAATACGCATAAAAGCGGTAATACTTTATGGAAAGGCCTCGTGTGAATTTCGAAGTTTGGCCGGAAGCCATTGAACTTGGACACCTGTTCGCGGCTCGCGGGTACGAGCTGGCGTTGGTGGGCGGCCCCGTGCGTGACCTGTTGCTGCACCGGCGTTCCCACGACCTCGATTTCTGCACTTCGGCCCATCCCGACGAGTTCGAGCCGATCCTGCGTCATTGGGGACGTGACGGTTTCTGGGATATGGGCCGCAAATTCGGCACGTTGGGTGCGATGCGCCGGCGCGAGGACGGCACCGAAGTCAAGGTGGAGATCACTACGTACCGGTCCGACACGTACGATCCCGAATCCCGCAAGCCCGAAGTCAGCTACGGCGATTCGCTCGAAGGCGATCTGTCCCGCCGTGATTTCACCGTGAACGCCATGGCGCTGCGCGTGCCGCAGCTGGAGTTCGTGGACCCGTTCGGCGGCGCCAGCGATTTGGCTAAAGGCGTATTGCGCACGCCGGTGGATCCGTATCAGTCCTTCGACGACGACCCGCTGCGCATGATGCGTGCCGTGCGTTTCGTCG
>ERZ826220.3971-NODE-3971-length-10853-cov-14.519263_pt1 | contig 10853 bp, 15 predicted proteins | sample MGYA00519927_ERZ826220 | MGnify/ENA primary metagenome ERZ826220 (study PRJEB31778, sample SAMEA3449225) | human gut metagenome | biome: human gut; feature: human-associated habitat; material: faeces | place: United Kingdom | collected 2010/2012 ...
GGAGAGCGTGGATAGAAATAGATGCTCCATCAAGTGCGCCGTACGCAGAATTAAGTCGCTCTCCGCAAGGAGAGCGTGGATAGAAATAGATGCTCCATCAAGTGCGCCGTACGCAGAATTAAGTCGCTCTCCGCAAGGAGAGCGTGGATAGAAATAGATGCTCCATCAAGTGCGCCGTACGCAGAATTAAGGTGTCGCTCTCCGCAAGGAGAGCGTGGATAGAAATTTTGACGGACGATGTGTCAACTGGCGGTAAAATTAAGGGTCGCTCTCCGCAAGGAGAGCGTGGATAGAAATTCGGCTCGCTGATATGTCCGCCGCCTGGAATCGGTCGCTCTCCGCAAGGAGAGCGTGGATAGAAATGACATACGTAACCCGGCTACCCCGTGCCCAAGTATGTCGCTCTCCGCAAGGAGAGCGTGGATAGAAATCACGTTGTACTTGTCGTCCCGCCTGGCTGTTGGCGTCGCTCTCCGCAAGGAGAGCGTGGATAGAAATGCGAGATAATTCAATGGGAAGGTATGAAGAGCCTGTCGCTCTCCGCAAGGAGAGCGTGGATAGAAATATTCTGCTAGTGGCACTTTGTCGGATACTTCGGGTCGCTCTCCGCAAGGAGAGCGTGGATAGAAATTGTTATTTCCGCAATGACTGGCCAGATCTCTGTTTGTCGCTCTCCGCAAGGAGAGCGTGGATAGAAATGTAGATGTCGCTCGTGCTGCTGATCGGGTCCTTTGACAGGTCGCTCTCCGCAAGGAGAGCGTGGATAGAAATAGGGACAGGACCTGACCTTTCTTGGTGCTAATCAGCAGTCGCTCTCCGCAAGGAGAGCGTGGATAGAAATATGTGCCAGGCACTTAACTACCTGGTCTTTGTCGCGTCGCTCTCCGCAAGGAGAGCGTGGATAGAAATAGGCAGGCACTGGCATTTTGAATTTTTTCGTGCCGTCGCTCTCCGCAAGGAGAGCGTGGATAGAAATGCGCGTAAAATATGCCCTGTTGCTCCTGACATAGTCGCTCTCCGCAAGGAGAGCGTGGATAGAAATGCCTGATAATACACATCGGCGGGAACCTTTTCGAGTCGCTCTCCGCAAGGAGAGCGTGGATAGAAATCGAAGCACCCACAACACAAGCTGGTATGCATGCTCGTCGCTCTCCGCAAGGAGAGCGTGGATAGAAATTCTCCTGCTGGCTGCTGGCGCGAATCTCGGCGCGCGTCGCTCTCCGCAAGGAGAGCGTGGATAGAAATCTGAGTTTCCACAACTCTATAAGGCGCTTGCTCAGTCGCTCTCCGCAAGGAGAGCGTGGATAGAAATCCGAAGAGGTCGAAAATTATGAAGAACAGACGGAAGTCGCTCTCCGCAAGGAGAGCGTGGATAGAAATACTACGACAACTATAATCTGCATTGCGTTGAAGAAGTCGCTCTCCGCAAGGAGAGCGTGGATAGAAATTGCTACCGCGTTGCCAAGTATCGCCGGATACCTCTGTCGCTCTCCGCAAGGAGAGCGTGGATAGAAATTGATTTTGCCGGGTCGGCTTGGGTTTCTGAGTTTGTCGCTCTCCGCAAGGAGAGCGTGGATAGAAATGCGAATAAATTGAAAACGCCTTGTGTCAAGTTGGTCGCTCTCCGCAAGGAGAGCGTGGATAGAAATTCCTGCATTGCTGGGCAATACACAAAATGATGGCCGTCGCTCTCCGCAAGGAGAGCGTGGATAGAAATAGCACAGGACCGGCGAGTTTCAGGGTGTGCACTAGTCGCTCTCCGCAAGGAGAGCGTGGATAGAAATGTGCAGTGTAGATTGTAATTATCGTAGTGGACGCGTCGCTCTCCGCAAGGAGAGCGTGGATAGAAATATGTTGTGCTTGTCGTTCCCGGTGGGTGTTGGCTGTCGCTCTCCGCAAGGAGAGCGTGGATAGAAATATGTTGTGCTTGTCGTTCCCGGTGGGTGTTGGCTCGTCGCTCTCCGCAAGGAGAGCGTGGATAGAAATCATCTTTATGCTTCCTCTGGCGTTGACTTCGCCGTCGCTCTCCGCAAGGAGAGCGTGGATAGAAATCGCAATGACTGGCCAGATTAGTGTTAGCACTGTTGGTCGCTCTCCGCAAGGAGAGCGTGGATAGAAATCATTATGTTTGTCAATCTTCGCGTTGTGGATGGTTGTCGCTCTCCGCAAGGAGAGCGTGGATAGAAATACTAATTTCAACCCGGCAAGTTTGTTTGATTTGCCGTCGCTCTCCGCAAGGAGAGCGTGGATAGAAATTTTGATTATATTATACGCCTTTAGAGGCGTATTGTGTCGCTCTCCGCAAGGAGAGCGTGGATAGAAATGATTGATTCGCTTGCTTCTCGTTTAACTGATATGTCGTCGCTCTCCGCAAGGAGAGCGTGGATAGAAATAATTTTACCGCCAGTTGATACGTCATCAGTCAAACGTCGCTCTCCGCAAGGAGAGCGTGGATAGAAATGTTTTTATCTATGGGGCTTGATGGGAGGTTTAAGTCGCTCTCCGCAAGGAGAGCGTGGATAGAAATTAAAACACGCAACCAACCGAGCAAGCCAAGGCGGTCGCTCTCCGCAAGGAGAGCGTGGATAGAAATGTTTTGTCGCTCCTGACATATCATCTAAAATTTGGGTCGCTCTCCGCAAGGAGAGCGTGGATAGAAATTGGTCTATTTGGCGCTGATACGCTATCTCATTAGTCGCTCTCCGCAAGGAGAGCGTGGATAGAAATCACATACGTTACACGACTTCCCCGCGCCCAAGTATCGTCGCTCTCCGCAAGGAGAGCGTGGATAGAAATTGATTCTGCCGTTGATTCTGCTAGCGGTACTCTGGTCGCTCTCCGCAAGGAGAGCGTGGATAGAAATAAAATGCCGGTGCCTACCTGCATATACTCAAAGAGGTCGCTCTCCGCAAGGAGAGCGTGGATAGAAATCGCAATAGTCAGTATAGTTATTTTTTGTATTACGTCGCTCTCCGCAAGGAGAGCGTGGATAGAAATTGGTTTATTTGGCGCTGATACGCTATCTCATTAAGTCGCTCTCCGCAAGGAGAGCGTGGATAGAAATTTCTTGCCTTTTGACGTGATACGGCCCGCGATTGATGTCGCTCTCCGCAAGGAGAGCGTGGATAGAAATACACGCAAAACTTTTGCATATGTATCATAGAGCTGTCGCTCTCCGCAAGGAGAGCGTGGATAGAAATTTTTGACTTTGACCGTTCCCAATGTTTCGATTGATGTCGCTCTCCGCAAGGAGAGCGTGGATAGAAATACTCTTTGGGAGGTGTCGATTTTGGATAGATGGCGTCGCTCTCCGCAAGGAGAGCGTGGATAGAAATCCTTATTTGCTTTGGCAGTTTGGCCGGGCCTTCTGTCGCTCTCCGCAAGGAGAGCGTGGATAGAAATCGTCATTACCGCGATGACGTCTCAGATTAGCGTTAGTCGCTCTCCGCAAGGAGAGCGTGGATAGAAATGCGCGTAAAATACGCCCTGTCGCTCCTGACATGTCGCTCTCCGCAAGGAGAGCGTGGATAGAAATTGCAAAATTACGAGTGTTTTGAGTGGATAAAAGCGGTCGCTCTCCGCAAGGAGAGCGTGGATAGAAATACTTGACATTTCATCAAACTGGATGTATCATACAGTCGCTCTCCGCAAGGAGAGCGTGGATAGAAATCTTGCTGTGTGGGCTGTTGAGCATGCGTACCAACTGTCGCTCTCCGCAAGGAGAGCGTGGATAGAAATTGTCGATTATATTATTGATTATGTCAATGATGCAAGTCGCTCTCCGCAAGGAGAGCGTGGATAGAAATTTGATTATTTTTCGGCTGTGATGCGTCAAAATCCGTCGCTCTCCGCAAGGAGAGCGTGGATAGAAATCCATTGTCCCAGCTGAACTTACAACGCTGGTCAGTCGCTCTCCGCAAGGAGAGCGTGGATAGAAATTCGTTTGCCTTGGTTTTAGTTTGTTGTGTCGTATTGTCGCTCTCCGCAAGGAGAGCGTGGATAGAAATACTTTTTAGGGGGTGTTGAAATTGGATAGATGGGTCGCTCTCCGCAAGGAGAGCGTGGATAGAAATAATTATGAATGAAGAATTGATTTTAGACGAGCAGAGTCGCTCTCCGCAAGGAGAGCGTGGATAGAAATTACATATTATAGGACACATATACACGCACCCAAGTCGCTCTCCGCAAGGAGAGCGTGGATAGAAATATTGCTCCAGGTACTTCCGTTTTCCGCGGTTGGACGCGTCGCTCTCCGCAAGGAGAGCGTGGATAGAAATAAGTATGTTGTGCAATGCAGGAAAACGCTTGGCGTGTCGCTCTCCGCAAGGAGAGCGTGGATAGAAATAACGGTGTCCACTACGATAATTACAATCTGCATTGGTCGCTCTCCGCAAGGAGAGCGTGGATAGAAATAGGAAAAAGGCGGCAGCCGAGGCAAAGAAGCGTATCGTCGCTCTCCGCAAGGAGAGCGTGGATAGAAATTTTATTTGTGTGGGATTGGCGGCATTACATACTCTGTCGCTCTCCGCAAGGAGAGCGTGGATAGAAATGCGGGCGGCCTGCTCGGCTGCAATAGCCTTTTTGCGTCGCTCTCCGCAAGGAGAGCGTGGATAGAAATCAGCGGGGGCTAACTCAATGCTGTTGTATGCAAAGTCGCTCTCCGCAAGGAGAGCGTGGATAGAAATCCCACCATCAAAGCGATGCGCGGAGATCGGAAGGCGTCGCTCTCCGCAAGGAGAGCGTGGATAGAAATATCAAATGGAAATGCACAAGTTTATCGTTGAGATTGTCGCTCTCCGCAAGGAGAGCGTGGATAGAAATATTAAAGAGGATGTATCATATAACATAAAAGAGACGTCGCTCTCCGCAAGGAGAGCGTGGATAGAAATTTGGTGGTTGCGTTGTTGGCAGTTGGCCGCGCGGGGTCGCTCTCCGCAAGGAGAGCGTGGATAGAAATGGGTTGGAGGTTGACGGCGTGTCCTATGACGTGTGTCGCTCTCCGCAAGGAGAGCGTGGATAGAAATCAAAGCCTGACAACGCAGTATTGTTTGGAAGGCTGTCGCTCTCCGCAAGGAGAGCGTGGATAGAAATTGTACTCATCACAGGTCAGGATAAAAACGAGGTCGTCGCTCTCCGCAAGGAGAGCGTGGATAGAAATGGGTGCTGGATGGCTCTAAATCGTCTATTGAGGAAGTCGCTCTCCGCAAGGAGAGCGTGGATAGAAATTCTTCCGGCGCTAAAGCTGATAGCGTGTCACAAGTCGCTCTCCGCAAGGAGAGCGTGGATAGAAATTTTGGCGTTGCCATTGTCGTTACCTCCTGTGTCGTCGCTCTCCGCAAGGAGAGCGTGGATAGAAATGCGGGCGGTCTGCTCGGCTGTGATAGCCTGCTGCGTCGCTCTCCGCAAGGAGAGCGTGGATAGAAATACGGCTTTTTACGCGGATTGCCTAAAGAGCACTTGTCGCTCTCCGCAAGGAGAGCGTGGATAGAAATCTTGTTTTATAATAATCGATGTCAAGGAACGAGGGTCGCTCTCCGCAAGGAGAGCGTGGATAGAAATTCGTATGTAGGAGTAATGGTTGCCGCCATTACTCGTCGCTCTCCGCAAGGAGAGCGTGGATAGAAATATAATTCTGCCGAAACAACTTGACCGAACGCCGCCGTCGCTCTCCGCAAGGAGAGCGTGGATAGAAATGCTCAAGCGCCGTCTGCATGAACCGTGCCTTGTGTCGCTCTCCGCAAGGAGAGCGTGGATAGAAATATCTGGTCGCACACTGCCCCTTATCTTGACAATAAGTCGCTCTCCGCAAGGAGAGCGTGGATAGAAATCCTTGTTGGTGACGATGGAAACGAGGTCAACCAAGGTCGCTCTCCGCAAGGAGAGCGTGGATAGAAATTCCGATAACCCTTGACAGCGGGGCCCTTCCCGGGTCGCTCTCCGCAAGGAGAGCGTGGATAGAAATCATTGATTATATTATTGATTATGTCAATGATGCCATGTCGCTCTCCGCAAGGAGAGCGTGGATAGAAATTGCACGGTTTGCAAGGTCTGTTTGTGTCAGACCTTGTCGCTCTCCGCAAGGAGAGCGTGGATAGAAATCATTGATTATATTATTGATTATGTCAATGATGCCAGTCGCTCTCCGCAAGGAGAGCGTGGATAGAAATCCGCCGGTTGATACATCATCGGTCAGCGAGTCAAGTCGCTCTCCGCAAGGAGAGCGTGGATAGAAATGGTATCTTATCAATACTTATCACAGAATTTTTGGAGTCGCTCTCCGCAAGGAGAGCGTGGATAGAAATGCGAAGCACCCACAACACAAGCTGATAAGCATGTGTCGCTCTCCGCAAGGAGAGCGTGGATAGAAATGTTAATCTTCGTGTTTTGGATGGCTCTAGGTCATGTCGCTCTCCGCAAGGAGAGCGTGGATAGAAATGTGTGATGTATCATTAAATTATAAGGAGGTGCTCTGTCGCTCTCCGCAAGGAGAGCGTGGATAGAAATAAGACACAGATGGGCGAGTTTCTGAATCAAAGTTAGTCGCTCTCCGCAAGGAGAGCGTGGATAGAAATTTCGCGGTTGGACGCTGAATATTAACGGTCCGATGTCGCTCTCCGCAAGGAGAGCGTGGATAGAAATATAATTGGTTGCCCTATGCAAAAAAATTCGGGTTCGTCGCTCTCCGCAAGGAGAGCGTGGATAGAAATGCGTAAGTATCATACAGTTGATAGAGAGCGGGCGTCGCTCTCCGCAAGGAGAGCGTGGATAGAAATTTTGTTCTTTTTTTATAATTTTGCTCGGTATGTTTGTCGCTCTCCGCAAGGAGAGCGTGGATAGAAATTTCTCCTGCTGGCTGTTGGCGTGATGCTCGCCGGGGTCGCTCTCCGCAAGGAGAGCGTGGATAGAAATATTCTGCCCACCCCCACAAGTCAAACCAGTTCGGTCGCTCTCCGCAAGGAGAGCGTGGATAGAAATGCCGTCCGGCTTTTCCGCCTCGCTGGCGCAGGCCGGTCGCTCTCCGCAAGGAGAGCGTGGATAGAAATGCTGGAATCACTCAACGTGAACGCGCTCAAATCTTGTCGCTCTCCGCAAGGAGAGCGTGGATAGAAATACCAGTTCCAACACCTCTGGGTGCCGCTTGTCGGGTCGCTCTCCGCAAGGAGAGCGTGGATAGAAATGCCTGGTACACAGATTACACATCGCAGAGCATCGGGTCGCTCTCCGCAAGGAGAGCGTGGATAGAAATATGTACACAGGCTGCCGCCTTGGGGAAATTCTGGGTCGCTCTCCGCAAGGAGAGCGTGGATAGAAATGCTTGTGCCTGAGCTTCACACGGACGGCATTTCCTGTCGCTCTCCGCAAGGAGAGCGTGGATAGAAATATTTATTATAAAGTCTATAAGCCATCTGGGGCGCTGTCGCTCTCCGCAAGGAGAGCGTGGATAGAAATGGATGCCAGCGCGGCAGCGGCAGCGCCTTGAGTAAGTCGCTCTCCGCAAGGAGAGCGTGGATAGAAATGTTATGCAGCTGACCCGCAACGTGGAGCGCAGCGAGTCGCTCTCCGCAAGGAGAGCGTGGATAGAAATGCCTGGATGTGCATGGCTGCCCAACGTGGGTATGGTCGCTCTCCGCAAGGAGAGCGTGGATAGAAATGTTATGCAGCTGACCCGCAACGTGGAGCGCAGCGAGTCGCTCTCCGCAAGGAGAGCGTGGATAGAAATGCCTGGATGTGCATGGCTGCCCAACGTGGGTATGGTCGCTCTCCGCAAGGAGAGCGTGGATAGAAATGCTGCATCTTCCGCGGCCTTCTGCGCAGCCTGTGGTCGCTCTCCGCAAGGAGAGCGTGGATAGAAATCTTCATGTCTGTTCCTCCGCTTCTAATAACGCGTCGTCGCTCTCCGCAAGGAGAGCGTGGATAGAAATGCAACATTCGCCAGATCCTGCGCACGGTTTTCGAGGTCGCTCTCCGCAAGGAGAGCGTGGATAGAAATACCAGCAAAGATAAAAACACAATGCAAGTGCCATGGTCGCTCTCCGCAAGGAGAGCGTGGATAGAAATTCGTTGTGATGTTGCTGTTGCTGACCAGCTTGACGAGTCGCTCTCCGCAAGGAGAGCGTGGATAGAAATTCTGCAAGCCATTTCAAGCCGTATTCGGTGAGGGGTCGCTCTCCGCAAGGAGAGCGTGGATAGAAATGTGAGGATATGGGTTTGAGTATCAAACCGTTCCCGGTCGCTCTCCGCAAGGAGAGCGTGGATAGAAATTACAATGCGTATGAAACTATCAACCGCAACCGGGTCGCTCTCCGCAAGGAGAGCGTGGATAGAAATAGTAAGTCGCACCGGCAAAATTCCAGGCGGTATGTCGCTCTCCGCAAGGAGAGCGTGGATAGAAATTTATCTGGCCTGTCGCATATGATGCAACAGGCCACGTCGCTCTCCGCAAGGAGAGCGTGGATAGAAATGCCCGGCCCGTCAAATACAATGCCACGGCGGCAAGGTCGCTCTCCGCAAGGAGAGCGTGGATAGAAATTAAGTCTTTGGGTTTGCTTGGTTGGCTCCGGGTGCGTCGCTCTCCGCAAGGAGAGCGTGGATAGAAATACCATGCGGCGAGATTTTAAGTCTTTGGATTTGCGTCGCTCTCCGCAAGGAGAGCGTGGATAGAAATAACTTGCCAGTCAGTTGCCTTTGCCGATCTGCTATCGCTCTCCGCAAGGAGAGCGTGGATAGAAATCTCAAACAGCATATCTTCATCCATCAAAGCTTAAACGTCGCTCTCCGCAAGGAGAGCGTGGATAGAAATGTGCAAATAATCATGTCAGGATACGCGAGAGACAGGTCGCTCTCCGCAAGGAGAGCGTGGATAGAAATGACAGCGGCAACCTTGTTACCAGCGGTCAAAATGTCGCTCTCCGCAAGGAGAGCGTGGATAGAAATGCTCTGTCGGATTCTGTTTAGGCGCTAAGGCGGAGTCGCTCTCCGCAAGGAGAGCGTGGATAGAAATGTCCTCTTCCATATCCATACCGATAAATAAGGCGGGTCGCTCTCCGCAAGGAGAGCGTGGATAGAAATTGCTACTTCTCTTCTGGTCTATCTTGCATTGATTGTCGCTCTCCGCAAGGAGAGCGTGGATAGAAATTTCGGTTATCCGTCCGGCGATTGATGTGTTCTTGTCGCTCTCCGCAAGGAGAGCGTGGATAGAAATCGGCCTGGACTGGCGTGCTCCGCGATATGCACCACGGTCGCTCTCCGCAAGGAGAGCGTGGATAGAAATAGGCGGCACGAAGACGGCAGTCTCCGCTTGGATACCGTCGCTCTCCGCAAGGAGAGCGTGGATAGAAATGCGAACGCCCCACCAGAGGAACACCAGACCAATTCGTCGCTCTCCGCAAGGAGAGCGTGGATAGAAAAGATTTTCCTATTGTTCCTACAGAACTTACTACATTAGTCAATGTCGCTCTCCGCAAGGAGAGCGTGGATAGAAAACACCATGCGCCGGGATTTTAAGGCCCTGGGCTTGCGTCGCTCTCCGCAAGGAGAGCGTGGATAGAAAACTATATTATCAAGATAACAGATAACCGCCCCGCGTCGCTCTCCGCAAGGAGAGCGTGGATAGAAAAGTACGCTGCTGTAGCTGCCAAGCCGCACCGCGCTGCTGTCGCTCTCCGCAAGGAGAGCGTGGATAGAAAAATACACCCGGTTGCAGTCCAAGCTGGTGCCGTAGCGTCGCTCTCCGCAAGGAGAGCGTGGATAGAAAATGTCGACCCAGATTCTGATACTTTAACCGATGATGGTCGCTCTCCGCAAGGAGAGCGTGGATAGAAAATTAACCTTTTCGCAAATCCGGGAAGCACCGAACTGTCGCTCTCCGCAAGGAGAGCGTGGATAGAAAATACCAGGCGAATGCCGTTGATCAGATTTTGCCCGGTCGCTCTCCGCAAGGAGAGCGTGGATAGAAAACTTACAGCCTGCTTATCACGTTCCGCCTTACATTCGTCGCTCTCCGCAAGGAGAGCGTGGATAGAAAAGCAGTTGATCCCCCTGGAAGGGCCCACTACTACTGGTCGCTCTCCGCAAGGAGAGCGTGGATAGAAAAGACGCTAAGGCTGACACTGTATCTAAGTATAATGGTCGCTCTCCGCAAGGAGAGCGTGGATAGAAATCTTGTTATGTGGACCCGGTGCCCGTCAACTACAAGTCGCTCTCCGCAAGGAGAGCGTGGATAGAAATTTGCCATACCAATGGGGAGTGTGGACCACGGCCCGTCGCTCTCCGCAAGGAGAGCGTGGATAGAAATAGAATAGGAGGCGCCAGACAAATGGCAGTATATGTCGCTCTCCGCAAGGAGAGCGTGGATAGAAATAACGTTACGGCGGGCAACGTATTTGCAGATTTTGGTCGCTCTCCGCAAGGAGAGCGTGGATAGAAATTTTGACTGCGCCGGTGGTGCTGGTATATACCGGCGGTCGCTCTCCGCAAGGAGAGCGTGGATAGAAATATTACCAATGAGCTGTTGACGGCCTTGAAAACCGTCGCTCTCCGCAAGGAGAGCGTGGATAGAAATACCAGCCGTGTCGATGCAAATTGTAGCTTGTTGCCGTCGCTCTCCGCAAGGAGAGCGTGGATAGAAATTTCTTTGCGGTGCACAGTACCAGAAAAGGTGGTGTCGCTCTCCGCAAGGAGAGCGTGGATAGAAATGCAATCATGCCCTTACGTTCACGCTTAAAACGGGCGTCGCTCTCCGCAAGGAGAGCGTGGATAGAAATGTTGCGGCCCCCTGCGTGCTCTTTGCCGGCGGAATGTCGCTCTCCGCAAGGAGAGCATGGAATGTTTCTCTTTCTGACTGTTCAGGGTGG
>ERZ826220.3974-NODE-3974-length-10846-cov-2.806876_pt1 | contig 10846 bp, 9 predicted proteins | sample MGYA00519927_ERZ826220 | MGnify/ENA primary metagenome ERZ826220 (study PRJEB31778, sample SAMEA3449225) | human gut metagenome | biome: human gut; feature: human-associated habitat; material: faeces | place: United Kingdom | collected 2010/2012 ...
TTTAAATGTACGCAATAATTGAAAGCTGTGGAAAACAATACAAAGTAGCAGAAGGTGATGTTGTATTTTTCGAAAAACTAGATAAAGAAGAAGGTAAAAAAATTACTTTTGATAAGGTTATATTAGTTTCAGAAGAATCAAGAAGAATGATGATAACAGCAATGTAATTAACGGCAATGTAGTTGCAGTTAATACTAGGGGCTGTGTAATAGAAGGTGGCGAAAAACTTATTGCCACAGTTGGTTTAAGAGATATCGTAGTTGTTGATACTAAAGATGCAACTCTTATTACAACTAAAGAGAATGCAGGCGAAATCAAGCAGGTGCTTGCAAAGCTTCGTGAAGAAGGAAAGAATGAGTATCTGTAGAAGACAGTGTGAGAGGATACATTTGCTTAAAACAAGGCGTTTGGAGGAACTATAATGACAAAGGAACGTGTCAATACTAATCATACATTTGCGATATGCGCTTATAAGGAGAGTCCATATCTCGAAGAGTGTATTACATCACTTATGGAACAGACTGTAAAGTCAGAGATATTTATTGCTACATCTACACCTAATAAGTATATTGACGACATAGCAGCAAAATATAATTTAAAGGTGTATGTCAATGATGGAGAAAGTGGAATTACACAGGATTGGAATTTTGCTTATTCTAAAGTGCAGACAGATTATGTCACTATAGCTCATCAGGATGATAAATATGCGCCTGAATATGTAGAGAATCTGTTAGCGTATACAGCTAAAGCTAAAAAGCCGCTGCTTTTCTTTACCGATTATGCAGAGATAAGAAATGGCAAGATTGTAACAACCAACAAGATTCTTAAAGTAAAGAGAATAATGCTTTTCATAATGCGTCCAAAGGCAATGTGGGGAAGCAGATTTATAAGAAGAAGAGTGTTATCGCTTGGCTCACCAATATGTTGTCCATCAGCAACATATTACAGACCTAATCTTATGAAGCAGGTATTCCTTAATGGATTCAGAGCTGATGAAGACTGGGAAGCATGGGAGAGATTATCAAAGCTTAAGGGAGACTTTATATTCTGTAATAAGATACTCACATATCACAGAATACATGAGGACTCAGAGACAACTAAGATTCTTAATGATAATAAGAGATCTGAAGAAGATTACATTATGTATCAGAAGTTCTGGCCCAAATGTATTGCTAAAATGCTTACTAAGGCATACAGCAAGAGTGAAGAATCTAATAATATGAAGCAGGGATAGGAGTTAACGATGAAAGAATACGATGAGGCAACCCTTAAAAAGGTACAGCAGACAGAGATGGAAATTCTTAGAGATTTCATCAAAGTGTGTGACGAGAATAATCTTACATGGTTTGGTGATGCCGGATCAGGAATCGGGGCAATAAGACATAAGGGATTCATTCCATGGGATGATGATATTGATGTAATGCTTCCTAGAAAAGATTTCGACAAGATGATTGAAGTTATTAAAAGAGATTACAGCGATAAGTATTCAATTGCCAATGTTGAAACAATGAAGAATTATCCATTGATGACAACAAGAATTATGATGAAAGGAACAACATTTATAGAGGAACCTCTTAAGAATATCAAATGTGATCTTGGAATATTCCTTGATGTGTATCCGCTTGATAATATATCAGATGATGAGGAAGAACTTAAAAAGCAGGCTAAAGCTGCCTGGTTCTGGAGCAAGCTTCTTATTCTCAGACATGTTGCGTTCCCGGTACTTCCTTATAAGGGAGTTAAGGCTAAGATAACACATATTGCAACAGCAATTATTCATGCCGGACTTGTTGTGTTCAGAATTTCACATAACTGGATTGCTGGAAAATGCTTAAAGATTGCATCAAGATATAATGATGTGGATACTAAGAGAATGGCATTCTTATTTGATACAGATCCATATTATCATATAATGTTAAAGGATGAGATATATCCATTACAGATGTATGATTTTGAAGATATTAAGATGCCTCTTCCAGCCAACGAAGATGAGAAGTTAAGAAATATGTATGGAGATTATATGCAGCTTCCTCCAGTTGAAAAGAGAAAGAATCATTACCCATATAAATTGGAATTTAAAGACTAAGAGGTATATATGAATATTATTTCAAGAATAATGGGTGTGGATAAGACACCAGAAGATAAGTACAAATATATCTGGTTTACAATGGGAACAGCATGTTTCGCACTTGCCACGCTTGTTATGACAATTGTTATAAGCCGTTTCTTAGGTGAGGCTAAAGCGGGAATGTTCTCGATTGGTCTTTCAATTGCACAGTGGCTTGTTACAATAGCCTATTTCGAAATAAGAACATATCAGGTTACTGATGTTAAGAATGAGTATCCTTTTGGATATTATTTCACTTTAAGACTTATGATGTGTCTTATAACATTTCTGGCAAGCATAGTATACGTTGTATTTAACGGCTACAGTCCGGAGAAAGTTACTGTTATATTGCTTGTATGTATCTATAAGATACTTGATTCGGTAGCTGATACATTTGAAGGTGAATTCCAGAAAGAGGAAAGAATAGATATGTCCGGTAAATCAGAGTTTTACAGGATATTCTTCAGTATACTGGTTCTTGTTGTAACAGTAATTATAACAAGAAATCTGATATTCTCTCTGATATGTATGAATGTAGTTGCATTGCTTATAATTCTGTGTCTTGATGCATCTGTTGCAGCAGGCAGGGTTAAGATATGTATTGTCAGGGATTACAGAAGAGTTTTCGTACTTTTTAAAGTGTGTCTGCCTCTTGCTATAAGCACATTTTTAAGTAACTATATTATCAATTCATCGAAATTATCTGTTGACAGAATGTTAGGTGATGCAGCACAGCTGTATTATACGGCGGTATTCATGCCTAATATGGTAATTAATCTGTTTAGTGGTATAATATTTAAGCCGATGCAGACATCAATGGCTGTTAATTATTATGAGAAGAAGTATAAGAATTTCTGGCACATAATATTCAGGATGTTTGCTATAATAGCAGGATTTACACTTATATGTGAGGTCGGGGCATATATACTGGGAATACCGGTTCTGTCATGGCTTTATGGTGTTAATCTTAAGGATTACAAGATGACACTGCTTCTGCTTCTGTTATGTGGAGGCGTTAATGCGGTCAATATAATATTCTATTATGTACTTGCCATAATGCGTAAGCAGAAATACATGACTATTCTGTATCTTATTGTATGCGGAGTTGCGCTGATTATTATGGATCCGATTACAGGCAGACTTGGTCTTAACGGAGCTGCACTCGGCTATCTGATACTTGTTGTGTTATTAGGCGTATTATTGATGGGATATATCTTATACCAGATTAGAAAGGATAGAAAAAGACAATGAGCCAGAATGAACAGTATGATCCAAAGGTCCTGAGAAAGTTACAGCTTGCAGAATTAGAGGTGTTTAAAGATTTTATTAAAATATGTGATGAGAACGGACTTTCATATTTCCTGTTTGCAGGATGTGCAATCGGAGTTGAGAGACATAAAGGATTTATTCCATGGGATGATGATATAGATATCGGAATGCTCAGAGATGATTATGAGAAGGTTCTGAAGATATATAGAGAGAAATACACAGATAAGTATGTAGTACTTGATATAGATTCACAGGAAACATTTCCTTTCTATAATGCAGAGATAGCAAGAATTGGAACTAAGAATATACCATATGTATTCAAGGATGCTAAGGTTCCTATGGGAATTGATATTGCGCTTTATCCTTATGATAATGTTCCTGATGATGCCAAGAAGAGAAGAAGACAGAGATCATCAGTATTCTTCTGGAGCAAGTTAAGAATATTAAGAGAATTCAAGAAACCTGTGCTTTTCATGCATGGATGGAAGAGAAAAGTTGTAAGTGCAATGTGTATAGTAATGAACAGATTACTTACATGGACACATTTCTCAAGAAAATTCATCAACAGACGTTATATGAAGAGCGCACTTAAGTATAACAATGAGAAGACAAGATGGGTTGCATGTTTCTTTGGTGAGATGGATCCTTTAAAGCAGGCTATAAAGTTAGATGACCTGTTCCCATTGGTTGAAAAGCCATTTGAAGATATAATGGTTAAAGTCCCTAAGAATAATGATGTATTTCTTAAGAGAATGTTTGGCGATTATATGAAGATGCCACCAGTAGAGAGCAGAAAGAATCATGTACCTGAGGTTCTGGAGTTCGGACCATTTGATGAGGAGCTGAAAGATATTGATATTTAAAGCATGGACAATTATGGAGAAAATATGAAAAAACTTATAATAATTCCAGCATATAACGAGAGCGAAAGTATAGAGAAGACAGTCAGAGATATTATAGAGAATGCACCATCATTTGATTATGTAGTTATCAACGACTGCTCAACTGATAATACACGACAGATATGTGAAGATAATGGATTTAATATTGTTAATCTGCCAGTTAATCTGGGAATAGGCGGAGCTGTTCAGACAGGATATCTGTATGCAGAAAGATATGGATATGATATTGCTGTACAGGTAGATGGTGATGGACAGCATGATGCGAAATTCCTTGGAGAGATGGCTGATTATCTTGAAAAGAATGACCTTGATATGGTTATAGGTTCAAGATTTATTGAGAAACAGGGTTTCCAGTCTTCTAAGGCAAGAAGAATTGGAATTAATTATTTTACAGGATTGATAAAGTTATGTACAGGTCAGAAGATAACAGACCCTACATCAGGATTAAGACTTATAGGAAGACGTACAATAGTACAGTTTGCCAAGAAGTATCCTAAGGATTATCCAGAGCCGGAAACAGTTGTGGCAATATTAAAGAAAGGTTTCAAGGTGGCTGAGATTCCAGTTGTCATGAGAGAAAGACAGGGCGGAAGCTCATCAATAACACTTAAGAAATCAGTATATTATATGGTTAAGGTTACACTGGCAATATTGTTTGAGAATTTCAGAGGAGATAAGCATAGATGAGTATAAGAATTAAATGCGTTATAATTGTTGTTCTTATATTAGGACTGTTAAAGATATTAGGTCTTATCAAGAAGAACAAATTGGAATTAAAATATGCGCTTTCATGGCTTTTTCTGGAACTTGGAATATTGATAATTACATTAATACCTAATCTGCTTAATGTTATATCAAAGGTACTAGGAATATATAATGAGATTAATATGCTGTTCTTTTTGGGATTTGTCTTTATTATACTTGTTATATTCTCACTTACGATGTCGCTTTCAAGAAACTCAGAAAGAGTTAGAAAGATGGCACAGGAGATTGCTTTGAATAGTTACGCTAATAATAAGAAAAATGGTTCAGACATGGATTAATGTCTGAACCATTTTTTTAATATGTTTCTGGTTAAATTTTCGACTTTGCGTTCTATAAAGATATGCATGAGAAGGGCGAGTGCAATATCTATGACTACGGCAGTAATAATGTTGATAAAAGGATTGATTGGTCCGCCTCCCATCACATTTACAATGCACTGCTGGATAGGAAATCCTATAAGATACATGCAGTAAGAGCTGTCACCTAATATTTCTGTTTTCTGAAAATGCTGATGTCTGCTTATGAACATTACATAGAACATAAAGTAAGGAACGCATATCCATATGGCAAGAGCTGAAAGACTCTTAATTGGGAATACAAGCACAAATAAAATAATTGAAGCTACGAACAAAATCTCTGGCTTCTTAATGTTAAGGAGATGTTCTCTGTTAATCCAGTACTGAATACCAAGCCAGAATGAAAATGCTGGACATAAAGCATCATAAAGTGCTGACATACGGCTCTGCAGCAGGAAAGCTCCTAATATAACAATGACTGATAAAACAAGCATTATGCGGTTGACTATATTATCTTTGTTTTTAAATAATTTATAAAAAATGTAACAGAACAGATAACATAAAAACTCAACAGGGAGTGTCCATAAAGCACCATTTACGGTAGGCATATAGATATTGCTGGTAAATACACCGGGCAGGTCATGCTGTAAAATAAGGATTCCGTTCAACAGATATTTCCATGTGAGTACATTTGAAAAGTAATCTTTAACCGGCAGTTCTGTAAATACAGGTCCTAAAACAAATATTGATATAAGCACAACCAGTATGAGCATTGGAAGTAATTTGAAAAGCCTCTTTAATAGGAAAACTGGAAAACTCTCATTACGCTCGCATGATTTGGCAATATAAAAACCAGAACCAAAGAAGAAGACAGCAACAGCAAGAAATCCCCATGAGTTGATATTAACAAGATTAAGGTGATGGCTGTCTATATAATGCTGAGAAGAAGCACCAAGCGACAGTGCAAATGAATGGGATATAATAACCATCAAAGCTGCTATAAATCTAATAAAACTGTAATTATAATTCTTTGTATTAAAGTTCAAGATTATCCTCCATTAATAGATGTTTTTACTGAATTATACATGAATTAAGATGTTAAGACAAGGTAATGGTCTTGTATATATTTATAAATGCGTGATATAATAAAACGATTAAAACTTGTTAGGAGATTAAAATACATGAAGAAAAAATTAAAATATATTAAAATACTGCTTATTGTGTTTGCAGTAGTACTATTCGTATTAAGAGGAATACACATTTGTAATGTTACTACTGACAAAACTGTAGATATGTATGATTCCGGGTTTGTAGCAAGAGAGGAGACTGCCGGGTTAGAGAAAGGCATGGAGATAACCCAGGATATATACATTGAGGGAGATTTTAATGGTATTGCATTATATTTCAGTACCAACGCCATAAGGAATTTCTCTAAGATAACTGTAGAACTTGTGGATAAGACAACAGGCGAAGTTGTCTTTCATAAGAAAGTTAATGGTGTTGATATAAATGATAACCAGTTTTCTAATTTTGCCGAGACAAATGTTATATCAGGTGGGAAGACTTATACGCTAAAGGTTTCTACGGATACATCAGCGAATGGAAAGAAGTTTACATTGTGGACAGATAATCAGAATATAACAGATACATCAGTGCAGTACAGCATTAACGGAGAGAAACAGAATGGTGTACTTTGTTATGCAGTTTTAAGGAATTACCACCATACTGATAATTATGGTGTGTTTGCAGTAAGAATGGTGTTTATGACACTTCTTATGATTCTTGTATGTGCATTTATTATTGCTGGACCTAGGAAATTATGTGAGTTCATATTTGATAAGAGATTCTATATTGCTGTTGCAATGTTTTTGCTTCTTGTTATTATGAGGGTTAATTTCTCGTCTATAGGAATGTTTGATAATTATGTGCAGCCGGGACAGGGAAGTGAGTTTGTAACGCCTGTTTATGGAGAGACACATTCTATAAGAAGTGATGAGTGGGCTGTTTCAACACCAAGATATCTTACAGCCAAGTATACTGATTATGGTAAATATAATTATATAATTATGGGGAAGCAGACAGAAAATATAGCACAGACTGGATTGTATAAGTCATATTCAGCACTGGCTAAACCGCAAACATGGGGCTATTACTTTTTTGGAGACAGCATAGGTATGTCGGTAGAATGGTGTTTCCCATTTATATTACTTATTGTTATGTCAATACAGTTCTTTTACATTATAGCAGGAAAGAATAAAGTACTGGCAGTAACCGGAGGCGTTATGGTAGCCTTCTCTGGATACGAAATGTGGTGGATGAATGTTGAGTATCTGTCCTGCGGACTGACAGCACTTGTATGTATATATTACTTTATAAATGCAGAGAAGACATGGCAGAGGATGGTGCTCAGCCCGTGTATTGCCATACTTGGCGCTGAATATATAACAATACTATATCCAGCATTCCAGGTGCCTTCAGGATATATTTATTTTGGAATTGTAGTATGGATGGTTGTAAGTTCATGGGATAATTTCAAGAAAATCAAGCTTAAGGAATGGCTTGTATTCGCAGCATCAATGTTGTTTATGGCATCAATTGTTATTGTGTACCTCAAGGACAGAAGCACATATGTAACAGAGATAATGAATACAATCTATCCGGGTTCAAGAGTTTCAACTGGTGGATATTCTTTATATAAGATGTTTGAATATGTTGCTACAATATTCTATCCATTCAAGGCAACTCTTAATAATAGTGAGTTCTCAATGATGGTAACATTGTTCCCATTGCCAATGGTAATGGCAGTGTACTGCATTATTAAACAGAAGGGTAAGGATATTCTTCTTGATATCATGCTTGGATTGTCATGTGTATATACAATATATTGTACAGTTGGCTTCCCATTGATTGTTGCCAGGCTCACATTATTCAGTTATGTACCGGAAGAAAGAGCAGCAGACCTGTTAGGACTTTTACAGGTTATATTACTTATAAGATGTATATATGTATGCAGGGAAAACAGATATAAAGTCAATCCTGTTATTGTTGTGGTTCCAATGCTTATAAGCTGTTATTACAGCTGGAAAGAAGCAAGAACTGTATATGATATAACTGAGTCTGGTGGAATGTTACAGTATGCAATAATAGCGCTGGCAATTGTGTTTACAGTAATAACTATTGTTGTATTCTGTGTAAAAGAGCATGACAGGCTTAAGAATATGGCACTGTTATCGCTTGCGGGTATTGTGTTCTTATCAGGAATATGGTCACTTACAGTTAATGTAGGAACAGACGCTATATATTCTAAACCACTTGCCAAGAAAGTATGCGAGATTACAAGTGAAGATAAAGATGGTAAATGGGTAATGCTTGATTCATGGGTAGAATCAATGTATCTTGCTGCCTGTGGTGCTCCGACAATTAATACATGTAATAATGTTCCTAACTGGGATTTATGGAATATTCTTGATCCACAGAAAGAGAATGAATACTGTTATAACAGATTTGCACATATGTTACTTACACTTACAGAAGAGGATACTAATGAGGAACTTGTTCAGCAGGATCTTTTACAGTTGAATCTGAACTATAAAGATGCCGAGAAGATTGGTGTTAAATATATTGCATCAAGAACTTATAATGATGATTTTGATAAGGTCCTTGAGAAATATTACAATTATTCAATATTATATGATGAATTCGGATGGAGAATATATCAGCTTAATTCATTGAAAGCAGCAGCTAACTAACAGGGAGATTACTATGAAGAAGATAAAAGATAAATTAATAACGATTTATCCTCAATTGATATTTCTTATTGTAACATTCTGTATATTTATGCCATCATCTTTATTTCTTGGCAATATTGATCAATTTGCAGTGGGATTCGCGGCACTTATACCGCTTCTTATGGCAGCGTCGTTAATTACGGCAGCAGTTGTTATACTGATAGGTCTGATTGTGCCAAAGAAGATATGTAACATATACGCAGCGGTCATATTTGGCGGTGCACTTGCTGCTTATGTGCAGGGAAATTTCCTTAACCCTGATTTCGGAGTCCTTAATGGAAGGCAGATTCAGTGGAGCCAGTTTAAGGTTAATGGAATTATAAGTACAGTTGTATGGATAGTACTTATTGTTGTTCCGCCAGTTATTGTATGCTTTAAGAAAGATATAATGACAAATATAATAAAGTGGGGCAGCCTGTTTCTTTCAAGCATACAGGTTGTGACACTTGTGGTTCTTATTGTATCTTCAAAAAGAAGTGTTGATTATTCATATGTAGTTACTAAGAATGATGAGTTTGCGTTATCTTCGCAGGGCAATGTAGTGGTATTCATTGTGGATACACTGGATAATGAGGACGCACAGAATTATGTTATCGACAGATACTGTGAAGAATTAAAAGATTTTACTTATTTTGATAATATGATAGGCGGAGGTGCACCAACAGCTCTAGGAGTTCCACTTATGCTTACAGGTTATCAGTATGATACAACACATTCTCTGGCTGATTACAGAAAGAAAGCATATGAAGAAGGTACTCTTATTCAGGATATGTCAGATAACGGATATGATGTTAAGTTGTATACTTCAAGTGAGTATCTTAATGGAGTTAATCAGGAGGCAGTAGCCAATACTGCAGGTGGACAGAAATACAGAATATCAGACAAAGTTCAATTCTTTAAGAATATATATAAAATGTCGGCATTTTATGCATTTCCACAGATTATAAAACAGTATTTCTGGTTTTATGGTGATGATTTTGCAGCATGTCAGGCTCCAGAGAATAACAATATTATTCAATATGAACTGGATGATTCACAGTTGTATGCTGATTTTAAGAATAATGGCGGTATAACAGTTGATGCTGGAAATAAAACATTTACACTGTATCATATGGTAGGGGCACATGCACCTTATGAGATGAATGAACAGTGTGTAGATGTGGGGGAAACAGAGACTTCTCTTGATAAGCAGATACAGGGTGTGTTCAGATATATTAATGGATATATGCAGCAGATGAAGGATAAAGGTGTGTATGATAACAGCACGGTTATAATTACAGCCGATCACGGCGGATATGGATTGTATGAACGCCCTGCTGTATTTGTGAAAATGGCTGATACTCATAATGATGTAATGCAGGTTAATTCAGATTCTGTAACATTTAAGAATCTGTATGCTACTTATGGCGAGGCAGCACTTGGACAGAACAGTAATTATGGAAATACGCTTTTTGATATGGCTGGTGTTTCTCAGTCAAGATATCATGTAGCACCATGGGATGTGTCAAAAGGTATGTACCCGGCAGATGAATATCTTAAAAACAGAGATTATTCGGTGTTCAGAATAGAAGGGGACGCTGTAAATCCACAGATATCTGTAATTAAAGATGAGCAGCAGATGAAGAATATTAATAATTAATGATGAAGCAGCAGCTATAGCCATGGAAGGTTTATAGCTGCTTACTTTTATACTGGTAATTTAGTTTATTATCTGCTATA
>ERZ826220.3978-NODE-3978-length-10839-cov-3.620364_pt1 | contig 10839 bp, 10 predicted proteins | sample MGYA00519927_ERZ826220 | MGnify/ENA primary metagenome ERZ826220 (study PRJEB31778, sample SAMEA3449225) | human gut metagenome | biome: human gut; feature: human-associated habitat; material: faeces | place: United Kingdom | collected 2010/2012 ...
GCTGGCATTGCTGACATACCGGCCTCGGCATAGCTTATGGCAGCGGTAAGCGGTTCGGCAAATAAAAGATTAAAAATGATTGCAATAATAGTACCCGAACCCACAAACACAAGCGCCAGTCCCCATGGAAGCATGCGCTGATACAGCGTAAGCCCTTCCGGGAAGGTGATAACCCTGTTGGCAAGCGCTACAAGCCCCACACCCACCGCGGCTCCCGCCAGGGTGAGCAATAGTCTTGCGACTTTTTTAGCCAATTCTTAACTCCTTTCGTTTAACGGCCCTTGGCCTTATTTTGATATTACCCGATAATATCTCGGATTTCGTCTATATCCCTGCCACTGGCAGCCGAAAGCTCGGCAGAGAGCACCTGCCGGGCGGTTATGAGCATCTTTCTGTCCCCTGCGGAGAGGCCCTTGAGGGAATCCCGCCTTTTGAGGCACTTTATAACGTCGGCGACGTCGTATATGTCGCCGCCCTTGAGCTTTGCCAGGTTGTCCCTGTAGCGCTGGTTCCAGTTTTCGCTTTCGGCACACACTGCCGCCGCGTCAAGGTATTCAAAGATCTTCTCGCACTCCGAAGAGTCTATCACAGGTCTCAGGCCAACGCTGTCGGCCGAGGCTACCGGCACCATTGCCGTAAGCTTCGATGTAATGAAGCGCAGGATATAATACTTGGCCCTTTCGCCAAGCATATCCTTTTCCTCAACGCTTTCCACGATACCCACCCCATGCATGGGATAAAACACGCTGTCGCCTACATCGAACACCTTTTCCTCCTGTTCTCCGTTCATGTGTGCTTCGGAAGGCCTGTCCGAAAAATGGGTGTATCCTTCCACATCATATATTAACTATACACTTCCTTACGGCCCCTTGTCAAACAAAATGCCCTGTTTTCCTGTTTTTTCCGGTTATTGGCCGCCATCGCCCCGGCCTGATATCATGGCGCCCCGTACCATTACCGAGGGGCTGCCGACGCAGCTGCCTCCGGGCATTGAGAAGCGCAGGTCGCCGCCCACCCTTACTATGGATCTGAGCAGCTCTGTAAAATCTCCGCTCAGCGTTATCTCGTTTACGGCACGGACGTCCCTGCCGTCCTTTATGAGCCGCCCTTTGCACAGCACCGAGAACTTGCCGCTCACCGGGTTCACCCCGGCGTGGAGGCCGGAAAAGTCAGTGATGAGCAGGCCGTCCCCCAGCTCGCTTATGAGCTGCCCCAGCGTACCTTCCTTTGGCGCTATGTAAAAATTGGTTATTCTCACGCCTACCGGCGAGCCGGCGCTGCTCCTGCCGCCGTTTGAGGTGGACTTTACCCCCGCCTTCTTGGCGGTCTTGAGGTTGTGCAGCAGCGTCTCCAGCTTTCCGTCCTTTATCACCGCCTTGGCTACGGAAGGAGTGCCCTCGTCGTCAAAGGGACTTGGATTGATGGGGTAAAGAGGGTCGTCCATCAGCGTGACGCACTCTGCCGCCATATCCTCGCCCTCCCTGCCCGCCAGGGGCGAAAGGCCCTTCTGGGCGGCGTCGGCAGAAAACATGCCTGCAAAAGCACCCAATATGCTTGCCATAGCGTCGTTGCGGAGTATTATATCGTACTTACCGGGCGCTACGGGCGCGGGATCCATGGCGGCTATGGCCTCATCGACGGCCTCCCGCGCGCAGCCCGCTATGTCCAGCGCCTCACCGTCTGCCCGGAATGCAAAGCCGTCCCGCATCTGGCCCTTATCCTCCAGCACCGGCTCCACATAGCAGCAGGATACCCTGTCGCTCCTTTCGGCCCTGAGGCCCAGAGTGTTGTATATGCAGAACCTGCCGCCTGCGGTGACTACCTTGCAGCAGGCCACCCGCTTTACCCGGCCGTCGCACCGCTTTGTCTCCCGTTCCAGCGCCTTGCAGAGCTCTATCTTTTCCGATTCATCCATGTCCTTCAGGGCATCGGTCTTTTTTTGTATTTCGGGATATTCCGCAGGCTTCGCCATGGGGTGTACATCCTCGCTCTTTACCGTTTCCGCGTTATCTATGGCCTCCTCCACAAAGCCCTCCGGGTCATCCATAGCTTCGGTATAGGCGTAGCCGTTCCTTCCGTCCTTTTGCACCCTTATGCCTAAACCGAAGGAGGAGCTTACGGTATAGTCGTCCACCTCGTCCTCCAGTACACCTACCGAGAACTCGTCGGACTCGTTTACGCATACCTCCGCACCGTCGCAGCCCCTGTCCATGGCAATGGTCATGAGCCTGTGGGCGTATTCCTTTATTTTCTCGTCCGCCTTTATCTCGGCCTTATGCTCCCTGTCAAGCCCGTTATGCATCACAGTCTGCCTCCCTTTCCGCCAACGGTTATGCCGCTCACCCTTATCCTGGGCTGTCCCACGTTTGTAGGCACACTGCCGGAGCGCGAGCCGCACATGCCGTGGCCAAACCACATATTCATGCCTACCCGGTCTATTTTCATCAGCACCTCCGCCCCCCGGCCTATGAGGGCTGCGCCCCGTACCGGGCAGTGTATCTTGCCGTCCTTTACCCAGTAGCCTTCCAGCACCGAGAAGTTAAATTCGCCTGTCAGCGGGTTCACCGAGCCTCCGCCCATCTTAGCCGCAAAAAGCCCCTCTCCCATGGTCCTTATCATCTCCTCCTCGTCATCGTAGCCGGGGGCGAAGAAGGTGTTGGTCATTCTGGAGGTGGGTGCGAACTCGTAGCTCTGCCGCCTGGCGGAGCCTGTCATGGGTTGGTTCATTATCCGGCTGCCCAGCCTGTCCACAAGATAGCTCTTAAGCATGCCGTTTTGTATGAGTACGTTGCACTGGGATGGGTTTCCCTCGTCGTCGTAGCGTATACTGCCCCATTCGCCGGGGAGTGTGCCGTCGTCTATGGCGGTAACTATATCGCTGGCTATCTTCTGGCCCAGCTTTCCGCAGAATTCGGAATTGCCGCGGGCGACGGAGGTAGCCTCCAATGAATGCACGCAGGCCTCGTGGAGTATGACTCCGCCGAAGCCGCCGTCTATGACTACCAGGCGGCCGCCCCCCTTTCTGGGGTCTTCCCCCTCTTTTACCTTTACTGGCATGTGGCCGTTTATGATGCGGCTCCAGGGCTTGTGCAGGTCGAAGTCGTCCAGTATCCTGCGGCAGAATTCCTCGCTGCCGTAGTAGACGTAATAGGGGTTCTTGGGTTCCGTATATGAGGCTTTATCCTCGATGAGAGCCCGCTCGAAGGTGGTTATCTTTGTCCTGCCGCAAATCGGGGAATTCCGGCCGCACCAGAGGAACCAGAGAAAGTCCAGCCCGCGCAGCCGCTCCATGCTGCCATCGGGAGCGAAGTAGCCCTGCCGCGCCAGCCTGTCCGCCCAGTCCAGAAATGCCCGTCCCTTGAGGGGGGTATCGGAATAAAGGGAAAACTCCATGAACTCGCCATTGCCATCGCAGGGTATGCAGCCGTGATAGAGCAGGTTGCCGTTGTGCCTGCGGTATATGGAGCCTACGGAATAGAGGAACCGGGTGTGGATCTGGAGCTTTTCGCTGCGGCGGAAGCTGGAGACAAGGCCGTCTATGATATCCTGCTCCTCGGGGGTGAGCTTGTTGGGGTCGGCGGGGTCTATGGTGGGAAAGTCGGTATCCCGGAGGGGGTATACCGTGCCGTCTATCTCTATGGTGCCGTCTTTGTAGTTTATGCGGGAGAGCATATCCCGGTCAGACATCTGGTACTCCGGCCGGCGGGCTATTATCTGCCCCTCCAGCTTGAACATTATTACGCACATCGCCTTGTGCATACGGGAGAACAGCTCGCTGTCCCGGGGCAGGCTGTGTCCCGCCGGCAGGACCCGGGGCCGGAATACCGCCGCATCCCTGTATGTGACGTCGCTGAACACCGCTAAGGGCAGCAGGTTTATGCCGTAGGCGTTTTCCAGCATATCCATGTTGTCATACTGTATGCAGTTCTTTACGGCGATGGCCACGCACACCGGGCTGCCGGCGGCCGCGCCCATCCACAGCACGTCGTGGTTGCCCCACTGTATGTCCACGCTGTGGTGGCCCATGAGGTTGTCCAGAATTACGTCGGCGTGGGGGCCGCGGTCGAATATGTCGCCGACTATGTGCAGGGTATCCACGGCCATGCGCTTTATGAAGGTGCAAAGCTCCGTTATGAGAGTATCCGCCATGCCGGTGTCTATTACGGAGCGGATTATGTTGTCGTAATAGGTATGTTTGTTGTGCTGGTCCTGTGGATTGAGAAGCTCCTCCATTATGTAGGCAAAGTCCTGTGGCAGCGCCTTGCGCACCTTGGAGCGGGAGTACTTTGACGCGGTGTAGCGGGCCATCTCGATCAGCCTGTGCAGCGTCACCCTGTACCAGTCGTTGAGGCCGAAGGAGGCCCTTTCGTGTATGCCGTGGAGGGTCTCCACGGGATAGTATATGAGCACCGCAAGGCCGCGGCGTTCCTCTGAAGTCAGGGTGCTTTCAAACAGCTCTTCTATCTTTTCGCATATGGCCCCAGAGGCGTTGTTGAGTATATGGAGGAAGGCCTCATGCTCGCCGTGTATGTCGCTCATGAAGTGCTCGGTACCCTTTGGAAGGCTGCGTATGGCCTCCAGCTTTATTATCTCCGCACAGGCGGACTGCACCGAAGGGAACTCCTTTGAAAGCAAGGTTAAGTAGCGGATATCCTGCTCCATGAATAAGCTCCTCCAAAAGTAATTATTATAGGTATATTATAGCATATAAGAATTAAAAATAAAGAAGGGAAATGCTCATTAAAGAACAGCAGAAAAAACTTTGGGGTTGTTAAGGGGCCGCAGCCCCTTAAAGTTAATTCCGGCTTTGACGACATGTGCGTCAAAACGGATAAAAACCGAAGGGTTTTGTACTCTGCGGGTTTTGCCGCCCGGGAGCGGAACGCGAGAGGCAAAACACGAAAAAACTCGCAGAAGTGACTGAAAGTCACTTCTGCGAAATAAGAATGCAGCACAGGTCATTCACGTTGGTTCCGGTGGGGCCGGTGAATATGAGGCCGTCCACCCGCTTTAAGGCGTTGTAGGAGTCGTTGTCCTTCAGCACGTCGGGTATGGAAATGCCCAGCGCCTCAAGCTGTCCCTTGGTTTCTCCGGTGACTATGCCGCCCGCCGCGTCGGTAGGGCCGTCGGTGCCGTCCGAGCCTACGGAGAAGAGGCATACGTCCTTCATGCCCGCGATGCCCATAGCGCCGGACAGGGCCAGCTCCTGATTGCGGCCGCCTGAGCCCTTGCCGGTTATGCGCACCACAGTTTCTCCGCCCGCAATGAAGGCGAGGGGTTCCCCGGCGCCCCTGTGATACTGGGCGATGGAGGCTAAGAAGCTTCCCGCCTCCTTTGCTTCGCAGCAGAGCGAGGCCGTGAGAACAACGGGCCTGTAGCCCAGCCGCCTGGCAGTTTCCGAGGCGGAGGCGCAGAGCTGGGTTACGCTGCCGGTGACGATGGTTTCAACGTTATTTAGCTTCTTGGGAGTCTCGACATCCATAAGGGACAGAGCTTTGTCGGAAAGCTTCAGGCCGTACTTGGAAATTATGGCATGGGCGTCGGCATTGGTAGAGCTGTCGGGGCAGGCGGGGCCTGAGGCTATCATGTCCAGAGGGTCGCCTATTATATCGGAAAGAATTATTGCGATTATGCGCGCGCCGCTGCAGGCCATGGCGAATCTGCCGCCCTTTACTGCGGAGAGCCGCTTGCGAATGGTATTCATTTCGGTTATATCGGCGCCGGAGGCCAGCAGCTGCCTGTTCACGTCCTGCAATTCCTCAAGGGGGACGAGCGGGCTTTCAAACAGGGCGCTGCCACCGCCGGAAACCAGGAATATCAGCGTATCCTTTGGGGTCAGGCTGCGGGCAAGCTCCAGCGCCGCGTTGGCGGCGAGTACGGAGTTGCCGTCAGGCACAGGATGCCCCGCCTCATATATGGCGATATCCTCCGAAAAGCTGCCTGCGGAGTGGCCATACTTGGTTATGATCACGCCCTTTTCTATGCGGCTGCCAAGGTGATCATATGCCGCCCTGGCCATTTGATAACCCGCCTTGCCTATGGCCACCAGCCTTACCTTATGGGGCAGGCTGACGGAGCCGAGGGCTGCCTTTACTGCGTTGTCCGGCATCGCCCGGTCAATGGCTTCTTTTATGATGAGATGTGCATCGTCAAGTACGTTCATATAAAATCCCCCCATGCAGGCGTTTTGATCTATTATATTTTCGTGTATTATAATAAAATAACGGAGCGGGGCGCAACCTTTTTATGGCGCTGTCCGTCTAATATACAGAAAACCGCAATACGGAGGATATTTTTGCTATGAAGAAAAGACTGATAAAGCTGATCGCCCTCGCTATGTGCGCCGCCATGCTCACCGGCTGCGCCGCGTCCGGCGGAGTGAAGAACCTTACCGATGGCGTAAATGCGGCGGATGTGACGCTGCCCGAAGTGACCGACTATACCATGATAGGCGACCTCGGCGCGGGGCTGATGCAGTACGCGGCGGCGCAGGACGCCGAAAACCCCGTGCTTTCCCCGCTTTCGGCCTATCTCTGCCTTGCCATGCTCATGCCCGGAGCAAATGAGAACACAAAGGCGGAATTCGAGAAGATACTTGGAGCAGACTGGGACTACGTTTCCGCCCTCGCCGCCGATATAGCCGCACGGCTTGAAAAGACCGGCGGCAGCACCAAGCTCGACCTTGCCAATTCCATCTGGACGGACGACGACAAGGCCGTTATAGAGGAGGAAAGGCGTATTTCGGCCCCGACATATACAGCGCCGACCTGCCCAGCGACGGGGCTCTGAAGGCAATAAACAAGTGGGTGAACGACAAGACCAACGGCATGATACCCAAGCTCCACGATGAAAACTACGACAAGGATACCATAATGGTGCTGCTCAACGCCCTTTATATGAAGGCGGACTGGGCACATAAGTTTGAAGGCCAGGATACATACGACCGCGAGTTCACCAAAGCGGACGGCAGTACCGTTACCGTGCCTTTCATGAACATGTTCGAGGCCTATGAGAGCTACATAAAGACCGAGGACGCGGAGGGCATAATGCTGCCCTACGATGACGGCAGGCTGGCCTTTATAGCCCTTAAGCCCGGCAGCGGCGACGCGCGGGGCTATGCCGCCTCCCTAACCGGGGCAAAGCTGAAGGAAGCCTTGGCCGCTGCCAAGGCGGATACCTTCGTGACCGTCAACATGCCCAAGTTTGATACCGAATACTCGGTATACCTGACCGACGCCCTCAAGGCCATGGGCATGACCGACGCCTTCGACCCCTTCCTTGCCGACCTTTCCGGCGCGGGCAGGGGCGTTGACGGGCCGCTGTACATATCCTATGTCTTCCAGAGGGTAAAGGTGGATGTGAACGAGGAGGGCACCGAGGCTGCTGCCGTAACGGAGATCGCCACGGCGAAGGGCTGCGCGCTCCCTGCGGAGGAGCCCATAGTGCTGACCTTCGACAAGCCCTTCGTATACGCCATAGTCGATACCGAGACCGGCGTGCCGCTCTTTGCGGGCGTAATGGAGAACCCCGAGGCGAAGTAAAAAATAATTAGAAAAATCAAAAAAGCGGCTTAAAGCCGCTTTTCAGTCTGTCAAAAAACCCCAGGGTTGATAAGGGGCCGCAGCCCCTTATGTTTAATCCGGCTCTGACGACATGTGCGTCAGAACGGATGAAAACCCAGAGGTTTTCGTACTTTGCGGATTTTGCCGCCCGGGAGCGAATGCGAGAGGCAAAACCCGTAAAACTCAAAAAAGTGGCATTCAGCCACTTTTTTGACACTCTGAAAGCGGCTTAAAGCCGCTTTTTTGGTTTTGCGGATCAGCTAAACCCTAATCATCTATATCTTTGTCCTGCTTGACTATCGCGCCGGAAACGGCGTCTATTTCGTATTCATACTCAAAGCCGTTGCACTTGAAATCTATCTCATATACCATGCGGCCATCCTCTCTATCCAGCTTGCATTCGTATTCAGTTATGCTGCCATTGTCAAGTCCGGCATGTGAAAGAGCTGCGGATTTTGCCTTTGCCTCGCCTATATAGCCTCTGTCGGCTGACTGCTGCTCATTCTTTTTATTGTCCTTTGGATTTTCCTGCTTTTTCCCGTCCTTTGTGTTTTCCGCCGGCTCACCTTCGTATTTGAGTATTTCTCCGGTATTCGCGTTTATGTCGTATTCATACTCCCTGCCGTTCCAGTCAAACTCCAGCTCGTATATCATGGCCCCGTGTTCATAGTCCATTTCAAACTCATAGCCGAGTATTTCTTCGGCCTTTGCCCCGGCGTGAGCAAGAGCTATTTCCTTTGCTTTGGCCTCGCCTATATAAGCGCTGTCGCTGGCGGAGCCCTCTGCCGTTACGTTGGTTATGCTCTTGCTGCCGGATTCCCCTATCAGGTTCAGTTCGTTTACGCTGAGCCCCGCCAGCTCGTCAAAGGTATGAGCGGCATTGTTTTCGGTTATTTGCTTTATCAGCTGAGCTTTTCCTTCGGTTATGCCGTACTGCTCCGCAAGGCGTTTTGTGTCAGGATCGTCACTTATAGTCTGACTCAGCACCGCGCCCTTGAAGCTGCCTGTATCCAGCATATCTTTTACCTCTGCGCTCAGCCTGCTTTGCATTTCCGCGCTCTTTATGGGATCGTTGCTATCTACGCTTATAAGTATGGAGTTGGCCAGTTCGGATATATATCCTTCCCTAAGCATTGAACCTATTATGGCGTTTACCGCCACCTTGAGGTCGCTTCCCTTAAGCTTCATATCGCCTATGACCTTTACTCCGTCCTCGTTTTTCGGGGTTACCAATACTACCTGTTCCTTCTTATTCACCCCAAGCTCTATGCTTGGGTTAACATCCAGCGCTACGGTGGAAGCTACGCTGTGATTGGCTCCGTATAAGTATGTTCCAGTTACTATTAGAACCAGCGCCGCTGCCGCTGCCATAATCCTGCTGAATACTCTGCCGCTTTTCTTTTTTGCCGTATTTTCCAATATTATTACCCTTCCTTTCTGCTCCTCGCATTTTCCCATTACTTCTTTAAGATTATTCGGAGCGGCATTGCCAAATGCCCGTCTTACGCTTTCTTCCATACGCCTGTTGCTCACTTTAAATGCCCTCCCTTTTTTCAAGTTTTGATTTAAGCTTTTTTATTGCCCTGCTGTATTTTGAAAGCACCGTCGCAAGCGGCAGGCCGAGAAGCTCAGCCGTTTCCCTGTGCTTCATGCCGCCTACGGCATGGAGTATCACTACCTGCCGTTCGCTGTCGTCCAGAGCCTTCAGGCACTGCTCCAAAACCAGCCTGTCCTCCGGCGAGGCCGGCGTCTGCTCAAGGTATTTGTCCCAGTCCTCCTCCGGGATGTCGGAATGCTTTCCCCGCTCACGCAATTTTTCCATGCACAGATTTCTGGTTATTGTTATAAGCCAGGCCATCGGCTTGCCCTGGGGCCTGTATCCCGCCGCGCCGAGGTAAGCACGCACAAAGCACTCCTGCGCTATTTCCTCCGCGTCGTGGGAGTTTTTAAGCAGGGACAGCGCGAAGGCGTATACTGAAGGGTTGGCTATCCGGTACAGCGGCTCCATGGCAGCCGTGTTCCCCGCTGACAGCTCCATCATGCAGTTTTCCATTTCTTCCCGTTCGCTCTGCCTACATTCAGCAACAGCATTCAGGCATATAAGCATATTCTCTTACTCCTTTCACCCTGTAAACGGAGAATACCCGGTTTTTATTGCAAATAAATTATATATGATTTCCGTAATCCATATACGTCTATGTCTATCGAAAAAGCCCGCCATGAAAATGGCGGGCTCAGCTAACGTTCTTCGGAGTTAAATGGCCGTTGTTTTATCAGTCTGCTACGTAGGGCAGAAGGGCAACGATGCGGGCGCGCTTGATGGCGATGGCCAGCTCGCGCTGATGCTTTGCGCATACTCCGCTCATGCGGCGGGGCATGATCTTGCCGCGCTCGCTTACGTACTTGCGAAGACGTGCGGTATCCTTATAATCGATGTGCTCGACCTTATCTACACAGAAACCGCATACCTTACGCCTGGACTTGCGGGGACGGGGCTTCATTTTGCGCTCTTCCATTTGGTGAATCTCCTTTCATTGGCTAGATGGCCCCTGCTTAGAAGGGCAGCTCGTCGTCCTCTATCTCAGAGAAGCCCTCGGGGGCAGGAGTGTTCTGGCGCTCAAAGCCGCTGCGCTCATAGCCGCCGCTGCCGCTGCCGCCCTCTTGGCCCTTGGGGGTGAGGAATTCGATCTCATCTGCGATTATTTCAGTAATATATCTCTTTGAGCCGTCTTTCGCGTCGTAGCTGCGGTTCTGTATCTCGCCGATAACGGAGACCTTGCGTCCCTTTGAAAGATACTTGCCGCAGAGCTCGCCGAGCTGGCGCCATGCTACGATGTTGAAAAAGTCGGATACCCGCTCCCCGGCCTGATTCTGGAAGCGGCGGTTCACGGCGATGGTGAAGGTGCACACAGTGGTGCCGCTGCCGGTGGTCCTCACTTCAGGGTCGCGGGTGAGGTTGCCGATAAGGATTGCTTTGTTCATTTTTGTACCATCCTTTCAGCTAAAATCTTGGTTTAATCAGCCGTTCTGGCGAACTACCATGTAACGCAGGATGCTTTCGTCATTCCTGAAGTTACGCTCAAGCTCGCGGGGCAGCTCGGGAGCTGCTGCGAAATTCACCAGCACATAATAGCCCTCGGTCTTATAATCGATGGGGTAAGCCAGCTTTTTGCGGCCCCATTCATCGGTCTTTTCGATCTCGCCGCCATTGGCGGTTATGATACCGGAGAACTTTTCGATAACGCCCTTGATGGCTTCGTCCTCCATCTCAGGGGTA
>ERZ826220.3986-NODE-3986-length-10810-cov-5.363552_pt1 | contig 10810 bp, 9 predicted proteins | sample MGYA00519927_ERZ826220 | MGnify/ENA primary metagenome ERZ826220 (study PRJEB31778, sample SAMEA3449225) | human gut metagenome | biome: human gut; feature: human-associated habitat; material: faeces | place: United Kingdom | collected 2010/2012 ...
CTGGACCTGGCGGCGGTCCCCATGCTCCACGAGCTGACCCACCTGCCCGTCATCGTGGACCCCAGCCACGCCACCGGCATCAACCGCCTGGTTTCCCCCATGGCTATGTCCGCCACCGCCTGCAACGCGGACGGCCTCATCATTGAGGTCCACAACGATCCCATCCACGCCCTGTGCGATGGCGCACAGTCTCTGCGGCCTGAGCAGTTTGACGTTCTGATGGGCAAGATCCGCGAGATCCGGAAGGTCGTGACGGCATGACCGTCGGGATCGTGGGCCTGGGGCTCATCGGCGGCTCTTTTGCCAAGGCCTACCACGAGGCAGGCCATAGGGTTCTGGCCTTTGATACGGATCAGTCCGTTTTCGACTTTGCCGTTCTTTCCGGCGCGGTGGACGGTCTTTTATCGGAGGAAAGTCTTTCCTCCTGCGACCTGATCCTGATCGCCGTCTATCCCTCCGCCGCTGTAGACTATCTGCGGCAGCACGGCGCTCATATCGGCCCGAAGCCGGTGGTCATCGACTGCTGCGGCACAAAGCGGCTGGTCTGCGACGCCTGCTTCCCGCTGGCGAAGGCATACGGCTTCACCTATCTGGGTGGACATCCCATGGCGGGCACCCACAACTCCGGCTTCAAGTACGCCACATCCACCATGTTCCACAATGCCCCCATGGTGTTGGTCCCGGCGGACCACAACGACATCGACCTGCTGAGTCGGGTCAAGGAACTGCTGGCTCCTGCAGGCTTTGGCCGGTTTTCCATTACCACGGCGGAACAGCATGACGAGATGATCGCCTTTACCTCCCAGCTGGCCCATGTGGTGTCCAACGCCTATATCAAAAGCCCCACGGCGGAACTGCACAAGGGCTTCTCCGCTGGCAGTTACAAGGATATGACCCGTGTAGCGTGGCTGGCCCCGGAAATGTGGGCGGAACTGTTTCTGGAAAACATGGACTTTCTCATGGCGGAACTGGATACCCTGATGGCAAACCTGCGCCAGTATCAGGATGCCATGGTACATAACGATCTCCCCGGCCTTGTCCGTCTGCTGGACGAGGGCCGGAAACGAAAAGAGGAGGTGGATGGCCGTTGACCACCATCCATATCGCGGCCTCCCGCGAGTATGACGTTGTCATTGAGCCGGGTCTGCTGACCCGGCTGGGGACCATGGCAGCGGAACTGGGCCTTGGCCGCCGGGCCGCCGTGATCTCTGATGACGCGGTGTTCGCCCTTTACGGCGCTGCCGCCGAAAAAGCTCTGACAGACGCCGGATTTCAAGTGGATCATTTCCTGTTCCCGCACGGGGAACAGCAGAAAAATCTTTCCACCTACGGACAGGTTTTGAATTTCCTCTGCGGCCGCCGCTTCACCCGCAGCGATTTCCTCGTGGCGCTGGGCGGCGGCGTGGTGGGGGATCTGGCAGGCTTCGCCGCCGCCACCTATCAGCGGGGAATTCCCTATATTCAGGTACCCACCACGCTGCTGTCCATGGTGGATTCCTCCGTGGGGGGCAAGACCGCCGTAGATCTGGATCACGGTAAAAATCAGGTGGGCTGCTTCTATCAGCCCTCTCTGGTGCTGTGCGACCCATCCCTGCTGAATACGCTGCCAGAGCGGGAATACCGGGCCGGGTGCGCCGAGATCATCAAATACGCCATGCTTTACAGCGAGGATTTTCTCCGGGAGCTGGAGAAAACCCCGGTGCGGGAGCAGTTCGAGCGGGTGATCTCCGTGTGTGTTGGCATGAAGCGGGACGTGGTCCGTGGTGATGAGTTTGACCGGGGCCAGCGGGCACTGCTGAATCTGGGCCACACCGTAGGCCACGCCGTAGAATCTTGCAGCGGCTTCACCCTGCTCCACGGGGAGGGCGTCGCCATCGGCATGGCCATCATCACCCGGGCCGCCGTGGAAAAGGGACTTTGCGCCCCGGAGACGCTGCCCCGGCTGCTGGCCGCTTTGGAGCGGTATGGCCTTCCCGCGGAGACCGACTATCCCCTGACCGACATTCTGGCTGCGGCAGAGGCCGACAAGAAGCGCACGGACGATGTGACCAAATTCATCGTACCGGAGCGGGTGGGCCATTGCCGTGTGGAGCCGGTCCCGGCAGACGAGGTGGCCGGGTGGCTGAAGGCGGGAGGTCTGCGATGATCGAGATCCTTCAGCCCGGCTTCCGTACCGGAGCCGTTCACATCCCCGCCTCCAAATCTCAGGCCCACCGGCTGCTGATCTGCGCCGCTCTGAGCCAAAACGAGACGGTGATCCGCTGCCGTGGCATTTCCAGAGACATTGCCGCCACCGCGGACTGTCTCAACGCCCTGGGCGCTGAGATCTGGCTTCGGGGTGAGGACCTGACGGTGCGGCCCATCACCCAGAAGCCCCAGGGGACCTGTCATCTGCACTGTCAGGAAAGCGGCTCCACCCTACGGTTTCTTCTGCCGCTGACCGGCGTTTTGGAAGCAGACGCCGTGTTCCACATGGAAGGGCGGCTGCCGCAGCGCCCCTTGCATCCGCTGGATCAGGTCCTGACGGATCACGGCATGACCATCCGGCAGAACCATGACCTGCTCTACTGCGGGGGACGGCTCCGCCCCGGTGAGTTTTCTCTGCCGGGGGATGTGTCCTCCCAATACATTTCCGGTTTACTGATGGCTCTGCCCCTGTTGAATGAGGGCAGCGCCCTCACCGTTACCGGCGGACTGGAATCCGCCGCTTATGTCACTATGACGGAGGACACCCTCCGCCGGGGCGGCGTCTCTCTGCGGAAAACCGGGGGGATGTGGCACATTCCCGGCGGACAGCGCCTTCGTTTCCCGGACCGTCTCACCGCCGAAGGAGACTGGTCCAATGCCGCCTTCTTCCTGTGTATGGGCGCCTTGTCCCCGGAGGGCGTCACTGTTCACGGACTGGATCTGGCCTCCTCTCAGGGGGACCGGGCCGTTTTGAACATTCTGGCCGCCATGGGTGCGCGTGTTTCCACGGAGAACGGTTCCGTAACGGTTCGCCGGGGAGAATTGAAGGGCGTGGCCATCGACGCCGGCCCCATCCCCGACCTGATCCCGGTGCTGTGCGTCACTGCTGCCGGGGCGGAGGGGGACACCCAGATCTTCAACGCTGGACGGCTCCGTTTGAAGGAATCCGACCGGCTCCGCACCACGGCTCAATTGCTGACAGCTCTGGGCGGCAGTGTGGAGGAACAGCCCAACGGCCTTTTGATCCACGGCACGGGCCGTCTGCGGGGCGGCATTGCCGATTCCTGCGGCGACCATCGGATCGCCATGTCCGCCGCCGTGGCAGCCTGTCTGTGCGAAAGCCCGGTCACTGTGCAGGGCATGGCCTGCGTTTCCAAGTCCTACCCCCATTTCTGGGAAGATTTTGACGCGTTGAAAGGAGGGGGCCTGTGAGCCGGTACGGAGAATTTCTGCATCTGACCATCTTCGGCCAGTCCCATGCCCCGGCCATCGGCATGATTTTGGAGGGTCTGCCTGCCGGGGAGACCATCGACATGGCGGCCCTTCAGACGTTTTTGGACCGCCGTGCCCCTGGCCGCAACGATTGGTCCACCCCTCGGAAGGAGGCGGACCAGCCGAAATTTCTTTCCGGTCTGGTGGGGAACGTCACCTGCGGCGCGCCGCTTACCGCCATCATCCGCAACACCAACACCCGCTCCGGGGACTATGACGGCCTTTCCGTGGTGCCCCGCCCCGGCCACGCGGACTATACCGCCGGAGTGAAGTACGGCGGTCACGCAGATTTCGCCGGGGGCGGCGCGTTTTCCGGGCGGCTGACAGCCCCCCTGTGCATCGCCGGTGGCATCTGCCTGCAATTGCTGAAAAAGCAGGGCATTGAAGTCATCAGCCGCATCGCCTCCATCGGCTCGGTGGAAGATGTCACTCCTCTGACCGTTTCCACGGCAGACAAGCCATTCCCGGTGGTAGATGACGCCGTAGGGGAGACCATGCGGGCAGAGATCGCCGCCGCCAAGGCGGAGGGTAACTCCGTTGGCGGCATCGTGGAATGTGCTGTGCTGGGTCTGCCCGTGGGACTGGGCGGACCGCTGTTTGACGGCATGGAGGGCCGTATTTCCTCCATCGTCTTCGGCATCCCCGCTGTGAAGGGCATCGAGTTCGGCATCGGCTTCGGGGCCGCGCGGCTCCGTGGCAGCGAAAATAATGACCCCTTTGTGGTGGAAAACGGCACGGTCAGAACCACAACCAATCACTGCGGCGGCATTTTGGGCGGCATCACCAACGGGATGCCCCTGACCTTCCGGGCAGCGTTCAAGCCTACGCCGTCCATTGCCAAGGAGCAGCAAAGCGTGAATTTGAACACCCTGACCCCGAAAATTCTCCGGGTCCGGGGCCGTCATGACCCTTGCATCGTGCCAAGGGCCGTTCCCTGTATCGAAGCCGCGGCGGCCATCGCCGTATACGACGCCCTGTTGGGCCAGTCTTAAAAGGGAGGAATCTCTATGGAACTCAGTGATTATCGTGCCCGGATCGACCAGATCGACCGCCAACTGGTAGAGTTGTTTGCCCAGCGGATGAACACCGCCGCCGGCATCGCCGCCTACAAGAAGGAGCACGGCCTGCCGGTGCTGGACCCTGTCCGGGAGCGGGAAAAGCTGCTGGATGTAGCGGCACAGGCCCCGGAGGATATGCGGGATTACACCGCCTCTCTCTACACCATGCTGTTTGAACTGAGCCGCTGCTATCAGGGACGGCTGCTGGGGAGCACATCCCCGCTGACCACGGAAATTCAGACCGCCATTGACCAGACGCCAAACCTGTTTCCCTCCAACGTGTCCGTTGCCTGTCAGGGTGTGGCGGGGGCCTATTCCCAGCTGGCCTGCGACAAGCTGTTCAAGCTGCCTCACATCATGTACTTTGCCTCCTTTGAGGCGGTGTTTGCCGCTATCGAAAGGGGATTGTGCCGCTACGGTGTGCTGCCGCTGGAAAACAGCACCGCCGGCAGCGTCAATGCCATTTACGATCTGATGATGAAGCACGATTTCCGCATCGTCCGCAGTGTGCGGCTGAAGGTGGACCACAATCTGCTGGTGAAGCCCGGCACCAAGCGGAGCGACATCACGGAGATCTACTCCCACCAGCAGGCCTTGAGCCAGTGCGAGCAGTATCTGCAAGCCTTCCCCGATGTGAAGGTCATCCCCTGTGAGAATACCGCCGTAGCCGCCCAGAAGGTGGCGGAGGGGGACGGCCACGCCGCCGCCCTGTCCTCCCGCTCCTGCATGAAGCTGTATGGGCTGGAATGCTTAGAGGCCGGGGTGCAGGATCAGGGCAGCAACTTCACCCGGTTCATCTGCATCTCCAAGAATCTGGAGATCTACCCCGGTGCGGACCGCACCAGCCTCATGGCGGTGCTGCCTCACGAGCCCGGCTCCCTGTGCCGGGTGCTCTCCCGATTCTACGCCCTGGGCCTGAACCTGAACAAGCTGGAAAGCCGCCCCATGCCGGAGCGGAATTTTGAATTCATGTTCTACTTTGATCTGGAAACGCCGGTATACGCCCCGGAATTTTTGCAGCTCATGGGCGAGCTGCCCTCTCTGTGCGAGGAATTTTCCTATCTGGGCAGTTACAGCGAGGTGGTCTGATGCTGCGGTGCGGACTGCTGGGGGAAACGCTGGGCCACAGCTATTCCCCCATGATCCATCACGCGTTAGGGGAGTATGACTACCGGCTCTTTGAGGTCTCCAAGGAGGACTTGGATGCCTTTCTGTGCTCCGGCCGCTGGGACGGCCTGAACGTCACCATCCCCTACAAGAAGGCGGTGGTGCCCTGCTGCGGGGAGCTGTCCGAGGCGGCGGAAAGACTGCAAAGCGTCAATACCCTCGTCCGCTGGCCTGACGGTACGCTGTACGGCGACAACACAGACCTGTTCGGCTTTCTCTACATGGTCCGCCGCAGCGGCATCGACCCCGCCGGGAAAAAGGCGCTGGTGCTGGGCAGCGGCGGAGCCTCCGTCACGGTGAAGGCCGCGCTGGAGCAACTGGGCGCTGACGTTACCGTCATTTCCCGCAGCGGTCCGGACGATTACGACCATCTGGATCGACACGCCGACGCCCAGATCATCGCCAACACCACCCCGGTGGGAATGTATCCCCATAACGGTGCGGCGGCAGTGGATCTGCGACGTTTTCCCCGCTGCGAGGGGGTGCTGGACATCGTCTATAACCCGGCACGGACCGCTCTGCTATTACAGGCAGAAGAGTTGGGGATTCCCCATGCAGGCGGGCTTTCCATGCTGGTGGCTCAGGCCAAGCGCTCCAGTGAGCAGTTCACCGGCACGGTGATCGGCGATGAAGCCTTGGAGCGGGTGGAGCGCACCGTGAACCACCGACTGCGGAACATCATTCTCATCGGGATGCCCGGTAGCGGCAAATCCGCCGTGGCCGCCGCTCTGGGCAAAGCGCTGGACCGGGAGGTGGTGGAGGCTGACGAATTGATCTCCCAAAAGGCCGGAATGTCCATCCCGGAGATCTTCGCCCGGTCCGGGGAGGAAACATTCCGGAAACTGGAAACAGAGGTTCTGGCGGAGCAGGGCAAGCGCTCCGGCATCATTCTCTCCACCGGCGGCGGCTGCGTCACCCAGGCGGAAAACTACCCGCTGCTGCATCAAAACGGCACCATTTTCCGCCTGACCCGCGATCTTGCCAAGCTGCCAACGGAGGGCCGTCCCATTTCCCAAACCACAGACCTCACTCAGCTTTGCGCCCGCCGGGAGCCGCTGTACCGCCGCTTTGCCGATGTGACGGTGTCCAATGACGGGGCGCTGGAGGTCACGGTACAAACCATTAAGGAGGCGCTGCTATGAAGCTTCTGGTCATCAACGGGCCCAATCTGAATCTGCTGGGCCTGCGGGAGCCTGCCATCTACGGCAGCCAGAATTATGAGTCCCTGCTGGCCCTCATCCGCGCCGCCTGCGATGCCGAGGGCATCGAGGTCGGTTTCGTCCAGTCCAACCACGAGGGCGCCATCGTGGACGCCATCCAAGCAGCCTACGGCGTCTATGACGGCATCGTCATCAATCCTGCTGCCTACACTCACACCAGCATAGCCATTCTGGATGCACTGAAGGCCGTGGCCATCCCTGCCGTGGAGGTCCACATCTCCGATGTGGACAGCCGGGAGCCGTTTCGGCAGGTCTCCTACGCCGGCATGGCCTGCGTCAAGACCTATAAAGGCTTGGGGTTTCAAGGTTATGTGGAGGCTGTGAAATTTTTGAAAGACTATCTCAGCAAGTGAGCAAGCGCGCCTCCTTTCGGGAGGCGCGTTTTTCTGCTTTCCGGGGTGCTTTACAACCCGTTGAAAATCCAGTATGATAAGGAAAAGCCGTAAATCACCAAGGGAGGTTCTCATGGATACACTGCTGCGTCAAATTCCAAAGGTGGACGATCTGCTCCGCCTGCCCGCCCTGAACACACTGGCGGCGGAGGTGGGTGCCGCCGCCGTGACGGAGGCGGTCCGCCGGAGACTGGACCGGCTCCGCGCCGATATTCTGGTGGGGACCGTCACAGAGCTGCCCTCCACGGAGGCCCTCTGCGCTCAAATCAGCGCGTCGTGCCGGGCATCCCGCCTGCCCTCCCTCCGGGGCGTTATCAATGCCACCGGGATCGTTCTGCACACCAATCTGGGCCGGGCCTGCCTGAGTGACCGCGCGTTAGCGGCAGCGAGGGAGGTCTCTCAGGGCTACTCCACCTTGGAATATGACCTGACAGCGGGGGAGCGGGGGCAGCGGTACGCCCATGTAGAGCCGCTTTTGTGCCGTCTCACCGGGGCGGAGGCCGCCATGGTGGCAAACAACAACGCAGCGGCGGTGCTGCTGATCCTCTCCGCCCTCACCGCCGGAGGAGAAGTCATTACCTCCCGTGGAGAGCTGGTGGAGATCGGCGGTTCCTTCCGGATGCCGGATGTGATGGCCGCCTGCGGCGCGGTGCTCCGGGAGGTTGGTTCCACCAACAAGACCCGCCTTTCCGACTACGCCAACGCCATCAGCGAGCAGACCCGCGCCCTTTTGAAAGTCCACACCAGCAATTACCGCATCGTGGGCTTTACGGAGAGCGTGTCCCCCGCCGCCTTAGCGGAGCTTGGCCGCTCCCGCAGCATTCCGGTCATTGAGGACTTGGGCAGCGGCTGTCTTGTAGATCTGGCACCCTTGGGCCTCCGGGATGAGCCGACGGTTCAAGCGTCCGTAAAGGCCGGAGTGGATGTATTATCCTTCTCCGGGGACAAGCTGCTGGGTGGTCCCCAAGCGGGGATCATCGTGGGCAAGCGGCACTATACCGACCTTTTGAAGCGTCACCCTCTGGCCCGCGCCCTGCGGGTGGACAAGCTGACGCTGGCCGCCTTGGAAGCAACTCTGCAAGCGTATGCGGACGGCACCGCCCTTCAGGAGATCCCGGTGCTCTCCATGCTGGCCCAAACGCCGGAGGAGCTGCGCCAGCAGGCAGAGTCGCTCTGCCGCCGTTTGGAGGAGATCGGCGTGACCGCCGAGGTGGTTTCCACGGAAAACCCGGTGGGGGGCGGGGCAGTCCCCACCCAGACGCGGCCCTCCTTCGCCGTGGCTGTCGTCCCAAGGGACAGCGCCGCCGCACTGGAAACGCAGCTGCGGCAGCGGCCAGTCCCCATCATCGTCCGCATTGCCCATGACCGGTGTCTGCTGGATATGCGGACTTTGTTCCCGGCGGATCTTGACGAGATCCTTCAGGCTTTTCGGGAGACCGCTTCATGAAACACGTCATCATCGGCACGGCGGGCCATGTAGATCACGGCAAAACCGTTCTGGTCAAGGCGCTCACCGGCACCGATACGGACCGCCTGGCGGAGGAAAAGCGCCGGGGCATTACCATCGAGCCGGGGTTTGCCAGACTGGACTGGCCGGACGGCACGCAAGCAGGGATCGTGGATGTGCCGGGCCACGAAAAATTCATCAAAAATATGCTGGCCGGGGCGGGGGGCATTGACCTTGCCATGCTGGTCATCGCCGCGGACGAAGGTGTTATGCCCCAGACCGTAGAGCATCTGGATATTCTGTCTCTCTTGGGCGTCCAAGGCGGCTTGGTGGTGTTGACCAAGGCGGAGTTAGTAGATGATGACTGGTTGGAACTTGTTCGGGGACAGGCGTTGGAGCTGACCGAGGGCACCTTTTTAGAGGGCACGCCCATTCTGGCAGTCTCCGCCGTCACCGGTCAGGGAATCCCGGAACTGCGGGACGCCCTGTACCGCTTGGTACAGGAGGCGCGGGAAAAAAGCGCGCTGGCACCCTTCCGGCTTCCCATTGACCGGGTCTTTTCCGTGGACGGCTTCGGCACCGTAGTCACCGGCACCCTTACTGAAGGGGCTGTCCGGGTGGGGGACGCTGTGGAATTGGTCCCCTCCGGGCTGCAAAGCCGGGTGCGGACCTTGCAGGTCCACGGTGAAAGCGTGGACGCCGCCTACGCCGGTCAGCGGGCGGCCCTCAACTTGACAAATCTGCAAAAAACAGAGCTCCACCGGGGGGATGCGGCGGTAAGACCCGGCAGCGTCCGGCCTTCCCGGATGCTGGATGTGCGGCTCCGGTGTCTGGAAAGCGCCAAACGCACGGTTTTGAACGGCTCCCAGGTCCATCTGTACCACGGGACCTCCGTTCATTTGGCAAAGGCGGTGTTGCTGGACCGTGACGAGGTGCGCCCCGGAGAAAGCTGCCTTGCCCAGCTGCGGCTGACGGAGCCAATGGCCGTCAAGCAGGGGGATCGGTTTGTCATTCGATTTTACTCTCCGGTGGAGACCATTGGCGGCGGCAAGGTGCTGGACCCCCGGCCCCTTCGCCACAAACGGCATGACCCGGTGGTGCTGGACAACCTAATTCTCCGGGAACAGGGTTCCGGCAGTCAACGGCTGCTGCAAGCTGCGGAGGAATTCGGTGTTTCACTGCCGGATAGCAGCCAGTTAGCGGAGCGTTCCGGTCTGGACACTGGTACTGCTGTATCCTTGCTGGCAGACCTGCTGAATCAGGGAAAGCTGGCGGAGCCGCTGCCGGGCCGCTACGCGGCGGCCTCGGCGTTGGACGCTCTCTGGGACCGCTGCCGGGAATTGCTGTCCGCCTACCGCCAAAAGCACCCCCTTCACGCCGGGATGCCCGCCGCCGAGCTGCGGCAAAAGCTGTTCCGGCAGATCACTCCCGCTGAGGGCGATGCGCTTTTGGAGGTTTTTCGGGCGGAGGGGCGGATGAAACGCGCCGAAAACCATTGGGCGCTGGCAGAGTTTTCCATTCGGCTCACCAAGCGGCAGACCGCCCTCCGGGACGCGCTGTTGGAGCGTTTCCTCCGGGGTGGCCCGGAGCCGGACACCGTCGAAGCGGTGCTGGACAGTATTCCTCCGGAGCGCCGGGAGGAGGCTCGTCAGGTGCTGGAGAGCCTGCTCACCGGCGGAGAGCTGGTACGGCTGTCACCGGAGCTGTGCTGGCACCGGAAGGTGTTCCAAAAGGGGCTGGATATCTTGCGGACGCTGTGTGCTGACCACGGCGCTGTCACGCTGGCAGAGGTCCGGGACGCTTTCGACACCACCCGGAAATACGCTTTGCTGTTTTTAGAAGCCTGCGACCGACGGCAGATCACGGTTCGAGAGGGCGACTGCCGCCGCCTGAAGCTCAAATTTCATGACTGACATACCGCCGGAGCGTTGCTCCGCTTCGGCGGTGGTCAGCATCAAAGAAAACATGGGAGCAGATAGGTGCTGGTGTGCCTCCCGGTCTTCAAAACCGGTGCGGACGGCGAACAGCCGCCTGGATGAGTTCGATCCTCATATGCCCCCGCCAAAA
>ERZ826220.3992-NODE-3992-length-10800-cov-4.482271_pt1 | contig 10800 bp, 7 predicted proteins | sample MGYA00519927_ERZ826220 | MGnify/ENA primary metagenome ERZ826220 (study PRJEB31778, sample SAMEA3449225) | human gut metagenome | biome: human gut; feature: human-associated habitat; material: faeces | place: United Kingdom | collected 2010/2012 ...
TGCGACAGCTTTTATATTATATCAAAGTGTTTCATGTTTGTCAACAACTTTTTTATTTCTTTTTTGCTGTTGTAAAGCAGTCCCTCACGCGACAGCTTATTTAGAATAGCATATTCATCAAGGCTTGTCAACAGCTTTTTGATTTCTTTTTGCAATTTACTTTTTTCAAAGTTTTCGTCTGAATATTCCCATACTCATGCTCGAATTTTTATGCAAAACTTTTTTATTTTTCATCCGCTCTGCCTCTGCATGCCACTCCTTAGTCTCTGTCTCGACCAGCGAACGAATGTTATCTTACCACGCCTTTCCGGAATTGTCAATGTTGTTTTTATATTTTGCGCAATTCAGAATATTCTGACATCAGTTCAGCCATCCGTATAGTCAGACGAATTTCATGCTCGCATGAAAAGACGGCTGATTATACGGATGAGATGAGCGCCACTCTATGAGCAAAATAGCTGCGCAGCAGCGACAAGTGCCGCAGGCACGCTTTTGCGAATGGCGCGGCTGAACGTCCCTTATTCCATTTCAGAATATAGCCTCAGCAATCGTTCTCCAACTTTTCCAAGACTTTTATTACAAGCAATTTTCCGTTCTTCCTTTTTCATCAAACGAACATCCCGACTGAAAATCGCAGTTATCTTTTCCTGAAACTCTTTTATTGTCTCTGCTTTATATACCTGTTTTTCATCTTCAAGCCATCCTTCATACACAGGAATGTTTCTTACTATTGTCGGAATTTCACAGGCAAGAGCTTCTAAAACAACGATTCCTTCCGTTTCCTCATAACTCATAAACGAAAATACGTCTGCCCCACAATATGCATCACGCAGTTCATCAGACTTTACGAATCCTGCAAACAATACATTATCCGGTTTCTTTGATATCGCCTCTTTGATTTCTGCTGTCACCAGGCTTTCATTACCGCCTCCAAACCAGATAAACTGTACTTTCGGCATCATTCTGGCCAGTTCAAGAAAATCCAGAATTCCTTTTCTTCCAATCAAATGTCCCACAGATATCACAACCTTCTGCTCTTCCGTTAGCTGATATTTTGCGCGGAAGCGTATTCTCCCCTCTGGATCAGGTTTGAAAAATTCTGTATCCACACCATTAGTAATCGAATAAATTTTTCGTTTCAATCCATACCCTTCCAACAATTTTCTGGAATACTCGGTTGGCGTCACAACAACATCCCCCAAATTATAACAAAAGCAGATCCATTTTTTAAAAATCGGCGCTGCAAGATTAGAACCAATAAAGGAATTTTTAAAATCTTCCATTGTAGAATGCCCATAATAAATCACTTTTTTCTTCTGCATTTTTGCTATAAAGGCCGCAATCACCGAATCTGGAAAAACTGTATTCATATGAACCACGGTTGCTTCTTTCCACCTGGCTGCACGCGGTGCCTCTACTGCATTCAGCATTTTCTCCTGATGCTCGATTGCTTTTCCGACACCACTTTTTTCTACAATCGGAAACCCACCTCTGTATATATATGTTTTCATAATCTTTACCCTATTCCTTTTATAATGAAAATAACATCTTAAATGCTGTCGTAAGCCCCAGACTGTAAAGTGCAATAGAAAATGGTTTTCCAAGTACAATAACTGCTGTAAACTGTTTCCACGTCATTTTTGTAGTTCCCGCAAGATAGCACAAGAAATCATCCGGTGCCACCGGGAAAAAGATTGCCAGCGCAAATAATTTCAAAAACTTACCGTCCTTCTGGGTCCATCCATCATATTTTTCTATCATTTTTTCAGAAAACATTTTGTATAAAACCGGCCTTCCTATTGTCTTTGAAATTCCAAACACTGCAATTGATCCTATACAGATACCAATATAATTATAAAGAAATCCTAGCCACGGCCCAAAAAAGATCACACCACCCAGGCAACTGACTCCACCCGGTAGAATTGGAATAATAACCTGCACAACCTGGATCAGAATAAAAACGAGCATTCCAGTATAACCGAATTTCCAGATAAATGTCTGCAAAGAATCTACCGAATTTAAAATGCCGTTTTTATATGCCCAGATTGCAAGAAGCGCACATCCGGCCAGTCCGGCTATCGAAAGCAGATTGAAAAATCCAGTCAGATTTTTCTGTTTCTTAGGCTGCATTTTCATATCGGTATTTTCGTATTTGCTGTTCATAGATTTTTTCCACTCTTTCGGCAAAATTTCCAGAAGAAAATTTTTCTGCTGAAATAGCAGCCTTGTTTTGCATCCTGCTTCTTGCATTTTCACCCATCCCCTTCCATTCTTGGATTCTCATAAGATAATCTTCTTTTTCATCATACTGCCATCCATTTTCCCCATCTGTCACAACTTGTTCCAGACATCCGTCTCTTCTGCAAAGGAGCGGAATACCACCTGCAAGCGCTTCTGCATAAGTCATTCCCTGTGTCTCGCTGGTAGAAGCACTGACAAAGAGATCTCCTGCCTGATAATAGCGTCCCACTTCTTCCGGTATGATCATTCCCGTAAAAATCACATTTTTAGCAAGCTTTAGCTCTTCGACCTTTTTTTTCAGCTCCGGAAGATATGGTCCATCCCCTACAAGGACTAAAATCACCCCGGATTTTCCTGCATCTTGCTGATATTCCAGAAGCTCTTCAATGTTTTTTTCCTTTGCCATTCTGCCTACATATACCAACACCAGTGCATCCTGTGATATACCAAGCTGCATACGGATTTTTTTACGCCAGTCTTCTTTTTTACATAGCTGATATTTTTCCAGATGGATTCCAGATGGAATAACTTCCACCGGACAAGACACCTGGTATCCTTCCAATATCTTACGGATCTTATCACTGGGTGCAATTAGGGTTTCTACCACATTTGCAAGTTTCTTTGTCATCAACTGCACAATATTTCTTCCCCATACTTTCTGCGGTGAAAAATAATGGGTATAGTCCTCGTAAACTGTATGGTACGTATGTACAATCGGAACGTGAAGTTCAGATGCGATCCTTTTCGCTAAGAAAAATGTGGAAAATTCACACTGTGAATGCACAATATCCGGTTTCCACTCAAGCAACATTTCCATATAGTCACCTGCTGCCTTTGGAATTTTTAATCTTGCCTGCGGATAAATGCATCCAAGTCCAATTGATCCTGCATAAACCACATCGCCTTCTATATAAGAATGAAATGTTCTTGATAATGTAAGAATTTTTACTTCATGTCCTCTTTCTCTTAGCTGTCTGGAAAGATTCATAACTGAAGTAACAACACCGTTTATAACCGGTTCGTACCAGTCTGTTGTAATCAATACTCTCATTTATTAATTCCTCCCGTTATCTTTTTATGAGCATAGTTTAACAGGAGATTGTTAAGATATGGAAAAGACATTTCTAAAGAATTTTTAAACAAATGCGAAATATTCAGTCAAGACAATATTTCAAAAAAAGTGTATCACTTTTTAGAACTCTCTAAAAAATGATACACTTTCTATTTACTCACTTAATACATCCAATGCACTCATTGCCAAGAGCTGAACAGAAGCATGCAGATTTCTTTTTCCTTCTTCTCCGCCTGCTGCTACTGCAAACTCTTTTGTATGTGTTCCTACATGCTCTTTCAATTTCACATAAAACTGAATTGCCGGTATTTCATGGGTTACATTTCCAACATCAGTCGAACCGATTCCCTGAGTCAGGTCACGCTCTATATACTCTTCACCAATAAAGTCCATGTTCTTACGAACATACTGAACCAGTTTCTTATCATTACGCACATCTTTGACAACTTCATCCACTTGTCTTTCTTCAACTTCTGTCCTGGTTGCAATTGCCGCTCCTTTCGCACAATCACGAATAGCATCAACCATTTCCATCATATAATCATATTCCAGTGAACGAATATTAAATACTGCTTTCGCTTCATCTGTTATAGTATTATGAGCTACTCCGCCTTCTGTAATAATTCCGTGTACCCTGCTGTAATCTTTAAAATGTAAACGCATCATATCAACCGCATGGAACATTAACTGAACTCCACTCAATGCATTTGCTCCCTTCCATGGGCAAGCTGCCGCATGGGCCGGTTTTCCTTTGAAGGTGAATTCCAATGTAATTGCTGCAAAAGAAATATCATCTGGCATAGATTCATCACACGGATGCATCAGAAGTGCAGCATCAATTCCTTCAAATACTCCATGGCGAACCATAATCGCTTTGCCACTGCCCTTTTCTTCGGCCGGAGTACCTAATACTTTTAACACGCCACCTATCTCATGCTTTTCCATAACTTCCTTTAATACAATTCCTGCACCGGCTGCTGATGTTCCGATCAGATTATGTCCACAACCATGTCCGATTTCTGGAAGACAATCATATTCTCCCATAAGTGCTACTGTTTTCCCTGGTTTTCCAGAATCAAAAACTGCTTCAAAAGACGTCGGCATTTCTGCAATTCCTCGTTTAACAACAAAGCCATGGCTTTCCAACAGTTTGCAAAGTGCTTCCTGTGATTTATATTCTTTAAATGCCAGTTCAGGGTTTGCAAAAATATAATCACTTACTTTTTCAAATTCTTCCTTTTTCTCTTTTGCAAGATTACTGATTTCCTGTTTCATTAATTCTAAATTATCCATATTCTTCACCTCTCATTTTATCTGTATGGTTTTAGATCATTCCTTTTAAAGATAAGATAATATTTGAAATTGCTGCTGATCCAAAATAAGTAGATGCCATAACCACAAAGGATACCAGTGTCGACTTTGCTAAATCCGGAAGTTTGCTTCCAATAGAAACCATATGTATAATTATGACAATTCCATAAATCACCAATACTATTTTAATTTGTTCTAAAATATTACTTAACCTATATTATTCACGGCACAGCTGTGAATAATATAGGATAAATATAGAATATCATAAAACACTGTTTTTCAAATATCATCTTACGCTTAACTTTATCCAGATTGTATTTCTGACCGAACGTCATTTTTTCTCATGGATTTTTTCCACACTTTTTGCTATACTATTCTCAATACTGGCACTATTAACGACATTACACAGGAGGTTCACATGAAGAAAGTGCTTCAAATATTTCAGAGAGATTTAAAGAGACTCTTACGTAGCCCTGCTGCTGCTCTCGTCATGGTGGGAGTCTGCATTCTCCCTTCTCTCTATGCATGGTTCAACATTGCCGCCAACATGGATCCCTACGGCAATACAAAAAATGTAAAAGTGGCAATTGCAAATTGTGACACCGGTGGACACACCGGTTCGATGGATCTGAATGCCGGAGCCACCATCGTACAGAATCTGAAAAAAAATCACCAGCTTGGCTGGACCTTTGTTGATGAAAAGAAAGCCAAAAGCGGTGTCCGTTCCGGCAAATACTACGCTGCCATTGTAATCCCGGAGGATTTCAGCGAGTCTCTCCTCAGCATCCTTTCCGGGGATTTAAAACAGCCGCAGCTCGACTATTATATTAATGAAAAGAAAAACGCGATCGCTCCGAAGATCACCGCCACCGGCGCAAGCACGATCCAGCAGCAGATCAATGACACCTTTTCGTCCGTTGCCGCTGACTCCATTGCGAAGATCGTGCAGAAATCGGCCGGTACACTGACCGGCAAGCTTGACGGAACAAATTCTACGCTGATGCAGGCGCTTACCGATACCCGTAAGAATCTTGCTGACTATCAGAACGCCCTGAAGGATTTCCAGGCTACGGTAAAAGATTCCGGTTCTTTGATCGATGACACTCTGAAAACACTAGACTCTATAAATGCTGTTGCCTCTTCCGGTTCTGCTGCCCTTGCAGATTCATCAGATCTGCTTGCCACCAGCCGGACAGCAATCGGAACCTTTTCCACAGAATTTTCTACCAGCCTGTCAGATGGCGAAACACTTTTAAACAATGTCTACACCTCCGCAGTCTTAAAGCTCGGAACTTTTGAGACAAAAGCCACACAGGTCAACACTGCGATCGGAGACAGTATTTCTTCTGCCAGCTCTTTAAATAAGAAAAATGCAGAAATTCTGGAAAAGCTTGCCGCCCTTCAGCAGCAGATCGGAAGTGATTCTTCCCTGTCCGGTATCGTCAGCGAAAAAATTGCAGAACTCCAGGCACAGAATGATTCTCTTCAGGAACTCATTGATTCTCTTGGGAACAGCAATTCCAGCATAGGAAATGCACTGACTACAGCAAGTAATACCAGAAGTTCTCTTGAGACACTCACTGCCCAGAACCGACAGTCTCTGCAGAATTACAGAAGCAGTCTGAACCAGTCGCTTCTGCCACAGCTGAACCAGTCACTTGACGGGCTTGCCACATTAAGCGGAAGCCTTTCTTCTACTTTAACCGGGGTAAATCCGACGATCACACAGTTAAAGGTGATCCTTACCCAGTTAAAGAGCAGTTTAAACGAAAGTGCAGACGCACTTGGTCAGACCGGAGGAACTCTTGAAAGCGTAGATACTGCTCTGGAAAATATTACCGCTGACCTAAAAGCTCTGCAGAGCTCCGAAACCTACCAGCATCTGATCTCACTGGAAGGCATCGACTCAGATTCCATTTCTGATTTTATGTCCTCACCGGTTTCAATCAATTCAAAGGTACTTTATGATGTGGAAAATTACGGTTCCGGAATGACTCCGTTTTACACTAATCTGGCACTCTGGGTTGGCGGACTGATCCTGGTATCCATCCTGAAACAGGAAGTAGACAAAGACGAAACCATTTCCCGTTTTACTCCGACAACTGCTTATTTCGGACGTTGGATGCTCTTTGTCGTGGTCGGACTGATCCAGGGATTTATTGTGTGCATAGGAGATCTGCTGCTTCTGAAAGTACAGTGTGTCCACCCGGTTGCATTTGTGTGCGCTGGTATGCTCTGCTCCTTTGTGTATGTCAATCTGATCTATGCAATGGCGCTGACCTTCAAGCACATTGGAAAAGCGCTTGCCGTTGTCCTGGTCATCCTGCAGATCCCTGGTTCTTCCGGAACCTATCCGATCGAGATGACACCGGTCTTTTTCCAGAGACTGCATCCGCTTCTGCCGTTCTCTTACGGAATTGGCGCTATGCGTGAGTGTATTGCCGGATTTTACAAAAATAACTACGCAAAGGATCTGCTGACCCTGCTGCTTTTCCTTCTCCTTGCATTCTTCATCGGACTGGTACTGAGACCACTTCTGATGAATCTGAACCATCTGTTCGACAAACGTCTTGCCGAGACAGACCTGATGCTGGGAGAGACTGCAACCGGTGAGCTCTCCCGCCCACAGCTTACACTGATGATGAAAACCATGATGCAGGACGAAGACGGACGGGCTGATTTTATCCAACGTGCCAACCGGTTCGAAAAACGGTATCCAAAGCTGATCCGTACCGGTTTTATCCTGATTCTTGTAATTCCGCTGATCTTTCTTCTTCTGATGTTCGGCCTGGAATCCAAGATCGTATACCTGACACTGTGGATCATTTCCCTGATCGTACTCGCCGTCTATCTGATCTGTGTAGAATATATTCACGACAAGACCTCCAGACAGCTTTCCTATATCCATCTGTCTGAAGAAGAATTTCTTAAAAAAGTAAAGGAGGGAAAAGACGAATGAGAAATATGTGGACCATCTTCACAAGAGATATCCGGAAAATAAGAACAAATGTCATTGCGCTGATCGTCGTTCTCGGCGTCACAGTGGTTCCCTGCCTTTATGCATGGTTCAACATTGCGGCAAGCTGGGATCCCTATGGGAATACGGGGAATCTGAAGGTTGCCGTAGCAAGCGTAGATGAAGGCTATACCGGAAACCTGATCCCGCTCCAGCTGAATCTTGGCGATCAGGTATTGTCTGCTCTTCGGGAGAATACACAGCTCAACTGGGTATTTACGACCAAAAGCAAAGCAATGAAGGGTGTAAAATCCGGAGAATATTACGCAGCAATCGTAATCCCGGAAGATTTCAGTACGAACCTGATGAGTGTATTTTCCAGTGATATTAAAAAACCGGAGATTACCTATTACTCCAATGCAAAAGAAAATGCCATTGCACCGAAGGTAACAGACAAAGGAGCAACCGCAGTCCAAACACAGGTCAACGAAGTATTTATCGAAACCATTTCCGATACGGTGCTGACCGCGCTCCAGACTGTTGCAAATACCGCAGACTCCAGGGATTCGGATGAGCTTGCAGGCACACTAATCACAAATCTGAATAAAATCGGTTCTGATCTGTCTGCCTCTTCGACTACCCTGCATTCCTTCTCACAGATGACCGATTCTGCGCAGCAGCTCCTGGACACAACTGCCGGGTTCTTAAAAGTAACGAAAGAACAGGCTTCTGCAAATGCAGATACGCTTTCCGGTACACAGCAGTCCTTCTCCGGGATTCAGGAAACTCTGGACGGAGCTACAGACGGAATCAATGCTGCACTGACCTCTACCAAAAGCTTTTACGAACAGATGTCACAGACGATCGATCAGGCATTCCAGTCGCAGTCACAGGATGCTTCTTCTGTTGCCAGCACCCTTGATCTTCTTGGAAACCGCGTCAATGCGATCGTACAGTCTTACCAGGGAATCCGTGACAGCATTGCACAGATTGCAGATGCACACCCGGAGCTGTCTGATCTTACCGCACCAATCCTTGCAAAGTTGGATGACTCCATAGCTGTTCAGGGAGAACTTCGTGATAAACTCACAAACGCAGCATCTTCTCTTCGCGATACAGCCAGCAACGTAACAAACTCCAAAAAAGAGCTGGATGGTCTGATCAATTCCAGCATTTCAGGGATTACTGCTGTCAAATCTGACTATGAAGCCAATGTATCTAGTTCTCTAAAACAGCTGTCTGGCTCCCTTGGTTCTACCAAAAATGATCTGTCCGATCTGCTCTCCCAGCTTGGTGCAAGTGCAGATGGAATTTATACCCTTGCCTCCTCCGCAGGTTCTGATCTGTCACAAATCCAGAAGGCTCTGGAGACCTCTTCTGATCTGTTGGAGACAGCATCCAAAAAGATTACCGATACAACTTCCAGGTTAAGCCAGATGGAGGCAACCGGAGACTTTTCCGAACTGGAAGACCTGATTTCCGGCGATAAGAACAGCATCAGCTCCTTCCTCGCTGCACCGGTAGAGCTGAAAACCAACAAAGTGTACCCGATTGAAAATTACGGTTCTTCCATGGCCCCATTCTACTCTACACTTTCCATCTGGATCGGCGGAATTGTCCTGGTTGCCATGCTCAAGGTCACTGTATCCGAAAACGGCACCACCGGACTTAAACATCTGAAGCTCCATCAGATTTATCTTGGAAGATACCTTATCTTCCTGATCCTGGGGCTTTTGCAGAGCACCCTGATCTGCCTCGGTGATCTGTTCTATCTTGGCATCCAGTGCAAGCACCCGTTCCTCTTCCTCCTTGCCGGATGGGTATCCAGCATCGTATATGTCAACATCATTTACACGCTGACTGTCTCCTTCGGAGATATCGGAAAAGCGGTCAGTGTCGTACTTCTGGTTATGCAGGTAGCCGGAACCGGCGGAACTTTCCCGATCGAGGTTGCCCCGGGATTCTTCAAAGCGGTATATCCGCTACTGCCGTTTACCCACAGTATGGCAGCCCTGCGTGAAGCTGTCGGTGGACTGTATGCTATGGATTACTGGATCGATCTTGGAAAGCTTTGTATCTTCCTTGTTGTATCCCTAATCGTGGGACTGGTGCTCAGGAAGCCGATCATTAAGGTGAATGAGGCGTTCTCTGAGAAGCTGGAAGAGACGAAGATTATGTAAATATAGAAGTACTTGTCTTTTACATTTACATTAAAAAACTCTCTTATGAATGATTTAACGATCTTTCATAAGAGAGTTTTATTACCTATATGGTTCAAATATTTTACTCATAAAAATAGAATTCACATATACCAGAAGGCTTCCGCCTATACTACTCCAGAATATACTTCCATAAAAAAGAGTTCTGTAATTATAAAGTGTTCCTCCAATACACACAATATCAAATAATATAATAATTACTGCATACGGCAGTTGTGATATTGGTATTAAAAAAGCATTTTTTATCATATTCTTTATTGTATTTTCAAAACAAGCTATCAACGGAAATACAAATATCCATCCCCATAATAAAAATATGATGATTCCTGCTACCAGAATATTTATTATCTGTCGATTCAACTTGATATATGTTACTGCTATATACCAGTCATATTCAACAATATATCCTGTCCCAATTAACAGAAGCCAGATAATTGTACTTTGCTTAAAATTTTGACGAAATGCTTTTAAAAAGCTTTTTATAATATACCCTTCTTCCTTCTTTATAATTTTAAACATTACAGAATATAATGCGGTTGTGGATGCCCCTGCTGTAATAACAGGTACTGAACATACCAACCACAAAATATTCAAAATAAGGAAATCACATAATGTCGTGAGTATACGAATGATTCTATTATCTGTCATATTATTTGTTTAATATTCTACCTTCCACATATATCGACGAGTTGTGTAATCTATTCCTGTTGCTTCTGACAATGCTTTCATATAAACATTATTCAAAATAGGTGTAAACAAAAGATGATTAAAATATTCTGAAACTGAATCTTTTAGATTATCAAGACCAAGCTCTTTTGCATCCAGAATATATACTTTTTCACCTGCATATTTCTTTAAAAATGTAATTGCACGCTCATCAGCTTTTCTGGTTCTTCCATCTGCAACAAGGAGGAAAAATGCTCCATTTTTATCTGTAATTTCAAATGGTCCATGGAAAAAATCACAACTGTTAAATGTTGGAGATTGAATCTGTAACATTT
>ERZ826220.3993-NODE-3993-length-10798-cov-8.252816_pt1 | contig 10798 bp, 13 predicted proteins | sample MGYA00519927_ERZ826220 | MGnify/ENA primary metagenome ERZ826220 (study PRJEB31778, sample SAMEA3449225) | human gut metagenome | biome: human gut; feature: human-associated habitat; material: faeces | place: United Kingdom | collected 2010/2012 ...
TTCACTAACCATGACAAAATCATGATTAAGAAGTCACTTAGAGCATATATCACCGGCTGCCATTTTGTATTTCTTATACTGCTTTACTGCGAAATGCTCCGGTTCCTTTTCTTCCAGACGGTCAAAGAGTAAATCAACGGGGCTTTTATAATTCTCGTCGTCCTCTTTTGCTTCCGACGCGTTTATCATATCCAAAAGAGTTATGATGTTCTTTTCCTCGTCGGGCGCTTCGTACCAAATATAGCCTATGAGGGCGCAATAATACAGGCGTTCAGCCTTAACCCAGAAATCCTCACTTGACTTTTCGCCCTCGCCTTTGGTATTCGCAATAAGGGTATTAACGAGCTTCAAAATATCCTTTTCGCTGCGTATGTACTCAAACGGATTATATTTCATACTCTTTTTGAAATTTATCGTATTAAATGTTTTTATGATATATCCGCCTTTTTGTAACAGCTTCCCGCACTCAATTAAAACCGTACCTTTCGGCTCGTTCCTGTCAAGATAGAAAACAGAAGTGTTGCATACAATTTTCGCCTTAGAAATTATCCGCTTTCACATCATCACACATCAGCCGCTTCATCTTGTCCTCCAAGGTGTCCTTGCTCTCTGCGCTGAAATGAACGCCGATGATATAGGTGGTGCTGCCCATTTTCATGCTGAACGAGCCTGCCGGATTTGCTTTGGGTGTTTGGACTGCTTTGTTGTTCTGTGCCATGCGATACCTCCTTGAAACGGAAAAAGCCAGACAGGGTGTGTGTCGGCAACGAAGTCCGGCAACGGGCTTCAAAAAACCTCGAACATAGTCCTATCTGGCTCTTATACTGTTTTTGCTTTTTTCTTTGATTTCTCCGTTGCTTTCGTTGTCAGAACTCTTAAAACCCTTATAAATAAAAGAGATTTAAGGGATTAGCCCAGCAACGGGGTCGGCAACGGGATAGCAACCAGCTCGGCAACACGGTCAGTTTATCAGAAGGGAAGCTCCATCTGTCGGGCTTCTTCCTCGGTCACCTCACAAAAACCGTCCGGCAAATCAGAGCCGGTTGCTGCTTGCTCGTTGCCGGAAGCAGCTCGCTCCCAACCTCGCTGTCTGCCGTACTTGGCAAAGATTCGGGGATTGGAAAACGCTGTCCAGCCCTCAATGCTGTTGTTCATGATTTCATTGATCTCTCGGATTTCCCATTGCTTCGGCTCGTCAAAGGAATGGTTCAGAGCTTCCGCATAGATCAGCTTGGAGCAGACCTGTGTGCCGTTGAAATCATCAAGGAAAGACTGAATCAGCCCTGCCTTGGTGTCCTCCGGCATGAACTGCTTTTGCAGCTCCCGCAGCTCCTTGTTCATTTGCTTGGAGAGAGTAAGACGAAAAGAACCACTCCGATAGATGGTCATTGCCTCTGCCCACATCAGGTCGATATACGCCCTCGATGCGGCTTCATCTTCCAGAATATGAACCTCGGCTCGTTCCGGGTGTACCATGATGGGCAGGAACCTTCGGTTGCCGCTTCGGTCAAGGGGCAGGAAGTCCATCGTATTGGAGCTGCCGCCGAACACGCATTGCCGCAATCGGTCTGCCGGATGGGTTTCATACGGCACTTTATAGGTTTCCTTGGCTCTGCTGATGAAGGACTTAATATCCTCAATGCTCTTGGCATTGGCGGTGGCGATCATCTCGGACATTTCGATAATCCAATGTCCCTGCATCTTGCGGTAAACATTGTCATCGTCAATCCGTTTCAGGTCATCGGAAAACCACTCGTCTTTGATTGCCAGCAGCCGGAAGATAGTCCACCTTCTTCTCGTCTTTGATTGCCAGCAGCCGGAAGAAGGTGGACTTTCCTGCACCTTGTCCTCCGACCAGACAGAGCATGGTTTCAAACTTGCTTCCCGGCTTGAATACCCGGCTGATTGCGCCCAACATGAACAGCCGCAGACATTCATAGGTGAACTCGCTTTCCTCTGCTCCGAGAAAATGGGGCAGGGCGCAGCGGATGCGCTCTGTGCCGTCCCATGTGAGACTGTTCAGATAGTCACGGATGGGGTGGTATTTGTTGCAGTCAGCGACAATGGAGATTGCTTTCTGGATTTTCTTTTCGCTGGTCAGTGTGTACTGATCTTCCAGATAGAGCATCAGGTAATTCAAATCCGTATCGTTCAAGGTCGTTGTTGGCTTACTCCACCAGAGGGGCTTCACAATATCAATTCGCTCCGTTAGGATGTTGTAGCGGATCGCTCCTTCCAGCTTCGGGTCATTCTGAAATACGGTCAGACAGTTTCGTATGCTGTTTTTGACCGTTCCGTTATCGGTCGAGTCCAGACTTCCTCTGACTGCTTCCACGGTCATGCTCGTCTGGGTGTTCTGCAAATCGTTGCTCAAGATTCATCACCTCTTTTCTTTGCTCGGCAACCAGAGCCTTCTTTTCATCGGCTGTGCCGTACAGAAGAACATCCAGCAGATATTCGATATGGCTTTCTCTTTGCAGGGCTTCCACGAACAGCGGATGCCATTCATCCTCCGGCTGCTTTGGTGCATATTGCTGCTTCCATGTCCTGAGATGATGGAAGTAATCAGACAGCACCTTGTAGCATCTGCTTTCTTCCTGACGGTATCTCTGTTCCGGGGTAGGCTCTCGGATATGGGGCTTGATTCTGTGCTTCTGCCTGTTGTCGTAGCTGATACCGAAATCGTCAGCCAGCTTCACAGCGGCTTCCCGGCTTGGCAGTCCGAACAGACGGGAAACAAAATCAACGGCATCCCCGTCCGCTTGGCAAGCGAAACAATGGAAACGCTTGTCCACCTTCATACTGGGATCCTTGTCATTGTGAAACAGGCAGACTGCCATACCATGACGGTTGACCGGAATGCCGTACAGCTCTGCCGCCTGTCGGGTGGTCAAGTTCTGCTTGACCGCTTCAAATACATTCATTGCATCTTCCTTTCGGGGAACAAAAAAAGACACCTGACATTTTCACAATGAAAACGGCAAGTGCCTTACAGTTCCATATTCTGTTTTTTCTGTTGCGGGGTTTTCTGCTCCGGCTGATGGTTGCTCTGCTCTTGCAGGAACTTCATTTTTTCCGTGACGGAGTGCTTCGGTTCGGGCTTTTTCTCGATCTCGGACTGCTCCGGCGTGAGGACTTTGCTAACCCAATAGCGAATATCCTTCATTGGCTGCAATTCCTCCTTGGCAGCGGCAAGCTGCCCGGCAAGCTCGGTGTGGGTTGCTTTCAGCTTGTCATATTCCGCTTGCAGGGAATCCAGATTGACATTCAAATCCACGCCCTGCTTTTTGAGATAACGGAACGCTTTGTTGAAGCTGTCCAGCTCGTCCTTGTGGCTTTCTGCGAATGCTGCCTGTCGTGCTTTCCAGCCGATTTTCAGGTACTTGTCATGAACCGCCTTGTAGGTCTGGCAGTCTGCCACGGCGTTCTGAATGCTGGTAATGACCTTCATGCGAACGGATGCTTTCTTCATGGCGGCGTTGATGCCCTTGGACTTCTCACTCATTCCTTGCAGGGCTGCATCCAAATCTTCCAGCGTGAAAAGCTCATGCTCTTTCAGATAGATCATGGCTTTGGAGACCGCCTTCAAATCATCGGTCGTGCCTTTCTGCTGACCGTATCTTGACCAGTCGCTGCGCTCTGCCTTGCGTAAGTTCAGATAGTCACGGAGCAGAATAACCAGATCGGGCGAAGTGCTTTTTGCCTGTGCCTCCACCTCTGCAAAGGCTTCCTTAGTTGCTTCCACAATGTCTGCAATCCAGTTCCGCAGATTTCGGATGGTGCTGCGGATGGCATTCATCATGCGGTTGGCGGCTTTAATATCTCGGTTGAGATTGCCGATGTTGGTTTCAATGCCCTTGCGTTCCAGAGCGCAAACGGCGGCTCCCATATGGACGGTCGGAATCTTATCCAGTCCCTGCCGTTCATAAGAGCGCATATCCACTCGCTCAGGACTTCCGGCAAGCTCCAGATACTTATTTTGAACAAGCTCCCAGCCGTGTCTCCATTCCTCGGCATGGTACTGCTCGTTCCAGTCAACGGTATTCTCCTTGTGGCTTTTCCAGTTGCCGGAGGGCAGTCTGATACGCTCTCCGTTCTCATCAAGGTCATAAACCTTGCGGCTCTTGGGCAGCCACTTTCCGTTTTCATCAATGGCTCTCATGGTCAGCATGATATGGCAATGGGGATTGTGTCCGGGAGGATCTGGGTCATGGATTGCAAAGTCACAGCACATTCCCTTGGACACAAAATGCTCTCGGCAGTATTCCTGCATCATCTGCGGATACATTGCGGTCGGGGCTTCTCTCGGCAGGGCAACCACAAATCGCCTTGCAAGTTGGGAGTTCCATTGTTTCTCTACTTCCTCAGCTGCGTTCCAAAGCGTTGCTCGGTCGGCATATCCGGGTGGGGCATTGGTGGGCAGCATGACCTCTGTGTAAACCACCTCTTTCTTGTAAAGATAGTTTTTCATCTTCTGGTCGTACTCGGAAAACAGCTTCTCTCCGGCTTGGTAGGCAGCTCCGGCAATAGCAGAGCTGCCCTTGCTTCGCTGGACGATGCGGATTTCCAAATGTGGTACTGGCATTTTGGTTTGAACCTCCTTTCGATGGTATAAAAAAAGACCGATACTTTTCAGCACGGTCGGGCAGGGGGATATTCACTTGTTGTCGGGGAATGATTGCTTGCAATCGTTCCCCGGCGGCAAGTCCACAAAGGGGTAGCTGGCAAAGCCAGCGCAGGGGAAGTGTAGCTTCCTCTGGATGAATGGAGCAAGGGACTTTTGCGGAAATCATCAGCTCCATGCAATGGGCTTTCGGCAGAACGCAATCACCATCTTTAGGTGGTGTATAATTGCGCCCTTGTCTCCGTCAAGGGTTTTCGCCCTCGTCCGCTTCCTGCGTTTCTCTCCGGCTCTCAATCAGCAGATTCAGCTTCTTTTGAACCACTTCGCTCTGGAAGATGAAGGTCAGCAGCTCCATCACATCCTCATCGGTCAGGACGGTCGGCTCTTTCAAAAAGGTCTCCAACATTCCGGCACGAGTGCAAAGCCGATGGGTTCTCTCGCTTCTGGTCAGCCGTTTCAGCTCGCTCTGCAATCGCTTCTCCTTGTGCTTGGCTGCGGTCAGCTTGCGCTCCGCAACATACTGTTTGTGTCTCAGCTTTTCCAATTCTTCGCTCATGGGCAACTTCTCCTTTCTGATAATGGGCAAAACAAAAGCGACCAACTTTTTACGGTTGATCGCCTTTGGCTTGGTCATTAGAATGTTCTAATCGTATTTATAAAATTGCCTTGATTATAGTGCTGGGACTTGGCCCGGCATGACAAAAATGATACAATGGAAAATGAAGATTTTTATAAAGGAGGGTGATTGGCATGACCGAAGCCGAACGCCAAGCAATACTTAGTAGTGCAAAGACCTTCTTTCGGACTCGTATTGCAGAAAACCATAAAGCCAACACAGAGAAGCTTACCAGTTTATCAAAGTTTAATATCAATCCGTTCACTCATAAGTATCTGGCTCAATTTGCTTTTGGTGATTCCTCTCCCGAGAGTATGGCAAAAGCACTGATTTATCCTCGGGTTCTGGGCACTTCAATTTCAACGACATTTGGCACGCAGTTACAATACTTTTGTAATGAAGTCTTATCGTCATACGCTTCTACCACTTCTGGCATTGATATTGAATTCATTGATGCTATTGATGGCCGTCGCAAGTATTGCCAAGTAAAAGCCGGGCCGACCACAATTAACCACGATGATGTTGATACTATCAAGCGGCACTTCACTGCTATCCGCAATTTGGCACGAACCAACCATTTGGATTTAAATATCACCGATTGCATTGTTGGCGTTTTTTATGGTACTGAAAGTTCTCTTTCCCAGTCGTATAAGCGTATTGATGAAGAATACCCCGTATATGTTGGAAAAGAGTTTTGGCATCGGCTAACTGGTGACAGTGATTTCTATTATGATCTTATCGATGCTTTTGCCGAAGTTGCCGATGAAATGGATAGTTCTGCAATGATTGGTCAAATTATTCAGCGTCTTGCTCATGAGATCGATGAAAACAATGCTTAACCCTTTTGCTCTGATAAAACAGCTTCTTTAAGCTGAATACCGATTCTTCTTGCCATCTCGACAGGGACAGCGTTACCTATTTGCTTGTATTGGTCACCAATGCCACCGCAAAATGTCCAGTCATCAGGGAATGACTGAATTCTTGCGGATTCTCTTACAGTAAATGGGCGTGTTTCTTCGGGATGGCATCTTTCTGTTTGCTTTTGTGAAGGACTACATGTTAGCGTCAAACAAGGTTCTTCCCAACTAATACGGCGAGCCATTCCTCTGCGTCCTCCACCAGAATAATATGATTTCCCCATATATTCTTTTGCAATATCTTCTGGCAGGTCCACCCAGCATCCTCCCGGCGGAACCAGTGCTAATACCTTTTTCTTCTTCTCGCTGTATTCTACGCCATCACTTTTTGGACAACCTTTAAGAGCTTCACGCAGTGTTGTCATTTTATCTTCTTCATTCGGATAGCTGAATTCAATATCTGTGTCATTGCGAATGCCCACTATAACGATGCGCTCTCTTTTCTGTCCCACTCCGAAATATGCAGCATTGAGAATTTTTTGCTGAGTGTGATATCCCAGTGCTTCAAGTACATTGATAATGGTAGTGAGCGTGCGCCCTTTATCATGCGAGACTAACCCTCGTACATTTTCAGCCATAAATATCTTTGGATTAACTTCCTTGACACAGCGAGCAAATTCGTGAAACAAAGTTCCTCTTGTATCTTCGAATCCAAGCTTTTTTCCAGCGAAAGAAAACGCTTGGCACGGAAAACCGCCCGTCACGATATCCACTTTATCTCTAAATTGTGTAAAATCAACATTGTGGATATCATCACAAATGACATTCCAATTTGGCCGATTAGTTCGTAATGTTTCGCAGCAAGCTTTGTCAAACTCTACATGCTCGACTGTTTTAATCCCTGCTTTTTCAAGGCCGAGAGCCAAGCCGCCAGCTCCTGCGAATAATTCTATGGCGGTAACATCATCGTTTCTAATCATCGATGTATCGATTCCTTTCGTATCTGTGCTAAAATCCATGATTTCATTTGGAGCAACTGAAAGTAACTGACACAAATCCTCAACCCTCGTTTTCAAAGGATTGTAATCATCGGATAGCATAACAGATAATTGATTTTTGGTAATTCCAAGCTGCTCAGCAAGTTCTGTATAGGTTTTGATTCTTTGCCTATCCATGGCCTCTCGAATTTTTACTTTCGACAGGTACATCTGCATCACCAGCCTTTCAAAAGTTATGATTTTATATTAACATTTAATGGCCCAAAAATCAACCCTTTCAAGCATCAATAGCCCTCTCATTTTCAAAATCTATCAAATCGCAAAAACTTTCATCAAACATGCGTTTCTTTTGTTAAAAGTGCTATTTGCGCTTATATATAATTGCGGTCAAAACATCGGATGCAAACCCGACATTTTGACCGCATATCGCCCCCTAACGGTTACATTATTCTGTCCAGCTCTTGAACCCGGTTTGCTTTGCGTTTTCGCTTGCTTTCCGTCTGCGTTCCTCGCTGTACGGTGCTTGCAGCCGGATAGACAGTCTGGACTTGTCCAGCTCATAGATCACGCCGCCCTGGGCGAAGGATTTTTCCAGTCGGCAAAGGTCGGGGTGCTTCTTACTGAACGCTGCCAGCCGCTTCCGCAGTCCGGCATTGTAGGTCTGGATGTGGGCGGTGTCCTCGCCCTCGTTGAACAGGATAATGGTCTCTTTCTCATACTTCATCAGGGTCATATTCGTCATCCTCCCATTCAGCCGCCGGACAGCCGCTCACGATGCGCCCAAAAGTCTTTTCATAGCGCAGATACGCTTCCATCTCTAAGCGGAGATTGAAGAACATACAGCGATAGCAACGCAATATTCTGCGCTGCTGAAAACAATAAAAACACCCGAGGCTGGTTAAGATAACCAGCTTCGGGTGTTTCTCATTTCCCGTATTTCTCTTTCAAACTCTGGTGACCCTGTTGGTCACGGCGGCGCAGCTCCTCTGCAGAAAAGATCTTCCACTGGGGTCCCTCATCGTTCAGGTTCAGATGCGCATAAGATTCCGGATAATACCGCTCCGGGTCAAAAGTAAAGTCCTTTGCAACAAGCCGCTGCCACATGCTCGGCTCATCGGGCAGGTCGATCTTGTCCACCTCGTAGCTCGTCAGCTCATGGGTGGTGTCTATTTTTCGCAGGAACCCCTCTGCGGTCAATTTTCCCTGAACATATTCCTCCCGTGCCAGCCGAGCGTTCTCGCTCCACTGGTCGTACTGCTCGTAGTCCATGGGTATCAGGTTGGAACGCTCAGAGGGCGCCGCGTCCTGCCAGCGGAGCAGGCGGGAATACATTCTGTCCCGCAGCTTTTTACAAATCAGGAGCGCCTCATCCTCCGAAGTCTTATCCAGTCTTGCCAGATTCGCGCCACGCTGTTTGCAGCTCTGCCCATCGGTCACCCGGTCACAGTACCGGGTGGCCTTTTTCGTTTTCGGGATGAAATAGCCCCAGCAGTAGTCACATCGGCAGACCCTCTGGTTGTCCTGCTCGAAGTAGAGCGCCAGCACCAACATCCGCAGCTCCATCAGGCTGCGAAGCTGGAACGACCGTGGTTTTTTCAACTGCGGCAGCTTCGCCGGATCGCAAATCCGCGCGATGTCGGCGTAAGCCGCCCGCAGCTTTTCATACTGCTCCGCCGGTGTCATTCCTGCTGTGCTGTCAAATGCGACCTCCATGATATTCCGAAGGTAGTTCTGTACACGGAGGGGTTCTTCCATCACCCGCAGGATCTCCTGTCCAGCAGCCAGCAGAAACATCGCCGTGCCGTCATCCTCTGCCTGCAAAGTCCGGTGCAGAATGTCCGTCACAACAAATCCGCTCACAGGATCGATCTCACACAAATCTGGTGTCAGCAAAATCGCCTCCGCGGCAAAGTCCTCTAAGTCGCTCACAGGAATATCGATCCGCTCCTCAAACAGAGGATGCTCGTTCCGCAGCCACCGCACCACTTTGCGGTAGCCGGCATAGTCCAGTTCAGAAAAGGCGATCAAGGTCTCCGCGGGAGTCAGTGCGGGCATCTGCGTGATTGACCTGTCATCACAAAGCAGGATGGAATAGCGTCCATCGCCCACCTCCATCAAGTACAATTCCGAAGCCATGCCGATACCTCCTCAAAGATCACTTCCTGATGTAAGCCTCCTTGAAATTATTCTAACATAAAGGTGAACACAGCGAAAGTGAAAAGTTTCATGACACCTCGACAACTGAATACCCGCAGCCGGAGTGCATACACCGTGAGGGAAGCAGCGCCAAGATCCGCAAAGGGGAGCGTGCCGACACGGGACAACGCCGCAGAAAGTCTGGGGCAGGAAGGTGTACGGCGTGCGGCCAATCAAAATCAGAACAAAAAAGAAAGGAAAATCAAAAATGAAATCATCTGTCTACAAAAGCTACGATGAACTGCCGCTGTTCCTCAACTCAGATCTTGTTGCAAAAACACTCGGTATCGCTCCGTCCAGTGCATATGAACTCATGCACGAAAAAGATTTTCCCACTCTGCACATCAACTGTCGCATGGTGGTTCCGAAAGAAAAGTTCATCCAGTGGGTGGATGAGCACACGAAGGGCGGTGCCATTACATGAGAAGAACGAAACCTCCCGTTGGATGGGAGCATGTGAAAAACTGCTTCCCCGTCCCCAACGAGCTTCTCGATTTCGATTTGCCCGGTGGATCAATTGCTGTCTACATCTTCCTGCTGCGTCATGCAGACCGAAGGACTGGCCAGTGTCATCCAAGTACTGCGACTATGGCTAAAAATCTTCACTACTGCCGAAACACCGTCGCAAGCTATGTCCGACTGCTGGAGGAACGCGGACTCATCATCACGGAGCATACTAAAATCATCACAAAGAACGGCATCAAGAAAAATGGAAATCTGCTCTACACGATAATTCCCTTACAGAAAGTCATGGAACAGCACTACGAGCAGCAGTTCAATGCATTAGAGCGTACAACAGAGCGGCGGAAGGCGCAGGCAAAGCTGGCAGAACAGCTCGGCGCATAAAAACGAAGTGTGCTTTTTTCCGCACTCTGTAATCACGGTCGGCCAAAACCGTGAAGCCTATCAACGCGGTGAGAGAAAAAACAATGGGATCACGCAGCCCAGCGGGGCCGCGACGCCTCGTGACAGCGACGCGCATCATGCGCATCGCTGTCACGAAGGCTTTCTGCGTTCTTTGGGAGTACATCCGACCAAGGCCCAAAAGCGGCAAAGTACGCCGTTCTGATACCCGGCCGCGCAGGGTTTCCGAACCGCGCAAAACGCTCCGAGGGTAGTGATACCACCCCCCCGTCCGAAACGCCCCGTGTTTCGGCGTGTGAGCCGCTGTGTGCGCGTTTGGGGGCTGGGGTGGCGTGTGTACCCGCCGAAGCCCTTTCAAACCAGCGTTGCGGCGTTTGTGGGCGATGTATGAAAAGCCCCGGTGAATACCGCTCCGACGATGAGGAACTAAGCCTTTTGGGATGCGTGTTTCCCTCCCGGTCATGCCCCGTTTCGGAGGCTTTCGCCCCTTGTTTACCCGTTCGATTTTAGTACAGACCGGCTATAATTTGTCAAGCTGAAATCTCATTTGGGATGCAGGGCGTATAGGCCTTGTTGTCTCTCATAACAGCGTAAATGATGGAGACCATCTTCCTGCAGGCGTGGCCCACGGACGCCATGTAGG
>ERZ826220.4001-NODE-4001-length-10779-cov-3.585696_pt1 | contig 10779 bp, 10 predicted proteins | sample MGYA00519927_ERZ826220 | MGnify/ENA primary metagenome ERZ826220 (study PRJEB31778, sample SAMEA3449225) | human gut metagenome | biome: human gut; feature: human-associated habitat; material: faeces | place: United Kingdom | collected 2010/2012 ...
GATGCCAAAACGGTCACCCGTGAGGAAGTGTTGGGTTCGAGTGCTGTGGACAATGCTCCGCCAAAAACGCCGCAGGACGATGCGTTCTGCGGCGTTTTTCATTGCATATTTTACTTTCCCGCCAGCAATACCGCCAGCACAGCCTTCTGGACGTGCAGTCGATTTTCTGCCTCGGTGAAGATCTCGTCGGCGTGGGCCTCGAAGACGGCAGTAGAGATCTCCTCGCCGCGGTGAGCGGGCAGGCAGTGGAGCACCATGCAGTCCGGCTTTGCGGCTTTCAGGAGGCCGCTGGTGAGCTGGAAGCCTGCAAAGTCCCGCAGACGGCTCTCGCTCTCGGAGGTGCCGGGGGCAGCGGTATTCCAGACAGCCGTCACCACGACATCGGCGTCCTTGACGCCTTCGGCGGGGTCTTCCAGCAGACGGAACGCACTGCCGTACTTATGGGCGAACATCAGCACATCTGCCGCCGGGCGGTAGCCGTGGGGGCAGACGCAGTCCACCTTCATGCCGGAGAGCAGGCCGCCCACGATGAGGCTGTTGGCCATATTGCTGCCGTCGCCGACGAAGCAGAGCTTCTGGCCCGCCAACGCACCCCGGCGCTCCCGGATGGTCATGAGGTCCGCCAGCACCTGACAGGGGTGAGCATAGTCCGTCAGGCCATTGATGACGGGGACGCCCGCAAACTCAGTGAACTCTTCCAAATCGCTCTGGCGGTAGGTGCGCCAGACAACGCAGTCATAATAGCGGCCCAGCACCCGGGCGGTATCCTTGAGCGGCTCGCCGCGGCCGGACTGCAGCTCGGTGGCGGCATTCATGTAGTTGCCGAGGCCGCCCAGCTGGTAGACACCCACCTCGAAGCTGGTGCGGGTACGGGTGGAGTTTTTCGAGAACATCAGCGCGACGCTCTTGCCCTTGAGCAAAGGTTCGGTGCCTCCGGCCTTCTGCTGAGCTTTCAGCTCATCGGCCACATCAAGGATGTGGGCCACCTCGTCAGGGGTGAGGTCGCTCATTTTCAGCAGATGCTTCATGCCTGCTCCTCCGTTTTGCTGGGGTCCATCTCCGCGAGGACGCTGCCCAGAATATCCAGCGCCATCTCCACATCGTGGGCGGTCAGAGTCAGCGGCGGCAGCAGGCGGAGACGGGTCTTTGCGGTAAGCACCAACAGGCCCTTTTCGCGGCAGGCGGCCAACACGTCAGCGGCCTTGATGCCCTCGAGGAACTCGATGCCGACCATCAGGCCGATGCCCGAGAGGCTCCTGACGCGGGGCAGCTTTTCCAGACCGGTGCGCAGCTGGACGGCCCGCTCGTTGACGTTGGCGAGGAAGCTGGCGTCCATCCGGTCCACGACGACATTCGCACCGGCGCAGACCACCGGGTTTCCGCCGAACGTGGAGCCGTGGCTGCTGGGTCCCATACCGGCAGCGACTTTCTCATTCATCAGGACAGCGCCAATCGGCAGACCACCGCCCAGACCCTTGGCCAGCGTGACGACGTCGGGCTGGAGGTTGTAGTGCTCACAGCACAGGAAGGTGCCGGTGCGGCCCACGCCGGTCTGCACCTCGTCCACGATGAGGACGAGGTCTTTTTCGTCGCAGAGGGCGCGGACAGCCTGCACATACTCGGGTTCCAGCGCCACAACACCGCCCTCGCCCTGTACCAGTTCCAGCATGACAGCGCAGGTGTGGCGGTCCACCATCTCGGTCAGGGCGTCGATGTCGCCGGCCTTGACGTACTGGAAGCCCTCGTTGAAGGGGCCGAAGTAGTTGTGGAACACGCCCTGTCCGGTGGCGGTCAGGGTAGCAATGGTACGGCCATGGAAGCTGTTGACCAGCGTGATGACATTGTAGCGGTCAGCACCGTATTTGTCGAAGCTGTACTTGCGGGCGGCCTTGATGGCACCCTCATTGGCCTCTGCGCCTGAGTTGCCGAAGAACACCTTGCTCATACCGGTGCGCTTGCAGAGCTTTTTGGCCAGCTTGCCGCAGGGGGCGGTATAGTAGAGGTTAGAGGTGTGCTGCAGCTTGTGTGCCTGCTCGGAGACGGCCTCGGCCCAGGTCATATCGCAGTAGCCCAGGCTGTTGACGCCGATGCCGCTGGTGAAGTCGAGGTACTTCTGCCCCTCGGGGCCTTCGGCATAGAGGCCGTGGCCCTTCTCGATGGCGATGGGGTTGCGTGCGTAGGTATGCAGGACATACTCGTTGTCCCGCTTGATGACTTTTTCGGAATCCATAATATCTACCTCCTGACGGTGGAGCCACATACTTTCCCTCTTTGCCAAAGGCTCCCCTACAAGGGGAGCTGGCGCGAAGCGCCTGAGAGGTTGTACAAAGGAGAGCCTAGCCGTGAATCGCAGCGAGGCTAAACCTCTCCGTCACGGCTGGCGGCGGTCATCGCTGTTGCCTATCGAGGGGAGGCCTTGGCATATCGGAAAGTTTTCTTATCAACTATTATAGGGTACTCCGGCGCATCGCGCAACCCTTATTCGTGATGGCTGCGGCGATAGAAGCGGGTACCGGAGCCACGGTCGGAGAACAGCTCCAGCAGGATGGAGTGCGGCACGCGGCCGTCAATGATGACAGCCTCGTGGACGCCCTGATAGATCGCATCGGCCATGCCGCCGATCTTGGGGATCATGCCGCCCGCGATAATGCCGGCGGACTTGTAGCCCTCGATCTCGGAGACCTCCACCTCGGGGATGAGGGTGGATTCATCTTCCTTATCCCGCAGCAGGCCCGCAATATCAGTCATGGAGACGAGTTTTTCGGCCTTGAGCGCGATAGCGATCTGTGCGGCGGCGGTGTCAGCGTTGACGTTATAAGCCTGGCCCAGGTCGTCCATGCCCACCGTTGCAATAACGGGGATATAGCCGCTGTCCAGCAGGCTGGAGATCAGCGTCGGGTCAACGTGGACGATCTCTCCCACATGGCCCAGCTGAGGGTCAAGCTCGGTGCAGCGGAGCATCTGGCCGTCCATGCCGCAGAGGCCGACGCCGCGGCCCCGCAGCTTTGCCACGAGGTCTTTGTTCACCTTACCGGCCAGCACCTGCTGGACGATCTCCATGGTGGCGTCGTCGGTGACGCGCAGACCGCCCGCAAAGTGGCTCTCGACGCCCACTTTTTTGAGCATCTCATTGATGGCAGGGCCGCCGCCATGTACCAGAACTACCCGCACGCCCAGCAGGGTCAGGGTGACAAGGTCGTTCATGACCGCGTTTTTCAGCGTCTCGTTGATCATGGCGTTGCCGCCGTATTTGATGACCATGGTCTTGCCGTGGTACTTCTGGATATAAGGAGTCGCCTCCGAGAAAAGGAGGGCCATTTCTTCGTTTTTCATTGCTGTTCTCCTTCTCAGGTGCGGTAGTCGCCGTTGATTTTCACATAGTCATAGGTCAAATCGCAGCCCCATGCCTTGGCGCTGGCGTCACCGGTACCCATATCCACCTTGACCAGAATATCGTGCTCGGCCAGGACCTTTGCGGCCTCGTCCTCGCTGTAGGGGTGGTAGGCGGCGTTCTCGCAGACGTAGACCTCACCGGCCTTGCTGGACAGCCAGACGCAGACCTTATCGATCGAGAAGTCACCGGGAGTGTAGCCGATGGCGCAGAGGATGCGGCCCCAGTTGGCGTCGCGGCCAAAGACAGCGGCCTTGAAGAGGTTGGAGCAGACCACGCTGCGGCTGACGGCGCGGGCCGTCTTGAGGTCGGGGGCGTGGGTGACTTCGCAGGTGATGAGATGGGTCGCGCCCTCGCCGTCACCGGCGTGCTCAGCGCACATATGCTCGGCGATGGCGGTCAGTGCGGCCACAAAGGCGTCGTAGTCGGCGTTCTCCTCGGTGATCTCCGGGTTGCCCGCAAGGCCGGAGGCCATGATGATCAGGGTATCGTTGGTGGAAGTGTCCAAATCGACGCTCATCTGGTTGTAGGTCCCGGGGACGACGGTCTTGAGAGCCTTTTCCAGCAGGGCGGGGGAGACGGCGGCGTCGGTGGTGTAGAATGCCAGCATGGTGGCCATGTTGGGGGCGATCATGCCGCTGCCCTTGCCGATAGCGCCCACCGTGCAGGTCTTGCCGCCCAGCTCAAACTGGATGGCATATTCCTTCTTGTGAGTATCAGTGGTCATGATGGCCGTCGCCGCGTCGGTGCTGCCCTGTGCGTCAGCCGCCAGCTTGGCGGCGGCGGCAGGGATGCCACGGGCAAACGGGTCGATGACCATCGGCTGGCCGATAACGCCGGTAGAAGAGGGCAGGACATCCTTTGCGTCGATGTTCAGCGCCTTGCCCACCAGCTCACAGCATTCCTCCGCCAGTGCCACGCCGTTGGCGGCGCAGGTGTTGGCGTTGCCGCTGTTGACCACGATGGCCTGTGCATAGCCGTCCGTCAGGTGGGCACGGTCTACCTTGATGGGTGCGCCGCAGACCTTGTTGGTGGTGTAAACACCGGCGGCGGCGCAGCGGACGTCGGCCTTGATGAGCGCCAGATCGTACTTTTCACTGTGATTTGCCCGGATGCCGCAATGGACACCGGCTGCTGCAAAACCCTTGGGCGCGCAGATGCCGCCCGCAACTTCTTTATACTGCATCTGAAAATCCCCCTAATTTCAAACCTCTCAGTCTCGCTTCGCTCGACAGAGAGGTTACTCTAATCCTTCCGTTTCGTTCATTCCCAGCATCAGATTCATGCACTGGATGGCTGCACCGGAAGAGCCTTTGCCCAGATTGTCGAACAGGGACACCAGCATCATCTGGTCGCCCGCTGCGTTGACGGTCATGTACAGCTCCATCCTGTCGCTGCCGGACAGGGCGTTGGAGTACAGACCATTCTCGGGAAGCGGCTCGTTGAGGGCGTGGACGGAAACGGTCGCGCCCTCCTTGTAATAGTCCGCAATGCCTGCGGCCACCGCCTCGGCGCTGGTGCCAGCCAGCTTGAGGTCCAGCGGAACGAGGACCTGCATTCCGCTGTAATAATCGCACACCACCGGCACAAAGGCAGGGGTGTGGGCGAGGCCGCTGATCTTCTGCATCTCAGGCAGATGCTTATGAGCGAGGCCCAGACCGTAGCTCTTGGGCGCGTCCAGCTTGCTGTGAGCCGGACGGTCGGCGCTCTCGTACTCGGCGATCATCTTCTTGCCGCCGCCGGAGTAGCCCGAAATGCCGGTGCAGCTGAACGGATAGTCTGCCGGAGCCAGCCCCAGCTCCACCAGAGGCCGCGCGATGCTGATAAAGCCGCTGGCATAGCAGCCGGGGACCGCCACACGATACGAATTTTTGATTTTCTCTTTCTGGCCCTTCAGCTCCGGGAAGCCGTAGTCCCAGGCCGCGTCGGTGCGGAAGGCCGTGGAGGTATCCAGCACCTTGACGTCCGGGCGGAGCAGAGGCATGACCTCTTTGGAGGCCGCATCGGGCAGGCAGAGGAAGGCAAGGTCGGCGGAATTGATGACCTTTGCCCGCTCGTTCACATCCTTGCGGCCCTCAGCCGAGATGCTCAGCAGCTCGATGTCAGGCCGGGCGGCCAGACGGTCGGCAATGCGCAGACCGGTGGTGCCGGAAGAACCGTCGATAAAGACTTTTACGCTCATGCGTTTGCCGCCTCCCATGCGCCGAGCTGGGCGCTTGCCAGCTCGATCTGCTTTTTGACGCTGGCCTCGCTGGGACCGCCGTAGCTGGTGCGGCCCTCGCAGCACTTGATGAGGTCGATGGCGTCGTAGATGTCGTTTTCGAACAGAGCGCTGTAGCCCTTGAACTCATCGAGGGTCAGCTCTTCGAGGGTCTTATCCTTGCTGATGCAGTCGGAGACCATGCAGCCGGTGAGCTTGTAGGCGTCGCGGAAAGGCATCCCCTTTTTGGTCAGATAGTCGGCGCAGTCGGTGGCGTTGATGAAGCCCTTGGCAGCGGCCCGGCGCATATTGGCGGGCAGGGTCTTCATGGTGTCCAGCATGGGAGTGACCGTTTTCAGGCAGAGTTCCAGCGTATCGACGGCGTCGAAGATGGCCTCTTTGTCCTCCTGCATATCCTTGTTGTAGGCGAGAGGGATGCCCTTCATCATGACCAGCAGGGTGTTCAGATCGCCGTAGACACGGCCCGTCTTGCCGCGGATGAGCTCGGTGACGTCGGGGTTCTTCTTCTGGGGCATGATGGACGAGCCGGTGGTAAAGGCATCGTCCAGTTCAATGAACTTGAACTCCCAGGAACACCACAGGATGATCTCCTCAGAGAACCGGGACAGGTGCATCATGATGATGGAAAGGGTGTTTGCCAGCTCGATGCAGTAGTCACGGTCAGAAACGCCGTCCAGGCTGTTTGCCATAGGCGCATCGAATCCCAGCAGGGATGCGGTCTCTTCCCGGTCGATGTGATAGGTCGTACCTGCCAGAGCGCCGCTGCCCAGAGGGCATTCGTTCATGCGCCTTGCGGTGTCGTCCAGTCTGCCCAGGTCACGGAGCAGCATCTGCACATACGCCAGCAGGTGGTGTGCAAAAGTCACCGGCTGCGCACGCTGCAAATGGGTGTAGCCCGGCAGTACGGTCTCGGTGTGCTGTTCTGCCAGCTTGACCAGTACGGCGCACAGCTTTTCCACCAGACCACGAATTTCCTTGATCTCGTCCCGGAGATACAGCCGGAGATCCAGTGCCACCTGGTCGTTTCTGGAACGGGAGGTGTGCAGACGCTTGCCCACATCGCCGTAGCGCTTGGTCAGTTCTGCCTCCACGAACATATGAATATCTTCTGCGTTGGGGTCAAATTCCAGCTTGCCGCTGTCCAGATCTGCCAGAATGGCAGTCAGCCCCTCGATAATGGTCTTGCTGTCCTCCTTGGAGATGATGCCGCAGTCACCCAGCATGGTGGCATGGGCGATACTGCCCTGGATGTCATGCCGGTACATCCGTGCATCAAATGCGATAGAGGAGTTGAACGCATTTACGCCTGCGTCGATCTCTTTGGAAAATCTTCCTGCCCAAAGTGCCATAATTTTATCCGTCCTTTTCTGATTCTGTATATTCCGTGTGCGGATGATAGTGTGCGATCCACTGCTGTGCCAGCCTGTATTTTTCTTCCAGCGGTTCCATATCGTCAAACAAAAGCGCACGCCGCTCAGTTTCTGCATGATCTTTTTTCACGCAGATCTGCAAAGATATCATATTCCGGTTTCCGTAATGTGTGCAGTACAGCTGGATTCGCTGTATCTCTTGCCAGGAAAACGACTCGAATCGCTGTATCTCCTGCCAGGAAAACGACTCGAATCGCTCTCCCCAATAACAAATGCCGGAGGGCGACAGCCTCAGACTGCATGGTATAGCTTTCTTTTTCTCTTTATAGAGGGCGTGTAAGGCACCGCACATAACGCCAATGCCGACAGCAGCCCAGCCAAAAATGGTAAGCACACAAAGCAGCAGCACAGAAACTGCCACCATGATCTCCTCACGCCGGCGGCGAAAAGCCATCTGTTCCCATTCTACTTTTTTGTAAAAGACCAGCGTCGGCTCTGCCGCTGCTTTGCTTTTCTTTTTCATACACCCCTCACAACAACAAAAGGCGACTGAACGCCGCCTTTTGCCTCCGGCAAAATCACCGGTTTTTATTTTCGCTGATTGGCTTACTTGTTGTTCCGCTTCTGATCCAGTACAGCCTTTACGTGGATCGGCAGACCGAACAGGTTGATAAAGCCCTCTGCGTCCTTCTGGTTGTAAACGTCTTCTGCATCGAAGGTTGCAACTTCTTCATCATACAGAGTGTACGGAGAAGTTACGCCGGCATTGATGATGTTGCCCTTGTACAGTTTCAGCTTAACATCACCGGTAACGGTCTTCTGGGTCTCGTTTACGAAAGCAGTCAGTGCCTCACGCAGCGGAGTATACCACTGACCGTTGTATACGATATCAGCGAACTTGATGCTCAGATACTGCTTGGTTCTTGCAGTTTCCTTGTCCAGGGTAATGGTCTCCAGCACATCGTGTGCGTGGTACAGGATGGTGCCGCCCGGAGTTTCATAAACGCCTCTGGACTTCATGCCGACCAGACGGTTTTCTACCAGGTCAGCCAGACCGATGCCGTTTGCGCCGCCCAGTTCGTTCAGCTTTTCTACCAGCTCTACTGCGCCCAGTTCCTTGCCGTCGATAGCGGTCGGGATACCCTTTTCAAAATGAATGGTCACATAAGTGGGCTTGTCCGGAGCCTGGATCGGAGAAACGCCCAGTTCCAGGAAGCCTTCCTTCTCATACTGCGGCTCGTTGCCCGGATCTTCCAGATCCAGACCTTCGTGGGACAGATGCCACAGGTTCTTATCCTTGGAGTAGTTGGTTTCACGGTTGATCTTCAGCGGAATGTTGTGTGCCTCTGCATAGTCGATCTCTTCGTCACGGCTCTTGATGGTCCATTCTCTCCACGGAGCGATGATTGCCATATCCGGAGCGTATGCCTTGATTGCCAGCTCGAAACGAACCTGGTCGTTGCCCTTGCCGGTTGCACCGTGGCAGATGGCGTCTGCGCCCTCTTCCAGAGCGATTCTTGCCAGCTCCTTACCGATAATCGGACGAGCGAAAGAGGTACCCAGCAGGTAACGGTTCTCATATACTGCGCCAGCCTGTACAGTCGGGAAGATGTAGTCCTCTACGAAGGTCTTCTTCAGATCCAGTACGATCAGCTTGGATGCGCCGGTCTTGATTGCCTTTTCTTCCAGGCCGTCCAGTTCCGTACCCTGTCCTACGTCTGCGGAAACTGCGATAACCTCGCAGTTGTTGTAGTTTTCTTTCAGCCACGGAATGATAATCGAAGTATCCAGACCGCCGGAATATGCCAGAACGACTTTCTTAATGTCCTTTTTTGCCTTTGCCATGATGCAAACTCCTCCATCAGCATAATTTATCGCATCTGTACCGCCCTTTTTGATCCGCTGCAAATGCTCTTGTCTTTTATTATACACCTTTTTTCAGCGATGTCAAGCATTTTTGCATAAATATACGGATTTTTTTTCCTTTTGCAATATTTTACGCATAATATGCAGTTATTCCTGTATATTTTTATGTTTCCGTGAAAAAAATGCAGTGCAAAGCGCCTGCTCCACGCAAAAAAGCCCCTGTCACAGGACAGAGGCTTTTTGATTTCGGGAATACTCAGTGCAGTTTTTCATAATATGCCAGTACTTCACCCACAAATTCCCGGTGCATCGGGTCGGTGCCGTACCATCTTTCATAGGTCTCCGGTTCGATGAAGCCCTCGGGCTGCATCATCGCCGTATAGCGTTTCCGGCAGATCAGCACACGGCGTGCCTGTGCAAAGGCAGTGGTTCCGTCCAGGAGAACGGGCCGCAATCCGGTTTGTTTCGCCTTATCGCAGTCCCGGCCGGAATGTGTGCCGCAGAATTGCAGTGCCGGTTTATAGCCCGGATCGAAAAAGCACGCTGAAAACAGCTCGTTCCGATCCAGATATTGCAGGGTATACCGATTGGTGCGTACCACACAGTGGAAGGACGGTGCGCCCCAGATCTCACCCATCGCACCCCAGGATGCCGTCATGGTGTTGTAGTCCTCCGGTGTGCCGGATGTCAGTAAGTACCATGATTTTCCGATCATGTCAAAAGGATTGCACTGTAGATCGCTTAGCTCCATTTTCTTAAAAAACATTTCTCCGTCTGTCATAAAATCAATTCCTTTCGCATAAGATAATACTATGTCTCCCGGCGGACAGGCAGTGCAGAGAGCAGATAGCTGTTTTTATTGTACCACAAAACAGAGCGCTACTGTAAGAAGATTTTACGCAGAGAAAATAAATTTTTTCACAAAGCGCAGCGATTTTCAGGCGTGATGCCGCATACCGCTCTTTCCGTACTGCAGCCGCAGCTTGTCCGTGAGCAGCGCAATGAATTCCGAGTTGGTGGGCTTTCCCTTGCAGTTATTCACCGTGTAGCCGAAAAAGGAATTGATGGTGTCCAGGTCGCCTCTGTCCCATGCGATCTCAATGGCGTGGCGGATGGCACGCTCCACACGGGAAGAGGTGGTGTCGAACTGCTGTGCCACCGTGGGATAGAGCATCTTGGTGACGCTCTCCAGCAGTGCCTGGTTCTCGATGGATGCCAGAATGGCTGCACGCAGATAGTGATAGCCCTTGATATGTGCCGGCACGCCCAGCTGGTGGATCATCTCCGTCACCACCATCTCCAGTGTACGGTGCGCAGATGCCTCTTTGTCGGGAATGCCGTTGGATGCCAGTTCTGTGATGCGGTTCCCCAGCGCCGAAATGTGAAACGGCTTCAGCATGAAATACGCCGCACCCTTTTCCATGACCTGGCGCTCAATAAATGTGTTCTCATAAGATGACGTGATAATGAAAGCCGGCGCATGGGCGAATGTCTGAGATTTCTCGAGGATCTCTATGGCATCCATGCCAGGCAGCACTGCGTCCATTACCACAACGTCCGGCGTGTCGTTCCGGATCGCATCCAGAATGACCTTGCCGTCTTTGCGTCTCGTCACGACGTAAAGACCCAGCGCACGCAGTTCGTTGGCACAGGTTATGCCATACTCGGCGCTGTCGTCTCCGATCAGGACTTTTATTTTTTTGTTGTCCATTTTGTTACCTCCTGTTTTTTTGTTCTACCCTATAATTTTACCACATTCTTTGGAGAACTGCAAGGCTGAAACTTGTCGAAAAAGAAATTATCTTTGTAAAATCTGTGTAAAAAGCAGAGAAGAACCATACAGGACGTTCCGGGCGCTCAGAGAATGGACGGCGCTTTTGCCGAATCCGCCAGTTTTGCTTTGCCGGCCGAAAGGTTAAATGAGGAGATGC
>ERZ826220.4016-NODE-4016-length-10758-cov-5.521256_pt1 | contig 10758 bp, 8 predicted proteins | sample MGYA00519927_ERZ826220 | MGnify/ENA primary metagenome ERZ826220 (study PRJEB31778, sample SAMEA3449225) | human gut metagenome | biome: human gut; feature: human-associated habitat; material: faeces | place: United Kingdom | collected 2010/2012 ...
AAATGCAGCAGTACACTCTCGACCGCATTCCGGACAGCACCCGCGAGGCGATGCTCCGGCTGGCGGGAGTTCAGCCGCTTGAAGCGGCTCCCGCGTCTGTGGAGCTGATCCCAGCAGCGCCGCCGGAATTTCTGCCTGCGGGGAGCACGGCACATTCAGCAGACGGCACAGAGTTCACACTGACCGAGCCATTCCGCCGCCAGGACGCGCAGATATCGAAAATCTACATGAAATCTCCGGGCGGTTACGTTGATGTGACCGGGCTTTCCGGGGAGCGGGGCGCGGTATTCTATCCCTTCGGCGCGGAACTTGACTGCGCCGGACGTTACCTCCTGATAAAGCTGACCGCCGCGCAGGAAGAGATATCGCTTGACTTCATAACGTCGGAGCGCTGCGCTGTTGCAAGGAATCCATACGCGGACGAATCCGGCGCGCCCCGGGATATCAGGTGGGAGTATTCCACTTCGGCGGGGTTCGCAGCCTGCGAGGTCAGGCGCGACCTTACGCATGGAATGTCGTTTTCAGGCAGGCTGACCCTCGGCTGCGGCGATATCGGAGAGTATTCGGAAGGACTTCCGGAAAAGGGCGTGTGGCTTCGCGCCTGCATTGAATACGCAGGCTGCGAGGATATGCCGTTGCTGTCGGGAATATACACGAATGCTCTTGCGCTGACCCAGAAAACCCGCGGGTGCTTCTGTACGGAAACCAGGCTTAACGGCGGCTTTGCCGAGGCGGACGACGTCCTTGCGGCGCGGGGAGAGCACGTAGTAATGCTCCGCGACGAACACGGCTGGTACGATGTCCCTGAGCCGGAATTCACCGTCGAGGGAAGCCGTGTGAGGTTCGGACTTTCGCAGTACGCCGCTGTTGACGACGGCGCGGTTAACGTCAGGATCATCAGCTATTCAAAGGAGTTTTCCGGCAAAATGTGCTTTTCATCCGACGGGCTTCCGTGCCAGGAGTTCCCGTTTGACCCGGACGGCACCGTACTTACCGGGGAGCTGCGCATAATGGTGCGGGACAGAGCCGACAGCGAGTTCCCGCGCTGGAATGAATACACGTTCACGGAGGATCTGGCGCTTGCCGGGGAGTTCGACAGGGCGTTCAGCTTTGACGAGAAGCGCCGCCGGATAGTTTTCGGCGACAACGAGAACGGCGAAGCCCCTCCGGTCGGAACGGACAATATCCTTGTGATATCCTGTTCGCTCACGAAGGGAGCCGCAGGAAACCTCGCCGCCGGGAATCTCCATGAAATAACCGGTGCGGAAGTTTCCTGCGCGGTGGAGCAGCCTCTGAGCTGCGGCGGCGGGCGCTTCCGGGAGACCACCTCGGCGGCTCTGCGGCGTTTCAGGGCGGAGCTTTCCGACTGCCAGAGGGCGGTTTCCGCGGAGGACTTCCGAAAAGCGGCGCTGCGAACGCCGGGGCTGCGTGTGGCGGACGTCAGGGCGATTCCGTTCTTTGACCCCGGCGACCCCTACGCCCCCGCAGAGCGGCTGTGCAATACCGTGACGCTCGCGGTGCTGCCCTATAGCCGCGGCGAATTCCCGGAGCCTGACGAAAGGTTCCTTGCCGCCGTGAGGGCGCATATGGAGCGCTGCCGCCTGCTGACAGTGGAATTAAAAACCGCAGCTCCGGCGTATGTCCGCGTGAACATAAGCGCCGAGCTGTCGTGCGGCTCCGGCGAAGTCGGCAGAGTGATAGAAAACGCGGAAAAGAAGCTGCATGAGATGTTCAGCGTTTACGGCGCGGACGGGCGAAGCCGATTTGGGGAGCCGATACGTGAATCCGCCGTTATAGCGGGGCTGTGCAGCGTGGACGGCGTACTTGCGGTGAAGCGCCTGCGCATGAATATTGACCGCCCCGACTGTAAAAAAACATCTGCCGGGATATCCATACCGCCCCATGCGATAGCGTGCTGCGGCAAAGTGGAGCTGATTTCCTCCGGGAACTGACCGGGCTGAAAGAGAGGGATACCGACCTTGAACAGATCAAGACTGTACATAACGCTGAACCGACCCTCTGAGTGGCAGCGGTGCCTGCTGAGCGGCATGACCATAAGCGGCGGCAGCGTGACGTCTGACAGCGGGATTTCCGGCTGCACGATGGTGACAGGCTCGCAGGATTCCACCGAGCATGGGTTCCTTTGGCGGAGCCTTGAGATATCCGCTGATTACGGCGAGAACACGGTGACGCACGTGAGCGCCTACGCAGCGGATTCCACGATAGTGAGCGCCGGCGGCAGGACATTCGAGCTTGACAGCTTCCTGCGCGACGATACGGTTCCCGCCGGGGAACGCCTGAATCTGCTGGACGGTCTGTTTACGCCGCTGTTCACAAACTGCACGGACGGCCTCGCCGACCTGCGCGGGCGGTATATCTGGGTAAGGATAGATATCGTCATACTCGACGAGCACCCGGTCAGCATTGATAAAATCAAGCTGCTTCTGAAAAGCGAGAGCATGATGGATCACCTTCCGGAGGCCTACCGTGCAGAGGACGGAGAAAACGGCTTCATGACGCGGTTCATGTCGATATTCGACAGTATTTTCTTCGACATGGATCAGCGCATTGCGAAGGCTAGAAGCTCGCTGGACTACCGCACGGCGCGGGGCGAAATGCTCCGGTACCTTGCGGGCTGGGTCACGGACGAAACGTCGGCGTATCTCAGCGATGAGCAGCTCCGTGAGAAGATACGTCATGCAGTATCGGAATACCGCATGACTGGCACGCGGCGGGGGCTTTCCGAGTGGATAAGCCGGGAGTACGGCGTGACCCCGAATATAATCGAGTATTTCAGCGTGCGGAAGCTGGCGGCGGAGGGCGGCGACCGCGAGGTGTACCAGCGGTTATTCGGCAGCGACCCGTATAAATTCTACATTCTGCTGCCGGAAAAGACCTTTGCCGATACCCGCGAAGCGAATCTTTTCACAGAGCGGCTGAAAAACAGGATCCCAGCCTACACGGAAGCCGAAGTCGTGGTGCTGAAGCGCAACGTAGTGCTTGAGCAGCACACCTACCTTGGCGTAAATTCAGTGCTGAGCGGCTATGTGTGCGCCGAAGCGGACGCAGGCAGTATCACGGGGGACATTATTTTAGGAGGAAACAACGATGAACAACAGTAATTTCTTTCCGCTTGAGAGAAACAGGTATTTTTACGGAAAAATGCTCACCGCCAGGGATTTCGAGACCGAGCAGCGGTATTTCAACAACAAGCGGAGACTGCTGAACCGGACGCTGTACGGCGCGGGCGTGGTCTGCGGGCTGGGCGTTTACCGGAACGACGACGTTTCCTTCTCGGTGGAGACCGGAATGGCGCTTGACTACATGGGTCGCGAGATATGCGTGAGCGCCCCGGTGATACGCAAGCTGCGCATGGTCGAGGGCTGCGAGAGCCTTGAGAAATCTGACCGCGCGTACCTCTGCCTGCAATACGCACAGGAGAACCGCGAACCGGTCAACAACATCGGCGCGGCTGACAGCACCAGCGAGCAGTTCAACAAAATAGGCGAGGGCTACCGGCTGTATCTCTCCACAGATGAGCCCGACCTGACCGAGATATACGGCGGAGCCGGCGTGAACAGCGTTTCGGTGGTTTACAGCTCCCACGGACTGCGCATAGTCCGGGTGGTTCCGAAGCTGGCGGCGTCCGGCGATGAGATCACGGTGCGCTTCATCGTGACGAAGGGCGCGGATTCTCCCCAGGTGTCGTTTGCGTATTCGTTCAGCGCGGATTATTTCCATTCCGGCGGTGACGAGGCTTCGCGGCTCAGCTTCACGGAGGACACCTCCCTTGGCGAGGACGTTTTCCATGTTGATTTCACGCTGAACTGCGCGGAGGCTTCCGATATTTCGGTGCCGCTTCATAAGGAAAGCGCGACCCTTTCGGTTCAGATGGGCGATTTCACCGACAAGGTGCGCACGGAAGCCCCAGAGGTCTACCTCTGCCGCGACGAGGAGAGCTGCGCCCTTATGCGCGATACGAGAATAAGCACGCTGGAGCGCCACCTCGGCGGAGAAAATACCCCCATCTACCTTGCAAAGGTGGACTGCATGAACATCGGCACCGGGTTTATTATCCGGCACATCACGCCGCTTCCGTTCGGGCAGCGGGTTGTGACTGCGTTTTCCGGCGAACAGGCGGCGCGTACGGCTCAGCCGGCGGCGGTTCCCGGAAGACCAGAGAGCCTTCTGAAAGGCGGCGTGTCCACGAATGTAGAGACCCTCGAATACTGGCAGAAGCCGCAGGTCAGCGCAAGCTACAGCCGGCGCGACGACCGACTCGACCTGCATTTCGGCATACCGTCCGCCGAGGCGTACGACTACGCGACCTCATCCGGCGCTGTAGATATCCCGATATCCGGGGCGATACGCGTCAACGCAAAGTTCTTTTCGGAGGATATCCCGCATAATCTCGGCATAGGCGACGTAAGTATAAACGTTTCTGTGGAGTACGACGATGACGGCGGGCGCAGACTCCTTTTCGGTGACGGCGAGATATTCTCGGCGAAGGGCGAAAAGGGAGTTCCGAAAATACAGGCGGCTGCGCTCCTCAGCCCGGATAAGGGTACTTTCAGAATAGGCATACGGCTATCTGATTACGTCGAGGGTCACAGCGTAAGGGTGCGCTGGTTCGCGTACAAACCGACCCGTGACACCGCGCAGTTCCGCAGCAGGGACAACGTGGTGATAAAGATAACGCCGGATATCCAGAAGCTGCGACCGCTTGAGAGAGTTCGCTTCACTGCGGAGGTAGACGGCACGGAGGATAAGTCGGTAACGTGGTCGGTAAGCGACCCGGAGGGCGGCAGCATAGACGACAACGGACTTTATCAGGCGCCCTCGGAGGAGGGAACATACGAGGTCATCGCGCGCAGCAACGCTGACGGCGAGACCCGCACCTCGGCATTTGTGCTTGTAGGGGAGTAAAACCACATCAGGGAGGGCTTCGGCATGCAGGGACTTATCGACTGCGGAAAATACAAAGTCAACAGTAGCTGCAACCTTCTCAACCTCGTGGATATCCATAACAACCAGCTTCTTTACTGCCTCCGGCATCGGAGTATCCATTTTCCATCTGCCGCCTACAGCCTCCTCGTAGGTCTTGCCTGCACTTCTGGGGCTTGCTGCCACAGTAACCACCTCAAACCACGGATGATTCTCCAGAAGAGAAATAAATCTCTGACCAACCATTCCAGTTGCACCTAAAATACCGACTCTAAGCTTTTCACTCATAATATCTTTCTCCTCTTTATCTTCTGCCCGCGTCTCTACCCTTTCGCGGACATTTTTATCCAGGTGTCCTTATATTGCGTACATCTGTCTTTCTTGTACATACTATAACAAACCAAAATAAATTGCAAGCATTTTTTTAATTTTCTTCCAGATATTTTTTGTTCTCAGCGATCACTTTCTCCATCACGTCAGGTCCCGGTGCACCGATGGTCATACGTTTTTCCACACAGGTTTTCATACTGATTGCTTCGTAAATATCGTTCTCGAATACCGGGCTGATGGCTTTATATTCTTCAAGAGGAAGTTCATCCAGAGAAATCCCTTTATCAATACAGGTAAGCACCAGACGGCCTACAATGCCGTGTGCATCGCGGAAAGGTACTCCATGATTTACCAGATAATCGGCTGCATCTGTAGCATTTGTAAAGCCATTCTTTGCACTTGCTTCCATATTCTGTTTGTTGAACTGCATAGTAGAGATCATGCCTGTGAAGAGGGCAAGACATCCTTTTACAGTGTCAATGGCATCAAATGTAAGTTCTTTGTCTTCCTGCATATCTTTGTTGTATGCAAGAGGGATTCCCTTCATGGTTGTAAGGATAGATGTTAATGCTCCGTATACACGACCTGTTTTTCCTCTTACAAGTTCTGCGATATCCGGGTTCTTTTTCTGAGGCATGATACTGCTGCCTGTGCTGTAGGCATCGTCTATCTCTACGAAGCGGTATTCATTGGAGTTCCACATAATGATTTCTTCGCAGAAACGGCTCATGTGCATCATAATTGTGGAGAATGCGGACAGAAGCTCAATCACATAGTCTCTGTCTGATACAGAGTCCATGCTGTTTCTGGTCGGGCCGTCGAAACCGAGAAGCTGTGCTGTATATTCTCTGTCAAGTGGGTAGGTGGTTCCTGCCAGTGCACCTGCACCCAGAGGGCAGGTGTTCATTCTCTTACGGATATCTGCAAGTCTGCTTCTGTCACGTACAAACATTTCAAAGTATGCACCTACGTGGTGAGCCAGTGTGACCGGCTGCGCTTTCTGGAGGTGTGTGAAGCCTGGCATGTATGTGTGGACATTCTCTTCCATGATCTTCTGAAGTGCTTCGAGAAGTTTCTTTACCAGTTCGTCTGTCTCGTCAATCTCATCTCTTACATAGAGTTTCATGTCAAGGGCTACCTGGTCGTTACGGCTTCTTCCTGTGTGAAGTTTCTTGCCTGCATCACCGATTCTGTCGATAAGGTTTGCTTCTACAAAGCTGTGGATATCTTCGTATTCGGATGTGATCTCGAGTTTGCCGGATCTTACATCTGCAAGGATTCCGTCAAGACCTGCTTCGATCTGATCTTTTTCTTCTGCTGTCAGGATTCCCTGTCTGGCGAGCATTGCTACGTGTGCTTTGCTGCCTCTGATGTCCTGCTCATAGAATTTCTGGTCAAAAGAGATGGATGCATTGAAGTTATATACAAGTTTGTCTGTTTCTTTTGTGAAACGTCCGCCCCAAAGCTGTGCCATTGTGTTATTCCTCGTTTCTTCTTTATTTTTGGTATTATTGCTTTTACGTGTTAGTGTAACATATTTTTTCAGTATTGCAAAGTAGTTAGTTTGGAATCATTCAAAAGGTACGTGAAGAAAAAGAAGGTGTGTTGGGGCTTAGTTTCGGAACCCTGTAATTCTAAGGCATTCGGGAATCTGCTAAAACCATGAGCCGCCCTCTCAAACTCGCTCCGTTGCAAACTTCGCTCAGACACGTGAGACGGTCGGCTCATAACGCAGATTCCCGAATACCAAGAATTACAAGAACCCTCAAATGCGCCCCAACACACCTTCTTTTTCTTCACTGGGTATTGGCTATATGTTACATAATTGTGGTTACTGCTTTATTTTCTGTTTTCAGCCTCTCTTCGGGAATAGACGCAACCGCAGTAGTTCTGACGGTAGAGGTCGTATTCGTGGGATAGTTCGATGGAACGTTTGTAGCCGTTTTTTTTCTTGAAGTCAGATGGGAGGTGTTGGACGTGGTAGATTTCTGCCAGTTCTTCACCGATTTCGTTGATCTTGGCTGCGTTTTTCAGAGGGCTGATGGAAAGGGTTGTGGTAAAATAGTCATAGCCGCCCTCTTCTGCCAGTTTTGCTGCTTCTTCCATGCGGAGGCGGTAGCATTTGAAGCAACGTTCGCCGCCTTCGGGTAGGTCTTCGAGGCCTTTTGCCATCTGGAAGAATTCCTGTGGGTCGTAGTGACCCTCTATCAGTTTGACAGGGTGTTCAAATTCCATGGAGTTTACAAGACGGGTAATTTCATGGACTCGTTTGTGATATTCTTCTTCCGGGTAGATGTTTGGGTTGTAGTAGAATACTGTGATGTTGAAATATTTTGACAGGTATTCCAGTACGTAACTGCTGCAGGGTGCACAGCAGCTGTGGAGAAACAGGCTTGGGATCTTGTTATCTTTTTGCGCCTGATCTATAAGTTTTTCCAGTTCTTTCTGATAGTTTCGTTTATTCAACAGTATTATTATATCCTTTCTGCATCTTCACAAATGCTTTTTATTATCTTTTAATAAAATGCGAATACCTGTTCAGGTATTCTCTATTGTGCCTTCGTAATGATTCTTTGTATTTTTTAACTTCCTGCACTCTCCTATTCGTTCGCCCATTTTTACGATAGTCTCATATCCCTCTTCTGTATTCTCGATCAGATCATAATCAATACGGACTTTTCCCGGCTGGATGAGGAGGATTATTGTGGAACCTCCGAATTCGAAGTTGCCTTTTTCCTGGCCTTTCTTTACTGTGGCAGGATTTTTATGGAGATTTGTGATTTTTCCTACCATCATGGCGCCTACTTCCATCATGAGGATGGTTCCGAATTGTTTTGTTTTCAGCAGAGTGTATTCTCTGGCGTTTTCTTTGTAGATGGGATATACATCGTTTGCTGCAGGATTCACTGTGTGGAAAACGCCGGGCAGAGTTACATTCGCGGATTTTCTTCCATCTGCCACATAGCAGTAATGATGATAGTCATCTACTGTCAGTCTGAAAATCAGCGCATAGCCGCCTGTGTATCTCTCAGCAATTGCCTTATTCTTCAGAAGCTGTCCTGCTGTATATTCTGTATCTTTGATGCTGAAACGTGAGTCTGAGCTGATCCTGTGTACGGAAAGTTTTCCGTCACAGGGGCTGATCAGGATGTTTTCGCGCATATCGATCGGGCGTTCTTCTTTTCGGATGCGCCTTATAAAGAAGTCATTCCATGAAGAGAAGTTCTGTTTTTCGTAAATGCTCAGGTCAATCTTGTTGTTTTTTACAAAATCCGGTACAAATCTGGCAGAAAGTCTGGTGTTAAGCAGGACTCCCGCTGCCTTTGACACGAAAGGTCTGATCAGGAGTTTCAGGCAGAGTCTGCCACCCCGGTCATTATATAAATGCCGCAGGAATTTATCCTGCTCATTCTCTTCAATCGTGATATTTCCTTTTCTGTCAATATACTTCATTCGTATCTTCCCTCCATAAAAGTATAACCGCAGCCTCCCCGTTTCCCGGGAACCGCTGCGGCCAGTCAACAGTTATATTTATTTTATATCAAACGGAACATCTTCGCAAGTGCAAGTGCCACGACTGCAACCAGCAGGATACGTACCGGATTCTGAGGTTTTTTTACCTTGATATCCAGAATAAAAAGCAGTCCCACGATAATCACTGCAATATGTATCACGATCAGGAAATAGAGTCCGCAATATCTTCTCATCAGATAAAGGAACGGCAGGATGATCGCCATGGATGTGATCGGAAGCCCCTGATAATACTGTCTGTTCTCAGAAGTCTCATTCTGTCTCTTTGCTTCTGAAACATTAAAATATGCAAGGCGGATGACAGATGCCACACTGTAAAAAATAAGCGCCCCAATCCCCGCCGGTGTATTCACACCCAGACAGTAACAGATCATTGCCGGAAAAATACCAAAGCAGACCACATCACATAAGGAATCGATCTGAATCCCGAAATTCTTCTCATCATCCGTACGGTTCTTCTTTGTTCTGGCTATCTTTCCGTCAAACATATCACACAGTCCGGAAAGCGCCAGACAGAAAATCGCAACCTTAAAATCCCCCTCCAGAGCCCTGGTAATTCCAAATACGGAAATTCCCAGACTTATATAAGTCAATATTACCGTATAATCATAAATTCCTAAAAACATATTTTCTCCCCCTACTTTTCTTCTTGTTCTTTTCTTCCTATTATGAAATACGCCACACAGGTCATCACTGCACTGATAAGCATCTGTGCATAATAGGAAATTCCTCTGCTGAGCAGCATTGCAGGAAGTAATGCTTCTCCGAAAACCGGTGCAAACATCACCAGATAAAGAGACTCACTGATTCCCATTCCTCCGGGTAAAGGCAGCATATCAACAGAGACAGATATGACAGACTGCAAAATCGTAAGGGTTATAATGGAATATCCATGAAATCCCAGCGAACGGTATACCCAGTATGTAACTGTAAATAACAAAATCCTCTGCGCCATAGTGATCAGTAACACTTTCAGGATCACCAGCTTGTGACTTGCCCAGAAAGCCGCAGTTTCATGATACTGATCCATAGACGCTTCCAGTTTCTCAAGCCGAGTTGTCTTTGGCTTAAGGAAACGGAAATGTTCAATAAGTTTCAGACCTTTTACCATGATCCATTTCGCCAGTCCAGGTGCAAATACAAGGATCATCATGAAAGTAACGCAGAAAATATTCAGACCTACACCCAGGTAAAACACCCACATGTACTGGCCAAGATATCCTTCCAGAAAGCCTCTGCCAAAAATCCAGATTACAATTCCGATCACTACCAGAACCGCTTTATAAGTAATCGTGACAATCATCAGGACCAGCGTAGTGACAGGAATCGGAAGTTTGTCCTTTTTCATAAAATAAATCTGCATTGGCTGTCCGCCGGATGCAGACGGTGTGATACAGCTGAAAAAGAATCCCACAAAAGAATACAGAGCACAATGCCCCATCTTTACTTTTGCTCCGAGAGTCCGCATCATATAGAAAATAATTACAGACTCGCCAAGTATGAACAGTACCACACAAACCACGCTGATCAGTAAGTAAACCGGATCTGCCTGCCGTACTGTATGAATAATCTCTCCCAGATCCTCTCCCTTAAATACCATATATACGGTAATGGAAAATATAAGGATCAGAAAAATGGTGTTAAATATTGCTTTCTTTTTGTTTCTCATTTGCTTACACTTTCTTATACAGTTTTTTACAGCATTCGTCTGATTTCTATACCCGATTCATGCATGTCGCAGTGTCTGATATATGTATATTTCTGATATGAAACACATAGTAAACAGTAACGTATTCCTTACAGAACATTTGCCCTCAAATACTATAGCAGCAAAAATACTATAGTTTATCTATTATATCATACCCTGACATTTCTGCATATCATAAATTATGAAAATATTCGTTACTGTTCACTCCGTTCACAGTAACGTAGCCAAAATTCATTCCAGATTGC
>ERZ826220.4020-NODE-4020-length-10748-cov-2.251192_pt1 | contig 10748 bp, 6 predicted proteins | sample MGYA00519927_ERZ826220 | MGnify/ENA primary metagenome ERZ826220 (study PRJEB31778, sample SAMEA3449225) | human gut metagenome | biome: human gut; feature: human-associated habitat; material: faeces | place: United Kingdom | collected 2010/2012 ...
TAAAAGTTCTTACCGCGGCGCTTACTTGCTTAGAAGTGCCCCCCCCCCCGTGAGGTTATTTTGGGCGTTAATCAAAGCAGCATTGTGCTTCCCCTGCTTTGATTTGTTGTGCCCACCCCAGGGTTTACGGGAGGTACTCATACCCGATGAGTGACGACCCAAAAACGACATACCATATACCTTTCCGACAAAAACCTAAAATGGTTTATTTGATTAGCTGTAAGTAACCCTCTGCTTTCAGCTAATGAAAACAACTACGCATTTTGGGCGCAGTTGTCCAAAACAGAATACAGATGCAATCTTAACAACTTTGTATCACGAAATCATCAAAATAGCTACATTTTTTTGGATAAATGGCCTGTTTACCTGGATTTATTCGATAATTTTACCTTGCAAAAACATACCCACCCAGGGGGGTATGATTTTGTATTTTCGTACCCACCCTCGGTACATTTTTTTCGGAAAGGCCACAGGGGCCCAAGGGCCTAAAACAACAGAAACACTTTCGCCAGCACGTATCCTATGATGCCGCAACCTGGGAATGTAAGAACCCACGCGAGCACCATATTGCCCGCCTTACCCCACTTCACATTGCTCAAGCGTTTCGAGGCGCCCACGCCCATGATGGCGGTTGTTTTGGTGTGGGTAGTAGACACGGGCATACCAGTGCCATTAGCTAAACCGATACAGAATATGGCGGACAAACAAGCAGCGAATCCTTGATAGGGCTCCATCTTTACCATATCCATACCAACACTCTTGATAATCTTCTTACCACCAATAGCAGTGCCTAAGCCCATGGTGGCAGCGCAGAGAATTACCAACCACATAGGAAATGCCACGTCACCCGTTTCGGTGCCCATTCCCATGCATAGCATGATGCCCATCATGCTTACTGATAAGAATTTTTGACCGTCTTGAGCACCGTGCATTACCGCCACGCCAGCACCCGCAAGAATTTGTGCCCAATGCCAAAAGTTTGCCGACTTTCTGCGATTGATTCCCTTCGCAAAAAATTCGATCATCTTGGTAAAAAGCCAGCCACAGAAAAAGCCTAAGCCTGTTGAAATTACTAAACCATACAAAACCTTAACCCATTCATCTGGGTTAACGCCGCCAATACCATTTTGAAGAGCAATGGCAGCGCCGGTGATGCCAGCAATTAAGGAATGGCTCTGCGAAGTGGGGATACCAAAAATCCACGTGATAACGCCCCAGGCTATAACGGCAACCATAGCCGCCGCCAGTGCAAGCAAAGCCGCTTCGTTATCTCCCCCGAAATTTGCCATAGTGAAGATGGTTTTTGCAACCGCAGCACCAATGGTGGTAACCGCAAGCAAACCAATAAAGTTACAGATCGCCGCCATGATGATTGCAGCACCAGGTGGCATACTGCGTGTTCCCACCACGGTAGCAATAGCATTAGGTGCATCAGTTGCACCATTTACTACCGTCGCCCCCAACGTAAGCAATAACACAACCACCAATACTGGACTGCCCGTTAACGCCGTCAGAAAAGCACCGAACTCAATCACTGTTTGTGTCCTTCACGCATGGTTTACTTCTTGTGTGGCAGATATTCACAAAACATGAGCGCTCGGGGGAAATGGCGACGCTGTTGTTTTACGTATGACAAAAGGAAAACCTTTGTAAATATCTGTAATATGTAATGATACGAGAACAAACGTGATTTATTTAGCAAACTTGAAACATTGTTTAACGTTTTTGTAATTTATTTCGGAATTCGCACGAGATTTCGCCGGACGAATCGCAAGCTTAATCCTTACAGCTAATCGCAAAGAAAAGGGATGCGATCATACCCGCACCCCCTCGATAAACACAAGAACAAAATTATCTGGGTTATAGGCTCAAAATAGTTCGTCCCTACAAATTACAAGCCTAGTCCTTAGCGATGGTCACTTCGTCAACCAATACTGAACGTAAATAATCTTTATCAAGCACGCAACCCAAACCTGCAGGATGGTCAACCGTATTCAAGACCAATTCTCCCTCCTGTAGCTGCAAAGGAGGCAAAGCAGTATCGTGCTCAAAATATTCAGTGAAATCCGAAACATCGGCTGGCAAATCCATTCCTGGTAAGGTAGCGAATGCCGCATGCATACGCTTGGAAACACCCGTATCAAACATGCCGCCCATCCAAGTTACTTTGCCTTGCTCTCTTGCCCATTTATAGAAGTCAAGCGTAGGTTGAATGCCACCAAATTTCGCCACCTTAAGCGCATAGCACTTCAAGTTGTTAAAATCCATTGCTTCTTCCATATCCTGAGCTGTCACAACCGATTCGTCTAAGCACACCGGTGTTTTAATGTGCTCCTGTAAATCGGACAAGCGCGCAAACAGATTCGTGTCCCCGTTACGAGGAACGAATGCGGGATTATAGGGTTCTTCAATACAGGCAATATCAAACTCGTCAAGCTTGCGCAGGATATCCAGATTTGATTCATCAAAAGACTGGTTAGCGTCCAACATGATAATCAGGTCAGGATGCGCCTTTCTAATAGCCTCCACGCAAGCCAATACGGTATCGGGTTTAACTTTAAGTTTTACGCGCGTATAGCCTGCTTGAACAGCAGCATCTACCTGAGCGCATACTTCATCGGCAGTACCCAGCCCAATCACGGCACCGCCTAGAATCTTTTCTTGATTGGAACCGCCGATCAACTTTGAAAGGGGCTTGCCAACGATTTTGCCGTACAGATCCCATAAAGCAGGCTCCACGGCTGCCTTAGCCATGGGATAGCGAGCCAAGTCCGCAAACGTCGCAAGCGAACGGGACACCTGGGAAGGATGAATGTAGCGCTCCCCTAACACGATAGGCGCAAGGACATCCCTTACCACCCGGAAATCTTCTTCAATAGTCTCGGGCAAGTACCAGTTTGTCTTAAACGAAACGCATTCGCTAATACCAATGCGCCCCGCCCAATCTTCAACTTCCACAAAAAACGATTCACGTTCAGTAATGGTTGCCTTAGGGGTTTTGACCGGTACCGTAAAGGGCTGCTTGACGCGATAAAGACTCAAACGCTTAATATCGATTCGCTTGTCGTAGAGCTGTTTGAGTGCAATACGATCAACCTTGCTCGCCACGGTAAGCGGGAATGCGTCCAAAACCAAAATATGTTTGGGATGATGGAGTTTGGACATATGATCATCTAAATAACGATGAATCATATGAGCAAATTCTTGCGGGCAGCTTGCTGCTTCGATTCCTGTTTCGTCTTGAGTAAGCCCCATTGCCTCATGGTCATGAGCAATGGCAGCAGCCGAATAATCCGCTTCAACAAACGCAACGGGTCTATAACCCCACGTCTCGTCAGCGGTACCAAACACATAGGCGTCTTTTACGCCAGGAATGCCTAACAGTACCTCACGAATTTCTGCGGGGTAGATATTTTCGCCGCCTGAAATAATCAAATCTTCAGTGCGCGCATAAACTAGAAGATGCCCATTACGATCGAGCGAAGCGCGATCGCCCGTGACGAAATAGCCATCCACACTCGATGCCTTGCGCGCATTGAGGTACCCTTCAAAAACACCAGGACCGGCAATATGCAGCTGCCCAATGCCATCTTCATCGGGACGCATGATGCGCACGTCATAGCCAGGAAGCACTTGCAGTGCCCCATCAAAATTACGCGTCACTGGCGCTGCAGCAATAAGACTTGCGGTTTCTGTCATGCCGTAGCTGGCAAACACTTTCGCCTTTGCCTTTAGCACTTTGCGAATGGTTTTGTCGTTAAGTTCGGCACCGCCCAAAAGAATGCAGTCATATTTAGTTATGACACGATCTCGATCATGTTCGAGCAAATCGGCCAAAATCTTATCCACGACCGAAATATGGGTAACACGAAAACTGAGCACATCGTTCAAAATGCGTTGAGGTTGATAGCGTTCGTATACGATAAAGGTGTTGCCACTTAAAAGGGTGCGAACTAATATCTGGAAACCGCCCACATGACACAGGGGCAGAACCATTTGCCACACCCCATGTTCCTCATACCTCAAAACTTCATTAGCACCAGCAGCAGAGCCCATCAAAGAATTCCAGGTCAAAAAGGCAGCTTTGGGTGTACCCGAAGAACCTGAAGTAAACATAACAAGCCCCGCATTGTCGCCATCAAAGCGCTCTTGATAGCGCTGTACGGTCTGCTCCAATTCAACTTGAAGTCTGGTTAAAACAGCGGCATCATCAGGCAGCAAGCCGAAACCTGTTGCATCGAATCCCGTAGCATCAATGAGCAGGCGATTAACCGTCTGATTGGTTAATACATCCATACCATGTTCGCCCGTTGCATTTTCCAGCTCTACCAAACGAAGCTGACGTTCGTCTGCTGAAAGACGAGGGTTCAAAAGAGCAAGCGTATACCCACCATACGCTGCTGCCAAAGAAAGCAAAACAAGCTCGGTGCCGTTATGCATAGTGCACGCAAGGGTTCCATTAGCGGTCATACCGTAGCGTTCCAGCTCGCGTGCAAGAGCAGCGGCTGCTATATGCGCCCGATGGTACGAATATTCAATAGATTGCTTGTCGCCCTGAACGCAAAAAAACGGCGCCTGCGGTTTGCGTTTTGCCCATTCGGACAGGTGCGTAATCATGGTGAGTTCACTTCCTCAAAAAAGCTTGCCAGCCTTTGCTGGCCTTCTGCGTGCTTTAGTCGCTCAATACTCCGCGCACAATCCTACGGAAACTTAGGGAATTGCTGGAAGTCTGGCTTGCGCTTTTCCTTAAACGCATCGCGTCCTTCTTTTGCTTCATCGGTGGTGTAATACAACAAAGTAGCATCACCTGCGAGCTGCTGAATACCCGCATAGCCATCAGTTGCCGCATTGAAAGATGCCTTGAGGAAGCGCAAAGCGGTAGGCGACAACGCCAGCATTTCACGAGCCCAAGAAACGCATTCTTCTTCGAGCTGATCAAAATCATGCCCATATCCAAGGCTTCTTGCGCTGTGTACTGACGGCACAAATACCATATTTCTCGCGCTTTCTTCTGGCCAACCATGGCCGCAAGATACGAAGCTCCGTAACCACCATCAAAACTACCCACGCGAGGTCCCGTCTGACCGAATTTTGCAGTTTCTGCCGCAATGGAAAGATCACAAAGGTAGTTCAAAACATTGCCGCCACCAATAGCGTATCCATTCACCATAGCAATAACAGGCTTAGGTACCACACGAATCAAGCGCTGCAGATCAAGTACGTTCAAACGAGGAATGTTATCCTCGCCCACATAGCCACCGTTGCCGCGCTTCTTTTGATCTCCTCCTGAACAGAAGGCTTGGTCTTCAGGACGGCCATCGTGATTTGCGCCCGTCAGAATAATTACACCAATAGAAGCATCATCGCGTGCGATAGAAAACGCATCGTACATCTCTATGTTGGTTTTCGGAGTGAAAGCATTACGACATTCAGGTCTGTTGATCGTAATCTTTGCGATGCCATCATAAGTCTCATAAATGATTTCATCGTATTCCTTACCCTTTACCCAGGGAAAGTTGCTCATACCTATTCCTTTCTATAACAACTAGCTCCAGATATGCCCCCTTTGCTGACGCACAGAGAAACTAGCTAGTCCCAAAGGGTCTGATCTATCCCCACCAAAAAGTTTTGTATCTCTCTAAGATAAAGCATTGGGGCCTCTAAATGTACGTTATGCCCTACGTTAATTGCAGAAACAGAAGCTCCAACCGCAGAGAGCTTCTGAGCAACCAAAGTGCTTTTTTCATCTTTGTCCCCGTAGATATATAAAACAGGAATGCCTTTTCTTGAATCCACTTCAGAATCATTCGCCTGAGAGCGTGTTTCATCCTGCTTGGTCGTAGCGGTCTGGAAGCGCTTTTCGTCTCGTTGAGATGCAATAGCCTTTTTTATATTTGTTAGAGTTTCACCACTTAGAGGCATCGCCTGCTTACCTGCGCCTTCCAAGCAAAGTGCCATGCATTCAGGGTCGTTTGCTGCACGCGAAAAATGAAGTATCTTGTCGAATCCCAGTTCTTTTTGCGTTTCGAAAAGAGGAAGAGTTTCCCAATAGTTCACGAATTCTTCCATACCTTCTTCGCGAATTCGATTTACCCAAGCACTGTTTCTTTTTGCTGCTTCCTGCTGTTCCCCGTCGGTCGCGCATCCAAGATTACAGCTTTCCAAGATGACGGACGCCAACACATCACAGCTTGTTTTCATAAGTGCAAGCGCAATGCGCCCACCCATGGAATACCCCACCACATGCGCACGAACGCTCTGTTCGCCAGCACAATCGCCAGAAGATTTTCTCAGCGATTTTAATAACGGAAACGCCCTTTTGGAGAGTCTACTTACCGTCTTTTTGAAGGGCTTACTCACCGCCCTTTTGGAGGGTTTACTCGTCACCCTTCGGGAAATTTTGTTTGCCAAATTAGAGGGTTTGCTCGCCGAATCGGAAGGGCGACAAACCACCTTACGCAAGAAATAATCTATCGAAGCTGCCATGTCTTCATAGGTATAACGTGCTGGGTTTTTTGACTTGCTGCTCAGTCCATGCCCTATAAAGTCAACTGCATATACGCAAAAATGGAGCTTGAGCGAAGCAGCAATTGGCTCCCAACTTGTCGAAGACTGCATAAATCCATGAAGCAAGACCAAAGGCGGTCGCTCAGGATCGCCCCAGCGTTGATAAAAGTAGGAGCACTTCTTATAGGTAAACGAGCCTACCTGAGGCATCTCCACCCAATTATCGGTAGCGTCCATAGCGCTCTTTCACCCCTTGCAAAGGCACTGTAACTTCAACAAGCGAAATGCCGGGCACTTCGAAATTCTTTGTCAGCGCTCTACGGAAATCCTCTACCGTAGCTACCTTTGTTGCCGGAACGCCAAACGCCTGAGCTACAGCACAAAAATCAACATGCTGCGGCGTAAGGAAGAGTCGCTCGAAATATGCCTCCTTTGATTGTTGGGGCAGCATATCAAAAATTGCGCCCCCTTGATTGTTCAGCAACACGATGACGATACTTGGTCGATGCATCCCTTCCTTTTCTTGCAAGAGCATCTCTTCCTGAAGCGCTAAGGCATTCATATCATGCAGGAACGTCAAATCTCCCGTTAAAAATACCGTCTGCTTAAATTCTTGCGCTGCGCCAAGCGCACTCGATACCGTACCATCAATGCCGTTAAGACCGCGATTCGCCAATACGGTAAGCCGTTTTCCGCGCGTAAAGTAAAACTCATCCACTGCTCGAATCGCCATACTGTTGGCGCTAAAAAGAAGCGACTCTGCTGGAATCTCCTGTAAAAGCGCCTGCACATACGCGCCTTCAAAAGAGTCGTCCTCTGCCAAGTTGGATGCCAAAATACGTTCCGAACGATCGCGATCCAACATTCCCCATTCCTGAATATTGAGAGGAAGATGCGACTGTTCATCAGGCATTTCGTCTAAGCTGTATGACACTGCTTCCAAAAGAGCCACCACGAAATCGAGAGGATTGGCGGCCACAAAAGTAGTTGTTTGAGCGTTGAAATCACGCGATTCTTGCACGTCAACCACAATTTGAGCAGGACGCAGTGATTCTATTGCCTGAGCGGCGCGCTTGGAAACTGGATAGCGCCCGAAACGAATAACCACCTCAAATTCGGGCATATCAGGCGAATTCATAATTTGGTCATACCCACATATCACCGCAGGATGACCATAGGAACGAAGTTGTGAGAGAGGATCGGCTAAAAGCGGTGCATCGAAGCGCTCGCTGAACGCAAGAAGTGCTTGCGCCTCTCGATCACGTCGCGCCTGATCCTGCAAAGCTGCAATCGAGAAAGTTCCCTCGCCCGCAAGAACAATAACTTTATGATTCTCCAAGTATTGCGCTAACACATCGGCATCCTGCACCGAAAGAGACCGATCAGAACGAATAATACCGGGAAGCACATCGCCACCTTCGATACGTCCAAAGGAGAATAGGTCATCTCGATCAATAGTAGGCACCAGTGGCTCATCGAAGGGAAAATTTGCATGCACCACTGATGCTGCCGCTGTCCCAGGTGCGGCGCAAGCTACCAATTCTCGTGCAACTTGACGAATATAGGCCAAGTCTTTTTCTTCAGCACTCGGCGCAGCCATGCTGAAGAACCGTCTCACATGATCGGAATACACCTTATCCTGATCGCAGGTTTGAGGAGCTCCCAGTTTTTGCAGACGCGCTGGGCGATCTCCTGTTAGAACAATAAGAGGCACACGAGAAGTTTCTGCTTCAAGAACCGCAGGATAGTAATTTGCCACCGCAGTTCCCGATGTACAAATAAGCGCTACCGCACGGCCACTTGCCTTTGCAAGTCCCAACGCAAAAAAGCCCGCACCACGCTCATCGACATCAACATAAAGCCGAAAAGTTGCTCCGAAACGTTTATGAGCTTCATGGGCAACCATAGCGAGAGGAGTCGAACGTGATCCTGGGCTTACCACCACATCGCGAACTCCCAAACGAATCAATTCATCGAAAAACGATCCGATATAGAGTCCCAGTTGTTCTGCTTTGTCCATATTCCTCTACCACCTTTATTGTTCAAGTCTCTTGAAGCGTTATTGAGGCGCACTAAACGCACTTAAAATCGTTTTTAATTTAAGGTCGATCTCGTCAAACTCATCGCGAGCATTGCTCCCTTCCACAACCCCACATCCTGCATAAAGCCAACCAGCTTCACCATCAAACACTCCAGAGCGAATCGCCACGGAAAATTCTCCGTCGCCCGCGCCATCAACATACCCAATGGCGCCACAAAAAAATCCGCGGTTGTACGATTCTGCTTCACGTAAGGTCATCATAGCTTCGCCAACAGGTGTTCCCGAAAGCGCAGGGGTAGGATGCAGTTGACTAGCAAGCGACAACAACGAACGTCCTTCCATTACCTGTGCAGAAACGGGCGTACATAGATGCTGCACGTGTCGAAGCGCTTTAATTGAAGGATTTCGAGGGATTGAAACGTTATAGCAATTACGCCCAAATACATCGCGCATAAAGCTCACTACGAATTCATGTTCACGTCTGTTTTTATCGTCCGCCATCAAGGCTTGAGCGCGCTCTTCTTTTTCAGCTTCGGTTTCGCCACATGATGTAGTGCCCGCTAAACACATACTCTCCACTGTGGTGCCTTCCTTGCGTACCAGCAGTTCAGGCGTGCAACCGCAAAAGAATACATCCCCATAGCGATACATAAAAACACACCCGCGCGCATCACCATCGATGAGATTAACCAACAGATCCTTCGACGAAAAGGGCTGATCAGTTTTAAGATAAATTCGTCTCGAAGGAACAAATTTTTCGATGCGATGTGTGCGAATTTTTTCCAGTCCGCAATCCATAACACGCTGCCAATCTTCAAACGAATCAAGGCTAAGCGTGTATGACATGTCTCGATGGGTGCGTGATTTTGCCTGGAGAATGTGACGAATAAATCGATTGACGCGGCCTAAGCTATTGACCTGTAAAAACGATCCCTTTTCATTTTCGATTAGCACCAATTCTGGAACCATAAGACGCACCTTTGGAAAAGATGCCATCATGTCATCTGCCGGTTTCAGGTTCGAGGCATCGAAACGATTGAAAGAAAACATGATGGGATAGCAGGTTTCATCACCCTGCAAGATAAAATCGGCGCTTTCGAGGGAAGGAATAGCGATACAACGCCCAAGGTCCCATATATCGGTTAACACACTCTTTGTCGTAATACACAAACTGATCGGTGAAGCCTTTTTGTAATACACAGAAAGCATCCACTATGTCTATTGCTTTATCTGAACGTAGCGCTTCATCCGAATGTATTGCCTTGTCTGAATATAACGCCTTATCTGAGCAAAGTGCCTTATCAGAACGTGGCACTTTTTCCGAGCATAGCGCCTTGTCTGAACAGCTTATTTTATTTGAACAGCTTGCTGACGAGGTGCTTTTTTGAACGTTTTCTAAGTTGATGCTTGTTCCTGCGTTCAGTCCAGAAAGACGCACACTATGAGAATAGATCTTAGTCACACTAACCTCGTTTTGCCTGGTCCCACAGTTCTTGCAACTCATCCATAGATAAGTCTTCGATATGTTTGCCTAAAGCCCACGCAGCCCCCTCCATGAAGGCCCACCTATCACGAAACTTCCGACAGGTAGCACGAAGAGCTGTTTCGGGATCTATTTTTTCCTTTCGAGCAACATTTACCAAGGTAAAGAGCACATCCCCAAATTCAAGCTCTTTTGAAGTGGGGTCTCCTTCGGCACAAGCCTGTTTGAATTCGGCAATCTCTTCCTCGACTTTTGCCCACACATCATCGACAGTATCCCATTCAAAACCCGCCGACACTGCCTTGCGCGATATTTTGCTCGCCTGCATGAGCGCAGGGAAACTAACAGGAACACTATCAAGCAAACCTTCAGGTTTTGCTTCTTTGTCGAGCAAGTTCTCGTCGGCTGCATTGTTAAGCAAGCCATCGTTAGCCGCGTCGTTAAGCAAGCTCTCGTTAGCGGCGTTGCGTTCCCCTGTTTTTACCTTATCCCAAATATCCAGCACTTCATTTGCCGAGGAAGCGTGCGCCGAGCCGAAGACATGAGGATGACGTCGAATCATTTTTTCATTCACGTCTTGGCAAACGTCAGCCACGTCAAATTCCCCGGCATCCGCAGCGATTTGGCTTTGCAACACCACTTGCAGCAATACATCGCCCAGCTCTTCACGCAGATGCTTCAGATCACGTTTTTCGATGGCATCTACCGCTTCGTAAG
>ERZ826220.4032-NODE-4032-length-10725-cov-4.570478_pt1 | contig 10725 bp, 9 predicted proteins | sample MGYA00519927_ERZ826220 | MGnify/ENA primary metagenome ERZ826220 (study PRJEB31778, sample SAMEA3449225) | human gut metagenome | biome: human gut; feature: human-associated habitat; material: faeces | place: United Kingdom | collected 2010/2012 ...
CGGAAGGCGGCGGTATGGGCATGGGAGATATTACCGTCCGGACGGATGCGGACCTGGCGGGCGCGAACCCCACCTATGACCTGCCTGCCGGGGAACTGCCCACAGAGCTGCCTGTGTATGCGGTGCCGGACGGAGAAGCAGAGATGCGCGCGGCGCTGGAGGACACGGCGGCCAAACTGGGCGGCACGCTGGAGGCGTTTTCATACGATACCTCCGGCCCGCCGGACACGGCGTATTACAGCCCCTATGCCAGCGGCAAGGCGGACGGCGTAAGCTATTCCCTAAACGGGCAGGAGGTACGTTTTTACCGGTATGAACAGGGGGATAACTTATTGGCTGCGCCGAAAGGGCTGTCCGGCGAAGCGCTGTACCGCTATTTCTACGATCATTTCGGCGCGAAGTTTGTGACGCTGGAAAATCCTGCGTTTGAATCCACGGGCGATTATAATATCTACAAAGAGTACAGTACGGCCATCAGTGCGTTTTATGAAGCGGGGAGCGCTTCGGACACGCTGGCGCAAAAGCTGTACAATTACAGCTTCCGGCGCATCCAGCTTTCCGCGCCGGAAGGGGACCTGACCGCTGTGACGTTCCCGCTGGAACCGCAGGTGCTGGGCACCTATGCCCTGCGCACGCTGGACGACGCAAAGGGCGCGCTGATGGCCGGTGAGGCCTGGATCGGCGGCACGCAGGGCGGTTACGACGGCGGTGCGGTGAATATCCTGCATTGGGAGATCACCTATTACCGGAGCCGCCTGATGGATACCATCCAGCCCGTTTACTGCTTTTTGATCGACAGCCCGGACGGCGAAGCGCCTTTTTTTGACGACGGAGACCCGGAAGGCTACAAGAGCGTGACCTACGCCTATGTGCCGGCCCTGCTGCCGGAGCAGCTGAGCGAAAATACGTTTGTCCAAGTTTTCAATTGACGATCGCTGTGAAAAAACGCAAAAACACGAAGGCGGAAAGAAGCTTACAGGGGCTGCATAGGACGTCCGCTATTCTTCCATCTGCTTGCCCAGAAATGCGGCGGCTACCTTTACCAGCAGCACCATGGCTTCGTCGGGCATGCTGCCCGTCAGCGCCACGCTGCCGATGAGGTCTCCGTTGCACAAAATGGGCATCAGGGCTGTGGCGCTTGTGTCCACGCCCTCGCACAGGGGCAGGGCGCTGGCGGCGTCCGCCGCCGTGAACAGACGGCGCTGCTCTACCGCGCGGGTATAAACGGGAGCGAGAGGCCTTTCAACGGCGTCCCGCGCTGCTCCGGCCGCAGCCACCACACGGTCCCGGTCCGCAATGGCGACGGACGCGCCCGCCGCTTTGTAGAGCACCTCCGCATAGCTTGCGGCAAAGACCGAAAGTTCCCCGATGGGGCTGTATTTCTTGAAGATCACCTCGCCCGCGCCGGAGACGAAGATCTCCAGCGGGTCGCCCACGCGGATGAGCTGGGTTCGGCGTATTTCCTTGGGGATGACCACACGCCCAAGGTCGTCGATACGGCGCACGATGCCGGTTGCTTTCATAAGGTTTCCTTCCTTTCCATGTTCCGGTTTTGCTTCCAGATTTCTGTGAAGTATGGTTATTCTGTGGAAACAGGAAGGGAATTATTCATTCAGCTCCGGCCGGAGCGCTGCTTATCCTCATACATCCGGTGGTCGGCCAGGATGCGGATGGCACGCACATCGTCGCTGTCGCAGGGGTAGACCGCACAGCCGCAGCTGGTGCCAACCTGCACCTCTGCATCCTTCAGGCGGTAAGGCTCCCGGATGGCTGCCTTGATCTTTTCCACCCGGCTCTTGCAGAACCCCTCCGTTACGGCTCCGTTGACGATGAGGGCGAACTCATCCCCGCCGATGCGGAACACCGCATCGCTCTCCCGCACGCAGCCCCGCAGGCGGCTGGCCACCTCCTTGAGCAGCTGGTCGCCCACATCGTGGCCGTAACGGTCGTTCACAGGCTTGAAACGGTCAAGGTCGAGGTAGAACAGGACAAACGGTGTCCTGTTCAGCTCGTTTTCTTTCAACAATGCGTCAAAATAGCGTTCATTATACAGTCCGGTCAGGCCGTCGGTGTTGGCCAGGTCCTCCATCTGCTGGCGGGCCTCCTCTTCCTGCCGGAGGGCGCGCTCCTTTTCCTCCACGCGCAGGCGGGCATCGATGCGGACACCGTGCACCAGCACGATGCCTGCGCAGAAGAACAGCCCAGCCAGCAGCAGGATGGTGGCGTTCTGGATCTTCCGCATTCCACTGTCCACCACGTCACGGCCGACGATGCCCACAATGGACAGATCCTGAAAGCCCACAGGCTGGTAGACCAGATAATAGCTCTTGCCCTCAAGCCAGCAGGAAAGGCTGCCGCTGCGGCCCTCTGCCACGTCCTGCCGGGCCCGGGTCAGTGTGCCCGCATCCACCTGCGCATGCTTCTGCAGGTAGTCGAACAGGTTGTCCATCCAGTCCTCGATCTCGCTCTTAGGCTCCTCCGAGAGCATCACATCGCCATCGGGATGGATGATGTAGCAGTCGCTCTGACCGCCGTAAGCACTGCCGCCGATCAATTCCTCTATGTTCTTATTCCGATAGCTCACGGCAAGGCTGGTGTAGGTGGTGCCGTCGATCTCCACCGGCGCAATGGGCGCAGAGTATACCACCCGGCGCTCCCCGCTCCGCATGATGTAGCTGGACACCGTAGGCTTGCCGGTGCGGTACATCTCCTCAAAGGCCGTCCAGAGGTGATCCACTTTTTCATGCTTGCCCCGGATGCTCCAATATTCGCAGTTTTCATTGAACAGATACACGCTGCTGTACCGCCAGATCTCCCGCTCGGCCTCATAGCTGCGCAGGCGTTCCTCCGCCAGGCCCTCCTCATTGGCAGCCTGCAGGCTCTTGCCCCACTCGTTCAGCATGTTCCAGTTGCTTCGGCTGAAGATGGTAAACGACTTATCCACCTGCTCATAGGTCTCCAGCAGGTTGCGGGTGCCTTCGTCATAGAACTGCTGCCGGATGTACAGGATGTACCAGCACAGACCTGTCACCACGACCATCGCCAGCAGCAGCGCAGCTGCCGTCCATCTTTCTTTTTTCTTCCACATATTCAGCTTCTCCTCAGCAGAGTCCCAACTCTCTGCCCTTTTCCGGCCGCATTTCCACAGCCTGCGAAACCACGCAATTCCGTCGAATCAACACTACCAAATTCTGCTTTTTCTGTCAAGGCTTTCGCCAAAGATTATTCGCTGCAAATTTGGGGCATTCTTCTATCCTTTTGCTGCTGTGTATGTTATAATAAAATGTATGGATTTCTGAGGGGGTGCTCTTATGCAGCAGATCGTGATATTGGGCGGCGGTGCAGCGGGCCTTGCCGCCGCATTGGCCGCCGCCCAGTCTGCCCCGGCAGGGGCAGTGCGGGTGACGGTGCTGGACCGCAACCCCAGGTGCGGCAAAAAGCTGTTGGCCACCGGCAATGGCCGCTGCAATCTGGACAACACCGGCATTGCACCGGAGCAGTATTTCACCGCTGACCCCGCCGCCCTGCGGCCCCTGCTGGCCGCGGTGGATGCCGCCGCACCGCTGGAATGGTTCGCGGCGCTGGGCCTGTACACCCGCACCGATGAGGCCGGGCGGGTGTACCCCTACTCCAACCAGGCCGCAGACGTGCTGGCCCTGCTGGAAGGCCACCTTGCCCGGCTGGGCGTGGAGGTGCATACCGGCTGCACTGTGCAGACCCTGAGCCAGAACCGCAGCGGCTATACCATCCTGTGCGAGGATGCCGAGGGTCAGGACCAGACCCTGCGGGCCGATGCCGTCATCTGCGCCATGGGCGGCAATGCCGGGCCGCAGTTCGGCACCGACGGCTTCGGCACCCGATTCGCCGCCCAGTGCGGCGGAAAGCTGGAGCCGCTGTACCCCTGCCTGACCGCCCTGCAGACAGCAAAGCCCAACCGGTCTCTGGCCGGCATCCGGGCCAAGGCCGCTGCCACCCTGCTGGACCTCGACCGCCACTGCACCGTGGCTGTGGAAAACGGCGAGGTGCAGTTCACGGACTACGGGCTTTCGGGCATCTGCATCATGCAGCTGTCCGGCCATCTGGCCCCGGGGCGGGGGCCAAAGCGCCCGGCCGTTGAGCTGGACCTCTTCCCCATGCTGGACGAGACTGCCCTGACCGCCCTGTTTGCGGCCCGGGTGCCCCTGCTGCCGGGCAAGGCACCTGCGGATTTCTGGACAGGTCTGCTCAATCCCAAGCTGGGCCGCGCCCTGTGGGCAGCGGCAAAGCTGCCTGAAAAACCGGTGGACACCCTGCCGGATGCCGCCTGGCAGGTGCTGGCCAACGCGGCCAAGCACTGGCTGTTCGAGGGCCTGACCCCCTGCGGCTGGAAGCAGGCCCAGACCACCGGCGGCGGCCTGAGCCTGACCGAAGTGACCCCCAGCTTCCAGTTCAAGGGCTGCCCCGGCCTTTACTTTGTGGGTGAAACGCTGGACTGCGCCGGCAGCTGCGGCGGCTTCAACCTGCACTGGGCCTTTGGCAGCGGCATCGCCGCCGGGCGTGATGCGGTGCGGAGCCTGAAGCGGCCTGCCCCGAAGCCGAATAAAAAGAAGCGATAAAGAATGACCCTCTCCATCCCGCATCTGACAGACAGACTGCAGGGACGGAGAGGGTCATTTTCGTTTCAGGTACGCTTGTGTCTCCCGGACCACCACCCCCGAAAGCCCCACCACGCCCACAAGATTGGGCAGCATCATCAGGCCGTTGAAGGTATCGGAGAGTGCCCAGGCCAGGTCCAGCTTCATCACAGCACCCACCAGCACCATGGCCGCAAACACCAGTTTATATCCTGCGGCGGCACGCTCCCCCAGCAGATACACCACTGCCCGGGTGCCGTAATGGCTCCACCCCAGCGTAGTGGAATAGGCAAACAGCAGGACCGACACCGCGATGAACTGCGGCCCGAACGCCCCAAACACCGTGGAAAAGGCCTGCCCCACCAGTGCGGAGCCTTCCACGCCGGTCAGGGCCGCGCCGGTGTCCAGATCCACAAGGCCGCTGGTGAGCACCACAAGGGCCGTGAGGGTGCAGACCACCATGGTATCTGCAAACACCTCAAAAATGCCCCACATTCCCTGCTGGACAGGCTCCTCCACGTTGGCCGCGCAGTGCACCAGCACCGACGCGCCCAGTCCTGCTTCGTTGGAAAAGGCTCCCCGCTTGAATCCCCAGCTGATGGCCCGGGCCATGCCGTAGCCCAGCACCCCGCCCCCGGCGGCCTGCAAGCCAAACGCCCCCCGGAAGATGGCCGCGAATGCCGCCGGGACAGCCGCCCAATGGACACAGACCACAATCAGCGCCCCGAACAGGTAGAACAGGGCCATGAGCGGGACGATGGCCTCCGTGACTGCGGCTACCCGCTTCAGCCCGCCCAGTATGACCCGCCCGGTGAGCAGGGCCAGTACGATGCCCGTTGCCACCGGCGGCACCCGGAACACTGCCTGCAGATTGCCCGCAATGGAGTTGATCTGGCTCATATTCCCCATGCCGAAGCTGGCCAGCACGCAAAAGCAGGCAAACAGCACCGCCAGTGCCCGGCCAAAGCCGCCGCCCAGCCCCTCGGCCAGATAGTACATGGGTCCGCCGCACCATCTTCCGGCGGCATCCCGGCGGCGGTAGCAGATGCCCAGCACGTTCTCGGCATAGCTGGTCATCATCCCCAGCAGAGCCATGACCCACATCCAGAACACAGCCCCCGGCCCGCCTGCCAGAATGGCTGCCGCCACACCCACGATGTTGCCGGTGCCGATGGTCGCCGCCAGCGCTGTGCAAAGGCTCTGGAACTGGCTGATGGCTTCATCGTCCGTGTGGGCAGTCACATTCCGGTCCAGGAAGATGGCCCCGATGGTGTGGCGCATCCAGTACCCGAAATACCGCAGCTGGAAAAAACCGGTGCGCACCGTCAGCAGGCAGCCGGTGCCAAACAGCAGCGCCAGCCCCACCGGCCCCCATACCACACCGCTGACCACCGCATTCACCCGCGCCAAGCTCTCCCACATACACAAACGCCCCCTGTGCTCTACTGTATGGCACAGGGGGTATTTTCATGCCCGGGCAGCGGTTTCCGTATAAAAAAGAACATCCCGGCCCATCCTGTTCCAAAACGGAACGGAGGAACATGGGATGCACAAGAACGGTTGGAGGCCCTTCTGGGCGGCTTTGGGGGCGGCACTTCTGGTGCTGCTTCCGCTGGTGGGCGGCACGGTCCTGCTCACCCGGCAGATGGTGCGCACCCGCATCCAGACCGCCCAGCCCCAGAGCGGGGTGCCCATCCAGTTACCCCGGGCCGAGCACCGGATGACTCTGCTTCTCTGCACCGCCGGGGAGCAGCCGGGCTTTTTGCTGGTCTACCTGAACGCCGCTCAGAACAGTCTGAACCTGCTGACCGTGCCGGGGGAGCTGACGGTTCCCTTCAACGGAGAGACTGCCAGCCTTGCCCACTGCTACGGAGCGGCGGGGCCCGCCCGGTGCCGTCAGGCGCTTCTGGAGGTGCTGGGCCTGCCGGAGGATATGCTTTATCTGGCGCTGTCCCCCGCCGTGCTGGAAAAGACTGCTTCCCGTTACGGGCCGGTACGGGTGGGGTTTTCGGGGGCACTGACTGCCGATGAGCTGGCCGAAACCGGGCTTTCCTCCGCTGTGCAGAGCATTTCAGCCAAGGAGGCCCACGCTCTGCTCTCCGGTTGGGATGCAGACGGCACCCTGCCGCCTGCCCGCCGGGCCGCCGCCCGGGCGGCAGTGTGGGAAGCCTTTTTCCGGCAGGACCTCGCCCTGCTGCCCGCCACCCTGCCGGATGCCCTGCGGGCCAGCAGCACGGCCCTGCTCACCGACTTTTCGGCGCAGGATTACGCCCTGCTGGGCACGGTCCTGGAGTTTCTGGCCAACAACAGCGCCCTCCCCCACGCCGAGGCCCTGCCCGGGGCGTGGGATGCAAAGGCGGGCACTTACACGGTCACAGACGCTTCCCGGGCGGCGGTGCAGACCTTCCTCAGCGTTTCGCCCGCCTTGGGGAATGATGCCGTGCTCAGGGAGCCATAGCCCAGCACAAACGTACCGGAAAAATCCTGTTCCCCGCCGGTCAGGTCATAATCGCTCAGTAAACTCAGGGCCACGCCCTGCGCCTTTGCGGCGGCGCGAAGGGCGGCATCCGGCGGGGCATTTTTCAGCCTTGCCAACAGATGCAGGCCGGTGTGCAGGCCGGTCAGGGTCAGCTTGTCCGGCGCAAAGGCAGCGCGCAGAGAGGCAGCCAGCGCATCCCGCCGGGCCTTGTAGGCCACGCGCTCCCGGGCAAGATGCCGGGTAAAGTAGCCCTCGCGGATGAAGCGGGCCAGGGTCTGCTGCTCAAACCGGCTGACGGTGCTGGAATAGATCCGGTACTTTGCCCGCCAGGCGGGCAGCAGCTGCCGGGGCAGCACCATGTAAGCGATGCGGATGCCGGGGGCCAGGCTGCGAGAGCAGGTGGAAAGGTAGACCACCGGGCCGTCGGCCCCGGCCATGCCCTGCAGGCTGGGCAGGGGGCGGGTATCAAAGCGGAACTCCGAATCGTAATCGTCCTCTATGATATACCGCTGACCCGGGCAGCGGGATGCCCAGTGGAGCAGCTCCGTGCGGCGGCCCGCCGGCATGGTCACGCCCGTGGGGAACTGGTGGCTGGGCGTGACATAGCACACCGCCGCACCCGAGCCGGACAATGCCTCAACAGAAAGGCCGTCCGCATCCACAGGCAGGCAGCAGCACGCCACGCCGTTGTTTTCCAGCACCTGCTTCGCGCGCTGGTAGCCGGGGTTCTCCACCGCCGTTTTGCCGGGCAGGAGCGGGGCCAGCAGGCTCAGCAGATACTCCATACCGGCACCCACCACCACCTGTTCGGCGGTGCACCGCACGCCCCGGTATTCCTCCAGATAATCCGCCAGCGCCTGCCGCAGCTCCACGTCCCCCTGCGCATCGCCATGGGTCAGCAGCTGGGGCGAGGAATAGAGCAGCTCTTTCTGCAGCCGGGCCCAGGTGCGGAACGGGAACAGCCCCGGGTCCACGCCCCGGGTGGACAGATCGAACCGGACGGGCGGCTCGGCTGCTTCCGGCGGAGCGGCAGATACCGGGGGCGGCACTTCCTCGGGCCGGGTGGGCAGGGCAAGATATTCCTGTACATAAAAGCCGCTGCGCTCCCGCGGCTCCATGTAGCCCTCGGTCGCCAGGATCTGATATGCCGCGTCCACCGTGTTGACAGAAACCGACAGCTCTGCCGCCAGCCGCCGCTTGCCGGGCATCCGGGTGCCCGCCGGAATGGCTCCGCTGCGCATCTCAGCGGCAAGGCTCTCATAGAGCTGCTCGTACAGCGGCACCCCGCTGGCGGCATCCAGTGCAGTTGTCAGATGAAACATAAGACCCCTCCCCTTTTTGGGTGCTTTGCCAAACTGACCCCATAAAAAAACTTTATTCTGGGTATTTTCATGGTGCCAGTTTTGCGTATAATAGGAGCATACCAACCACACACCCAAATGTCAAGTAGTTTTATGGGTAAGTGACTTTTAAACGGGCGAACGATCCTGCAGAGCAGGATAGAGGGGTTCGCCCCGAAAAAATATGGAGGGAAAAATCATGTCTACAACTGCAATGTGGCTGCTGCTGGCCGTGGTGATCGTTGTCATCCTGTTCGGCAGTGTGCTGTACAAGCGCACCTTTACCACTAAGGAGCTGGCCCTGACCGGCGTTATGGCCGCGCTGAGCCTGGTGGCATACCTGTTCTTCCGTGTGCCGTTCTACGGCGGCTCCTCGTTCCATCTGGGCAACACCTTCACCGCCCTGACCGCCCTGCTGCTGGACGGCGTTTCCGGCGGTCTGGCCGGTGCGATCGGTCTGGCTCTGGCCGATATCCTGGCCGGTGACCCGGGCTATGCCGTGACCACCTTTGTGCTGAAGTTCATCATCGGCATCACTTGCGGTGCCGTGGCTCACAAGGTGTTCAAGCTGCGTGATCTTGATCGCCACAGCAAGGGCTACCTGCTCAAGGTCATCGTGGCAGGCGGCTCCGGCCTGCTGCTGAACGTCATCACCGACCCGTTCCTGGGCTATTTCCGCAACATTTACATTTTTGGCCAGGAGTATACCGTGGCACAGGCCCTGTCCAAGATCGCCGGTGGTGTCACCTTTGTCAACAGCGTAGCCTCCACCATCTGCGTGGTCATCCTGTATCTGGCCCTGCGCCCGGCTCTGGAGCGCGCCGGTCTGCTGCCCAAGGGCGAAAAAAAGTAAGCCTCTCTCCTCTTTCTGACGCATATATGGAAAGCCCCCGGCCTGTATCCTCAACATGATATGCTACCCCCTGGAGTAGACAGAGTAAAAAGAAAGCTCTGCGTACTCTGGGGGTATTTTCATGTCAAGCAAGAACAATCACGATACAGCGGAAGTAAAATATCAAAAAAAAGTCCCGTGTTGGACGCTGCAAGCTCACGTCCGTGCCATGAATCGAGCATCCTAACGCCGATTTGCACAAAAAATTCGCCGTTCCCTTGTGGAAACGGCGAACAAAAATCTTATATTATTTTTTCTGTCTCCTTGACGGGGCACTTCACGGGCAGGCGATGTGGGACAGAAGTGCAGAAGATCAGCCCTCGATGAGCTCAACGGTCTTCATCTTGACGGGGGTGGTGGGCTTATCGTTCCAGTCGGTGCGGACGGAAGCGATCTTATCCACGACCTCCATTCCGGCAACGACCTTGCCGAAAGCGGCATACTGGCCGTCCAGATGGGGAGCGTCCTTGTGCATGATGAAGAACTGGCTGCCGGCGCTGTTGGGGTTCATGCTGCGGGCCATGCTGATCACGCCGCGGGTGTGCTTGATGGGGTTGTTCACACCGTTTGCAGCGAACTCGCCCTTGATGTTCCAGCCCGGGCCGCCGGTGCCGTTGCCCAGCGGGCAGCCGCCCTGGATCATAAAGCCGGGGATGACACGGTGGAAGGTCAGGCCGTTGTAAAAGCCCTCCTTGACCAGCTTTTTGAAATTCTCACAGGTGATGGGGGCAACTTCCTCGTTCAGCTCGATGTCGATGATGCCGCCGTCTTCCATAGTAATGCGAACCATAACGCTACAATACTCCTTTTGTGTTGACCCCGCAGCGGGGGTGTGTGGGGCAGAAATGCCTGCCCGGATATCCCTTATAGTATACCATAGGTTTTGCCCGTTGCAACGATGCAGATGCAACGTTTTTGTGAATTATCTGCCCCAATAGGCTGAAAATATGCGCCGCAACCGGAGTTTGCGCTCTGGTTGGTGGACGCAACCGGGCTTTTGTGCTAGAATCGTGCCACAAAAACCACAAGAGAAAGCTTCCAAAGGAGGAAACGAATATGAAAAGTGATTTTCTGACCAACCTTTTTTTCAGAGCGCTCCAGACGGTGAGCATCGCGACGATGATCGTGCAGCTGCTGCTGCCGGTGGCCATCGTGGCTGCACTCTACCTGCTCTGGCGCATTGCCCGCAATCTGGAAAAGCCGCCGAAGCTCACGGAGGAAGTCAAGATCGTGCGCAAGTCACTTTCCGAAATGCTCAAGGAGAACCGCACCCGCTGCAAGATGACGCAGGAGTTTGTGGCCGAGAGCATCGGTGTGAGCCGGCAGGCAGTGTCCAAGTGGGAGAACGGAGTTTCCCATAGTTAAAGATACCACACCAAATATGATGAACCCACGCTTATA
>ERZ826220.4042-NODE-4042-length-10697-cov-2.477166_pt1 | contig 10697 bp, 13 predicted proteins | sample MGYA00519927_ERZ826220 | MGnify/ENA primary metagenome ERZ826220 (study PRJEB31778, sample SAMEA3449225) | human gut metagenome | biome: human gut; feature: human-associated habitat; material: faeces | place: United Kingdom | collected 2010/2012 ...
TCCCGAAGGGACAAAAGGGGTAGGGATGCTGTCAGCGAAGCTGACTGAGAGGTTGTTGCAAATTTGCAGCTAGTTGCCGTAGAACGATTGCCGTCAATAGAAGGTGTGGTGAAAATTCAGATAATTTGTACCTTCTTGCGGGGGGTTCTTGGTTTGTACGCACCAAACGGCCTCCCCTGGGGAAAGCTGGAGCGACGGAGCCGGGACTGATGAGGGCCGGGGAGCAATGGCATATAGCTTTGCAGTTTCCCTTTCTCAGCTCTTCCTCATCCCATTCTTATCAAACTTTTTCCGCAGCGCGTGTTCCGTGACCGGGAGCGCGCAGAGCATCGGGACGAGCTGGATGAACACGGTGATCACCCCGGTGTACCCGATCGTCTCTGTGCCGCGCCCGATCACGAACAGGATGGGGACGACCGACAGCGGCAGCAGGAGCCAGCCGCAGCAGTACCAGTACCGCCCGCAGACCGTATGCGCCAGCTTCCACGTCTCCTGATTTTTCATGGACATGGTCGACCGGTATCCGAACGTCGCGTTGATGGACTTCGGCGGGCTTTTGAAAAACCTCCGGCCAAAATAGATCATCGTGAGCGGGATCATCAATACGAACAGCAGCATGAATATCCAGAAGAGCATTCTTATTTCTCCTTTTCCATACTTCCCGGTCTGCGGTGTAAAAACTCATCAAACGCATCGATGCGCTCCGTCAGGGGCCTAATGGACACAAGTCGGAAGAAGCCGCCGCGGGACTGCATTTTATGCCACAGCTTCTGCACGTCGATGGCGTCATATACATTTTTATCGATCTCGGCGGCCTTTTTCTGCACGACCTCGCCGAGATGGATGGAGAAGCACAGGTCAATGAGGAAAATGCCGAAGCAAACGCCCACCATAAACGACGCCAGCGGGTGCGCCACGAACCACTCCACCAGCTTCCGCAGCCGCGGATACAGCAAAAAGTAGTACGCCAGCGACAACACGCCCCAGAAGAACGTAAACAGCGGGCAGATGATGCCCTGGACATTGCCCCAGAGCTTGCTGTAGTCCCACAGGCGCAGGTGAAAGCCCTTGAAGCTCACGACGCCGACGATATACTCCAGCAGCGTCATAGCCAGCGCCATGACGACGAACATGACCGGGTAATACCAGAACGTGCCCGAAAACGAGCCGAACAGCTGATGGTCCAGCTCCGAGAGGATGAACAGCAGCACCGTGCCGAATCCGTACAGCGGCAGGCAGGGGCCGAAGAGGAAGCCCGGGTTCAGCCACTTGCGCTCCGGGTTCGCCCCGGAGAAGAACCGGCGGAACAGAAGCTCCAGCACCCACCCGCCGACAGCGCCGAAGAAAAACAGATACAGAACGATCAGGAAGATCTGAAATTTGGACATAGCCGCCCTCCGCATACACATTTCTTTGCCTTCAGCTTACGACATTGCCGCCCCGCTGTCAAGGCAAAAGAAAACAGTGACGTTTGCAGGAAAGTGTGCTATACTGTCGCCAGAATATGCAGAAGGAGCAGGTTATCATGCGCGGAATCCCGTCTTTGATCACAGAGATCCGAAAGAAAGTCTTTACCGAGGTCGCCCGGATGGCATACTCCGGCGACTACACCGATATGGAGGATATCCCCTTCAAGATCGTCCCCGGCCAGAGCCCGCTGCACCGCGAGTCCGTGTTTCTCGAGCGCGCCATCGCCGGCGAGCGCGTGCGGCTGGCCATGGGGTTGTCCCTCCAGCCCGTGCAGACGCGCACGCTTCTGACCGAGGGCATGGACCAGGCCGCCATCGCCGAGCAGTATTACGAGCCCCCGCTCGTCAACATCATCCCCTACGCCTGCCACGCCTGCCCGACGCGGCAGTACCGTGTCAACGAGCTGTGTCAGGGCTGTCTCGCCTCCTCGTGCCAGCGCGTGTGCCCGAAGGGCGCGATCAAATTCGTCAACGGCAAGAGCCGCATCGACCAGAAGCTCTGCATCAAGTGCGGCAAATGCGCCAGATCCTGTCCGTACAACGCCATCACCTACCTCGAGCGCCCGTGTCAGGCCGCCTGCGGCATGGACGCCATCGGCGTCGACGAATACGGCAAGGCCTGCATCGACTATGACCGCTGCGTCTCCTGCGGCCAGTGCCTTGTGAGCTGCCCGTTCGGCGCGATCGTCGACAAGAGCCAGATCTATCAGGTCATCCGCTCCATGCTCGAGGGCAACGAGGTCGTGGCCATCGTCGCGCCGTCGTTCGTCGGCCAGTTCGGCAAGGACGTGACCGTGCCGAAGTTCCTCACGGCCATGAAGCAGCTCGGCTTTGCCGATGTGGTCGAGGTCGCGGTCGGCGCGGATATCTGCACGATCGAGGAGGCGCGGGACTTTATGGAAAAGGTCCCGGAGGAGCAGCGGTTCATGGCGACCTCCTGCTGCCCGTCGTGGCGGATGATGGCCAGACGGCTGTTCCCCGCCGAATCCGGCAACATTTCCATGACCTACACGCCGATGATCTATACGGCAAGGCTCGTTAAGCATACCCACCCTGGCAGCAAGGTCGCGTTCATCGGTCCTTGCGCGGCAAAGAAGCTTGAAGCGATGCAGCAGGAGCTGCGAAGCGACGTGGATTTCGTCCTGACCTACGAAGAGCTGATGGGCATTTTTGAGGCCAGGGACATCGACTTTTCCCAGCTGCCCGACAGCCCGGACCTTGACGAGGGCACCCGCGCCGGGCGCGGCTTTGCCGTCGCGGGCGGCGTGGCCGCCGCGGTGGAGGAGCTCATCCACAAGGAACATCCCGAATGCCAGATCAAGACCCAGCGGGCCGACGGCCTGCGCGAGTGCCGGAAGCTTCTGATGCTGGCGAAGGCCGGGAAGCTCGACGGATATCTGCTCGAGGGCATGGCCTGCCCCGGCGGCTGCGTGGCAGGCGCGGGCACGGTCGTCTCGGCGGATACGGCGGCAAAAAAGCTCTCGCAGCACATGGCCCAGGCCACCGGCAGCGCCGCCGACGACAGCCGCTACCGCGACTTAGCCGACCAATTGAATTAAAATCAATCGCCCCGGCGCAGACCGTTCTGCGCCGGGGCATTTTCCTATGTAAGTTGGTCAGGGCTCCATCATCAGGCGGATGATCTGCCGGTCGGTGTCGGCCATGCCGGTGTGGGCCAGCGCGCCGACGGTCTCGATCGTGTGCTCGATGCCGGATTTGACGATGCCGTCGCCGGCATAGAACTGGTTGCCGCAGCGGTACATGTGGTAGCCGAGCAGGCCCGCGTCGACGCTCGTGGCGATCTTTGCCGCGCAGGAGGGCTTGGCGCCGTCGCAGATGATGCCGGAGGTGATGGCCATAGCGTTGACCAGCGTATGCTTGATCTGCTCATACCCGCCGCCATAGAGGTAGGTGATGCCCGCCCCCGCGCCGCACCCGGCCGAGACCGCGCCGCAGTAGGCCGAAAGCGTCCCGATGTGCGCCTTGATATGGATCGTGCTGAGATTGGAGACCGCCAGCGCCCGGTAGAGCGTCTCGCGGCTCACGCCCAGCTCCTCGGCGTAGACCACGACCGGCACGGAGGCCGTGATGCCCTGGTTGCCGGAGCCGGAGTTGATGATGACCGGCAGCTCGCAGCCGGACATGCGCGCGTCACTGGCCGCGGCGGCCATATAGCGGGCGCGGTTCTGCACCGTCTCGCCGTAGGCCTCGCGCAGCGTCTTGCCGACGTTCGCGCCGTAGGACCCGGCGAGGCCCGCCTCGGCGATGGCCATATTGTACGAGATCTGCCGCTCAAAGATCTCCTGCACATCCTCCGGACACAGCGACTGCGCGAAATCCACGATCCGCTCGACCGTCAGGACGCTGCGGTCCGTGCGGCGTTCGGAGACGGTCTCGCTGCACGGACGGTCGATGAGGCGCTTCGTGCCGTGCAGCAGCTGCACGAGGTTCGTATGGCTGCCGACGATCCGCGCCGAGGCCTGATCGCCAGCCGCGTAGACCGTGATGCGGATATCGAAGATGAACGGCGAGTCGATCGGCCGGATGTCAAAGGCCGCCTCCTGCAGGTACGCCCGCATGTCCGCGATCTGCTCGTCGGTGACCTCGCTGAGGACCTCCAGCTCCTTCTCCTCCCGGCCCGCGATGATGCCCGCGGCAGCCGCCGCGGCGATGCCGTGCATCGAGCCCGTATGCGGCACGACGACGCTCTTGACGTTCTTGATGATATTTCCGCTGACCTCGATCCGCACCCGCTCCGGCCGCTTGCCGAGCACGGCGCGGGCCTGCGCCGCGGCGTAGGCGATGGCGATGGGCTCCGTGCAGCCCATGGCGGGCACGAGCTCCTCGCGCAGGATCTCTACAAAGCTCTGATAGAGCGCATCCGTTCGTTTCATTCTGACCGTTCCTCCGATGTTTCATGATAGCAGGCCGCAGAGCAGGTATGGCTGCCGCACACGCGCGGCGGCTCGTCCTTGTGGTGGCCGCAGACATAGTCCGGCTGGTAATGGAGCGCCCCGGCCAAAAGCGCCCGGACCGCGTCGTCCGCGCCGCCCTCCGCGCCCGGATACAGCCGGATCCCGGCCTCCGCCAGCGCCAGCCGCGCGCCAGCGCCGATGCCGCCGCAGATGAGCGCGTCGACCGCGTAGGCCTTCAGAAATCCGGCCAGCGCCCCGTGTCCGCTGCCCATCGTGTCGACGATCGCCGACGAGACGATCCGCCCGTCGGTCACATCATAGAGCTTGAACTGCGCCGTCCGCCCGAAATGGCCGTAGATCTGCCCGTGATCAAAAGGTACCGCAAGCCGCATAAAGACCCCTCCCGCCTTTGCAGTTGTGCAAAGTGACGATATTCTGTGTCATCCATTATACCATATTTGTCGCGTTTGTAAAGCCCGGAAAGCACGCCGCCCCGCACACCACGAAAGGCTGAATCCAAAAATCGCGCCCGCCCGGGGAGCCTCCCCGGGCGGGCGTGATTTTTGGATGTCGATGGGCTCCAGTCCGCTCACAGGTCGACCTGTTCAAATCTTGCCGCCGAGGTGCGGAAGGCCAGATAGGTCACGAGCGCGTACACCGCCACGCCGCCGAGCAAAACCGGCAGCTGCCGGACAAGGTCCGCCGGCGCGTAACTTTCGCACACGGTCTTCATGTACGGCACGACATGGTCGAGCGTCTCGAGCAGGACGATGGCCAGAAACAGCACGACGCTCGAGACGACGAAGGGCTTGCCGAGATCATAGCCGTTTTTGTAGTGCATCGGCAGAAACGTCAGGTTGAACAGCCCCATCAGCACGAACCCGAAGCCGAGGAAGGCCAGATTCGCCGGCGTGAGCGCGAAGCCGGCGGCCAGCGCGGCGTCCTCTTTGCGGAGAAGCGCTTCGAGCTCGCCCTTGTGGCTGCGCGCGCCGATGCACGCGGCCCGCAGCGCGGGTGTACACGCCGCGTCGCTGCCCTGCAGCAGGAGATACCCCCCGGTCCACGTCTTCTTGTCCGTGCTGGCCGCGACGCGGCCATGCTGGATGTATGTGATCGTATCCGCGCAGGCGTCGAGGTCCGAGGTGATGTGCGTGGAGAAGAGGATCGACACGCCCTCCTGCTCGCAGAGCGTCCGGAACGTGTCCAGCAGCTCGTCACGCGAGACAGGGTCGAGGCCGGACGTCGGCTCGTCGAGAATCAGCAGTTCTGCCTTGTGTGACATCGCAACAGCCAGCTGGTATTTGACCTTCATGCCCTCGGACAGCTCGCAGACGCGCTTGCTCTCGTCGAGCGAAAACTGCCGGACGAGGCGCGCGTAGCGCCCGTCGTCCCACCCGGGATAAAAGCGCTTCGTGACGTCCGTCAGCTCGCGCAGGCGCTTGCGCTGGTAATACGACGCGCCGCCGGAGACGAAGCCGATGCGCGAGCGGATCTCCCGCTCGTCCTTGTCCATATCCAGCCCGCAGATCGTGACCGTCCCCGCATCCGGATGCACCAGATGGAGCATGGATTTGAGCGTGGTCGTCTTGCCCGCGCCGTTGCGGCCGATCAGGCCCATGATCGTCCCGGCCTCCATGGAGAACGAGACGTTTTCCAGCCGGAAGGCCGGATACTGCTTGCAAAGCCCGTCAAGCTTCAGGATCTGCATCGTCTTCCACCTCCTTTGCCATCCGGAACAGCGCGTCCGGCACGTTCAGATCGTCCATGCTGACCAGCGCGATCCCGCGCTTTTTGTCCGCCATCAGCAGCAGCTGGTCGCCCGGCTGGATGCTGAACAGCTCGCGCGCCCCCTTCGGGATGACGATCTGTCCCTTCTCCCCGACCTTGACCAGACTGACGAATTTCCCCTTCGGGAACTGCATCGGCATAAAGATCCCTCCTGCCACAAGTTATACTTGGTATGAAAAGTTATACCAAGTATAACACACATGCTGGAAAATGCAAGCCCTATTTTCGCAGCTGCCGGTCCGTCCGCACGAGGACGAAGGCCGAGGCAAGGAACGTGACGATATCGGCCGCCGGCATGGAATACAGCACGCCCATCAGCCCGAACGCCCGCGGCAGCAGCAGCACGAGCGGCACCGCCAGCAGGACCTCCCGGAAAAACGACAGCCCCGCCGACTCCACCGGCCGCCCCAGCGCCTGCATGAAGATGAACGCCGCCTTGTTGACCGTCGCCAGCGGCAGCATGCACAGGTACACGCGGAAGGTCAGCACGGCAAACTCATTATAAAGCGCCGATTCCGCGCCGAACAGCCCGATGAGCTGCCGCGGGAACAGCTGCGTGACCAGCAGCGCGAGCACGCCGAGCGCGAATTCCGCCCCCATCAGCCGCCACAGGATCCCGCGGCAGCGGCCGTATTGCTCCGCGCCGTAGTTGTAGCCCACAATGGGGATGCAGCCCGCGGACATGCCGATGGTGATGGAAATGATGATCTGAAACACCTTCATGACGATGCCGAGGACCGTCAGCGGGATGTCCGCGCCGTACTTGCTGCCCGCACCGTACTGCACGAGCATGTTGTTGGTCGCCGCCATGGCGATGACGAGCGAGATCTGCGCAAGAAAGCTGCACAGTCCCAGCGGCAGGTAGGCCGCGAGGATCTTCCCGCGGAGCTTGAAATCGTCCTTTCCCAGCCGCAGCGCCTTCGTATGGCAGAGGTACCATACGCCCATCGCGGCCGTGATGACCTGCCCGGCCACTGTCGCCACAGCCGCGCCCATCACGCCCCAGCGCAGCACAAAGATGGCGATGGGGTCGAGGATGCAGTTGGCGATCGCGCCCGCCAGCATGGAGGCCATGGCAAACCGCGGGCTGCCGTCCGAGCGGATGATCGGGTTGATCGCCTGCCCGAAGACGTAGATCGGAATGCCGATGGTGATGTAGGTGAAGTATTCCTTCGCGTAGGCGAGATTCGCCTCCGTCGCGCCGAACAGCAGCAAAATCGGCGTCTGGAACACCGCGTAGAATCCCGCCACGAGCACGCCAACCGACACGCTCAGCGTCACAGCGCTGCCAACGGCGCAGTCCGCATCTTCCTGCCGGTTTTTGCCGAAGCAGATCGATACGTAGCTGCACGCGCCGTCGCCGATCATCACAGCCAGACCCAGCGCCAGCACCGTCAGCGGGAACACGACGTTCGTCGCGCCGTTGCCAAGATACCCCACGCCCCAGCCGATGAAGATCTGGTCGACGATGTTGTACAGCGCCCCCACCAGCAGCGAGATCGTGCACGGCAGGGCGAATTTCACCATGAGCTTCCCGAGCGGGGCAGTGCCCAGCGCGGCGTTTTGTTTTTCTTCCATAAAAACCTCCCGAAATAAAAAAAATTGCGCAAGTCCGTTCGGACTTACGCAAAGCTGCTACACAACAGCTGTACTTTACCACACGCCGGGAAAAATTGCAAAGGGGATTTTCCACAAGTTTTTCTCTTTTTCCGCCGGGAACTTGCGCGCCGCTTCTGCGTCTGATATATTGTAGATACAAACAGAAAGAGAGGGCCCGCTATGTTCGGCTTTGACTTTATGAATTCGGTCTTCCCCGTGATCTTCACGGTCATGTTCGTCGGCATCTTCATCATGTTCATCGTCACCGCCGTGCGCGGCATCGGCCGTTGGCACAAGAATAACAACTCCCCGCGCCTGACCGTCGACGCGACCATCGTCTCCAAGCGCATGGACGTCACCCACCACCATAACAGCACCACACACACGAATTCCTCCTCCACCTGGTACTACGCCACGTTCCAGGTCGCCAGCGGCGACCGCATGGAGCTCTCGATCCCCACCAAGGACTACGGCTACCTCGTCGAAGGCGACCACGGCAAACTCACCTTCCAGGGCACCCGCTACCTCAGCTTCGAGCGCGCATAATCCCAACCCTCCACCCCGTCTCCCTCCCGGAGACGGGATTTTTGCGCCCTCATGCCTTCCCCTATGCAGGGAAGCCTTGATGCTCATCTATCGTTTCTTAAGAATTATTTATTGTTTTTCGATAAAAAATAATTGACAAACGATCTTCTCTGTGGTAGCCTGTAGCTACAGAAAGGATGTGTCCCCTATGAACTGGTCCAAAAACAGCTCGATCGAGCTTTCCCGGATCTGCGTCGTCTTGTTCATGATCCTCCTCGCCGCCCTCGATATCGGCTGCTACTGGGCCGTGCAGTGGTTCGTGGAGATCCGGCTGATGTACTGGCAGTACGGCGTGCTGATGATGGTCACGATCTACCTCTGCAGCGGCTTCGGCTGGGTGCTGCTCGTGCGGCTGTGGCAGCTGCTGCAGAATATCCGCGCGCAGCTCGTCTTCGACGCGAAGAACGTGCGGCTGCTGCGGCAGGTCAGCTGGTGCTGCGTGGGCGCGGGCGCGGTGTGTCTGGTCAGCTGCCTGTATTATCTGCCGTTCATCGCGGTCGCCATCGCGGCCGGCTTCATGGCGCTGATCGTGCGCATCATCAAGAATATTTTCCAGCAGGCCATCGACATGAAGGCCGAGCTCGACCTCACGATCTAGGGGGTGCGGCATGGAAATTCTCGTGAATCTGGACGTCATGATGGCCAAGCGCAAAATCTCCGCCGGGGAGCTGGCCGAGCGCGTCGGCATCACCCCCGCGAACCTGTCCATTCTCAAAAACAACAAGGCCAAGGCCGTCCGTTTCTCCACGCTGGAGGCCATCTGCGCCGCCCTGGACTGCCAGCCGGGAGACATTCTGGAGTTCGTGCCGGACGAAGAGGCGGAACCATGACCGCCAGGCGCACGGCTCCGCCCCGCCAGGAGCGGGCCTGCATCTGCCGTCCCCGCATTTTCCCTGCTGGCGGCGCAGCTCTTCCCGCCCACGTTCTTCAGCGCCGCCTGGCCGGGAGTGGTATTGGTCCTCCTGCTGGGGTGGATCCCTGTGTCCTTCTGCCCCTGGTATCTCTGGGGATCCGCCTCTGGAGCCGGGCAGATCGCGGAAGATGGGACCCAGTGTACTGCGGGACATCTTCTGCGGATTGTATCCGGCGGCGGTCAGTCTGCCGATCTGCCCCGGAAGGCCGCCGGGGCCGTTGCGGTATCTCATAACGCCGTTTCGGATACTCCTTCTGATGCTGACGCGATAAAGGCTGCGCTTTTGGAATCTTTACTGTTGGAGGTTTCTCGCGATGTTTCAGCTTTCGCTGTTTACCGAGTTCGGCAGGCTGTGCAACCCCTTTGACTATGTTTTGGGGTTTACGTTCCTGCTGATGGCCTTTCACCTGCTCTTCCTGCTCTTCAATCTGCGGGAGCGGCAGCGGGTGAAGCTCTTCTGCCTGGGCAGCGCCTCGCTGGTCCTGCTGCTGCATATTGCGGCGCTGCGGCTCTCGTTCCAGTTCACCAATCTCACCTTTGATACTGTGGCGACCGGCCCGGCGCCGGGCCTGTTGGGGGCGCTGGGCAGCCGTACCTGGCTGTATCCATTCTTCCTCTATCTGCTTCTGCTGCCTCTGGCGTGCGTCCCGCCCAGGCAAGACAGTTCCCCGGACAACTCCAGTTTCCGCATCCGCTGACCGTGTCGCCGGAAACGCCGAGCTGGAGTTTCAGACCGTTGGTGAGCGTGCTGACGGGCTTTACCGGCTGGGTGCTGGCGGTGTGGTCCTTTCTCCGTCCTGAGAGGGACCGCTCCGGCTGGAAGCTGGCCGGCGGCGGGATGGCCTGCGCCCTGGCCCTGCTGGCCCAGCTCTTCGCCGTGCAGCTGGAGACCGTGGCGGGTGATTTGGAGACGGCCCTGGTCCAGGCCTCCGGCGCAGCTATCGCCGGCCGGATCCTGTTTGTGATAACGCTGATCTTTGAAACCATGGCCGTGGTGAGCCACCACTTTGCCGCCAGAGACCGAACGTAACGTGCATTGACTGTCCCTGCTGTGGAGACAGCCCCAAAAAAGGAGAACCCATTATGAATGAACATGAAAAAGCCCTGCCGGCGGGAGGGCCGGCGAAGCCTACGCAAAATGCGGTGAAAATTTATGTGATCTCCTCCCGAGAGCGACTGCTTCTGCCGCTGGCCTTCTGCTTCTGTCTTCTGCTGGTGAACACGCTGCTTTGGAGCGGCCCCACCGCGGGACTGACCGCCTCCGTCTGCGTCTGGTACGGCCTGCTGGGGCTCTATCTGGGCCGCACCCTGCTGAACACCTGGGAGAGCCGCGTTCTGCTGGCGGTGAATCTGGCCCTGGCCGCCACGCTGGCCCTGGGGTCCAACTGGTATTTCCGGGCGTGGAATCTGCTGGCCCTGCTGGCCCTG
>ERZ826220.4047-NODE-4047-length-10685-cov-3.961618_pt1 | contig 10685 bp, 10 predicted proteins | sample MGYA00519927_ERZ826220 | MGnify/ENA primary metagenome ERZ826220 (study PRJEB31778, sample SAMEA3449225) | human gut metagenome | biome: human gut; feature: human-associated habitat; material: faeces | place: United Kingdom | collected 2010/2012 ...
ATGGTGTGCCTCCATTACAAAAAGGAGATCACCATCACCCGCCTGCGGGATATGATGGGAACCGACATGAAAGGCACGAACCTCGTTGGCCTGCAGAAAGCAGCCAATGAGCTGGGCTTCAGCACGGCGGCTGTCCGTGTTGACCGCGAAAACTTTTTAAGCGATTTCACCCTGCCCGCAATTGCGCAGGTCATTACCGACCAGGGCCTGACCCACTTTGTGGTCATCTTCAAAAAGACGACCATCAAGGAGGACGATGCCCGCCGCAAGCATGTGGTGCAGGAAGAAGAACGCAAGGCTGATGCAAGCAAAAAGTACAAATGCAAGGATTACGTCGTCATCGGCGACCCTGCAAATGAACTGAAAAAGATCAGCCTGGATGAGTTCTATAAAAACTTCACCGGCGTGCTGTTGCTGCTGAACCCCACAGCGGAGTTCAAGGGCGGCACCGGCAAGCATAAGGTGGAGGGCAAAGAGGAAGCCAAGGCAGCCCGCAACAACATGTTGAAGCGGTACATGGATCTGCTGCTTCCCCAGAAAAAGCTGTTTGCTTACGCTATTCTCAGTTCAGTGATCCTGACACTGATCGGCATCGTGTCCACCGTCTTTAATAAGGCGATTATGGATGAGGTGCTGCCTTATGGGCTGAAAAATCTGCTCATATCGCTCATTGTCGTGTTCAGTGTGGTCAACCTGACCAGCACGCTGCTCTCGACTGTGAGACAGTGGATCCTGATCTTCCTTTCCATTAAAATTGATATCCCGTTGATGCTGGGCTACTTCGAGCATGTGTACAAACTGCCGATGAAGTTCTTTGCATCCCGTAAGACCGGCGAGATCACCACCCGCTATTCCGATGCAAGCACCATCAAATCGGTGCTGACCAGCATTGCAATGAGCGTGGTCATGGACATTGTGATGGCCGTGGGTACAGGCTTTGTCCTGTTCCGGATGAACTCCTCGCTGTTCTCCATTACTCTGTTTACCACCATTCTGAGCCTGCTGCTCGTCATCATCTTCAAGCAGCCCTACAAGCGGATCAATGAAGAGACGATGGTGCAGTCGGCCGTTCTGAACAGCCAGATGATCGAGAGCCTGCGCGGCATCGAGACCATCAAGTGCAACGCCTGCGAGGATCGCGAGCTGGAAGCCCTTGAGCGTGAATACATCAAGAGCCTGAAGATCAGCCTGCGTTCCAGCAAGATCAGCACCAGCCAGAGCCTGATCTCCAGCGTGATTATGACCGTGTTGAACATGGTCACCACCTATGTGGGCATCACGCAGGTGCTGAATGGTCAGCTGACGCTGGGCGGCTACATGGCGTTCAGCACCCTTTCGGGCTACTTTACTTCTCCGGTGAGCGAGCTCATCAGTATGCAGATGTCCATTCAGGAGGCTTCCATTTCCATGAAGCGCCTGACGGAGATCATGGATTATGAATCCGAGCAGGACGATGACCGCGAGTACACCGAGATGGAGAGCATGGAGGGCGACATTGAGTTCAAGGATGTCACCTTCCGGTATGGCAACCGCACCCCGGCACTGGACCACATCTCCTTCACCATCCCGCAGGGGAAAAAGGTGGCGCTGGTTGGTTCCTCGGGTTCCGGTAAGTCCACCATCACCAAGCTCCTGCTCAAGTATTACGAGCCGGAGAGCGGCACCATCAGCGTGAATGGCGTTGATCTGGACGAGTACAGCAATGCATCCGTCCGCCGCTGCATTTCCTATGTCCCGCAGAACGTTGAGCTGTTCAGCAAGACGATCTTCGAGAATATCCGTATCTCCCGCCCCGAGGCGACCCTCGATCAGGTACGGGAGGCGGCCAAGAAGGCCGACGCACACGAGTTCATCCGCAAGCTGCCGCTGCAGTACAACACCTATCTGGAGGAAGCCGGCAACGGCCTGTCCGGTGGTGAAAAGCAGCGCATTGCACTGGCCCGTGCGTTCCTGAAGGATTCGAGCCTTTACATCTTTGATGAATCGACCTCCAGCCTGGACTTTGGTACAGAGAATACCATCTTTGATATGATCTATAACCAGCTGGCTGACCGTTCGATGCTGATCGTGGCACACCGCCTTTCCACCATCCGAGACTGTGACCTGATCCTGGTCATGGATCACGGCCAGATCGTGGAGCGCGGTACCCATGACGAGCTGCTGGCAAAGCAGGGCAAATATTACGAGCTCTGGAACCTGCAGCAGGGCATCTTCCGCCGCAAAAAGGAAGAGCCTGTACCCGTTGCCCCCGCGGCAGTTGTTGAAGAAGACGACGATGGCGAGGCAATGACCTATTAAGTTGCAGCCGAGTGCGCACTCGGTTACATAAATGATCTTTGGATGGATGCGCAGCCGGAAAAAGATCGCCAAAATAAGTTTTTTTCATTCATTTGAAGGGAGTAATTCATTATGATGATGCCTGCAAACTACTCTGTTATCGCAGAGAACGAAATGACCTACGTCAACGGTGGCGCTAGCTTTATCGACGCTATCGGCGCTGTTACCGCTCCTATCTGGACTCTGGACAACGTCAAGACCTTCAACACCAACATCGTGACTCTGGTTGGCAACACCTTCCTGAAGTCTACCATTGACCGCACCATCGGTGTCCTGTTCAGCGGCCAGACCACTTGGAAGGAAGTCGGCAACATCGGCAAGAACCTGTTCGGCACCAATGTTCACGGCAACCCGATCGAGAAGAACAACTTTGGTGACTATGCTATGAACGCTCTGGGCATTGCTGCTGCTGTCTACAACCTGGGCGTGGCTCCCACCAAGAACACCGTCAAGGAGACTGAAGTTAAGTTCACTGTCTAATTAGACGTGATCTGAAATTATGAAGCGTTGAGGAAACTGCACCGCCCTACTTGTTAGCGCGGGGCAGACAACAATGCCTCGTTATGGTGTGCCAGGAGGCGTGTGCCTCCTGGCACACCTTATTTTTATGTTGCTTATCGCGTTGCGGTAGGCAATTGTGTGTGGGAAAAATCCGGCCTGCGGGGGGTCAAACCTCTCAGCCGTCGCTATCGCTCGGCAGCTCCCCTAGTAGGGGAGCCCTTGGCATGGCGCTGCGTTTTCGAGAGTGAGCGCTTCGCTACTGCCTGCCCTGCTGGCGCAAGGCAAAATGAGGTGTCGCTTATGTCCATCACCAACCTGCCCTATGACCCGCGGATGCGTGAACGTGTGCAGGAACTGCGTCATAAAATGACACCCATGGAGAAAAAGCTGTGGTATTCGTTTTTGCGCACATATCCAGTGAAAATGTACAAACAAAGGCCAATTCGTACATTTGTGGCGGATTTTTATTGCCCTTTGGCAAGATTGGTTATTGAACTTGACGGCTCACAGCATTATACTGAACAGGGAATGCAATATGATATGGAACGCAGTGCTGTGTTTGAACAGTACGGCGTGCAGGTGTTGCGTTTCCGAAATCAGGATGTGAGTGCACATTTTGAAATGGTGTGTGAGCAAATTCATGAAGCTGTTGTGAAACGTTTAGAGGAATTGGAGCGGGGCAAGGAGGGTTGAACCTTCCGGCTTGTACTGTGGTCGGCTTTGCTGATGTTTTGCCTTGCGGCAGAAGATGCATTTGGAGCCGCAGGCGATTTTTGCGAAAAATGAATCTTCTGCCAAGGCCTCCCCTATTAGGGGAGGTGGCATCAAGCGAAGCGATGATGACGGAGAGGTTTGATCTTCAGATGCCGTATTCCTGAATTGCCATTTTTCCCCCAGACAATTGCTTATTGCAAACAAAAAAGAAACAGGTGGACATTATTATGAGAGAGATCCAAGTTGCAGAAAACAAGACCCTGAAGCTGACCAACGTTCTGGCACGCAAGATTGATGCCAGCGAGCTGGGCAACCTGGGCGTGATCCTGACCCAGATGCAGAACTTTATCAAGAGCCACAGCGCCATGCCGGTTGGCCCTGTGATCCAGTGTGTCAAGTTTACCTCCGGCCCCAACCCGGAGCCGCAGATCTATTTTATGATGCAGGTCAACCAGCTCATCCCCCGCCTGGAGCCGGGCTACGAGCAGGACGCTGTGCTGCGGGTGAAGGGCTGCCTGTACGCCCACTTCACCGGCCCCATGGACCACAGCAGCCTTGCCAGCCAGAAGCTGAACATCTATGCCTACGAGCACGAGATCGAGCTGACCGGCACCACCTACAGCATCTACGTCAATCAGGACAGCGAAAACGGTGTCATGGACGTTTTTATGGAGACGAAGTAATATGACCACTCGCATTCAGAATCTTTCCGACCTGCAGGACCGCCGCATTATGATGGAGAAGAAGCTGCCGGCCTTTGGCTACGCGCTCATTCTTCTGGTGGCTTTCCTCATGGTGTTTCTGGTGATCTGGAGCACCCAGAACAAGCGCACCTACGTCAGCCAGTCCACTGGCTCAGTGCAGGCGGCCAACAAGACCTATATCATGTCCAGTTACTCCGGCTCCATCACCGAGCTGAACATCTCGGAGGGCAGCTATGTCACCGAGGGCGACCTCATCGCCCACATCAAGAGCACCGATCTGGACATCCAGCAGGACAGCTACCAGAAGCAGCTGGACATCTACAAGAAGCAGAAGAGCCAGTACGAAAAGCTGCTCAAGTCCATTCAGGACGACAAGAACTACTTCAGCGAGACCGACATCGACGACCAGCCCTATTACTACCAGTACGAGAGCTACAAGAGCCAGGTCAGCCAGAAGGCGTTCGATGCTTCGCCCTATCAGGCCGCCGGTTACACCGATGAGCAGATCAAGACCTTGATGGAGCAGAACCAGAGCGAGGTGGAGAGCCTGTACTACTCCACCCTGCAGTCCATTTCTGCCAACCTGACCAGCGTGCAGGCCAACATTGACAACATTGAGGCCCAGCTGGATGCCCTGAACACCGGCGCAAACGATTACTACATCTACGCTCCCACCTCCGGTGTCATCCACATGGACACCCCCTACAAGGTGGGCATGGTACTCAGCGCAGGCTCCGCTCTGGCCACCGTGGCCAGCGAGAACAGCGACCTTGAGATCGTGGCGGCTGTCACCGTCAACGACCGGCCGCTGATCAATGTGGGCGACCCCTGCAAGATCGCCATCACCGGCCTGTCGGAGTATTCCTACGGCACCCTGACCGGCACTGTTACCTCCATCGACAGTGACGTGACCTCCAGCACCAACGGGTCCTACTACAAGATGACCATCAAGCCGGATAACACCTATGTCGTGAGCACCAGCGGCGACAAGGTGGATCTTTCCAACGGCATGAGTGTCACCGCCCGTGTGGAGTACGATGAACTGACTTACTTTGACTATGTGATGGAGGCCCTGGGCGTGCTGTTCCGCTAAGCGCCCGCCGATTCCACGCCCAAGAGGTACGAAAGAATGAAACTGAACCCGAAACAGCTGGCCGCCAGCGCGGCTCTGCTGGGTGTGCTGGCCTGTGCCGCCGCCCTGCCTGCGTCGGCTGCCGGCCCTGTTACCACGCCGCTGGCCCTCACGCTGCCCAAGGTGAGCTTTCCCTGGGATAAAGTTACCGCCGAGAGCATCGAGACCGGCAGCTACGATGCCGCCCCGCTGGCGGGCACGGCCCAGCAGCTCTCCCCGGTGACCCCCCCCGCCAATGCCGCCAGCAAGAACGGTGTGACCTATGTCTCTGATAACCCCAATGTTGTCTCGGTGGACAGTGAGGGCGTGGCGCAGGCTGTGGGTCTGGGCACGGCCAACATCACCGCCACCTGCGGCGGGGTGAGCTGCACCTATACCATCACCCCCCAGCCGGATGCCAGCATGATCGCCACCGAAATGGATATCACCCTTGCATCCAGCACCATTGCCGTGGGCGAGACCACCAGCCTTTCGCTGGCAGTGCTGCCCACCTCGGCGGCCAACTATATCAACGTCAGCCTGAGCTCTTCCAATGAGAAGGTGGCCACTGTCAACAACTTTGGCAAGGTGACCGGCGTTGCCCCCGGCAAGGCCACCATCACCGCCACGGATGGCAACGTGAGCTGCACGGCCACCGTTACGGTGGTTGCGGCCAACACCAGCACCGTCTCCAGCCAGTCCATCTCCCTGAACACCAACTATGTGGTGCTCAAGCCGGGCTCTTCCAAGACCATCACCGGCAAGGTGTCGCCGGCCTCCGCCAGCCAGAGCCTGACCTTCAAGAGCCAGGACAAGAGCATTGCCACCGTCAGCGGTTCCGGTGTCATCACCGGCGTTGCCACGGGTGCCACCTCCGTGGTGGTCTCCAACGGCACCGCCTCCACCTCGGTCACGGTCATCGTCAACCGCACCGCATCCACCTCCGGCAGCAGCAGCGATACCAGCGGTGAGGGCACCGAGGACAACGTCACCACCGATGCCACTGTTGCCGCCATCCAGAATGCCGCAGGGGAGGAAGTGTCCCTCTATCAGAGCGACGTGCCTGCCATCACCGGCGAGATCCTGAGTGCCCTGCGCACCACGGGCCGCAGCCTGATCGTGCTGGGCGAGGATTATACCCTGCGGATCGATGGCACCAGCATCAAGAGCACCCAGGGCGGGTTCAGCACCGCCCTGACCTTTGCCCCCGATGAAAACGGCCTGAGCTTCCAGCTGGGCGAAAGCGGCGCGCTGCCCTGCGTGGTGCAGATCACCCTGACCGGTGAGAACGCCGCTTACAGCCGCCTGTATCTGCACAACACCGCCAGCGAAAAGTGGCAGTTCCTGAACAGCTACAAGGATGGCACCATCACCGCCGATACGGCTGGCAGCTACCTGCTGACCAACCAGAATCTGCGCTTCACCAATATCAACTGGACCTTCTTCATCGCCGCCGGTGCGCTGACCGTGGTCTGCCTGATCGTGTATATCGCCGTCAAGAAACGGTATTGGTTCTGGTAATTATAACTGTGCGTAATAAAACCTCCCGCTCATTCGAGTGGGAGGTTTTTGTGTTATAACAATGTTTCGTAATTCTGACGGCCATAGAAGAATCGAAGCAGGTAAACAGTCTTTTGCGCTTCATCTACACGGTAGATCAGCAGGTAATGCTTGATGACAGCTTTACGGTAGCCCTTGGAAGAAAGCCGAGGATCGCGGCACTGCTCGTAAAGATAGGGCAGCTGTTCCAATGCCGCGTAGCACTTTTCAACTTCATTGGCAAAGGCTGTGGCGGCTGTCGGGTTTTCCAGCGATAAGGCAAGGTAGGACAGGATCGCATCCAGGTCTGCCTGTGCAAGGGCTGTTTCAACCAACTTATATGCCATAACGGGCTCTCAATTCCTGCAAGGCGCTGCGGGCATCCAACGTCTGCCCGGCTTCCACCTGCTGCTCGGCAGCATCCAGCTTGGCGTATGCGTCCAGAAGCTGCATCTTTTCTTCATAGGCTTCCATGCTCATAATGACCATATCGCCATAGCCATTTTTGGTGATATAGACAGGTTCTTTGGATTCACTGCACATCTGGGAGACAGCGGCAGTGTTTTTGAGGTCGCGGATTGGAATAATACGCGGCATGATATCAGCTCCTCTCTGTGGCTTTATTATACCATAATAATACCACGCTTGCAAGACTGGTCTGTACTTGACAATCAAAATACAATGTGATATGATTTTGATATCAGAAAGAAACTTCCAAGCCCTGTAAAGGAGGGACATTTTATGGAAGAGAAGATCTTACAGACCAAGAAGAACGGCATGACCATGCTTCTGCTGACCCTGCTGGGTTATGTGGCTGCGGTTGTGGTGGGCGGCATCGGTTTTGTAATGCTGTATACTACCTTCCTGGGTTTTATCCCGCTGGCGATCGCTGTCATCTATGCCATCATCGGTATTTTCCTGTTCGCGGGCCTGAAAGTCCTCAAGCCCGAGGAAGCGCTGGTGCTGACCCTGTTCGGTGATTACATCGGCACCCTGAAGGGGGAGGGCTTCTACTGGGTCAATCCGTTCTGCACTGCCGTCAACCCGGCTGCGGGCACGGTCCTGAGCCAGAGCGGTGATGTTCAGCAGCGCCCTGTGGTGCAGGCTGACCGTGAGAAGGACGGCAAGAAGATCTCCCTGAAGGTGATGACCCTGAACAACTCCCGCCAGAAGATCAACGATTGCCTGGGCAACCCGGTGGAGATCGGCATTGCGGTGATCTGGCGGGTGACCGACACCGCCAAGGCCGTGTTCAATGTAGACAACTACAAAGAGTACCTGTCCCTGCAGTGTGACAGCGCCCTGCGCAACGTGGTGCGCATCTACCCCTACGATGTAGCCCCCAACGTGGACACCACCGGCGACGGTGTGGCCGACGAGGGCAGCCTGCGCGGCTCCTCAGAAGTGGTGGCCAAGCGCATCCAGGGCGAGATCCAGAAGAACGTCACCGCCGCCGGGATCGAGATCATCGAAGCCCGCATCACTTATCTGGCCTACGCCCCCGAGATCGCGGCGGTCATGCTGCAGCGTCAGCAGGCAAGCGCCATCATTGATGCCCGTAAGATGATCGTGGACGGTGCCGTGGGTATGGTGGAGATGGCGCTGGATCGCCTGAGTGAGAACAAAGTGGTGGAACTGGACGATGAGCGCAAAGCGGCAATGGTCTCCAACCTGCTGGTGGTGCTCTGCGGCAACCGTGACGCGCAGCCCATTGTGAATAGCGGCAGCCTGTACTGATGGCAGAGCCGAAAAAGCAGATCCCCCTGCGCCTGAATGCGAAGCTCTACGATGCCCTTGCCGCGTGGGCTGAGGATGACTTCCGCTCGGTGAACGGGCAGATCGAGTATCTGCTCACCGAGTGTGTGCGTCAGCGCAAAAAGAACGGCAAGTACGTCTCTGACCAGATCGACGTGCCGCCCGAACTGGATATCAAGTAAAAGAACGACCCTCTCAGTCAAAGCCTGTTGGCTTTGACTGAGAGGGTCGTTCCTTATTTAATTCGTATGCTCGCTCCACCCGCTGGAGGTGACCACTTCGCCATCGGTGGTGCACCAGAGGGCTTCCACGCCGTCCAGCGATTCCACGAGCTGCTTGCCCTCTTCCAGAGGCAGGCAGAACAGGCCGGTGGTCAGGCAGTCGGCCACACCGGAGTCCGGAGCCAGCACGCTCACGCCGTCAAAGTAGGCGGAGGGCCAGAGGGTGGCCGGGTCGATGAGGTGGTGGTAGCGCACACCGTCCACAATGTAGTAGCGCTGGTAGTCGCCGCTGGTCACAAGGGAAAGGTCGCTCATCTTGACGGCGGCTACAGTGGAGCTGCCATTGGTGTAGACCTCGGAGGAGTTCCACGGGTTTTCCACGCCGCCTACCCACTGGGAGCCGTCCGGCTTGGTGCCGATGGCCCGCAGGTTGCCGCCCACGCTGATGAGGGCACTGGTCAGGCCCCGGGCTTCGGCGGCCTGTGCGGCCTGCTCCACGGCGTAGCCCTTGCCCACGCTGCCCACGTCCAGCGACATGGCCGGGTCGGCCAGATAGACCGTTTTGGCATCTTCATCAATGATGAGGTTGGCGATATCGCAGTGCTGTGCGGCGGCATCCAGCTCTTCCTGCGTGGGCAGCTGATTGTTGCTGTCGTTGTCATCGGCCAGTGCGGCCTCGCGGTAGTTGTGCCAGATGTTCAGCACACTGCCCAGCGCAATGTTCAGCTTGCCGCCGGTGGTGTCGTACATGGTCTGGGCCAGCTCCAGCATCCCGAGGATATTGTCATCCACTGTCACCGGGGCAGTGCCCGCATTGTCGTTGATGGTCTTGATGTTGGTCACGCCATCGTAATCATTATAAATGTCGTAGAGCTGGTTGTACTCCACAAGGTCGGCGTGGAGCGCGTCCATCTGGGCGGTGAACTCTTCCTCGCTGTCGCAGTAGGCGATGACCTGCGTCACGGTGTCGAACACATCATAGAACACGGTGGAGTAGCGCTGCGGGCCATCGGCGGCGCTGGGGGCGGTGGAGCCGGAGGTGCTGCCGCAGCCAGCCAGCAGGCTCAGGCTGAGCGCAGCCACCAGCAGGGCAGAAAAAATACGCTTGGTCATCATGCTTTGGCGGTCTCCTTTGCGGCGGTAAAGGCGGTGTGCTCTTCCTGCAGATGTGCCAGCAGGTCACCGAACACCCAGCTCTTGCTGGTGGGGGTCACAACGGCCTTGAGGGGGATGTTCACCTGTGCCTGCTTCATCAGGTCGAGCAGGGTGTCCACATCCTTATCCTTGAAGTTGGCCAGCACCAGCGCCGGGGGATAAGCACCCGGCTCCAGCACCAGGGTGCGGGTGGTCTTGACCTCCACCTCGCCCAGCAGCTGGGCCACGGTCCTGCCTGCATCGGCAGGGGAGACCAGCTGCAGCTTCATCCCGAAAGCGGGGGCCATCCCCTCCAGGATGCCCCGGTCGGCGGCAGAAAGATTCCAGCCCAGCGCCAGCGGGATGCCGGCATTCTGGTTGCGTGCAATATGAGCTTTCATAGAAATACCTCGTTTCAAGGGTGAATTCAAAATACACCATAGTATACCATATTTGATGACAAAAGAAAACAACCCCCTCAGTCACGCTGCCGCGTGCCGAGAGGGTCGTTCCATTCTCAGTTCATCTTCTTGCCAAAGAACTCGACTTCTTTGGTGATAAAGCCCATCAGTTCATCGAACTGGTCGGGGGTCAGGCTCTGGGCACCGTCGCACTTGGCCTTGGCGGGGTTGTTGTGCACCTCGATCATCAGACCGTCGGCACCGGCGG
>ERZ826220.4049-NODE-4049-length-10682-cov-2.299802_pt1 | contig 10682 bp, 8 predicted proteins | sample MGYA00519927_ERZ826220 | MGnify/ENA primary metagenome ERZ826220 (study PRJEB31778, sample SAMEA3449225) | human gut metagenome | biome: human gut; feature: human-associated habitat; material: faeces | place: United Kingdom | collected 2010/2012 ...
GTCTTTTTGTAACCGAACTCATAGGTCCAGCCTTCTTCAGGCTCCAGTAAAGGATTAGCCGCAAAGTTGGCACCACCGCCGCCGTAAATCTGGGTAAATGTAGGCATCTTAAAAGATTTTGCCGCATTTGCATATAAGCTGCTGTTGTTATCCAGCTTCTTCAGCAAAGCAAACTGCGGAGTAAAAGCATTGTAACGCTTATTGGCCTCTACAACGGTTTCACGGGCACCTACGGTAGCAGTATAGCCTGCGCCAAGATCTTTGGAAAGCTGTGCAAACACAGCATAATTTGTTCTGAATTCATTAATCTTCGTACCGGGTTTAATGTTTTTTGCTACGGTAATATCATTTTTATAGGAATCACGGGAAACCGTCGTACCAACAATAACATCACCGAATTTACCGGTAATCTGCTTTTGCAGATCAAGGCCTATGGTATCAAAGCGTAAATGATCGGACTTGGTCCATTTAGAGCCCGTAACATTGTAAGTCTGATTTCTGCGGTTGCTGCGGTTATAAAACAAATTGGCACTCACGCTGTCATCCTTATATTGTAAGCGTGAAAAATCATAAATATAGTGGTAATTCGCATCCTCGGTAAGCTTGCTCCAGGTCTTATCATATTGATCATAGGAATACTTGCTGTCGTTGTGCTGGTGCGAAAAGCTCCAGTTATCATCAAACTTATAGCTTGCAGTAAAGGACTTTTTATTTAAATCATTTATCTGCTTATAATTGCTGCTGTACCCCTTCATTGGGTCGCTCTGCTCCAGCGCCACTGCCAAATTCAGCTTATCGGCATTCAGCGTAAGAGCTTCCTTTGCCTTGCCGTATTCGCCCTTGGTCAGCGACAAGGTGTTAGGCATCTTCTTTTTTGTGATGATATTGATAACACCGGTAGAAGCCTCGGAACCGTAGAGTGTAGAAGCAGCACCCTTGACAATTTCTACACGCTCAATAGATTCTACCGGAATAGAATCCAGATAATAGGTTTCATTGATGTTGGCAGGCACACCGTCAATCATTACCACAGTGCCTTTATTCGCACCGCGCATCAGGATTTTTGCGTTCATACCGCCAAGGGACTGGCTACCGCCATAGGAATAGGTAGTTACGCCGCTTTGCAAACGCAAGGCATCAAAAAGATTAGAAGCACCGGTTTCCACAAGCTGCTTTTGGGAAACGGTTGTAACGGAAGCAGGCGTATCAACATCACGCTTGCTTTCGCGCTGTGCGGTAACAACCATGGTATCAAGATTGTATGTCTGCAGGCTGTCGGCAAAAGCCGGAGCCGCAAAAGATATATTAGCAGCCAACAGCGCAGCCGTCAGGGAAATTACAGTATTTTTTCTCATAAATATTCATCCTCTCATGTACATAAAACATCTAACAAATATAAATTTATAACACTTTTAAGGATACTTGTCAATAAAGTTTTCACGATGATGCAGGCTTTTCAAAAACAAAAAAGCTCTCAGATTTCTCCGAGAGCCGATTGCCATAGTTGGCGGAGCGGGTTGGGGTGGCAAACCCTGTGCGGGGTAAACCGCTGTAACATTTCGCAAGGAACAATTTTACAAAACAAAAAAGCTCCCGGATTTCTCCGAGAGCCGATTGCCATAGTTGGCGGAGCGGGTGTAAAAATTGAAGTTATTTATTTTTCACTTCAACCTGCTTGCCTTCGCTTAAAGCCAGCGGTTGCTGACCTGACAAAAGCGTTTGCTGTTTTTGCTGTATTTCCTTTAAGCTTGTCTCTCCACCTTGACTAAGCTCTAACGTTTGCTTCTGTACACTCGCCAGCAGTTCCTTAGTCAGTAAACCTGTTTGTTCTATAATGCTATTTTTACTTTTGATAAAACCATCAATAACCTGTTGCTGACGTATCGCAATATTATCCAATTGCTTCATGTAATACTCACTCTGCAATCTCATATCTTCATCAATAAGCTTTTCATACAGCTTATGCTCAGTTGAATCAACCTTATATCTTCCTAATAAAGCTAATAGTTTCGGCAAGTCCTCCAGATTGTACTTCTCTTTATCTGCTTTTACTTTATCTCCAAGCTCCTCATAAAATTTTTCAATATCCTTAATAATAGGCAAGGAGCCTTGTTCAATAATTGCCATACGTGTTTCTGCAATTTCGGTCAGCTTGGACTGCATTCTTACGATCATCTCTGCTGTCGCAGCAAATCCCTTCACCTTGGCCTGCACAAGTGCTTCTTCACAATCGTAATGCGCCTGCAAAAACTCCATCTGCGCCTTATGCATAAGCTCCTGACGTTCGCGCTCCATGGTAGCTAATCTAATCTTTGTGTTCTGCTCAATCTCAGCTATCCTTACCTTATCGGGCTCATATACTGTTGAGCTTGTCGAGCGACTACCACCACTACTAGAACTGCCACCAAACAATCCTTTAACAAATCTACCTATTGAACCAAAGAATCCCATATCATCACTCTCCTTATTTTGAAACAATCGCTCTACCTGATGGCTTCTAAACCTGCCAAGAGTACAAACATTAGCAAAGTGCTCACAATTATTAAAAATTACATTATAATCGCCATCACCAATACAGCTACGTGCATAAGCGACTATCTGGTCCGGTGCATACAGGTCCTGAAACTCTTCGTCAGTATATTCTTTTACCTCCAGCTCTCCGCCTTTGAGGAAAAAATTTAAATCTGAACTGATAACCCTGTTTTTCGATGAATCCATAATGCTATCATCGTCTGTACCTATAAAATGAATAACTTCATTATCTGAAACATATATGCCGTGATGCGTATAAATACCATGCATACGTTTTACGCGTATATGGTCACCCATTACAGGATTCTTCTGCACCCAAATTTCTTCAGTAAATACTGCATCAGTTATCGGCAGCTGCGGAACAAAGCTTTCCATAAACCATTACTTCCTTTGCTACTTAGCCAAATCCTTACGCATTTTGAAAATCAAAGAATTGTACGCCTTTTCACGCCTTGCCTTTTCTTCACTATATGCTTTAGCATCTGCAAGGTAAATATCATAATTCTTCTGTTTCAAAGCAGCAAATTCATCTAAGATGGTGTGCGATATTTTTTGTAAATCATTATTGGCAACAAACTTTAAAACTTCGTCAATTTGAATATCAAGCAAGCTATTTGCCCAGTTCAATATCCAGACTCTGTCTTCTGCATTCTTACAGTTGAAGATAATATCCTGCAGCTCTGACTGAAGCATCGCCACAAATTTGTAAAGACGGCTTTCTGTTTCAAACTTCTCCTGTAAATCGCCACCAGCCTGAAAAGCAAATTTCTGATAAATTCCTTTGCGTTCTTCCTTGTAAAATTTATCAATCTGCTTTTTATAATCATCTAAAATATGAATAAGCTGTTCAGGGACAGATGTCTTGACTTCTTTATTCGTTGGCATGGACCCGCACAAGCCACGTTCAATAACCGGCTGCATTTTTAATTCAATCGCATATCTTAACTGTTGCCAATCCTGATACCAGGCGGACCATATTTCTTCTTCAATTCCATCATCTTCGCAGTCATGCTTCATATCTTCTTTATAGGTTGTTTTGAACACTCTATAGCCTTCAGTCCAATTCTCCCAGATATTGATAGCATTCATGACGAAGGTATGGTTTGCCTCAAAATATTCAATCTTGCGCAAAGCATTTTTGATGATTTTGGCAGTATTTTCCGCCAGGAAAGCAAAGCTTACTCTCTTTTCCTGCTCCAGCTCTGCCAATTCACGAAGAGAATTTTCACCCTCATCAATTTCATCAATTCTGTATTCCAAAGCATCTGCCTGCTTCTTCACAGCCAAAATCTTTGTTTTAACGCTGTTCATTCCCAAAGAAAAGTTTTTCTGGAAGAAATGTTGTCTATCACGCAGTAAGATGTTTTCTGCTTCCGTAAGGTTGGGATTAGCTTCATATTTTTTAGAAAGCTTAAGGCTGATTAAATTGAAATCCTTGATTACCGACGCCTTTTGTTCTTCGTAATAATCTACTTTTTCCATGAGCTCCCTGCACCACTGCTGCACAGCCTGATAATACTTGATTAAAGAAGCATCAATACCCTTGAGATCATATTTGGCTAACAATGCTGTGTAATCAAACTCTGATGAAAGCAAGGTGACTGTCTGCAATTGCTTGATTTGATTTTCCAGCTCCTGCAGCTGCTCTACTAATTTGGGTTTTTCAAAATACAGCTTTTTATAAAGCTCCGTGATTGCTTCATCATTAAAAATCGGCACTAATTCGTTTTGGGTGAACAGGTCTAAAGTAAATTGAAGGCGTTCTTTTTCTGTGTAAACCTTGTTTTCAAGAGCTACATTTTTTTCATAATCTAAGCCTTCTACTAAGCAACTAGTACAAGGTAAATTACAAAATTTTCCCAAGCAACAATCTTTAATTTTTATAAATTTAGCTTTATCGTAAACGCCAAGTTCTTTGCGACGAAACACCAACCATAAGCTCCTATCAAGTATGCCCAAAAAACCGCTTGGAACGACATCTATTTTCATGCATTTCATAAACGGAAATTCTTTATCGTTCATTATACAGCAAAATTCATCAAACTCAGGCAGTCTCCATTTCTTAAAGCCTGTATCGTTATTTTCAGCAAATTTCATAATTGCTTCTTCTATTGCACCAGCAGAATATTCTACGTTATACGGATAATAATCCAAATTTGCCCAAAGTATGCCCGTATTTCTATCCATAAATACCTTTTGTTTATTTTTAAAGAAATACCATCTCTGATTCTTGATGGCCTCAAGAATTTTTTCGACACCATTACCTGGTGCTTCAATTTCACGAATCTTTTTTAACAAGCCATCTCTTTGCGCTGTTAATGTCGCTAAATTACTCATAAAATTTACCCTCCTGATTTTTTACCAAACACTTTTACAAAATAAATTCTTCGCCACTTTTATCAAGTTAATCAAAAAAAGCCAACCGCCAATATGTGTCTCCTCAAGAAGCCCACTCCACGCAGGTACATTCTTCAGCAAAACTCATAGCCAACGATTGACTTTTACATAAACCTTCCAACTCACGGAAACCAGCCCCTTAATTTATATTTAGCTGCATAAGGCTAAATCTGCTGACTAAAAAACAGATTCAGTCAACCAATGCATTTGTAATCTCTAATATCTTATTCGGATATGATTAACGCAACCTTTTTGCAACTGAGATAAATTCCTTCTACTTATTATAGCACATTATCAATATAATAAAAACGAGAAATACCGCACAAATTAACATAAGTGTATTTCGTGCGGCACTTCTTCTACCCCAACAACAAATTAATGCTTCTTTAATCCTATCAAATTTTATTTCAGCAGTGCTGCTTTTGAATTTGCAACTGCCTTACTCAGCAGGGCAACTTTTTTAGCTATTTCCTTTTGCACACGCTCTTTGTAATCCTTTAAGGCCGTATCAATGCTGTCGAAAACTTGGGAATCGTAATCCACATAATTTATGGCGTTCTTCAAATCTCCCATAAAATCTTCGCAAGCCTTATATACATCTTTATAACAGTATTTATCTTCGTATTTATCATTACCGAAGAAACTCGTGCCCGCATATACTTCCATATCATCATAATCCATATCGATCCGATAATCGCTACGTGAAGTATGCGGAATATCGTGAAGCTCTCTCATTACATCCTCGCAGCCGCGGTCTTCAAACTCTTTGAGCCTTACATTGAGCATATACACAAGCACCGAATCCTTCTCATTAGCACTGCCGCCGGGGAAAACAGCAAATTCTTTAAAGTCTGCCGGAAGCTTAATTCCGCCTGCAGCTGCCGCTCCGGCAAATTCCTGCAGCACATCTGCATATTGCTTGTTAATCTGCCCCCAAAAACCGCTTTCATCGAAAGTATAAAACTTTCTCAGCTTATCTTCCTTGTATTGCACAAAAACCTCAAGAATTAATTTCTTATACTGTGAATAGCAGATACGGTCAAATTCATTTTCTGCAGCACTCATAGCTCTGCTTTCGCTGGAATAATCATAACGATATTCTCCCTGCGGATAGGAACAAGTCATACGGTAATCCTGTGCGTGCATCTCAACATCTTTTCGGGTAACATTCGGAACGGTAATCTTTGCTAAAGCGTTTTGCAGTTTTTCCGGCAGCTTGCTTAAGTCTGCGCCTTCGCCTTCCGCTATGCTCAAAGCTTGTACAGGGCAAGCTGCAACAATTTCTTCAGCCTTCGCTAAAAAATCATCACTAAAATAACCACCATTTACAGGCACAGCCTTGCCTTCAGCATCTTCCTGTAACAGTTTTGTTTCTAATAAGCAGTTGCCACAAGCAATGCATTTTTCACTAACCACAAACTTTTTCATATTGATTCCTCCAAATCATAATTTTTCTATATCCTGCATACACTGACTGCCAATTGCCAACGCTTCCTTTGTTTCTTGCGTAACCGTTCCTTCGTCCGTAAGTACAGGAGCATCAATAATTTTTTTCAGTGTAACCGCCAAATTTATACAGCTGCAAAAGGCCTTGCGGTCGTTTTCTGTATAAGCAGCTCTATCCATGCCCTTAGCAGCAATCAATTCATCTGAATAGCTGATAGCTTGCATAAACAACCTGTTTAACCTCGGCAATAAATCAGACACCTTATTGCAAGAATCTATCACGCCGTCTAAAACAGCAGCTAAATTTTCAGCCTGACTGTAGACAACACGCGAACTGCGCAGCTGCGCACCAGCCATTTGCAGCTCCCTTTCAGAATCATTGATAAACGCATTGCCTAAGCCAAATATACCGAAACCCTTTAAGATACTGACAGCAATTTCTTTATCTGTCATTGGTCTTACTGCTGTCTGCGCTACTGCATGGATAATCTGTATTTCTTCTGTGCTAAAGCTCTGCTGATTTAAAACTGCAAGCATCTTGTCATCACGAAAGTCAATTTTCATGAGCTTGCTATACACATCAACAAAATTCTGCATTGAAGTAATTAATATCGAACGCTTACGGTTGGAAAGCTTCTTCATAGCATTATCCGCTGCCTGCTTCTTGGCTTCCACAAGCCTGTGGGCTTCCTGTTCCATAGCAAAAGCTTTAGCATAACGCTTTTTTGTCCTGCTATCTATCTGCATTGATTTTTCAGCACCATAAAAGCCGCTGCCGAAAACCGCTGCCCCAAGTATAAGTCCGATCATATCATTTTACTCCCTTCATAATGTCAGCACTGCATCTTTATCATCAAAAAAATTGTTAAACTCTTCCAGCGACTGAAAAGCACATTTTTGCTTAAATACCGCCAGAATATTATTCAGTCCTTGGGTAATCGCTTTATCATCTACTGCGTAAACGCCCTGCATAACAAGCTCAAAACCACCATCAAAAGCCGCCGTCATATATGCATCTCTTGCTTTATTGTATTCATCAATCCGCTGCTTTTGCTGCGCTAAACTTTGCAATGCAGTATTAATAATATGCTTAAATTCCGCCTGGCGTTTTTTATCCAGCCTGCGTTCCATCTGATATTTAGTGACCGCTCTGGTTATTTCTCCCACAACCAGGGAAGTAACTACTGCCGCCACCGGTCCGCCCAAGGCAAAAGCCATGTTCGCTGCCAATACACCTGCAGTGCCGCAAACAATTTGCGCAGAGCATTCTTCGCCGCTGATATTACCATCTAAATAGTTCGCAACAATGCCACCTATTTCTACAGCCATCGTCAGCTGCATAATCGGCAAATTTTTACCTGCAAGTTTGGCAAAATCCTTCGCCCCAGCTTTTTTTGCTACTGCGACAACACCATCCTGCACTACCGAAATACCGGCAGCATTGCCAAAGCTCCTTACAGTATCCTTCCCGACATTTTTTACAGCCTGCTTAATGTCCTGTTCACCTTTCACCAAGCCCACAAGATTAGTCAAGCCGGAAACAGCTACAGTTACAAAGGCTGCTTCCCTGCCGGCAGAAGCAGCCTTCTTTACCGATGGCGCAACTGCATCCAGCTTAGAACTGATAACTTTGCTGTTTTTTATTTCATTAACCGTATTTTCTATTTTATACTTAGTCGCCTGTGTCCGTATATGCGCCTCTGCCTTCACTTCTTCTTTCAGCATATTAACGCTCGTCACAGCATCCGGGCAGTCAACAGCTTTTTTATTTGTCTTGAAGATTTTCTTGCCAAATAAAGTCTCTGATACATCATTAATTTGCGCAGCGCCTGCTTCAGTATATTTTTTTGCTATATACTCGTGGTTATTCAGCGCACCCTTGGACTTGTTCAGCGAAGCATTGGTATTAGCAAGGTTTGCATCAGCATTAGCCATTGTTCTTATCTGCTCCGGCGTCAAATCAGAACCATAACGCCTGATTTGCTCATCTAACGGAACAATGTGGTCAACGTTTGATTGCTTTTCATTAATATGCTTATTAGCATCATAAAAAATTTTATCGCCAGTATATTCGTCAATTACACTTTTTTTCTTACCAAATGACCTGTTTTTATAGCTGTCAGCCGCATTATTGCGTCTGTTAATGTCATCTACCTGACTACGCTTTATCTTATCACTCATATGCTGCCTCCAAAATTTATAAAGAAGTATCTTCTACTCCTTCCATTAGCTCACTCATCGTAATCCCTAGCTTCTCGGCAATCTTCATTAAGGTTGAAAGCGATACGCATTTCGTATAGCCGCCGTTTTCAATACGCGATAAATATTGCGGTGTAATACCAACTTCGTCGGCAAGCTTCTCCTGTGTCATGCTCTTCAATTTCCTGTAAAAAACTATCTTGGCACCTATTTTCTTGTATCTCGACGCAAACATTTAGCCCTCACTCCTTTTACCAATATATTATCGCATATTCTCGATTTCATATCTTTGCACAATTTTTTCATAACTTTACATATGGTTTAATTTCTTATGCTTTGCTTTTCGGAATGGGCAATGTGCTTACGTAATTATTATTTTCGCTATTTCTCACTCTTTCTCCTGCATAAGCCGTACAGGATCAACCCCCAAGGCCTGGGCCAACAAAAATATAGACTCCATATTAAAGGGACCCTTGCCACATTCAATATCTGAAACGCGCGCCCTTGACATTTTGGCTTTCTCCGCCAGCTCGCTCTGTGTCAGACTCAATGCCCTGCGATAATACATAATATTTAAGCCAATAGTTTTATATTTTTCTTCAAACAAAAAGCATCACTTCTTATCTCTTCCCTTCTATTATGCACTAAAAAGATGGCTCTTGCGGTGCTTTATATTTTATATATATGGAATATATTTGACATAAAATTCGCAAGCTTACTTGACCACCGCCTGCATTTAGTATAAGATGAAGTAAGAAACAATAATACCATGATAAAATTTCTTTTCTGTGATATTAAAATGATAAAAAAGCAGATGCCGACAAAACCTCAGCATCTGCTAGCAAAGTAAGCTTTTATATTTTTGCGAGGTTATACCTATGACGACGATGCAACGCTCTTTCCCTGCGCCAGTGATTCCCAAATTTTTCACCAATAATATCTGCGGCAATTATCAGATTCGCCGCTTTTTTAACGCTCAGGACGACTTTATCTGCGCCCAAGGCCCCTTTCGCACACAAACCGTTGCTTCTCAAAGCGAGGAAGGCGCATCAGCACCTTCCCTAGCCATTTCCTTCGCCAATATTGACGAAAGCGATAAAACGCAGGTGCTTGCTTTCTGCAATGCCTATGGCCTGCCCTATTCTTCGCAGCGCTGCCTTGGGAAACGTGCACACCTTGACGACGAAAATCACTCTATGCTCATCAACGATTTCAGCTTTATCGACGACACCCTGTATCTGGGAGATGTCCTTGCAGAAAAAGACTACGCTGCCAATGATGCCGAGGTTACCTTGAATTACACACTATTCGAAGTAGACGAAATGGACATAATGAGCCTTCGCCTTTTTGCCCGCTGCGTCAAAATCGTCCGCAGCCTGCTTATTGTCCAAAGCTATCTCTTCCGACACGAAGGGACACAGGCAGGCGTTATCTATGCACTTGCCTACCTGCTGCATTACAGCGCACGTGGCCTTCACTACCTGCTGCCGCGCATCGAAGCACCTACGCTCAGAACTGCAGAATACTTTGCTACGCACAAGCGAATTTCGCACACGCAGTTGCTCAAGAATATCCGTAAAACAGATGCAGACTACGCCTGCAGGCTGCAAAACTTTCTCACCATTGTAGACAAGCATATGCTGCACACACTTGCTGATTATGACAAGGACCTGCTGACGAAGAAACAGCTTACTGCTATAATTCTCGCTGAAAATGTTCCCAACACAACCATTGACCACGCTTTTGCCAGATGCGTCCTGCTCGACATCATCAACGATAATATCTATACCGCCAGACCGCAAATGGACCTGGCGCAAGAAAACTTTACCAGCCTTTGGCAATGCAGCTATCTTATGCAGGCAATTTATCTTGATTTGTATCAGCTGCTGCTCAATCCGGGCGAATACCATCGCTGCGCCAATCCTGAATGCAGCAATTATTTTCTCATCAGCGGACGCCGTGCAGACAAACGCTATTGCTGCAATCGCTGTGCTTCCAAAATGGGTAAGCAAGGCAAAACATATAGACCGCATAAAGAAAAATAATAAACAAATTCAAAAACAAAAAAGCTCTCAGATTTCTCCGAGAGCCGATTGCCATAGTTGGCG
>ERZ826220.4050-NODE-4050-length-10681-cov-2.912855_pt1 | contig 10681 bp, 6 predicted proteins | sample MGYA00519927_ERZ826220 | MGnify/ENA primary metagenome ERZ826220 (study PRJEB31778, sample SAMEA3449225) | human gut metagenome | biome: human gut; feature: human-associated habitat; material: faeces | place: United Kingdom | collected 2010/2012 ...
GGAGGCGTCCGGCCTCTCAGCGCTCCGTTGTTTGCTGGCGCCCTGGCCGTTTTTTGCCGTTACGCCGCTTCCTGTCCGTTACGCTGTTTTCTGCGCGTCCGCTCTGCGGAACGCCGGCGGTTCGTCCGGTGGATTTCGGTTACTTGTCCGTTTCCCGGCCGTCCAGGGGCGCGGGACGGTACCCGTTCCCCGGGCGATAGTCGCTTCCCGTACCGGATATTCAGGGTTAAATCATCACGTCGTACGTGCGCAGCGCGTCGTTGAGCGTGGTTTTCGCGTCGGTCGAGGCCTTGCGCTTGCCGATAATCAGCGCGCACGGCACGTCGTACTGCCCGGCGGGGAATTTTTTGGGCAGCGTGCCGGGAATCACCACCGAGCGTTCGGGCACTTCGCCGCGGTACTCGACGGGTTCCGGGCCCGATACGTCGATAATTTTGGTCGATCCGGTGATCACCACACCGGCGCCCAGCACGGCTCCTTTGCGGATGTGAGCCCCTTCGACCACGATGCAGCGGCTGCCGATGAAGCATTCGTCCTCGATGATTACGGGCGAGCCCTGGATCGGTTCCAGTACGCCGCCGATGCCCACGCCGCCCGAGAGGTGGACGTGTTTGCCGATCTGGGCGCAGGAGCCCACCGTGGCCCACGTGTCGACCATCGTGCCGGTGTCGACATAGGCGCCGATGTTCACGTACGAAGGCATCAGAATGGCTCCGGGGGCGATGTAGGCGCCGTAGCGAGCCACGGCCTGGGGCACGACCCGCACGCCCAGCTCCCCGTAGCCGTGCTTGAGTTCCATCTTGTCGTACCACTCCAGTTCGCCGGCCTCCATCTTGCGCATGGGCTGGATCGGGAAGTAGAGAATCACGGCCTTCTTGACCCACTCGTTGACCTTCCATTCGCTTTTGGCCGGGTCAACGGGTTCCGCCGTGCGGAGTTCGCCCTTGTCCACCAGTTCGACGACCTGTCGTACGGCCTGCTGCACGGCGGGGTCCTGAAGCAGCACGCGGTTTTCCCACGCCTGCTCGATTATCGTTTTGAGTTCGTTGTGCATAGTCTGTTGTTTTCAATAGGCAAAATTACTGAAAATATTGAATTTTTCATAACTTTGTCCCGATCATTACCCAAACGGTTCAATTATGAAGCATTTATCCATCAAAGCCGCCCTTCTGCTCGGTGCAGCGGCGGCGGCAGGTTGCGGCAATATGAAACAGATAAAACACCAGCCTTACCCCGAGACCGTGCGCGGCGACGTGGTGGACAACTATTTCGGCACGGAGGTTCCCGATCCCTACCGCTGGCTCGAGGACGACAACTCGGAGGCCACGGCCGCGTGGGTCGCCGCCGAGAACGCCGTGACGCAGGACTACCTCTCGCAAATTCCGTTCCGCGGGGCCATCCGCGAGCGGCTGACCGAATTGTGGAACTACGCCAAGGAGAGCGCCCCGCGCAAGCACGGCGACTGGTGGTACTACACTTATAACGACGGTTTGCAGAACCAGTCGGTGATCTACCGCACGAAGGAGCCGGGCGAGGCCGGCGAGGTGTTCCTCGACCCCAATAAGCTCTCCGACGACGGGACGGTGGCCCTGACCGACATGTCCTTCTCGAAGGACGGCCGCTGGTTTGCCTATTCGGCCGCCGCGTCGGGTTCGGACTGGGTGGAGATCCGCGTGATGGACACCGCCGACAAGTCGCTCGCTGCCGACAAGATCGAGTGGGTGAAATTCTCGGGCGCACGGTGGGCGCCCGATTCCCAGGGATTCTATTACAGCGCCTACGACGCCCCGAAGCAAAACGCCTACTCTTCCAAGAACGAGTTCCAGAAGGTTTATTACCATGCGCTGGGTACGCCCCAATCGGCCGACAAGCTCATTTACGAGGACCGGGAACATCCGCTGCGTTACTTCTCGGCATGGCCTTCGGAGGACGGCAAATGGCTCTTCGTCATAGCTTCGGAGGGCACGTCGGGAATGGAGGTCCTCTATAAAAGGGTGTCGGACCCGAAATTCCGCGTCCTGCTGCCGGGTTTCGATGCCGATTATTCGCCCGTCGACTGCAAGGACGACCGGCTTTATTACGTGACCAACAGGGATGCGTCGAACTACGCGCTGATGAAGGTCGATCTGAACCGTCCCGGGATGATCGAAACGGTGATTCCCGAGAGTGAAAGGAACCTGCTCGAAGGCGTGGGCACGGCGGGCGGCAGCCTGTTCGCCTACTACCTGCAGGATGCGCAGAGCCGGATTTACCAGTACGACTACGCCGGCAAGCAGGTGCGCGAAGTGGCGCTTCCGGCCATCGGCTCGGTCGACGGATTCGACGGCCGGGAGGAGGACTCGGAACTTTACTATACGCTGGTCAACTACACGGCTCCGGCCACGATCTACAAATACGACATCGCTTCGGGCGAATCGACGCTCTACAAGGCTCCGGAGGTGAATTTCGATCCCGAACTGTTCACGACCGAGCAGGTGTTCTACACCTCGAAGGACGGCACGAAGGTCCCGATGTTCATCACCCGCCGCAAGGACATGAAGCGCGACGGCAAGAATCCCTGCCTGCTTTACGCTTACGGCGGTTTTCAGATCAACCAGACGCCGAAGTTCAAGCCTTCGGAACTGATGTTCGTCGAGCAGGGCGGCATCTACTGCGTCGCCAACCTGCGCGGCGGCTCGGAGTACGGCGAGGAGTGGCACAAGGCCGGCATGCTCGAAAACAAGCAGAACGTCTTCGACGACTTCATCGCCGCCGCCGAGTACCTGATCGCCGGAAAATACACGTCGACGGACAAGCTGGCCATCCACGGCGGCTCGAACGGCGGACTGCTGGTCGGCGCCTGCGAGGTGCAGCGTCCGGACCTCTATGCCGTGTGCCTTCCGGCCGTGGGCGTGATGGACATGCTCCGCTACCACAAGTTCACCATCGGCTGGGGCTGGGCCGTGGAGTACGGTTCGTCGGAGGACGAGGAGCAGTTTTCCTATATTTACAAGTACTCTCCGCTGCACAATATAAAGGGGGGCGTGAAATACCCCGCGACGCTGGTGACTACCGCGGACCACGACGACCGCGTCGTTCCGGCCCACTCGTTCAAGTTCGCCGCCGCGATGCAGTATGCCCAGGCGGGCGACGCCCCGATCCTGATCCGCATCGAGTCGAAAGCGGGCCACGGCGCCGGCAAACCCACTTCGAAGCGTATCGACGAGGCGGCCGACATGTACGCGTTCCTGTTCCAGAACATCGGAGTACCCTATAAGGTAATTAAGAATTAAGAATGAAAAATTAAAAATTGGTTTTTCATTTCGGGATATCCGGTTGTAAATCCGGTCGAAATCCCGGTTGCGTCGCGACAAGCCCCTCCCGCGGGAGGGGTTTGGGGTGGGGTAGATTTGTAAACGCGGCCATCGGCCGCGAGAGTACAGCGGTCAACTGTGCAAAAGGTAAAGGAAGGTACGTTAGGTTAATAAGCGAAATAACATGAAAGTCTATAAATTCGGAGGTGCGTCGGTGCGGAATGCCGACGGAGTGAGGAATCTGCGCAAGATCATCGACGACGAGCAGAACCTGTTCATCATCGTTTCGGCGATGGGCAAAACGACCAATGCCCTGGAAAAGGTGTTCGAGGGGCTTCAGAAAGGCGATAAACAGCTCTCGCTGGAGCATGTCGAGTCGCTGCGGAAGTACCATGCGGAGATCATCGACGAGCTGTGGCACGAGCCGAAGCGGCTGCCGGCGGTCGACGCGCTGTTCGGCGAACTGGAAAAGGTCGCGACGGAGACCGTCTACAAACCCGGCGACGCCGAACTGTGGTACGACACGATCGTGGCCTACGGCGAGCTGGTCTCGACGACGATTATCTCCGAGTACCTGAACTACGCCGGGGTGTCGAACCGCTGGATCGACATGCGCCGCTGTTTTCTCACCGAGCAGCGCCACAAGGACGCCGGGGTGAACATCGAGGCTTCGGCTTCGCTGCTGAAAAACGCGCTGGGCAAATGCGTCGAGAACATCTTCATCGGACAGGGCTTCATCGGCGGCGCGCCCGACGGCACGACCACGACCCTGGGGCGCGAAGGCTCGGACTACTCGGCGGCCGTGGTGGCCAACATTCTCGACGCCGAGTCGATGTCGGTGTGGAAGGATGTGGACGGCGTGATGAACGCCGACCCGAAAGCGTTTCCCGATGCCGTGCAGATCGCCGAGCTGAACTACCTCGACACCATCGAACTGGCTTACAGCGGCGCGCAGATCATCCATCCGAAGACGATCAAGCCGCTCCAGAACAAGAATATTCCGCTTTACGTGCGGCCCTTCGGCGACAAGCGCAAACCCGGCACGGTGATCCGAGGCATGTCGGCCCCGGTCGACGTTCCGATCCTGATCCTCAAGAAGGACCAGGTGCTGCTGACCATCCGGTCGCGGGATTTCTCCTTCGTGCTGGAAGAGAAGTTCGCCACGATCTTCTCGCTGCTGGAGCGTTTCCGCATCAAGGCCAACCTGATCCACAATTCGGCCGTGAACCTGAGCCTGTGCGTCGACAACTCGTGGCATATCGACGAGTCCATCGAGGCGCTGCGCGAGGCGGGTTTCGACGTGATGAAAGCCGAGAACATGGAGCTGCTCACGGTGCGCGGCTATACTGACGAGCTGTGGCGGCGTTACGCCCGCGGTCCGCAGGTCTTCGTGCGGCAGGCCACGCAGTCCACCGTGCGCGTGGTCCGCAAACGGGAATAACCGGTCCCAAGGGCCGGATTCATGGGCGGGAGCGCCGGATGCGTTTCGAGCGTGTCCGCGTTCCCGCCCCTCTTTTTTCCGTTATTGCTGTCCGGTGCGGAGTTTGTGGATAATGCCGATCATCGACGCGTCGCGGATTTCGCCGTTGCGCTTCATGTTCCAGATCGTGCGGGCGATATACCGCTCGATGTCGCGTTCCAACCGTTTGTAAAGCGGGCTTTTGGTGTAGTTTTCGTTGTCGAGCAGCACGTCGCGGATCGAGCGCAGCGAGTTGGTGTAGTTCGACATCTCGTTCTTGAGCGCCACGCCCTGTTTCTTCGAGGCGGTGATCTTGGCGATCGACATGGCCCGCAGCTTCTCGCACACGGTGTTGAGCATGATCAGCACCACGTTGTCCATCAGCGTGTGGCCGTGCATGAACAGGTAGGCGTTTTCGGGCGTCAGGCCGCGCCCGCGGAGCTGCACCTCGAACTCCTTCATGGGTTCGATCATCCGCGGGTTGCGCTGGCGGAGCAGGTTCTCGCGCTTCGAGACGTTGCGCCGCAGCCACTCGATCGTCTTCGAGCCGTTGTCCTCGATGTCGAGGTAGCCGATGCGCACCGACTGCTTGAAGTCGATCAGCGGAAAGACGTTCTCCGTGGCCAGCTGCGCCGAGTAGGCGTACCAGAGGAACAGCGGGTAGATCGTGCACGAATATTCGTGCATGAACTTCACGAAGTCGAAGATGCGCGTGTCGTTCTTGGTGGCCTTGACGCAGACGTTGTGCAGCGAGGGGGCGTAGCAGAGGTAGTTCTCGGTGGCGTAGGCGTAGGTGTGGAACATGAATTTGGCCTCGGCGACCTCCTTCGACTGGGGCGTTCGCCCGGCGAAGAGGTAGTCGAAGTCGGAGTCGACGCAGAGGAGCAGTTCCTCCGACGAACGGGGGATCATGCCCATGAGGACCTTCTTGCCCTTGGGCAGGTCGCCGCGGTCGGGGACCGAGATTTCGAAACGCAGGTAGGGATTCTGGAAATGGTCGAAGATGCCGCGCCAGAAGGCCACGTCTTCGTAGCCTTCGACATAGACCTTCACCAGCCGCTGGTCGGGGTTGGCCGGCAGCGGTTTGGGCAGTTCGTCGAGCGTCATCGGACGCGTGAAGGGGTTGAACTTGCGCAGTTTTTCGCGGAACTTCTTTGCCATGCGTTAACAAAGATAAATATTTTGCTAATTTTGCGCAATAAATGACGCCGCTTTCGGCGTTTAATTTCAACCATTCGAACAACTATGGCCGACAACGACTGGAAATCACGGCTCGGGATGGTCTATTCGACCGACCCGGGTTTCAACTACGAAACGGACGACGAACCCGAAGCCGAGACGCTGCCTGCGGGGCAGCAGGACCTGCGCGTGTGGCTCGACCGCAAACAGCGGGCGGGCAAAGTCGTGACCCTCGTCAAAGGTTTCGTGGGCCGTGATGCCGACCTTCAGGAGCTGGCGCGCATGCTGAAATCCAGGTGCGGCGTCGGCGGTTCGGCGAAGGCGGGCGAAATCATCATCCAGGGAGACCACCGCGACCGTGTGGCCGAACTGCTCATCCGCAGCGGCTACCGCTGCAAAAAAGCCGGTTCGTAACGTGCGCCGGCAGCTTCTCCTCTTGGCGTTGCTGTGCGCGCTGTGCGGCGCCGAACGCGCCGCGGCCCAGTATTACACCTGGGGTTCGGACCCTCCGCAGAAGTGGTCGGCGATCCGTACGCCCGACGTGCGGATGATCTATCCCGATACGGTCGCCGGCATCGCCCGGCGCACGCTGTTCTACATCCGCTCGGTCCGGCCCGACATCGGTTACGGATTCCGCCACGGTCCGATGCGCATTCCCTTCGTCATGCATCCCGAGAATTTCCAGTCGAACGGACTGGTGATGTACCTTCCCAAGCGCGTGGAATTCCTCACCTCGCCCGCCGTCGACAGCTATTCGATGCCGTGGTACAAGCAGCTCGTGGCCCACGAGTACCGCCACGCCGTGCAGTACAACAACCTCGACCGGGGCGTCATCCGCGCCTTGAGTTACGTGCTCGGACAGCAGGGGTCGACCATCGGCCTGCTGTGCATGCCGATCTGGGCCATGGAGGGCGACGCCGTGATGTCCGAAACGATGCACTCGTCGTTCGGCCGCGGTCTCCAGCCTTCGTTTTCGATGGCCTACCGCGCCATGGGCAGCGTCGGCCGCGACCGCCGCAACATCGACCGCTGGTTCTGCGGCTCTTACCGCGACTACATTCCCGACCACTACGAGCTGGGCTATCAGATCTGCTCCTACGCCTGGGAACGCTACGGCGAAAACATCTGGGACAAGGTCGCGTGGTACGGGTCGCGCAACCCCTACGTGCTGGCCACTACGCGCGTGGCGCTGGGCAAATTCTACAAGACCAACGTCATAAAGCTCTTCCGCGAAACCTTCGACGAACTGGAACGCTACTGGGATTCGCTGCCGGAAACCGGGGACAGCGCCGTGCCGCTCACCGCGCTGCCCGAAAAGAACCACACGACCTACCAGTGGCCCCTGCCGCTGGGCGACACGGCCGTCGTGGCGCTGAAAACCGACCTCGACCGCGTTTCGCGTTTCGTCGTGATCGACCGCCGTACGGGCGGGGAACGGACGGTCTGTCATACGGGGCTGGTCTCGACCCGTCCGTCGATGGCCGACGGCCGCGTCTGGTGGACCGAGTACCGCCGTTCCACGCTTTTCGAACAGCGCGTCAACTCGCAACTGTGTTACATGGACCTCGCCGACGGTGTGCCCCGCACGGCGGAACGGCGGCGAAATACGCTCTATCCCACGGCTTCGGGCGAGGAGTTCGGATGGGTCGAGTACAATCCCGACGGCCGTTATACGGTCGTGGTGCGGCACGGCGAGGGTCCCGAACGGCGGTTCGAAACGCCCGTCCGGTCGGAGATTCACGGATTGGCGTGGGACGATCGTACGGTGGCGTGGTACGTTCTCGTCACGGACGACAGCGGCATGTGGATCGGCCGCATCGACTCCGACGGCCTGCACCCGATTACCGAGGGGGCTTACATCACCCTTTCGAACCTGCGGGCCGGGGGAGGCAAGCTCTATTACGGCTCGATCGCCTCGGGCCGCGACGAGGCCCACTGTTACGACCTGATGGCCCGCCGCGAATACCGCATCACCACCTCGGCCTACGGCTCCTTCGCGCCCGCCCCGGCGGACGGAGGAGTGCTGCTGACGACCTACGACCGCCTCGGCTACCGCGTCGCGGAGCAGCGGGTCGCCGCCGATGACAGCCTGCTGATTCCCGTCACGCCTTCGCGGTTGCCCGTCAACCTGGTGAACCCGCCCCGCAAACGCTGGGACGTGGTGAACCTCGACACGGTGCGCTATACGCGCGCCGATTCGGTCGGACAGTCCGGCGAGTTCCGCGCGAAGCGGTATCGCAAGGTGCCCAATCTGGTGAACGCCCACAGCTGGATGCCCGTGGCGTTGAACCCCTTTGCGGCGGTCGACGAACACGTGATCGACCTCAATGTGGGCCTTACGCTGATCTCGCAGAACCTGCTTTCGAGCGCCGAGGCCTACGCCTCCTACGGCTGGAACCGGCACGAAGGCTCGCTCGTGAATCTGGGCGTGCGCTATTTCGGACTGGGCGTGCGTTTCGACCTGGACGCCTCCTACGGCGGCAACCAGCTCTTCTACTCGCTGGCCGGCCGCGACGGGCAGGGCAATCCGGTCTACCAAAGCCGTCCTGCTCCCGACAAATATTACTCCGTGGGGCTGTCGGCCACGCTGCCGCTCTATTTCCAGCGGGGGTATCACACGCGCCAGCTCTCCCTCTCGGCGGGCTGGAACTACTCCAACGGCATGGTTGCCGATCTGGGCAAGATCGAATGGGAGAACGGCAGCATCTCCAACATTCAGCGGGTCGGTTTCCGCGAGGGGCTGCACAAGGTTTCGTTCGGAGCCGGATTCTCCGACCAGGTGCGCATGGCGCACCGCGACATCGCGCCCCGCTGGGGCTACACCTTCAGCGCGAACTACACGTTCAACCCCGAGAACGCCCATTTCAGCGACCTGATTTCGTTCTACGGGCAGGCTTATCTGCCGGGATTCGCGCCCCACAACTCGGTGCTGGTGGCCGCGACCTACCAGACCTCGATCGGCGGCTACAAGTTTCCGTCGGGATATGCTCCGTTGAGCTACAAATCCACGCGGCTGGTTCCGCGCGGGTTCACCTCCGCGGACATCGTGTCGAACAACTACACGGCTTTTCAGGCCAACTACCAGCTGCCGGTGTGGTATCCCGAGGGCGGCATCGGCTCGGTGATCTACATCAAGCGCATCCGGCTCAACGTCGGCGGCGATTACGCCCAGTTCCGCGACGTGGGCCGCGGAGGGATGAAGTGGCGGCGTATCTGGTCCGTGGGCGGCGACATCGTATTCGATATCAATGCGTTCCGCCAGCCCGCATCGGCGACTTCGACCTTCAAGCTGTCGTGCTACCATCCGTCGAGCGGCGGGCTGTACGTCGCAGCGTCGGTGGGACTGCCGTTTTGAGGGATTTGTAATATATTTCGTATCTTTGTCGCAAATATCGTCGTATGGGACAGAAAAAAAAGACGGGTGTCAGCCCGAAAACGATAAAATGGATCTGGTACGCGGCTTTCGCACCCTTTGCGCTCGTGGCGCTGATGCTGGTGCTCACGGTCTTCGGCGTGTTCGGCCGCATGCCCTCGTTCGAGGAGCTGGAGAATCCCCGCAGCAACCTCGCCACGGAGATCTACTCCGAGGACGGCAAGGTGATCGGAACCTTCTTCGTGCAGAACCGCTCCTATGTGCAGTACGCCGACCTCTATCCGTCGGATTCGACGCTTCACATCCGGCTGGCCGGGCATGAGGTTCCGCCCATCGTCGCGGCGCTCATTGCGACCGAGGACGTCCGTTTCCGCACCCACTCGGGCATCGACATTCCTTCGCTGGCGCGTGTGGCCGTGAAGACCCTGCTGTTGCAGAACACCTCGCAGGGCGGCGGCTCGACCATCACGCAGCAGCTGGCCAAGAACCTTTTTCCGCGCGATACGGTCCGCAACCGCGGCGCCGTCGTCCGCAAGGCCAAACTCGTGACCTCGAAGTTCAAGGAGTGGATCACGGCCCTCAAACTCGAATACAACTACACCAAGGAGGAGATCGCCGCCATGTACCTCAATACGGTGGAGTTCGGCTCGAACGCCTTCGGCATCAAGTCGGCGGCCCACACCTTCTTCAACAAGGAGCCGGACGAACTCAACGTGCAGGAGGCGGCCGTGCTGGTGGGGGTGGTGAACGCCCCGACGCGCTATTCGCCCGTGCGCAACCCCGAGAACGCCCTCGCGCGGCGGAACCTGGTGCTTTCGCGCATGGAGGATGCCGGGGCGCTGACACGCAAGGTGCGCGACTCGATCAGCGCCCTGCCGATCGTGCTCAACTACAAGCCCGTGTCGCATAACGAGGGCACGGCGACCTATTTCCGCGAGATGCTGCGCCTTGTGATGAACGCCGAGCGCCCCAAGCGCAACCAGTTCTACACCGAATGGGATTACGACCAGGCCGTGAAGGAGTACGAGGAGAACCCGCTCTACGGCTGGTGCCGCAAAAACCGCAAGGCCGACGGTACGCCCTACAACATCTACCGCGACGGGCTGAAGATCTATACGACGGTCAACTCGACGATGCAGAAATATGCCGAACAAGCCGTGCAGAAGCAGATGCAGAGCGTGATCCAGCCCCGTATGGACGCGCAATACCGCAATACGAAGACCCTCTTCATCGACGCGACGCGCGAGGAGAGGGAGCGGATCATGCGGCATGCCATCCGTTATTCGGATCGCTACCGCGAGATGGAGGATGCCGGGGCGAGCGCGAAGCAGATCATGGCGGCGTTCGACAAGCCCTGTTCGATGAAGGTCTTCACGT
>ERZ826220.4053-NODE-4053-length-10668-cov-9.998398_pt1 | contig 10668 bp, 8 predicted proteins | sample MGYA00519927_ERZ826220 | MGnify/ENA primary metagenome ERZ826220 (study PRJEB31778, sample SAMEA3449225) | human gut metagenome | biome: human gut; feature: human-associated habitat; material: faeces | place: United Kingdom | collected 2010/2012 ...
TGAAAGACATGGGCTATGAACCGGGACTTCAGCCGGAAGCAAAACACTATGCGATCAAGATGCCTGTATTCTCATTTGAGAAGATCCGCGGTGCTGATATCAGTCTTGGACCGGAAATGAAGTCAACAGGTGAGTGCCTTGGTATTGCTGAGACATTCAATGAAGCGCTTTACAAAGCATTTATCGGAGCAGGTATCCGTCTTCCGAAACATAAAAACATGATCATCACTGTTAAAGACGAAGACAAACAGGATATCATCCCGATCGCAAGAAGATTCGAAGCACTTGGATACAGAATCTATGCTACACTGGGAACTGCAAAAGTCCTCAAAGAAAACGGAATCAAAGTTATCCGTACAAATAAGCTGGAGCAGCCTGCACCGAACCTTATGGACCTTATCCTTGGTCATAAGATCGACGTTGTCATCGATACTCCGCCACAGGGTGTAGAGCATCAGAAAGATGGTTTCGTCATCAGACGTAACGCCATCGAGACAGGTGTCAATGTCCTTACTTCTCTGGATACAGCAGAAGCACTGGCAACCAGCCTTGAGAACACAGACCTGAATAATTTATCTCTTATTGATATTGCTACGATTGCAAGAAGATAAAGAACTGATAAATAATATGAAATGATGAAAAGCAGCCGTAATTTTCTCTGTCGGAGAAAAGGCGGCTGTTTTTATCTTATAGAATCAGCAGGAAAAATACAGATTACAGTTGTATCAGTGGCATGGTGTGTAATATAATCATATGAGTATTTACAGTGGGTCAGATAGATATATGCGGATCTTTTGCATTACTTATTATCTGGCAGAAACCTGTCTGATCCGGTTGAAAATCGTTGTAAATAAGAATAACAACAAAAAAGAAAACAGGAAGGGAAAGATTATGGATTTTATTGAACTGTTAAAGGTCATTTTCCTTGGGATTGTAGAGGGAATCACAGAATGGCTCCCGATCAGCAGTACCGGACATATGATCCTGGTGGATGAGTTTCTGAAACTGAATGTGACAGAGGATTTTAAGAATCTGTTTTTCGTAGTGATCCAGCTTGGCGCGATCCTCGCGGTTGTAGTTCTCTACTGGAACAAATTGTGGCCGTTTTATATCAGACCAATTTCAAAGAAACAGCAGGCAGTGCTTAACAGGCATGGTGCAGTATCCAGAGGAATTCTTACTTTTGTGGAGAAGTTCTGTGATAAAGAGAAATGGGTACTCTGGTTTAAAATTATAGTAGCCTGTATACCGACGATTGTTATCGCACTTCCGTTTAATGATGTCATTGAAGAGAAATTTAATAACTATGTAGTAGTTGCCATTGCACTGATCGTATATGGTATCCTCTTCATTGTCATTGAGAATTATAACAAGAGAAGAAGACCAACCTGTACAAATCTGGAAAATCTGTCATTTAAGACTGCATTCATCATCGGTCTGTTCCAGGTACTCTCCGTAGTTCCGGGTACATCCCGTTCAGGTTCCACCATTATCGGTGGTATCCTTGCAGGAACCTCCCGTACAGTAGCAGCAGAATTTACCTTTTTCCTGGGAATCCCGGTCATGTTCGGAGCCAGTCTTCTGAAAATCCTGAAATTCGGTTTCTCTTTCACAGGAACAGAGGTGATGATCCTGATCGTGGGAATGGTAGTGGCATTTGTAGTTTCCATTATCGCGATCAAATTCCTGATGGGATACATAAAGAAACATGACTTTAAGGCATTCGGATGGTACAGAATCGCACTTGGTATTCTGGTGCTTGGATACTTTATCGGAAAAACACTTCTTGGTTGTAAATAATGTATAAGAAAAGCCCTGCTGTATAAGCGGCATGTACGTCATAAGCGTATATCCCGGACAGCAGGGCTTTTTATTATGTTACAGGTTTCTTATATGCAGATCATTTCGCCGGTATAAGAGGTATCATAACCTGTCAGATGATGAATCTCAGTTTTGAAATCTTCAGACTGTACAATTTCCACAAGAGCAGAGAACCCCGGCTTTCTCACAGATTCCGCAGGAATTGCCAGATACATCTGCATATCAGTCACAGGGACGAAATCAAGTCCCGGAAAGTAACGTGCGATCATTTCTTCTCCAAAAGCAACATTCGCTCTGTGCTCAAAAACAGCAGATGCAGATGACATATCAGAGACAGCTTCATTTCTGTATCCGCTGATTTTTTCAGAAGAAATTCCCCGTTCTTTTAACAGACGGTCCAGATAAACCCTGCGGGCACTTCCCTTTTCACGATTCATAAAAACAACTTTCGGATCCGTCAGGTCCTCCACAGAAGAAATCTTTTCAGGATTTCCGGCCTGTACATAGAAGCCGACAGAGTATTTATATAAAGAAAGAAGTATCAGCGGGATTCCGGGAACCAGGTGACGGATATCATCTATATCCAGACTGGTAGCAGCGATATGTGCCTTTTCGAAATACAGGGAATAAAGTCCGTTATAGTCATTCATATGAGACTGCAGGACAGGAAGGCCATCAGGATGAGCGGACATTTTGCCGAGAAGAAGCTCCAGGGCGGCAGAAGTCTGGCCGCCTAAAATGATACCACTGGAATGAAGCAGATAATCTCTCTTCAGCAGAGAACTCTCAGGTTCAAAATTAACAGAAGTGTATGGAATATCCTGCCCGCTTTCGGAATTGCCGGAACTGCTTCTGTTAAGATACTGTGTCAACTGCTCTTCGCTGACCCTGAGTTGTTTTCCGATTTTGGAAGATTCCAGCTCACCGCGCTTGATAAGTTCATAGACCGTTGTCTTTTTGATCTTCAGACGGTCTGCGACCTCCTGAGCTGTGTAAAGTTTATTCATCAATACCTACCATGACATTAGTAGCTTTGATCACTGCATAAGCATCAGAACCTACTTTCAGGTTTAATTCTTCAACTGCTGCACAGGAGATGGTTGCTGTGATAATGTTTCCACCGCCGATATCAATAGAAACGATGGAGTTTACAGCTCCGTTATTGATACTTACTACTTTCCCTTTTAACTGATTGCGTGCACTTAATTTCATGATAATTACCTCACTGTTTATTATTTTTTTCTATAGATTTATCTAATACCCGATCAAAGGCCGGAAAGTTGTTTTTGCCGGTAAAAATAAGGCTTTCGACCTTTTATCATTTACATGATAACATATACAAATAAAATTGACAAGAATACAAAAGTTTTGTACAATAGATACAAAAGGAAACAAAACTGAATAAAACAAAACGAAACTAAATGAAAGGCGGTAAAAATATGAGAAAGAAATTAATTGCAGCAATGATGGCAGGAGTACTGAGTGCAGGAATGTTCAGCACAGGAGTTTTCGCAGCGGATACAGACTTAAAAGGTGAAGTCAACACATTCATCGCAGCAAGCTTAAGCAATGCAATGGAAGAAATCCAGAAAGATTTCAATGAGACATATCCTGATGTTGAAATCCTCTACAATGCAGACAGCTCAGGCACATTACAGACACAGATCGAAGAAGGCGCACGCTGCGATATCTTCTTCTCAGCAGCTGACAAGCAGATGGACGCTCTGGTAGACGAAAATCTGGCTAAGAAAGATACTGTAGAAGATATCCTTGAGAACAAAGTCGTTCTGATCAAACCTAAGGATGGAGAAACAAAAGTTACAGGATTCGAGAACATCACAGATGCGGCCAACATCGCACTTGCAGGTGACAGCGTTCCTGTTGGACAGTATTCCAGAGAAATTTTCGACAATCTTGGAATTACAGATGAAGTAAATAAGATGGAAATCAATGAAGGTAAAAATGTATCTGAAGTTCTTGCTGCAGTAAGTGAAGGAAGTAATGAGATCGGTATCGTTTATGCTACAGATGCAGCTTCCGTTGCAGATAAAGTAGACGTTATCGCAGAAGCTCCGGCAGATGCACTGAAGACACCTGTTCTCTATCCGGTAGGCCTTATCGAAGACAAAGAGGCATCTGAAGATGATACAGCAGCTGCAGAAGCATTCCTTGAGTACATCAAATCTGACGACGCTATGAAAGTATTCGAGAAATACGGATTCACAGCATACAAAGCAGATGATGCTTCCGAAACAGATGATAAAGATGCAGAAGCAACAGAAGAAGCAGATGACACAGAAACAAATGCTGAGACAGAGACAACAGAGGAAGCTAAATAAGAATGAGTGAATTTCTGGCAGAAATAAACTGGAGTCCTTTATGGATTTCACTGAAAACAGGTTTCGCGGCTACTGTGATCGCGTTCTTTCTGGGAATATTCTTTGCGAGACTGGTAATGAAGATGAAACCTGTTTCCAGAGGCATACTGGATGGTATCCTGACCATGCCTCTGGTACTTCCCCCGACAGTGGCCGGTTTCATTCTGCTTTTGCTGTTCAGTCTGAGACGTCCGTTCGGGGCATTTCTGCTGGATAATTTTGATATTAAGATCGTACAGACCTGGAAGGGCTGCGTGATCGCAGCATCTGTAATTGCGTTTCCACTGATGTATCGAAATGCACGCGCTGCATTTGAACAGGTGGATGTGAATCTGATCGCAGCAGGCAAGACACTTGGCATGAGTGACAGAAGAATCTTCTGGACAGTTGTCATGCCGACAGCAGGACCCGGAATCGCATCCGGTACAGTCCTTGCCTTTGCCAGAGCAATCGGAGAATACGGTGCTACATCCATGCTCGCAGGAAACATTCTTGGCAAGACCAGAACCGTTTCCGTTGCCATTGCTTCGGAGACTGCGGCAGGAAATTATGGCATGGCCGGTTTCTGGGTAGTTGTGATCTTGATCATTTCATTTGTGATCGTTGCGGCGATCAATATCGTTTCCGGTAAGGGAATGAAGATGGGCAGGTGGATGTAATGGCAGTCAGTGTGGATATTGAGAAGAAACTTCATGGCTTCACTCTGAAAGTAAAGCTGGAGAGTGATGGTTCTCCAATGGGGATCCTTGGAGCATCCGGAAGCGGAAAAAGTATGACTCTGCGCTGTATTGCAGGAATCCAGACACCGGACTCAGGAAGAATTGTTGTAAATGATAAAGTTCTTTTTGATTCAGAAAAGAAAATCAATCTTAAACCGCAGGAGAGGAAGGTCGGCTATCTTTTTCAGAACTATGCACTTTTTCCTACCATGACTGTAGAGAAGAATATCGCATGCGGATACAGAGGGGATAAGAAACAGCTTAAGGCAAAAGTGGCAGATTACATAGAGCGTTATCAGCTTAACGGGCTGGAGAAGCGTTATCCGGGCCAGCTTTCCGGAGGTCAGCAGCAGCGTGTCGCACTGGCACGAATGATGATCGGAGAACCGGAAGTCATCCTTCTGGATGAACCGTTCTCAGCACTGGATGGATATCTGAAAGATATCATGCAGCGTGATATGCAGAACTTTCTTAATGAGTACACAGGTGATATGATTCTGGTCACTCACAGCCGTGATGAGGCTTACAAGTTCTGCGGACATCTGACAATTCTGGACAGCGGTCAGGCACTTACTACAGGAGAAACCAAGAAACTCTTTGAACGACCTGGTATTCTGCAGGCAGCCAGACTGACAGGGTGTAAAAATTTCTCAACTGTACAGAAAATGGGAAAACACAGTATTTATGCAGTGGACTGGGATCTGATGCTGCAGACCAAAGATGTGGTGCCGGATGATGTTACGCATGTGGGAATCCGCGGTCACTGGATGAAAGGTGCATCTGAAGGCGGAGAGAACCACATGGAAGTGGAAGTTATGGAATATATTGAAACGACCTTTGAACATCAGTATTTACTGAAGAACAAGAAAGGCGGAGACTGTCAGCCGGTCTGGTGGATGTGTCCCAAAGGAAATTTTGAGGAAGATCCGCGTGCAAAAGTTCCGAAATATATTCATTTTCCGGAAGAGCATCTGATGCTGCTGAAAGAAGCGAAATAGAATATATAAGAAATAATAAAAAGCGTTGTATTTTCAACAGAGATTTCTGGTGAAGATATAACGCTTTTTTAACCGAATCAAGTAAGTCCCTGCGGAGCAGTTATTCGGTGTAGAATCGCGTAGCCACGTAGCTGTAAGAGTCTGCCGGTTTGATCACGCAGATGGATGTTATCAAATTGTCTGAGAAATCTATGACGGATGATTCTTAGAATATTTTATGTAGTCCACAACCATCATCGCCAGTTTAAATGTTAATGCATCCTCAAACGCACGGATATCCAGTCCGAATTTTCTCTGCAGCTTCTCAAAGCGGTACACCAGAGTATTTCTGTGTACATAAAGCTGTCTGGAAGTCTCGGAGAGATTCAGGTTATTTTCAAAGAAGGTACGGATGGTGATCAGGGTTTCTTCGTCAATAGAATCCAGAGTTTCCTCTTTGAAGATCTCGTCGATAAACATTTCACATATGGGAACAGGAAGCTGGTAGATCAGTCTGCCGATTCCAAGCTGGTTATATCCGAATACATTTTTATCTGCGTAGAAAATCTTGCCTACTTCAAGGGCTGTATGTGCTTCCTTGTATGCGTCTGGAAGCCTGGAAATATCCTCTGCCAGATTACTGTAGGCAACCCATGCGGAAGTCATTGCTTCTGTATTTAACATATCTACAAGCATATATGCAATTGATTCCAGATCCTCATAAGTTTCTGTAGACTGTAATTCTCTGATGATGATAATCCCTGTATCATCAATAGCTGTGATGAAATCTCTGGTACGGGCAGAGAAAATATTCCGGATCGTAGCGAGAGCGTTCTCATCCTTGGTCTGTTTGGTTTCCACAAGAAATACGGCACGCTGAACAGAAGTTGCAATGTGCAGTTTCTTGGCGCAGTTAAAGGCATCTACATCAGAATAACTACCAAGGAGAAGATTCTGCATAAAGGTATTCTTGTCGCTTTTCTCTGCATAGGCAGCCAGGAGACTCTGTACCTGGCATACAGCCAGCTCTCCGATGGTAGCAGTACTTTCTGCTTTTCCCCATACGATCAGAATATAGGAGATGGAATGGTTCTCCATGATCTTATACAGGCAGCAGCTTGTATTGGAAACACACAGGGCACTGCTTTGGCGAAATTCTTCCAGTTTTGATTCTGCAGGAAGTTTTTTATCACAGGTAGAGAGAAAGATATGGTTATCAGAATCCAGCAGACAGAAATCAATCTGGCTGATATTCTTCCAGTCTGTCAGGCATTTCTGTAAAATCTGTTGTATTTTCATTAGGTCAATCCTTTCTTTTGGGGTATGAGTCAGCTTATAGCAATCCTTGCAAATTGTCTGATCGAAGTAATCAGGCAGCCAATTCTATATTATAACATAAAAACCCGGGGAAAACTCCCCGGGTTTATTAAAGATTCCTGAAAATTAGTTGCAGATTGTAAGTTCTGTTTCTTTATCAAAGAAATGAGATTTTTCCATATCGAATGCGAATTTGATTGGATCACCGGTCTTAGCTGTTGTACGAGGATCAACTCGTGCTGTAACCTGAGTTCCGTTTACATCGAAGTATAAGAATACTTCAGCTCCGAGAAGCTCGTAAACTTTAACTACGGATGTCATCGGTGCGCTTGGAGAAGCTTCGATGAACATCTGGGAATCATGGATATCTTCCGGACGGATACCGAGAACAACTGTTTTACCTACATAGCCGCCATCTTTAAGAGCTTTTGCTTTAGCAGCCGGGATAGCCAGTTCATGATCGCCAACTTTAGCGATAAGGTTGCCGCCTTTTTCGGAGATAACAGCGTCAAGGAAGTTCATCTGCGGAGATCCCATGAATCCTGCAACGAATAAGTTGCCTGGTTTCTGATACAGGTTCTGTGGTGTATCTACCTGCTGAACAACACCGTCTTTCATAACAACGATTCTGGTACCAAGAGTCATAGCCTCTGTCTGGTCATGTGTTACATAGATGATTGTAGCACCCAGTCTCTGATGGATCTTGGAAATCTCGATACGCATCTGTACACGAAGTTTAGCATCCAGGTTGGAAAGAGGCTCATCCATAAGGAATACCTTAGGATTACGTACGATAGCACGTCCCATAGCAACACGCTGTCTCTGACCACCGGAAAGAGCCTTCGGTTTACGATCAAGAAGTTTCTCAAGGTCAAGGATTCTTGCAGCTTCACGAACTGCTTTATCAATCTGGTCTTTCGGAACTTTACGAAGTTTAAGTCCGAATGCCATGTTATCATATACTGTCATATGAGGATACAGAGCGTAGTTCTGGAATACCATTGCGATATCACGGTCTTTAGGCTCTACATCGTTCATAACTTTGTCACCAATCTTTAATGTACCGCCGGAAATTTCTTCCAGACCGGCAATCATACGAAGTGTAGTAGATTTACCACATCCTGAAGGTCCTACGAAAATGATGAATTCTTTATCTTCGATCTCCAGATTGAAATCTTTAACTGCCTGGAAACCATTTGGGTAAGTTTTGTTAATGTGCTGTAATGATAAGCTTGCCATGATTATTATTCCTCCAAAATTATTTCATATTGTTTTTGCTGATTGATTACTTGTTTTTTTCATCTGTAGACAGTATAGCGAAAAGGAGGGGGGATGGCTAGGGAAGAATCGTACAAAGATTTTTTTTGTTTCTTGTCATTCTGACGAAAAGCCGGAATCAGTATTCGGGGATTCCGTCAAACTGTCAAAAGGCATGAGAAAAACGCAGGACAAAATGACGAAATTCTGTCTGCGTTTTTCAAAATTGGAGTTAAAATATGGTTCTTTTTTACTACCTGTTACTCAAAGTATATATAAGATTATGGTTTGGCTGAATCAAGTCAAAAATCTCTGACAATATGAAGGAACGGATGGGAGAATACGGATATCGGGCTAAAATTACAGGTGGATCAGAGAAAGCAAATCATCAGGAAGCATTTTGCGCAAATTCTGTGTTGACCAGTTCTGCATACGGTGTACGTTCCTTCAGTTCTCCTGCGTCTTCCAGGATATCCTGCAGCAGTTCAAATCCATCCTGCCCGAACACCAGATTTTCTTTCCAGGTATCCTGATCGTAATAACGTTTTACGATGGCTGTGATGGTATCCAGATCTGTTTCAGGGAACTGAGGCTCGATGATTTCTGCAATTTCTTCAGGAGTGTGGCTCTGGACAAAATCCATACCTTTTTGCAGAGCATCAGTAAATTTTTGCATGATATCAGGATTTTTTTCCATATAGCTGGTTCTGGCACTGTAGGAGGTGTATGGTACGTAGCCGGAGTCAACGCCCAGGGATGCCACAACATACCCGGCACCTTGCTTTTCAAGAGCAGTAGCAGACGGCTCAAATTCTACGGTGAAATCGGCTGAATCATCTCCGGTAAAGGCAGCAGCAGTAGCGCCGAAGTCAATGCTCTGGTCAATAGACAGATCTTTCTGAGGGTCAAGTCCATTCTGCTTCAGAATATACTCAAATACCATTTCTGGCATGCCACCTTTTCGTCCACCAAGTACTTTTTTATCTTTCAAATCAGTCCAATGAAAGTCGGGGATTTCTTCTCTTGCTACCAGAAAATTTCCTGCACGTTGTGTAAGTTGTGCAAAGTTCACGACATAATCATTGGCTCCTTCATTGTAAGCATAAATTGAAGCTTCAGACCCCATAAATCCAATATCGGCGGTTCCGGATATGACTGCGGTCATGGTCTTATCAGCCCCAAATCCTGTGACCAGGTCGAGATTAATACCTTCTTCTTCAAAATAACCTTTTTCAATAGCAACATACATAGGTGCATAAAAGATAGAATGAGCTACTTCATTAAGTGTTACTGGCATAAGGTTTTCTTCTTTGTTTGTTTTATCAGTGTTTATAATGGCTGAAGCATGTTTTGTCTCTTTTGTCTGGGAACAGCCAAAGAGAGCTGTCATCGACAATGCAAGAAGTAAAAGAAGTACAGAAATACGTTTTATCATACAGTCCTCCGTTAATAATTTTATATGTTATATAGTATATTCAGTGTTGTAAAACAGGTGCTGCTTTAATGAAGTGTATTTATAAATTGTAACAGAATCTTAAACAGTAGTTTGTTTGGCAAATGGTGGGGGCATAATAGAGAAACATATAATTGACATTATAAAACATATGGCGTATTCTGAATGAAATGGGGAGTATTTGTATGCTCCCCCCCCACAGAATACAATTCAGAGTCACAGAAAGAACTTTGAAAGCATTCTTGAATACATATAATAGAAGAAACAGGAGAAAGACTATGAAGAAAATCGGATTTATCGGTGTTGGAATCATGGGAAAGTCCATGGTCAAAAATCTTATGAAAGCGGGATTTGAACTACATATATATGCAAGAACAAAGAGTAAAGTGAATGATGTGATAGAGGAAGGTGCTATCTTTCATGAGACGATTGGAGAATGTGTAAGAGCAAGTGAAGCTGTGATTACGATGGTAGGATTTCCTCAGGATGTGGAAGAAGTTTATTTTGATGAAGGAAATATTATGGATCAGGCAGAGAAAGGAATGTATCTGATTGATATGACAACGACCAGTCCGATGATTTCCAAGAAAATATATGAAGAAGGTAAAAAGAAAGGAGTTCATGTTGTAGATGCACCGGTGACCGGAGGTGATACAGGAGCAAAGGCAGGAACACTTTCTATTCTGGTCGGTGGCAACAAGGAAGATTATGAGGCTTGTATGCCGTTATTTGAAGCTATGGGAACG
>ERZ826220.4061-NODE-4061-length-10640-cov-4.467548_pt1 | contig 10640 bp, 10 predicted proteins | sample MGYA00519927_ERZ826220 | MGnify/ENA primary metagenome ERZ826220 (study PRJEB31778, sample SAMEA3449225) | human gut metagenome | biome: human gut; feature: human-associated habitat; material: faeces | place: United Kingdom | collected 2010/2012 ...
AGGCCATGGGCGGCACTTTCATCGTCACCCGCTGGCTGGACGACTGTCTGGTGGCGTTTCCGGAAGACGAATGGGAGCGCATTTCCGCACTTCTGTCCGAAAAAAGCATGGTGAAATCCCGTGACGTGCAGCGCTTTCTGTACGCCACCGCCGTGGAGGCGTCGCCGGACAAGCAGGGGCGCATCCTGCTGCCCGCCAACCTGCGCCAGCATGCGAAGCTGGAAAAGGACGTTACGGTCATCGGCGTGGGCCGCCATGCCGAGATATGGAACACGCAGGCCTGGCAGCAGATGAACGAGCGCCTGCGCAGCGGGCCCATCGCCGCCGCCATGGAAGAATTGGAGTTTTAAGCCATGAGTTTTCATCACATCCCTGTCCTCCTCGCGGAATGCATCGACGGCCTTGCCATCCGGCCGGACGGCATTTATCTCGACGGCACCGCGGGCGGGGCAGGGCATTCAAAAGAGATCGCCGCGCGCCTCACGACCGGCCGCCTCATCGCGCTGGACCAGGACCCCGACGCCGTGGCCGCCGCGTCGCAGCGCCTGGAAGGGCTGCCCGCCACGGTGGTGCAGAGCAATTTCCGCTATGCGGACAGGGCGCTGGCCCAGCTTGGCGTGGACGGGCTGGACGGCGTGCTGCTGGATCTGGGGGTTTCCTCACACCAGCTGGACGAGGTCTCGCGCGGCTTTTCGTATCAGGGCGACGCGCCGCTGGACATGCGCATGGATCAGGATCAGCCGCTGACGGCGCGGGAGATCGTCAACACGTGGAGCACGGCGGAGATCACCCGCATCCTGCGCGATTACTCGGAGGAGAAGTGGGCGGCGCGCATCGCGCAGATCATCTGCGAGCACCGCGCGCAGAAGCCGCTGGAGACGACGGGCGATCTGGTGGCGTGCGTGGACGCGGCCATCCCCAAAAAGGTGCGCATGCAGGACAACGGCCACAGCGCGCGCCGCACGTTTCAGGCGCTGCGCATCGCGGTCAACGACGAGCTGGACCCGCTCAAAAAGGCGCTGGAGGACATGGTGGAGCTGCTGAATCCCGGCGGCCATCTGGCGGTGCTGACGTTCCACTCGCTGGAGGATCGCATCGTCAAGCAGACGTTCCGGCGGCTGGCGAATCCCTGCACCTGCCCGCCGAAAATCCCGGTGTGCATCTGCGGCAAAAAGCCGGTCGTGCGCGTTTTGGGCGGCGGCGGAATCAAGCCGGATGCGCAGGAGGTCGAGCGCAACCCGCGTGCCAGAAGCGCGATGCTGCGCGGCTGCGAGAAGCTGGAGACGCAGGGATAACGCCATGCGAACAATCAAGAGAGCCATTCTTCCGAAACGGAAGAATGGCTCTCAGACTGTAGACAAAAAGCTATTCTCCCCCCGAAGGGGGGAGAATAGCCCTTTCTGCAAATGAAAGAATAGCTGGATTTCTTGATTTTGCTATCCAAGCCAAGTTTGCTTATGTCAACAAACTGAGAGTCATTCTCCCGGAGCGGGAGAATGGCTCCTTGTCTATGGCGGGAAATGCTAAAAACGGGGCATATCCCGCTTTTCCTGATCTTTTCCTTTTTTTTACACGTCTGCGCTTTTTGATTTTACACGTCGGTTTTACAATAACCTCGTTCTCAGATGAGGACGAAAAAAATCCCGACATTCACTCAAAGAACGTGAAGAAAGAGGAGAAAATCAACATGAACAAGATTGCCAAAATCGCGGCGCTGGCCGCGCTTGCCCTGACCTGTGTGGCCTCGACCGCCTGCGCGGATTTCAGCGCGGACAAATCCATCACCGTCATCTCCCGTGAGGAGGGCTCCGGCACGCGCGGCGCGTTTGTCGAGCTGACGGGCGTGGAGCAGAAGATCGACGGCAAAAAGGTCGATATGACCACCGACGACGCGCAGATCACCAACAACACCGCCGCCATGCTGATGACCGTCGCGGGCGACACGCAGGCGATCGGCTACGTCTCCCTCGGCTCGCTGAATGAGACGGTGAAGGCCGTGAAGATCGAGGGCGTTGAGGCGACGGCGCAGAACGTGGCCGACGGCAGCTACAAGATTGCGCGCCCGTTCAACATCGCCTACAAGGCGGACGGCCAGAGCGACCTTTCCAAGGACTTCATCGCCTACGTGATGAGCGCCGAGGGTCAGGCGATCATCAATGAGAACGGTTATGTCGGCAGCAGCGACGCGGCGGCCTACGCGGCCAACGGCGCGAGCGGCAAGCTGGTCGTCGGCGGTTCTTCCTCCGTGTCCCCGGTGATGGTGAAGCTGATCGAGGCCTATAAGGCGGTCAACGCGAACGCGGACATCGAGCTGCTGACGAGCGATTCCACCACCGGCATGACCTCCGCCATCGAGGGCACCTACGACATCGGCATGGCCTCCCGCGAGCTGAAGGAGGACGAGGCGGCGGCGCTGGCGCATCAGGCCATCGCGATGGACGGCATCGCCGTGATCGTCAATCTGGAAAACCCGACGGAGGATATGACCGTCGAGCAGATCGCTTCCATTTTCCTTGGCGATGCGACGAAGTGGAATGAGATTGTGAAGTAAAAAAACATCCTTCCACTGCCGAGGCGGTTCCCTGAGGGGGATGGCGCGGCAGTGGAATTTTTTTGCGGGTGATGATATGGAGCGAAGCTACAAAAAACGGGCGCTGCTGGAGCGCGTGATGGAATATGTCTTTCTGGCGGCGGCGTGCGTATCCGTGCTGTGCGTGGCGCTGATCTGCGCGTTTCTGCTGGCCAACGGCCTGCCCGCGATGGGGGAAATCGGCGTGCTGAAATTCCTTTCCGGCACGCGGTGGAAGCCCGGCGCGGATATCTACGGCATTTTCCCGATGATTGTGGGCAGCGTATACGTGACGGCGGGCGCGCTGCTGCTGGGCGTGCCGGTGGCGCTGCTGACGGCGGTTTATCTGGCGTTCTTCTGCCCGAAGGGGCTGTATCGCGTGCTCAAGCCCGCGGTGGAGCTGCTGGCGGGGATTCCGTCGGTGGTATACGGTTTTTTCGGCATTGTGGTGCTCGTGCCCGCGGTGCGCGCGCTCGGCGAAAGATGGGACGGCAGCGGCAACGCGATGCTCACCGCGTCGATCCTGCTGGCGATTATGATTCTGCCGACGATCATCGGCGTGGTCGAGCCCGCGCTGCGCGCCGTGCCGACGAGCTATTACGAGGGCGCGCTGGCGCTGGGCGCGACGCACGAGCGCAGCGTGTATACCGCCGTCGTGCCCGCCGCGAAGAGCGGTATTCTGGCGGGGATTGTGCTGGGCGTGGGGCGCGCGATGGGCGAGACGATGGCCGTTATCATGGTGGCGGGCAACCAGCCGCGCATGCCCAAGGGCATTTTGCAGGGCGTGCGCACGCTGACGGGCAACATCGTCATCGAGATGGGCTACGCGACCGGGCTGCACCGCGAGGCGCTGATCGCCACGGGCGTGGTGCTGTTCGTGTTCATCCTGCTGATTAACCTGTGCTTCTCCGCGCTCAAGAGGGGGAAAAAGGCATGAGGCGATATAAAAACCATTTCGGTTCGCTGGTGCTGGCGCTGCTGACGCATCTGGCGGCGGCGGTGACGGTGCTGGTGCTGGGCTTTCTGGTGAGCTATGTGCTCGTTCGCGGCGTGCCGAATCTGCGGCCGGAGATGTTCGCGCCGACGTATACGTCGGAAAACCAGTCGATGCTGCCCGCCATCATCAACACCTGCACGATGACGCTGTTCTCGCTGCTGGTCGCGGTGCCGTTCGGCGTCGGCTCGGCCATCTATCTGGTGGAATACGCCAAAAAGGGGAGCAAAATCGTTTCGCTGGTGCGGGTGACGACGGAGACACTTTCGGGCATCCCTTCGATCGTCTACGGCCTGTTCGGCATGCTGTTTTTCTCGGGCAAGCTGCATTTTGGGTACTCGATGCTCTCCGGCGCGCTGACGCTGTCGATTATGATTCTGCCGCTGATTATGCGCACGACGGAGGAGGCGCTGCTCTCCGTGCCGGATATGTACCGCGAGGGGAGCTTTGGGCTGGGCGCGGGGCGGCTGCGCACGGTGGCGCGCATCGTGCTGCCCACGGCCATCCCCGGTATTCTCTCAGGCGTGATTCTGGCCATCGGACGCATTGTGGGCGAAACGGCCGCGCTGATGTATACCTCCGGCACGGTGGAGCGAATCGCCGGACTGACGAAATCGGGCAGCACGCTGGCGCTGCACATGTACATACAGGCCTCCGAGGGGCTTTACACCGAGCAGGCGTATGCCACGAGCGTCGTTTTGCTGGCGCTGGTGCTGCTCATCAACCTCGGTTCCTCGCGGATTGCGAAAATGATGATGAAAGGCAGGGAATAAAGCCCTATGGCCGATGCATTTACCGTCAAAGACATGGAGCTGTATTACGGCAGCTTCCATGCGCTCAAAAACGTCAACCTGAATATCGCGTCGGGGGAGATCACCGCGTTTATCGGCCCCTCCGGCTGCGGCAAATCCACGTTCCTCAAGAGCCTGAACCGGATGAACGATCTGGTGGAGGGGTGCCGGATCACGGGCGACATCCGCCTGATGGGCGAGGACATCTACGACAAGAACATGGACGTCAGCGTGCTGCGCCGCCGGGTGGGCATGGTCTTTCAAAAGCCGAACCCGTTCCCGATGAGCGTATACGACAACATCGCCTACGGCCCGCGGACGCACGGCGTCAAGAAGAAGGCGGAGCTGGATGAAATTGTGGAAAAGAGCCTGCGCGACGCGGCGATTTGGGATGAGCTCAAGGATCGCCTGAAAAAAAGCGCGCTCGGCCTTTCCGGCGGCCAGCAGCAGCGGCTCTGCATCGCGCGCGCGCTGGCGGTGAAGCCGGAGGTGATTCTGATGGACGAGCCGACCAGCGCGCTCGACCCGATTTCCACATCCAAGATCGAGGATCTGGTGATGGACATCAAAAAGGAATACACCATCGTGATGGTGACGCACAATATGCAGCAGGCCGTCCGCGTTTCGGATACGACCGTGTTCTTTCTGCTGGGCGAAATCATCGAGAGCGGCGCGACCGGGCAGATGTTTTCCGTGCCGAAGGACAAGCGCACGGAGGATTACATCACCGGCCGGTTTGGCTGAGGAGGAAAAAAGCATGACGAGCCGAAAATATTACGATATGGAGCTGCAAAAGCTGAACGGGGCGCTGCTTGAAATGGGCGAGATGATCCGCATGGCCATCAGCGGGGCGGTGGCGGCGCTGCTGGAGCACGACCACGACCGGGCGCGCTCGATCATCGCCTACGACGAGGAAATCGACAAGCAGAACCGGCAGATCGAGCAGCAGTGCTACAGCCTGCTGCTGTCGCAGCAGCCGGTGGCGGGCGACCTGCGCATGGTCTCCGCGGCGCTGAAGATGACGACGGACATGGAGCGCATCGGCGACCACGCGGCGGATATCTCCGAAATCGAGCTGATGCTGGAAAAGCTGCCGGCGCTCAACTGCAAGATGATTCGGCAGATGGCGACGGAGACGAGCGTGATGCTCATCAAGAGTCTGGAGGCCTTCGCCCAGCGGGACAGGGTCAAGGCCGAATGGGTCATCGACCGGGACGACGTGGTGGACGACCTGTTTGACGCGGTGAAGGGCGAGCTGATCGGGGCGATCCGCCAAAACGCGGACAACGGCGAGGCGGCGACGGATTTGCTGATGGTGGCCAAATATTTTGAGCGCATCGGCGATCACGCGACCAACATCGCGCAATGGGCGATTTTCGCCATGACCGGGGAAAGGCCGAAGGATTGAGGTTCGCGAGGGAAGAAACCCATTTTTCCCGCTTAACTCAAATTTTACACAGTGTTGTTTGCCGTTTTACAATGGATTGTTAAGATGGGAATGACCACAACGTTGTGATAATAGGGGAGAGAAAAGCGGATGGGTATGACTAACGCGCTGAATTTACTCTGCGGCCTTGCGCTGTTTTTGTATGGTATGCACGTCATGGGCGAGGGGCTGACCCGCGCTTCTGGCGGCAGGCTGGAGGGAATTCTGGAAAGCCTGACCAAGAGCAAGATCAAGGCCGTGCTGCTGGGCGCGGGCGTGACGGCGGTGATCCAGTCTTCGTCGGCGACGACGGTGATGGTGGTCGGCTTTGTCAATTCCGGCATCATGCGCCTCTCGCAGGCGGCGGGCGTGATTATGGGCGCAAACATCGGCACGACGATCACGAGCTGGATTCTGTCGCTGACGGGGCTTCAGGGCGACAGCCTGCTGCTGACGCTGTGCAAACCGGCGACGTTCACGCCGGTGCTGGCGTTTATCGGCGTGTGCCTGCTGCTCTTTGCCAAGGGCGATAAAAAGCACGACGCGGGCAGCATCATGATCGGCTTTGCCGTGCTGATGACCGGCATGGAGATGATGAGCAGCGCGGTCAAGCCGCTGGCGAACGTGCCGGAATTTACGAACCTGCTGCTGATGTTCACCAACCCGATTCTGGGCGTGATTGCGGGCGCGCTGCTGACGGCGATCATCCAGTCGTCCTCCGCCTCCGTCGGCATTTTGCAGGCGCTGTGCGTGACGGGCGCGGTGAAATACAGCGCGGCGCTGCCGATCATCATGGGTCAGAACATCGGCACCTGCGTGACGGCGCTGATTTCTTCCGTCGGCGCGAGCAAGAACGCCAAGCGCGCGGCGCTGATTCACCTGTATTTCAACATCATCGGCACGGTGCTGTTCATGGTCGTGTTCTACGCCATCAACGCAGTGTTCCCGTTTGCGTTTATGGATAGCGCGGCGAACGCGGCGGGCATTGCCGTCATCCATACGACCTTCAACATCATCGCCACGGCGGTGCTGCTGCCGTTCTCCGGTACACTGGAAAAGCTGGCGACGCTCACCGTGCGCGACAACGACACGGTGGAGCGCATCGACGACTTCCAGCTTCTTGACGAGCGCTTCCTCTCCAACCCGGCGTTCGCGGTGGAGCAGTGCAAGGTCGTCACCGACCGCATGGCCGAGCTGACCCGCGAGGCGATTTTCGACGCGATTAATCTGATCGACGGCGGCGCATATACGCAGGAGATGGCGGATCGCGTCGAGGCGCTGGAAACCAAGATCGACCGCTACGAGGATAAGCTGGGCACGTACATGGTCAAGCTCTCCCGCGCCAAGCTCTCCCGGAAGGACGGCCACACGCTCTCCCTGCTGCTGCACAGCATCAGCGATTTCGAGCGCATCAGCGACCACGCGGTCAACCTGATGGATTCCGTGCAGGAGATGCACGACAAGAAAATGAGCTTTTCCAGCGCGGCGGCGGGCGAATTGCACGTTTTTGCCGACGCGGTGCGCGATATCGTCAATCGTTCATTTGACAGCTTCCTGCATGATGATGTAAAATTAGCAAAGACGGTGGAACCGCTGGAGGCGTGCATCGACGACATCAACGTGAACGTCAAATCCCGCCACATCGAGCGGCTGACCACCGGCCAGTGCACCATCGAGCTGGGCTTCGTGCTGACCGATATTTCCACCAACTTCGAGCGCGTATCCGACCACTGCTCCAACATCGCGGTGTATCAGATTCAGGTGCCGAAGGACGAATACGACACGCACGAATACCTGCAAAACGTCAAGCATCAGGAGCACGCGGAATTTGACCGCGAGGAAATGGCCTACGAAAAGCGGTATCGCCTGCCGGACGTGGCCAAAGCGCAGACGGCTGAGGCCGGAGAATAAAAAAGATGATTTACATTGTCGAGGATGACCGCAACATTCAGGAAATCGAGCTTTTTGCGCTCAAAAACAGCGGCTATCAGGCCGTCGGTTTTGAAACGGCCAAGGATTTTTACAAGGCTCTTTCCGAAAAGCTGCCGGAGCTGATTCTGCTGGATATCATGCTGCCCGACGAGGACGGTCTTTCCATCCTCAAAAGCCTGCGCACCCGCGCGGACACGCAGAAGATCCCTGTGATTCTGGTGACGGCCAAATCCACGGAGATCGACAAGGTGAAGGGGCTTGACGGCGGCGCGGATGATTATATCGCCAAGCCGTTCGGCGTGATGGAGATGATCGCGCGCGTGAAGGCGCTTCTGCGCCGCTCCGGCGGGGCGGAGGAGAGTCTGATGACCTGCGGCAACGTGACGCTCGACAGCGAAAAGCGCATGGTGTATGTGGACGGCAAGCCGGTGGAGCTGACCTATAAGGAGTTCGAGCTGCTCAAGCTGCTGATGAAGAACCACGGCATTGTGATCTCCCGCGACGTCATCATGGAGCGCGTGTGGGATTCCAGCTTCGAGGGCGAGAGCCGCACCATCGACGTGCATGTGCGAACCCTGCGCCAGAAGCTCGGCGACGGTGGCGCGCTGATTAAGACCATCCGCAACGTCGGCTATATGGCGGAAGCAAAATAAAGTCAGGGAGGCCGGCGCGGAGCGACGGCCTCCCTTTGCATATACGGCGCGGAGAAACCCGCGGCCCTCCGAATGGAGAGATGAGCTGTGAAGAAAAAGATTTTCAAGTACTTCGCCTGCATGATTACCGTGGCCATTCTGGCGACGACGCTGCTGCTGTCCTGGGTGAACTATGAGATGTTTAAGGGGCGCGTCATGGACGATCTGGAGGCGTATGGGCGGATGTTCGCCGTCGAGATGAACGGCGAAGCGGAGACGCAGAGCGCGCTGCACAGTCTGGAGGAGGATATCCGCGTGACGCTCGTGCATGCGGACGGCACGGTCTATTACGATAATTTTGCCGATCCGAACGCGATGGATAACCACGCAGACCGACCGGAAATCCGGCAGGCGCTTGAAAACGGAAGCGGAAGCGATATCCGCAATTCCAGCACCGTCGATCAAAGCGCGTTTTATTACGCCGTGCGGCTGAAAAACGGCGACGTGATGCGGCTGGCGCAGGAGGCGTCCAATATATGGAGCGTGTATTTCCGCTCCATGCCGATCATCATGCTGCTGGCGGCGGGCATGGCCTGCGTCAGCCTGTATCTGGCGCACCTGCTGACGGCGCGGCTGGTGCAGCCGATTGAGCGGATGACCGCCCACCTCAACAACGTGAGCGGCGTGGCGCGCTACCCCGAGCTGGAACCGTTTATGGATATGATCGAGCAGCAGCACGAGGAAATTCTGCGCAGCGCGAACATGCGCGTGGAATTTACGGCCAACGTTTCGCATGAGCTGAAAACGCCGCTGACGAGCATCTCCGGCTATGCGGAATTGATCGAAAGCGGCATGGCGCAGGGCGAACAGGCCAAGACATTTGCGGCGGAGATTCACAAGAGCGCGAACCGCCTGCTGACGCTGATTAACGACATCATCCGCCTGTCGCAGATGGACGCCCCGATGCCGGATCTCAAATTCGAACCGGTGGATTTGGCGCAGATCGCGGCCAACACGTTTGAACAGCTTGAAATGAGCGCGCGCAAGGCCGACGTTACGCTTCAGCTCGACGCGAAGCCCGCAATGGTCGAGGCGGACAGGCAGATGATGGACGAGCTGCTCTACAACCTCTGCGACAATGCGATTCGGTATAACGTGCACGGGGGCAGCGTGAAGCTGGAGATTCGCCCGATTCGCGACAAGGTGATCGTCTGCGTGCAGGATACGGGCATCGGCATTTCGCCGGAAAATCAGGAGCATGTCTTCGAGCGGTTTTATCGCGTGGACAAGAGCCGGTCGAAGGCGACGGGCGGCACAGGTCTCGGCTTGGCGATTGTCAAGCATATCGCGGTGAAGCACAACGCGCAGATTGAGCTGGAGAGCGAATTGGGGCGCGGCACGAGGATTTCGGTGATCTTCGAGCGCTGCTTTAAGGGCTGAACGGAGGAAAAACGGCATGGTTACGTTTGAGGATATTCGGAATAATGCGGAGATTCGGACGTACATCGAGAAGGGCAACGAGAATCTGGGCGTGCTGGGCTTCACCAAACATTCGATCGGGCATGCGACGAAGGTATCCGACATGGCGGCGAGGATTCTGGAAGAACTGAATTACGACGCGAGAACGGTGGAGCTGGCGCGCATTGCGGGCTATATGCACGATATCGGCAACTGCGTCAACCGCACCGACCACGCGCACAGCGGCGCGATCATGGCGATGACGATTCTGCGGAGCATGGGCATGGACGCGAAGGAAATCGCGGTTGTCATCGCGGCGATTGGCAACCACGACGAAAAGACGGGAACGGCGGTGGATGCGGTTTCCGCCGCGCTGATTCTGGCGGACAAGACCGACGTGCGCCGAAACCGCGTGCGGGGAAGGGATCGAACCAAATTCGACATCCATGACCGGGTCAATTTTGCGGCCATCAGTTCAGTGTTGCAGATGGATCGGGAAAAGCGGCAGATTACGCTGGATATCCAGCTCGACGACGAAATCTGCTCCGTGCTGGATTATTTCGAAATCTTTCTGGAGCGCATGCTGATGTGCCGCCGCGCGGCCGAGATGCTGGGGTGCAGCTTCAAGCTCAAGGCGAACGGCTCGAAGGTTCTGTGATTTGAAAAAGGTAAAAAAGCAGGAAATGAATGGAAAAATTCACTTTTCAGACAAAAAGTTTCAAAAACCGTCAAAAAAAGTTCGAAAAAGGTATTGACAGAAGAGCGGGACTGCGATATAATAATCGAGCTGTCAGCGCGAGCGACTAAGCCGAGCGGACAGCGATGATCCTTGAAAACG
>ERZ826220.4063-NODE-4063-length-10636-cov-3.245345_pt1 | contig 10636 bp, 2 predicted proteins | sample MGYA00519927_ERZ826220 | MGnify/ENA primary metagenome ERZ826220 (study PRJEB31778, sample SAMEA3449225) | human gut metagenome | biome: human gut; feature: human-associated habitat; material: faeces | place: United Kingdom | collected 2010/2012 ...
CCTACCCTCATGATACAAAAAATCCGGACAGCCAAACTGCCCGGAAACTGCCTGTATTCTGCCCTTAAACTACCCAAAGAAAAGCCGTGTCCGAATCGGACACGGCTTTCTCTATCCCTGCATATCATCCGCAATCTTGGCGTAGGCACGCCGCCGGATCTTGGCCAGACCGTCCACACTGACGTGCAGTCGGTCGGCTGTCTGGATGCAACTTTGGCCGTAGACATCCACCGCCAGCACCGCCGTTTCTTCGTCAGGCGGCAGGCCAACCAGCCGGACGGCCTGCTCCGCCCGCTTGGGGGCCATGCCGGATAGCATGGCCCGTAGCGCCTTATGCTCACTGTTCATGCTCGCAGTTTCAGCTTGCAGAACGGGATATCCCGTGGGCGTTTCCGCCGCCTCACATCTCCTTTCGTTATTTCCCGGCCAAACGGGCGTTCTTCCGAACCTTTTCGTTTACAAGCGCCTTGTTGTAATGCCGGATGCTTTTGCCTACCCCCAGATACTCAAAAAGCGCGTTCCGCTGCTTCTCGCTCAGACCGGGCATATTGTACACCGCCTGCATGATCAGCAGCCCCTTGCTGTTGGGGATCGTCTCCCCGTTTCTGTCCTTGACGCTTTCCAGATCGGATACCTGCGTTTTCAGCGCCACATAAATTTCCGGCTTAATGCCGTACTTCTTCTGTGCCTCCTGCGCATTCAACACCCACTTGTTCGTGATCTCATAGGTTTTGTCCGTCTCGTGCAGCGCCGTCTTTTTGGCGTAGGTCTCCGCGCTGGACAGGGCCTTGTCCTTCTGCTCGTCAGTAAAGGATCGGAACACCTGGCTGTTCTCCAACCCGGATTCTATGGAGCTGTAAAGCTCGGACTTCCTGCGGCTGTATACGATGTAGTCATCGGAACTGAGATCGTTTTCCGTAAATTTGTCCTCGCCCTCGCCGGTGCCGTATCGGTCTTTCGCACCAATCAGACTTGCAGCCGCGTCCGGGAGCCTGAAATCCTCATCGTTTTCCCGTTCCTTGTCCAGCTTGCTCCGCATACTGCTGTCAACGGAGCTGTTGTCCAGCGCCATGAAGTCTTTTAGCTCTTTGCGGATGTGTTCATAGGTGGTCAGGTCGCCCTGCTCCAGCGCCTTGAACGCGAGATTCAGGTACCGGTTTTTGTTTGCGGTGCTGTAAATATTGTATGTGAATTTCTCAAACTCATATTCCAGCGCCACGCTGCCGGTAGCTTGGACAGCCGTCCGGACTGCCGCCATTGCGTCCCGCTTGATGTTGGCTACCGGCAGGCCGAAAAGCTTAGAACAGGCTGCAAACATATTTGCCAGAGCTTCTTCTCTGGTCTTTTTGCCGCTGCCGCCCATGCTTGCGGTGAAATCTTTAGAGGCAGATACGATGTCAGAAAACACCTGCATGTCCGTCCGGGATACGCTGTACCCCTGCGTCAGGGAAAGAATATCCTTCACAAACGGGATGCTTCCAAGCTTGTTGACGTTGCTCCCAAGGTTTCCTTCCAAAACAATATGCTGCAGCAGCTCCTTGGTGGTCTTCTCGTCACCGGTAATGCCGGTCAGTGCCGTCAGGAACTTTTCCCAATAATCCTTGTCCGGATCATCGTCACGCCCTGCGTCTGCGATGCTCTGGGCCAGTGCGTTAACTACGTCCGTAACCAGCAAAGCAGCTGCCGCACGTCCCACGGTTTTAATAGCCTTGCTCCGCTTGGTAGGGTTCTCTTCATAGCGCATATTGTCCCATGCCCGCATGAACACGTTCAGGCTCATGATGGGTTCGCCCATGAACGAGGTCGCCTGCTTGGCAAGGTCGCTCTTGCCGCGCATAATGTTGGAGCGCTGCAAAATGCCGTCTACCACCTGCGTCTGGTCGATCATGCTGGTGAACACTTCATTGACCGCGCTGTAAAATTCACCGCTGCCAGCCCGCAGATTGGGTCTCTCCCGCTTCACCTGCCACTCGCAGGCGTTCCAGAGTGCGCCCCAGGTAACGGCGTCCGCCTTCCCTGCAGGAGCGCCAGCCTTGTCATTGATCTTGCTGGTGATCCCCTCCTTGCCGTAAAAACGGTCATTCAGGGTGTAGGGGGAGGAAATGTCAAAGCTGCCCACGTCCTTCCGCATGGCAATGGGAGAATGCGTCAAAGCCTTTTCCCAGCCGTTTCCCTTCGTCACGCCGCCGGTCAGTCCTTTTGCCATGTCGGCAGGGTTCAATACGGCGGATGCCCGGAAAAAGGCGGTCGGCTGCTGGATGACCACACGCACGTTCGCGCCAACGGCAGCGCCCTTAAAGCTTCCGATCCCTCTTGCAAATTTATCCGTAAGCGGTTCAAAATCCTTGGTCTTGATGCCGTTCTGGATGTCGCCCATCAGCTTCTGCCAGTACTGCTGAGATCCCTGTCCGCCCTTTTCTTCCAGGAAGCCTTTTACGGTCTGAACGAGATTGCCTTCACTGTCCCGGAACTGGAAGTTGTACAGCCGGTTCGCATCCTCCATGGGGCACAGCCACGCCGCGTAGTCGATCATATCGGAGGCGTGGTCTGCGAAGGTGTCAAACACCCCTTGGATGCTCAACGGTGTCGCCGCGTTGGGCTTCACCGCCTGCGCCATGCCGATATTCTTAATGGAGCGCACATTCCCGCTATCCTTCTCCTGCGAGCTGTGCAGTGCCTCCTTTGCGGATTTAATGGGCCAGTAGTCCTGCTCCGTGAATTTCTTATAGCCGTAGGCTTTCATGCTGGCTTCGTTGCCGTAGTTGGCAAGAACACCGGTGGTCAGCTTCTGCAAACTGTCCGCGATCCTGATCTGCTCCGGGGTCAAAACCCTCACAATGGACTGAATATCCTCTGCGGAAAGATGGATCACGTCCGTTCCTCTGGGGATCTTTGTCTTGCCGGGGATCTTGATCTCCGGCTGCACGATGCCGCCTTTCAGCAGGTGGTCCTCCGCCTGCTTGCGTTCGCTCAGAAGATACAGCTCCATGGCCTGTGCCGTTGTCAGGTCCAGCTCATGGCCTTCCGTTGTGGTGAAATGGTGGACTTCCTCATTCATGGACGTCACCGCATTTTCGCGGATGCCGGTTTTCGCGTCGCCCAGAATCTGGTGCACCTTCTCCGCCACATCCCGCGCCATGATCTCCTGATGGTCCTGCGCATTCCGCAGCATCCGGTAAATGTCCTTGCCGGTCTGCCCGAAGTGGGCAAAGAATGTATAAGGCGTTTCCAGGCTGATTGCCACGTTGTTCCCCAGTTTCCGCCGCCGGGTCATGCCGTCCATGCGGAGCGCATCGGCAAACTGCTTGGTGGTCGCGAATTTTTCCGACGCCAGCGTTTTGCCTGCCGTAGTTACGGAATGCTCCACGGATTTCAGCACGTTCCACATGGTTTTTAATTGCTCTGTGGTAAGGTCCGCAAGGCGGGTGTCGCCCATCTTGATGACTTCGCTGAATCCACCGGCCACATCGTCACCGCCCAGAAGAGACGGGTCCACCACCATATCGCCATCCTGGGCGATCTTCTGATACTGCTCCTTCAAATTCTGGAACGCCACCGTCCGGTTCGTCGGCGTGCCCGGTTCCTTGTAGATCCGCTCCCCCGTCACGGGGTCCAGCGTAAAGGACCGTGCATTGGGGCTGCTCTCCTGATTGATGCTTTCTAGCACCTTTGCCACGGCGGAGCGCATATCCTCTGGAATGTGCTGGTTGTCCGTGGGCCGCAGCAGCTTTTGGGACAATGCGCTGGCATGGCGCACGATCTTAGCCCGCAGTTCTCTCCGCTTCTGATTGTCCCGCCGGGTCACGTCCTTCTCCCGGTAACGCTCCTTCAACGCCTGCACCTGCTCCGCACGCCGGGTCCGTTCCTTTGCCAATGCCTGCGCCGTGCTTCTTAGCCGCTTTGCGTCCCGTTTGCCTTGTGCCATCTGACCGGCCAAAAAAGCGTCATTTGCCGTCTGTCTGCCCTGAAATCTGGCTTCCTGCACCTGCTCCGCTGCCCGGTCCGCAAAGGTCTTTTTCGTCTGAGGCAGGTCAAAGAACCGATCCATGATGTCATTGGAGATAGACGCCACGGCCTGTCCCATGTAGCCTTCAAAGGGGTTGTACTCCGTCACCTTGTACAGCCGGTTCGCCACGTCCGCGATCCGCTGCACCTGGTCGGAGATGTTGGTATCCTGTGCCTCGTTGAAAAACTCCGGGTACTGATTGGACAGCTCGGAATAGATCTGGTCAACGTTGGTGTGTTCGCCCTTGCTGATTTTCAGCTTGCCGAACAAACTCTTGCGGAACTCGTTGAAGTCCGTGATCTCAGCGGCATCCGATTCCGTCAGCGTCAGCTTGGTGTCTTTCAGATACTTCCGCAGACCAGCATATTCCTTGTATGCCCGGTCATCCACCTCCACGGCGCTTTCCGCGATCCGCTCCGCAATGGCATCAGACCGCCTCCGCGCCTCTGCATAGGTCAGCTCGTCCCTGCCGTCCCTGCCGCTGGCAATGTAGTCATACAGGCTTTGCAAGTCTCCGGCAATGTCGCTACCGCTGATCTCCGCGCCGTAGTCCTTTACCAGCGCATCCGCCGCCTTCTGAACGGATTTCCGGTCGGTGGTCACGCCCTGAGACCGTCTGGTCTGGCCCTTCCAATACTCCACCCGCTCTTTCAGGCTCTCGTTCTCCCGTTTCAGCGCCGCGATCTCCTGCGCGTTCTCCGTGCCCTTTAGGGAGAATTTCGCATCATCCACGCTGTTGATCTTGGCAAGGCGGTCCGCGTCGTCTCCGGTCTTGTATTCCAGCATCCGCACACCGGCCTGCTCCAGACCGTCCCGCAGTTTCTCGCTGCTGTCATCGGGGATGACGGCGGCCAGCACTTCGTCGAAGCCGACGGCCCGCCGGGGCTTGGCCTCGAAATAGCCGGTGGGCATTTTCGCCGCCGCCTGGTAGACGGCCTGGATGTCCTGGGCCGTCTGGCTGCTGATTTTGTACCCCTCCTTGGAGAAGGCCCGCATGATAGCGTCCACCGTCTTCTTGCCCTTGGACGTTTCCATCAGAATGCTGCCGATGATGTCGCTCTCGACGAAGGAATTGTCGGAATGAGCCTTGTTTCCCTGCTTGATCTTCGTGATGATGCTGCCGATCTGGTCATCAATGGCCTGGAGCTTTGCTTCATACTCGGCCCCCTCGTCCATGCCCAGCCGCCCACTGTCCGCCTTGATCTCCTGGATGCTGCGGTATTCCGGCGTCGCCACGGATTGCAGGGTCTTGGCGCTTGCGCCCCAGGTGTTGCCGCCGCGCTCCTCCTGGCCCTCCTTCATCGCCTTGACGATGTTCTCCAGGGTGTAGGCATAGTGGAGCTGCGAGAAGCTGCGGAGATTGCCGGAGGGGGTGTAAGGGTCCTTGCCATTGTAGATGCCCGCCTCGCCCAGCAGGCCGTCCAGTTTCCCGGAAATCCACTCCTCAACGGCGTGGTCATCCACGGCGCTGCGCAGCGCGTCAGAGGTAGCCATCCGGTCAATTTCGCCCTTGGTCGCGCCGCCGTCCTGGTACATATCCCATGCGTGGTGAACGATGTCCTCCAGGGTGAAGATGGAAACGCCGTCCATGGAATTGTCGATGCGGGTCTGCCGTCTTTCGTTGATCTCCGCATCGGTCCAATGCCTCTTGACGGCCATTCTGCGGAGCATGGGTTCGCCCTGTTCCCGGTAGTAGTCCCGGAGAATGTCGCGGATGACCTCGGCATTCTCGCCCAGGGCGTCCTTCACGCTCTCGCCGGTCTCCAGGTTGGCCTCGATTTCAGCCAGCGTGTTCACACCCAGGCGGTCAACCACCTTTTGCAGGGTGTCGTTGCCGAACTTGTCCCACACCTTGTCCATCTTCACCGGCTCCAGGCTCTTGCCCTGGTCTGCCAGATAGGCCGCCCGCACCGTGTCCGTGGAGGCCAGCTTCTCCGCCAGCTCTGCCGTGCTCCTGGTGCTGGTGTCGTCGATGCCCATAGAGCGCAGGGCGGCGCTGTTCCCGAAGATGCCCCCGGCCACGGAGACATCCCCGGCAAGCCGGTGTAGCTCGTGCTCCACCTGGGATGCTTTTTTGCTGTTCACAGGGTAATCTACTCGCGGAGCTGTCGGCGTCCAGGCGTCGCCGCCGTACACCTTGTTGGCGCGGAATAGCTGCGGGTCGATGGTGTCCTTGCTGAACACAAGGGAGATGGGGCCGTACTTGGTGTGCCCGTCCCTGGCTTTTACAATGGCGATGGAGGGCATGGGCAGGCCGCCCAGTTTCAATGCGGCCATGATGCTGGCCTCGTCCTTGTTGTGAACGGCAATCAGCTTGTCCGTTTCCTCAACGGGGGCTTTTAGGGAAAACTTTACCGTGCCATTTCGATTGCCTGTTCCAGTAGTTCCCTCGGTGTTGCTGTTTGATGTCCCACCATGTAATTGATTAGTTGCTTTTGCAGCGGCTCCCGTTCGTCCAAAAGTGTTAGTATCATTGCGGTCATACTTTTTGTTGCCCCGAATGCTGTTAATCCATTGGCTAACGTTTTCTCCGTTGCCGTTAACGTCATTTTCAACGCCCTCCTTCTTACTCATAAGAACTTCATACGCTGCCGTTGCTTTCTTCCCACCAACTGCATACAGCGGTGTAGCTTCTGTACCGTCTCCGATACCGTAAATCGCAAAAACCTGATTGCCTTTTTCGTTTGCATAGGTCCATTGCGTAGCTTTATCCAGCGCGTGGGCGGAATCAGTGATTTCCTGCTCCATGCGACTGTTCAGCAGAGACCATTCCTTTTGCGTCAGGTTCGGTCTCCAGTATTTGCCCTTTGCGGCATATCTCGTCTCACTGATTGTACCATTTGTCTGCCGGTTCTGCAAGCTCTCAGCCTGCTTGCTGGCCGCTTCAAATGCCGCCTGCAGCTTGCCCTCCACCGTCTGGGCCTGCCGCTTGGCTCTGCCGGTCAGCTTGCTCACGATCTCATGGATGGCGTCACGCAGCTTTTGCAGCAGTGTCCGGTCGGCGCTGTGCTTCCGGATGAAATCGTCCAGCACGTCGCTGTTTGCGATCATCTCACCGGCGTAGTTGGCGGTAGCCTCGTCCAATGCTTGTTCGTAGCTGGTTTCAACGCCCGCCCGGTTGTACTGGTCAAGCAGGATGTTCGCCGCTTCCTGCACGTCGGGGATACTGGTCACAGCATCCCGGAACGCCCGGTACTGCTCCGGTGCCAGCTCCTGTACACGGTGGGTCCACTCATGGCCTACCACCTGCAAAACAGGGTCCACCGCGTCCTTTGCGATCAGAACGTCGCTGCCGGTAATCTGACCGTTTGCGCTTCCGCCCAACACCTGATCCACCATCCGCGTCCGCACGCCCAATGCCTTGGACACGGTGTTCACCTCGTCGGCAACGGCACTGTCCATTTCACGGGAAACATAATCGTCAAACACAAGGCCGCTGTCCGTTCCAGCGGTTTTGGCAAACTGCGCCGCCCGCTTCTCTCTTGCAAGAGACGCCGCCGCGTCATTCTGCCCTGCCGCATACGCCGCAAAGGATACCGCGCTGGTGCTGTTGGGGTTCTTCTGGTTGGTCATGCCTGCGTGATACGCCCGCAGAAATTCTCCGGCGTAGTCACCACGGTCCGTCCCCTGATACGCCGTCTGAAACGCCTTCCTGCCGCTGTCCCCCAGCTTGTCTGCAATGCCGGTAAAGGTTTTCTGCACGGCGGCTTCTCTCTGCTGCAAGACCTGTTCCTCCATGGAAACGGGATTGCTCACTGTTTGCCGCTGAACCGCTTCCTGAATGGTCCTCTGCGCGTCCTCTTGCTGGGTCTGTGCGTTTGTTTGCGCGGGAGTGGTACGCGTACCCTCCTGAACGTCTGCGCGCTCCTGTACGCCCTGCTGTGCGGTGCCCAGATCATAGCGGTATGTGTTAGGGCTGACGATGCCGCCCATCGCGCCGGACGTTGCGCCCACCAGGAAATCATACAAAGAATCAGAAAGCGTTTCCTGCGCCGTAGCCACATCGCCGCCGTAAATGCGGGGCAGCTGCCATTCCATCCAATCGCCAATGAACTCTTCTAAGCCTTCGCCAACCGCTCCGGCTCCGAAGGTCAGCGCCGATCCCAGCGCCTTTTTACCGGCTTCTGTTTTGGCAAACTTGTCTACCGCACTGCGGATGCCGCGTTTTACCACATCATCCAGCGCACCGCCGCCGTATGCCTTTGTAAAGGGCATTGCGATGTTAAACATCAATTCGCTGATAACTTCTTTTGCCGAAGAAGTCGTACCGTAAAGTACTTGCTGTGTCAACGTAGAATCCGGTTTTTCCTGTCGAGCCTGCTGTGTAGCACTGCCGAAGGCACGCACCGCAAACGGAGCCATGCCCAGCGCACCGCCGGTCAGAACTCTTGCAATCGCGTCAAGACCGGTCTGTGTTATGGATGCGCCCGCGTCTACAAGCATGTTGCCAAGGAACCCTGTACCTTCTTTTGCCCGCTCCAAATCAGCCTGCGCGCTTCCGGCAAGCTCGTCCGCTTTCTGGTATGCTTTGTCGGCCACCTCCTTGTCGGACTGCTCCACCGCTTTGGTGTAGCCCTCATGGGCTGCGATCCGGCGTTTTGCGGCAGAAAGGTATTTCTGCACCTGCTGTACGTCCGCCGCCGTCATGGGCTTGCCGTCGGCCCACTTTACGTCCCGCAGCATCTTTTCATACCGCTTCACCGCGTCATGGTCGCTTTGCAGGGCCGCTCCGGCGTTCTGATTGGCAATGCGGGTGTTCAGATAGCCAGCCCCCTCAGCCAGTACGCCGCCTACGTTGGTATATGCCGCCGCAGACGATTTCGCGCCGCCCTTAACGGTATTTGTCACACGGTCCGCAAAGGAAGGCGTATTGCCGGTATCACGCGGCTCCCGCTTCTGAATGTCCTGCAGCAGGCGGCTGTTTGCCGTGTTCTTCCGGCCCACGTTGTCCATAGGTAGGCTACCCTGCTTCTTCGCAGAAGCCGCAGCGGACGCAGGTTTCTTCTGCGGAGAGGCCCCCGTTGTGGGGGCGCTCTCCGGTTTATTAAAGTGTCTCCGATCCAGCTTCTGTACAGTTTCCGCCGCGCCGGACGTGTCTTTCTTGTTCGTGCCTGTTGCCGTTTTGCGATTGCCTGTTCCGAAATAAGACCGATCCAGTTTTTGTGCCATATCACGCCTCCTACGCTCCCAGCATACGGTTCAATTCTTCCTGCTGCTTGGCGCTTAAACTGTCAAAATACTGATTATACAGTTGGAACGCTCTGTCTCCACTGCCTTGTGCGACCAGCGTTTGAATCGAACGCTTCAAATCGCCAAAATTGGGGACATTGCCTGAACCGGCAGCGCTGGGCCGTTCATATCCATAGGCGCTTTCCAGGTACTCATCGCTATACCCCGCATTGTGGAACGCATCCAGAACATCCTGCGTGAAAATACCCTGTTTGGCGTTGTCCTTTGCAACGCTCAGTTTCATGCCGCTATCCCCGCTTTTCTTTCCTCCACTGCTCCCACTGCGTCCGCTCTTCGCCTTTGCCGTCTGCGCGATCTGATACGCCTGCCGCATGCTTTCAATCTGGCTGTCCGTGTACCCCAGCGCCTTGTAGCCGGAGAAATCACCGTAGGACGCCATCATATCCGCCTGCTGCGCCGCCTTGTTCCACTCGTCCTGAGACATATTGTAGTCCCATTCCTTCTGCTTCCACTGGTTGGCAAGCGCGTCCTGCGCCTGCTGATAGGCAAAATTTCGGTCTGCGTTCCACTGGTTCAGCTTGTCTCCGTACTCGCCGTATTCCCGGTCATAGGCGTCGCTCAGCATACCCAGACTGTTCAGTTTGTCGCTACGGTCCTGCTGATACATTTCTCTGGCAGCCTGCTCCAGCTTGCTCATCCAATCGTTGTATTCCTGATTGGCGACGCTGGCCGCATAGGAGGATGCCAGACCGCCGGTGCGGGAGGATACCTGTCCCAGCAGATCGTTCATCCCCATCTCGCCGTTGGCCGCGTACTGGTCACGCAGGGCGGAATACTGGTCACCCTTCTTCCAGTCCGCCAGATTGCTGTTGAGGATCTGATCGATCAGCGCCCGCATTTCGGAATCGTAGGTATAGTCAAAGCTTGGTCTCCCGGCATCGCTGGTGTTGAACCCATTGTTGACCAGCCCCTGCAGAATGTCCATGTTGCCCACTGTGGGATAGGGGATCTGCTGCCCCGGCGTATAGTCCTTCATAAAGTTCTCGTAGGACTTCACCTGCCCTGCCGCCTGTGCGAGAGGGGACGTGTCCGTGCCCATCAGATACCGGTAGTAGGCCAGCTCCGCGCTTTCCGGGCTGACGTCCAGCCCCAGTCGCCGCCGCAGATCATTCGTGGCAGACAATGCCCCACTGTCCGTTACATAGCCGTTCTTGTCGATGGTGTAGCCATATCCGGCGCGAATGGCATTTGCCGCCTGGTTTGCCTGATCGCCTGTAATCTTCCCCGCCTGCATCTGCGCCCGGATATCTGCGATCTTTTGACGGTCAGCCGCCGACAGCATCTCATTATCAGTCCATGCGCCGTTTTTATTATAGCTGCCGTTCCCGGCGTTGATGTCCTGATGGGGGGTGTAGTCCGCCACGCCCTTCACAGCCTTCT
>ERZ826220.4065-NODE-4065-length-10635-cov-2.751701_pt1 | contig 10635 bp, 6 predicted proteins | sample MGYA00519927_ERZ826220 | MGnify/ENA primary metagenome ERZ826220 (study PRJEB31778, sample SAMEA3449225) | human gut metagenome | biome: human gut; feature: human-associated habitat; material: faeces | place: United Kingdom | collected 2010/2012 ...
GTAATGCTTGAATCTGGATACCGATGTCGTCTCCGCTGGTGATGGTTAGCAATTCTTCTTCCAAATCTTCGAGTGCGTCATCGATGGAAGAGATGGTTGAAATGTAGTTTCCCATCACGCTGTTGAGCAGTACGCTAAGTAGATAATCTGTTTGACGGCTGCGTATCTTCAGAACATCATTACGCAAGGCAGAACTGACATCATCAAAGAAATCAGTTTCTTTTTCGAGGAAAGTCAGTACATAATTATTTCCTATGATAAGGCAGACTTGCTGTTGGAGCAGTTCGTCCAGTTCATTTTCTTCTTTATGTTCGTTCGGATAGAATATCTTTAAGATCAGGACAATGTATTTATCATGTTCTTCTATTTTGGTAGGATGGTCGGCATTTAAAATATCTTGCAGTACAAGGAAGTCTATTTCGAAATGTTCGCAGATTTCACGAATCGTTTCTGTGTCTTTCAAACCGTGTACTTGTAACCAGTTGATACGTTCATTGTTCAGTGAATTACTGACTTCATGAAAGTTTGTTCCTGAAGATTCCTGCATTTCATTGAGATTGTATGTACAGAGATGCAGATGGGTAGGAGTCTGGCTCTCACCCGTATAAATTAATTTTTCACTTAACAGGTTGTTTTTCATGCTTTATTTTTTTGTTTAAGAAGACCACTACGACAAAGGTAATGGTTTTCTTTAATGAGTATTAATTTGAAAGCTACTCACGACTATAATGAGAACAAGCTGTCCTGTGCTTTTGTTTTCTTTTAAGCTAAATCTACTACTGTAATTCCGGCACCACCGAATTGTACATGTTCATCGGCAAAGTGACGTACTCCCGGTACTGTATCCAGATACTGTCGGATCAGGGTACGCAAGATTCCTGTTCCTGTGCCGTGCAGGATGCGTACGCGTCCCATACCTACCAGGATGGCATCATCTATAAAATAGGTAACTGCCTGTAAAGCTTCATCGCCCCTCATTCCGCGTACATCGATGTCCTGTTTGAAGCCAAGTTTCTTTTCGTACATCTGGTCGTGCGTCTGGCTACTGACAAATGTACTTTTTGCAGGTTCTTGTTTCTGTGGAGCTGCATTGGTGCGTGCCAGTCTGTCTAATTTTACTGTTGTCTTGATACTTCCAAAACCTACTACGGCGGTGTTTTTACCGTTGATTTCTAATACTTCGCCTATGGCACTTTGACCTTTAATCTTTACATGTTCGCCAATGGTAATCGGAGTGATTTTAGGGGGTTGCGGTGAAGGTGTTTGACTTTCAGAAACCTGCTTCTTTTCCTTTTTCCGGTTCTGCTTTTCCTTCAGCTTTTCCATCTTCCGGGCAATTTTGTCCTCCTGTTCTTTGGAAGCAAGTTCGTTTACCGAAGCACGGAAATCATTTAATTCCTGACGGACAAGCCGGGTTTTCTCTTTTTCGGCCTGTGCCTCTTTGATGGCACGTATCGTGTTTTCGATCCGTGCATTTGATTCTTGTAATAATCGTTCAGCTTCTTCCTTAGCCTGACGGATAATCTCCTTGCGGGATTTCTGCAACTCTTCCATCTCTGTCTGATAACGTGCGATGGTCTCTTCCATGTGTTTCTCCCTTTGGCGAATGGTCTGGCGTTTTCCTTCCCAGTAGCGTTTGTCACGAACGATATCTTGCAAATATTTGTCTGCATTGATGTATTCGCTGCCCACAATTTCGGAAGCGTCTGCAATGACATCTTCCGGTAATCCGATTTTGCGGGCAATTTCTACAGCAAACGAGCTACCGGGATTACCGATCTGTAATTGGAAAAGTGCCTGCATAAGGTGGCGATCGTAAAGCATGGCACCGTTTACTACCCCTTCATTATCCTCGGCAAAGTGCTTAAGATTCTGATAATGTGTGGTAATAACTCCGAATGTCTTTTTTTGATTGAAACGCTTTAATACCGCTTCTGCGATTGCCCCACCTATCTGTGGTTCTGTTCCACCTCCGAATTCGTCGATAAGGATGAGGCTGTGTCCATCACAACTTTTCATCATCACTTTCATATTGGTGAGGTGAGAAGAGTAGGTACTTAAATCATCTTCGATGGACTGTTCGTCACCGATGTCGATAAATATGTTACTGAATATCCCGGCATGGCTGCGTTCGTGCATCGGAACCGGCATTCCGCATTGCAACATGTATTGCAACAGACCTACCGTTTTGAGACATACGGATTTACCGCCGGCATTAGGGCCGGAAATAATAAGAATACGTTGCTTCTGGTTGAGTTCGATGTCAAGAGGAACAACTTTCTTTCCATGTTTGGAAAGCGATAATTGTAACAACGGGTGTACAGCCATTGTCCAGTCGAGCAATTGTTCGTTTTCAAGAGCCGGTTTTAATGCGTTGGTCTGTATGGCGAAGTAGCTTTTCGCCCGGATGAAATCTATCTCGGCAAGAAATTCGTACGATTGGAGTATTTCGGGGATGGAGGGTCGCAATACATTGGAGAACTCTGTAAGAATACGGATGATTTCCCGTCGTTCGTCTCCTTCCAGTTCTCGGATACGATTATTAGCTTCCACTACTTCTGCCGGTTCGATAAAGACGGTTTTCCCGCTGGCGGACTCATCGTGTACGATACCTTTTATTTTTCGTTTCAGTCCGGGGGCTACGGGGATCACCAGACGGCCATCGCGCATGGTGGGAACTACATCCTTATCTACATATCCTTCGGATTGGGCACTGCGCAGTATACTGTTCAGTGAACGGGAAATGCTTCCCATCGTGCTTGCCAATTCTCGACGGATGCGTGCCAGCTCTGTGGAGGCGTTATCCTTTATCTTGCCATATTTATTCAGTATACTGTCTATTTTTCCTATCAATTGAGGGAATACGGCAATATCTCCTGCCAGCCGTTTAAGGCTGGGGTAGGGGCAGTCCGACTCTTCCTCCTCTTCATTTCGATGGAGGAAGCGAACGATGTCACGGATCGTTTCAAGTGAACGTCTCAAATCGAACAGTTCTTGTTCGTCCAAATACATTCCTTCTATCCTTACCCGTTTTAGTGAAGGACGGACATCAAAAAAGAATTGATCGGGAAAACTGTCTTCTTCTTGAATGATACGGACAAACTCCATAACTTGATTCAGTAACTCTTCCACTTTATCGTGTTGGTCAGAGAAAGTCATATCTGTCACTCTTTCTTCTCCCAATGTACTGAGACATTTTTCTTTCAGTAGTTGTCTGATTTGGTCAAATCCTATTTTTTGCTCAAAGTTTTGAGGGTATATCATTGATCTTTACGATTTATCTATTTATGATTTATGATTGAGATTAGCTGTTGCAATTTGAATTACGAAGCAAAAATACGATTATTTCGTGAAAAAATCGTCAGAATGCTTGCAGATTTAAAAAGAATACGTACCTTTGCACCGCTTTCGGAGGGAAGCGCTTCTTAATAAAGGAGTTTTGGAGAGGTGGCAGAGTGGTCGATTGCGGCGGTCTTGAAAACCGTTGTACTGCGAGGTACCCGGGGTTCGAATCCCTGTCTCTCCGCGAAAAAGAAATAAAAATCAAAGGAAATCCCTGTAAATTATTAATTTACAGGGATTTCTTGTTTTTGGCACATTTAAAGATAAGTATATGAAAATATTTTTTTGCTTACTATTCGGTATGCTTGATTATGTCTAAAGAAAAGCATATCACTTTGTGATTATTTTATTGTTTATCAGTGTCTTGTGATTTGTATTTATTATTTTGCCTGAGAAAGTTTTTGATTTAGAAACTGCTAAGATGGAAAGAATAATATATTCCGTTCATAGTACTACGTCTGCAGAATGGGATTAAGCCAGAGTGGAGAAACTCTGATTGTGATTTTAATTTGATTAGAATTTACGTTTTGTCGATGAAATCATTATTTTTGTTGTGTAATAGATGTATTAATTAATTGGGAAGATATTTATGCTTGCATATACTTATATTGAACATGGAAAGTTCCAACTATTGGAGAAGCCGAGACCGAAAATAAAGGATACACGGGATGCGATTGTACGTGTAACGCTTGGTAGTATTTGTACCAGCGATCTGCATATCAAACATGGCAGTGTGCCGCGTGCCGTACCTGGAGTTACGGTCGGTCATGAGATGGTAGGCGTTGTGGAAGAAGTCGGTTCCGGAGTTGTTTCGGTTAGGCCCGGAGATAGGGTGACAGTAAATGTTGAAACTTTTTGTGGAGAATGTTTTTTTTGCCGGCACGGATATGTTAATAATTGTACTGATTCCAATGGGGGATGGGCATTGGGATGCCGTATTGACGGGGGACAAGCTGAATACGTTCGTGTTCCCTATGCCGATAGCGGGCTCAACCGTATTCCCGACACGGTGAGCGATGAACAGGCTCTTTTCGTGGGCGATATACTTGCCACCGGATTTTGGGCTGCACGTATTTCGGAGATCACGGAAAACGACACGGTACTCGTCATCGGGGCCGGGCCAACCGGGATATGTACCCTGCTTTTCTTTGCTGCACTCGGTTTCTATTTTATGCTTAAAGCTATCAGATATGACCCCGACGCAGCCGCCACAGTCAGTATAGATGTAATGAAGTTTACTGGTATTGCAATCGGTATATTGCTCGTCATACTCGGAAATATCATGCCTAAAATGCGGCGAAATGCGATGTTTGGTTTGCGGACTAAGTGGAGTATGACAAACGATAGTGTATGGCAAAAAAGTCAGCGTTTCGGAGGGATTGCTTCGGTACTGTGTGGACTTGCAATGATAGTTATTTCTGCTTTTGTGCCAGGTGTTTGGAATTTGTTTGTGATGACTGTTATAATTATTGTTTGGTTAATCCTGTGCATAATTGCGTCCTATCGCTACTACAAGACAGACAACACCCCATAAACTGAATATCTGACCCATAGGGCGACTATTTCCAAACCGAAGTAGCCGCCCTTTTTTGTGCCTATGGGCAGAAAGGAGCGACCACCCATGACGAAGAAGAAAACGCCGCAGACCATCATATATTGCAAAACGCCGCAGGGCAGCAAGCGAGGCGGCGAAAAAGAGCGGCGTTCATAGAAAAGTTGCACATTTGTATGGAGACAGGAATTGAAAAGTTCGCGCTTTGCATGGTACAATCATATTGGATAAGTTTATCCGCACAAAACGAAAGATGAGGATATGCCCGAAAGGAGGAACACTTTTATGAAACGACTGCCAATTATTGTGCTGACGCTTGCGCTCTGCCTGCTGACAGCGGGCTGCGGCGCAAAGCCAAACGAGCCAGCCGACGGGGACTCTGCAAAAGCGGGGATCGTCGAGCGGATGGCAACGGTAAAAGCAGAGGAAATCAAATATATCTCATCATTCTTTTCTCGTGAGCATGTAAGCGCCGAAGACATGGCCTCCGTCCTCAATGCCGCAGCGGAACACCATAGCGAGCAGCCCGGTCAAGGCTTGGACCATTATACGATGGAGATATACCTCTCCGGGGGGCCTGACGCATATAACTCATCTGACGAACACTTCGTTTTCTTTGCCGGATTGGATGAAAACCATATAAACGGCATTTATTTCAACGGAAAAGGAGACAGCCATCGCATGAGCTTTGAGGACGAAACGCTCTACTGGCTGATCCGCAACGGTTACCGCACCGAAGTACAGGTAGACAAAGACGCTTATGAATACCATCAGGCCATTCTTGACCAGCGGGCGCAGCGATTGGCCGCGCAGTGCGCCTCTCCCTCTCGAACGGATATCCTCACCGGCTATGAGGTTGTGCAGTTTTATCAAAAAGAAGTCCTTACGGATGAAAGCGGCAGCTACACGGTCTATTGCTGGGAACCCGCGTTTCTGACGGCTTCTCCCGATGATATTCCGTGGGCGGGCGGAATGTATCTCGATGCGGACGGCAGGCTCTGTGCCTATGAGCAGTACACCTATTTTGTGACAAAAGGGGAAAACGGAGACTTCCCGCCCTACCGCTTCCTGCCGTGGGATTTGTATAACGGAGAAACCGAAGAGGCGGAAAAAGCACACACTTTGCAGCGTATCCGGCAGGCGTTTGAACCGGCGGTTCAGGCGCATTGGGCGGAGGATGTGTTGGTCGGCCTTTCCGATTACCACGAGGTTTCCGTCAGTACGGCAGAGCCGCTGGCCAGGGTGCTGCTTTCCTGCGAGTATGCCGTAAAGGACTTCAAGGTGCTGGGAATCGAGGCTTCTATGAGCAGCAGCCTATCGTTTTTCACAGAAGAGCTGTACGCTCTGGACGAGCTGTCACCGGATCGTCCGCTGCTGCTGAATATGACATTCTATGGTCTGCTGCCGTATTACGGGGTATCCTATGTCGATGACAGCGGCGGATGCTCATCCGATGACGCCCTGTGAGCACTGCGGGCGAATGATACAAGGAGCACATCATGAATGACGATCACGATATGACACGGCATCTTCCGAATGCCGAGGCGATGCCTGCGGATTTCGAGCAGACCGAGGCTTTGCCGACACTGGTCGGCGGCGTGTCCGAACAGGCTTCTGCCGTCACGCAGGCGTTGCCGGTCGAGCCGACGCAGGCGTTGCCGGTCGAGCCGACACAGACGCTGCCGGTTGCCGAGACAGAGGCGATGCCGGTAGAAAAGGTCGCGGTGCCGCAGACCGAGACCAAGTCGTTGCCGGTTGACTCCGCGTCGACCGAGAAGTTGTCTGCCGAACCACTTGCGGCCGGGGCGGTTTCGGACGAATCGGCGGCCCCCGTGGATGACGGCCAGACCGAGACCGAGCCTGCCGCCGACGCATTCGGGAGTCCCGCCGCCGCTTCCGATCAGCGAACCGGCGATGTTCCGGCCGGAGCCACAACGGCCGGCGATGTTCCTGACAAAGGGCAGCCTCTTGCCGCCGCGCCATCCACAGGCGCGGGCGCCACGCAACAGCCTGATGCCGCCACGGCCTTCGCCGCGGGTGATACAGAGCAGCCCGGTCCGGCACCTCAGCAGATTCCGCTGTACAGCACGCAGCCCCCGCGAGAGCATGACGGATACGGACCGAACCGCCCGGATGCGGGTCCTGCATACGCCGCTCCGGCCGGTCCCTGGGCCCAGCCGGGCGCGGGCTCAAATTACGTGCAAGTGCCGCGGGACGTGCCGATGCGTCCGGTCATCCGCAAGACAGGGCCGAGCGCCGCCACACTGACATTGGGTGTGTTCATGCTGCTGGTCGGCGCGGTGGCGATCCTGTTCGGAGTGAGGTTCCCCAATGGCGTGCTCGCATGGTTCGATATGGATCCCCGCGTGATGTTCGCCATCGGGTGCGCGGTGGTCGGCGGGGCACTGATCCTGATCGCCATCATCTGGTCTCTGGCAAAGATAGCGCGCAACGCACGAACGCCCCATGACGAGTGACATATCGATCGGTGCCTTGCCGGTGCCCTGCCGGCAAGGCACCGATTCCCGCGTCAGCCCTGTGCGGCCTCCGCTTCGGCGAGATCGGCGAAACCTGCGAGGGCGACGGTGTGGGCGATCGTCTCCTCGGTCAGGTTCCGACCCTTCCGGAGTAGATCGTCGACGAAACGCCGGTACAGGGCCATCGTGCGTTCCGAGTAGGTGCCGAGCTCCCCGCGCAGATATGTTTCGAACGACGTGGATTGCGCGGTGTCCTCCGCGGTGCGCAGCACGCGCATGGCCCGGCCGAGTTTCGGGTAGCGGGCGCGGAAGTCCTCGGCCCACGCCACCTGCGTCGCGATGGCACGCTCCTGCGTCGCGATACGTTCGCCGCTCAACCGGGGTATGTACGGTTCGATGTTGTCATGGAAATCCTGCGGTGCCGTGGACTCCATCATGCGACCGTACTTCTCCGTGACCAGATTGCGCCCGACGCGCTCGGCTTCGACCAGATCGGCCAGATAACTGTCCAGCAGCGGATCGGGCCATGTCATGAACTGGCTCGTGCGCATCTGCCGGAACACCGGCCAATTGCCTTGGCAAGCGGCCCGCCCGCCCTCGTTGTTCGTGCGCTGGAACTGATCCCATTCATGACGCACTATCCGCTCGATCAGCTGGTCGCTCATCCGCCGTCTCTTTCCCGTTGTCCGTTATCGTCGTTGCCGCCGTCATCGCCCGTGCCGGTCACGCCCTGTCACAGGGAATGCAGACAAGCCGCGTCGCTGGCGATGTGCTCCTCGACATATGGCCGTTGCCACTCCAGGAACGTCTCGTCGCTGCCGGTCAGTCCTTCTCGGCGCAGCTCGGCCACGACCTCGGCGCAGACGTGCTCGATGGTCTGGGATATCTTCTCGGCGACCGGTGCCGACCCCTTGCCGCCCTCGCCGAAACCGGCACCGCCATAGCAGGCGGCGGAGCTCAGCCGCAGCAGCGTCTCCAGCTGCCCGCACACATCGGCGAGCCTCGCCGCCATGCGGGACGACAGCCGCCGGAGCGCGGCGAACCGCCACTTGTAATACGGCAGGTATCCCACGGTGATCGGATTGTTGAGCAGGAACACCAGTGATGCCGCCGCCTGCACGAACTCGCCGATCGACAGCCAGGCGGCCGCACCGTCGCCGCGCGCGAGCATGCGCGGCACATTGTATTGCCCGGCCTGCGCCATCATGCCCAGACGCTTGGATATCAGCGCCAGCCGCACGTCCTCCGGCATGGTCTTGAACCCCTGCCGGGTGTCGAGGAACTTGCCCAACGGGTCGGCGAACACCTCGCCGTTGGTGGCGGCGGCAAGCGTCGCCTCATCCAGCATCAGCCACTCGTGCGGGTTGTTGGTGCTTGGCGCCTGACGGTATCCGGTGATCGACTCGAAGAAATCGCCGATGCGGAACACTCCGTCGCGCCTGCCTGCACCCTGAGCCCTGGCGGTGGACTCGCGCGGGCCGTATCCCATGAACGATTGGGGGAGCGCCTCGTAATCGGCCTGAAGGCGCTCGCCGATCGCCGCATAATCCTCGTCGGTGAGCCATAGACAGAAGCGTGGGCCGAAATCATGGTCGCGCGAGAGATCGTCATCGAACCCGTAGCATTCCGATCCGTGGCCCACCAGTCCCGCCGCGATGCGCCCCTGATATTCCGGGTATTTGTCGGCGATGAGCGGTTTGCCGTAGGCGTTCCAGCATTCGCGTGCCAGCTTGAGGCCGCATATGGGTGAGGTGCCGGTGGGTGAGGCGGTAGCGGACGGAACGGCGGCGGATGGGGTGCCGGCGGGTGCTGTGCCGGGCGTGCCGGAACCATTCCCACCTGCGCTCGCATCCTGTGAAACATTCTGTGAAACATTCGCGGGGGCATGCTCGGAGGCCTCGTGTTCGGCCTGCCGCAGGTTGCTCTCGGTGATGCGGTAATAATCAGTGTCCTTGCCGTAGCATTCCTCGATGACCTGCAGGGCCTGGCAGTACAGGTTCACCGCCTGCCCGTAATCATGCTGGTGGAAACGCACCTGCGCGTAGCCGGCCAGCGCCGAAGCGTAATGGGCGCTGTGCTCAAGATGACCGTTGCGGTAGATCTCCAACGCCTTCGCCGCATGCCAGCTCGCGGCGGACAGCTTGTCTTCGGCGAGCAGCGTCAACGCCAGATTCGTGTGCGTCGAGGCCACGTCGAGGTCGGTTTCGGCATCCGGGCTCGACGATTCCAGTATGCGCAGGGCCTCGCCCAGCTCCACCTCGGCCTGATGCGTTTTCCCGGTCTCGCTGTACAGCATCGACAGGTTGTTGTGCAGGGCGGCGAGTCGCCGGTCGCTGGGGGCGAGCGTGCGCTCGCTGGACGCCTGCGCCTGCTTGTACAGATCCTCGGACTGGTCGTACTGGCCGGCCGCCCGCATGGCGGTGGCCGCATTGATCAGGGTGGTCGTCCATGCCTCGGTGCCCGTGATGCCCATACGGGTCGCGAGCTCCAGCGCCCGTTGCACGATCCACTGGTTCTCCTTGTGTCGGCCTTGCGAGCGGTAGAACCCCATCGTCTCGTTCAGCACGGTGAGCAGCCCGGTGTCATCGCCGGCGTTCTCCGCGTCGATCATGGCCTGCTCCAGGTACGGCCCTGCCTTGGCGGCGGCGTGCGCGTCGAAGATCGCGTCGAGCCCGGCGAGGAACCGTTGCGTGTCAAAAGGCTGCTCGGAAGGTCGGGGCTCGTCCCCGGCTTGGTCCGGTGCCGCGTCATCGTCGAACGCGGCCATCAGCTTCGCCATCAGTGCATCATCGTTCATGTCATCTCCTTGCCATGAAACCGGTTTCTACCAGTCTAGGAAGCCTTGGTGATGACGTTTTCGGCGTGTGATGTGAGTTATATAACAAACCCCGCTCTCAAAACTCGCAGATATACCGGTGATTCAGCGAAATTCCACTTGTATCTGCGAGTTTTGAGAGCTATATCCCGCGAAACTCACACCGTGATCTCGCGCATACGCTCCAGCGCGTCGGTGTGCGTCTCGTGACATGGAGTATATGGTCAGCAGCGCCACCGCGATGACCGCCAACGGCACGCCGCCCAATGCGGTGAAGTGGTAGTTCATGCCTGACAAGTTCAGCATGCCGCCGCCGACCATCGAGCCGACCGCGTTGCCGAAGTTGAACGCCACCTGCACGGCCGCGCCGGCCAGCAGCTCGCCGCCGCCCTTGCCGGATTCGGTCATCAGCAGCTGCTGTGGGGCGGAGATGAAGAACAGGCCGAACG
>ERZ826220.4066-NODE-4066-length-10633-cov-3.520514_pt1 | contig 10633 bp, 9 predicted proteins | sample MGYA00519927_ERZ826220 | MGnify/ENA primary metagenome ERZ826220 (study PRJEB31778, sample SAMEA3449225) | human gut metagenome | biome: human gut; feature: human-associated habitat; material: faeces | place: United Kingdom | collected 2010/2012 ...
CAACACCGTGAGCCGCCGCTACGGCGGGCGCGGTGTGATGGCCGAGCTGAAACAGCAGTGTGCCGAGAAGGGATATGCCTATGTAGACTGGAATGTCTGCGCTGAGGATGCCGTGGGCGGCAAGCCCAGTGCCGGAACCATCTACCGGAATGTGGTGCGTGAGACCGGCGAGCAGACCCAGTGCATCGTTCTGATGCATGATTCCGCCACCACCCGCACCACCGCCGAGGCGCTGCCGGACATCATCCAGTGGTATCGGGATCAGGGGTTCACATTCTGCCGCGTAGAGCAAGTGCTCCCAGCACCATAGCGGCCACTGCCACAGGGAGCAGCCGCCGCAGCCAGCGCAGCAGGCGTTCCCGCCTGAGCGGCAGTCCCGTTTTGAGAGATTCCGGGAAGAGTGCTTCGCAGCAGATAGAATCGCAATAGCGGCCCTGCCCGCGCCATGCCTTATACCGGATACCGTGCCACTCAAACTCCGGGTACATTCCCCCTTTTGTGATGCAGACGGGGCTCCCTTGAGCTTCTCCATAGCGCAGCAGCACGGCTGCAAAATCCTCCGGGGTATTGATGGACTGTTCCGATACGATGAAAAAGCGTTTTTTCTGTTCGTTTTCTGCCACAGTACGGTAATCCCTGAGCCAGCCGGAGAAAAATCTGCCCGGCTCCTGCGGGTCCTGCATCCGTTTCAGGCAGTCGTCCACATCCAGCTGATCCACCTGAGGAGTCTGTTGGGTCAGCTCTGCGCAAAAGCGGATCGCACCCGCCAGCTGTGCCGCCTGCTGCTCCAGTACCGCCTGCTGTGCCTGAAGTGCTTCGCTCAGCGGCTGTTCCCCGTTGAGGACCCTCTGTATTACGGGCAGCGGCATATCCAGCATCCGAAGCATCCGGATCAGTTTCAGGGTCCGGATATCCCCGGCGGTGTAATCCCGGTAGGCATTGCCCCGGTTACGGGCAGGGGTCATCAGCCCTTCTTTTTCGTAGAAGCGGATGTTGGGGCTGGAAACTCCACTCTGTTCCGCAGCCTGTTTGATGTTCATTTGCTTCACCTCCGCCCTTACACTACACCATAAAGTCGGTTGAAGGTCAAGCATTTTTCAAAAAATAGCGCAAAAATGCCCCGGCGGGCGCAAAACCTGCCGGGGCATTCATTCTGGATCGCGCTTACTGTGCGTTGTTGAACAGAGAGAAGGCGCGGTAAGCCATGTACAGATCGTTCTTGTGGATGACCTCGAAGGGGGCGTGCATGGACAGCACAGGCACACCGATATCCAGCACGGGGATGCCGCGGTTCGCGACATACTTGGCGATGGTGCCGCCGCCGCCCAGATCCAGACGGCCCAGCTCACCGATCTGCCATGCAACGTTGCCGTTGTCCAGCATCCGGGTGATATCACTGACCAGCTCAGCGCAGGCATCGCTTGCGGAGCCCTTGCTGCCGCCGCCGGTGTACTTGAAGATGGCAACGCCGCGGCCTGCATAAGTGCCGTTCATAGGCTCGAATGCACTTGCCCAGGTGGGATCGTAGGCAGCGGTCACGTCAGCGGACAGGCAGACGCTGTGACGGAAGGCCAGGATATCATCCTGACCGGCGGCACGGCAGAGCTCCTGCATGAAGTGGAAGGCGTACATGCTCTGCATACCGGTCACGCCATCGGAGCCGATCTCTTCCTTATCGGTCAGGACGCAGACGGTGGTGTAAGCGGGATTCTTGGTCTCGATCTCGGCCATCAGTGCAGGATAAGCGTCCACACGGTCATCGTGGCCATAGCCGCCCACCATGGAGCGGTCGAAGCCAACGTCGCGGCTCTTGTAAGCCGGGGTGATCTCGATCTCAGCGCGCATGAACTCCTTCTCAGTGATGCCGTACTTCTCGTTGAGCAGGATCATGGTGTTCAGCTTGACAGCTTCCTTGACGTTCTCGTCATCAACAGCGTCGGAGCCGATGAGGATGTTCAGCTCCTCAGCCTTGATGCCGTCCTTCAGGGGACGGGCGTTCTGCTCGGCACCCAGATGGGGCAGCAGGTCGGTGATGCAGAAGACGGGATCGTTCTCGTCCTCGCCCACACGGACGGTGACGGTGGAGCCATCCTCGCGGGTGAACACGCCGTGGATGGACAGAGGGATAGTGCCCCACTGATACTTGCGGATACCACCGTAGTAATGGGTCTTGAAGTAGCTCAGGTGGTCAGACTCATACAGCGGGGTGGGACGCAGGTCCAGACGGGGGCTGTCGGTGTGGGCAATGACCAGATGGAAGCCATCCTCAAAGCTCTTGGTACCGATGGTGGAAGCCACCACAGCCTTGTTGTACTGGACAAAGTAGATCTTGTCGCCGGGCTTGTAGGTCTTTTTCGGGTCGAACTGCTGGTAGCCTGCATCCTTGAGCATCTGCTCGCTCTCGGCGGCAACCTCGCGCTCGGTCTTGCCTGCATCCAGGAACTTCTTGTAGCCCTCGGCAAAGTCGTGGGCCTTCTGCTTCACGTCAGCGTCCTTATCGGCGACGTAAGCAGGCTTATAGAGCAGCTTTTCAGCCAGCTGCTGGTTCGGAGTTTTTTCTGCCATAGAATTTCTCCTGCCTTTCTCTTTCAGTATTCCTAAATATTTCAAACCGGCGCAAGCCGGTTCAAGCGGGTTTGCAGCCTGCTCAGGCTCCGTACAGCTCGGTGTACTTGGCATAGCAGGCGGTGATCTTTTCCACATAGTGGTGCATCTGGTTATAGGGGAAACCCGACAGGGTCAACCCGTCCTCCGAGTGTTCCTCCTTCTGAAGCAGGGCATCCACGGTGCCCCACCCGCTGTGGTAGGCTGCGGCGGCCGTGGAGATATCGCCGTTGTAACGCACCAGGCAGAGGTGGAGGTAATAGCATCCAAAGCGGATGCTCACATCCGGGTCGTACAGGTCGCCAAAGGAAACTTCCTCCCCCAGGCCCAGCTTACTGCGGAGCCAGAGGAAGGTCTCCTCCGTCATCTGCATCAGGCCGCGCGCATCGACACTGGAAGTTGCGCCCGGGTCAAAGCCGCTCTCGGTGCGGATGAAGGAATAGACCAGCAGCGGGTCAAGGTCATACTCGGCAGCGTACTGCTCCACAAGGTCGTTGTATTTCCGCGGGTAGAGCCGCTGTTCCACCTGACGGCGCACCGGCGGCAGCGCCAGCAGGACCACACAGAGCAGAAAGAGCAGCACCAACGTTTTCAAAAACTTTTTCAAAGCGAAGTGTCCGCGCCCCCTTTCCGTGCGCCCTCAGCCTGCAGCTGCTCACAGAGCGCCGCTGCCGCCGCTTCCAGAGAAGCAAGGTCAGCATCGTTGCGCAAGACAAGATCGGCCCTGGCAAGCAGGACTTCTTCCGGGGTCTGGGCGTTGAGCCGCCGTGCTGCCATCTCCGGGGCGATGCCGTCCCGGGCCGCAATGCGGGCCACACTGGTGGCAAAGGGCGCAGTGACCACGCAGAGGTGGTCGCACTCTTTTTCCGCATCGGTGCCCACGATCACAGCTCCGTCTATCACAAAAAGCGGTGCTCCGGCTTCCCGGGCGGCCTGCTTCAGTCTGCAGACCCGCCGGATGATCTCCGGAAGCACGAGGGAATCCAGAGCATCCTTTCCTTCCGGCGCGGCAAAGGCGCGGTCTGCCAGCAGGCGGCGGTTCAGGCTGCCGTCGGCATACAGGATATCTGCCCCGAACCGCTGGGCCAACACTGGCAGCAACGGAGAACCGGGCAGAAGGATCTCGCGGGAGATCTGGTCGGCATCCACCAGCGGGACACCATGGGCGGCAAATACCGCCGTCACGGTCGATTTGCCGCAGCCGCTGCGGCCGGTGATCCCAAGCGTGATCATAGCTGGATCACCCGGAACGCTGCCGCACGGATCAGGCGGTTGTACACCGCCATGGACAGGCCGTCCTTTTTGGGGCAGCGGGCATAGACCACCCCGTCCCCCTGCTCATCCAGGGCGCGCAGGCTGCGGAAAATATGCTTTGCCTGATCGGCACCATCGCCCTCCCTGCCATACTCCACGCAAGGCCAGCCGAGCTTTTCGGCCTCGCCGGTAAAGCACAGGCAGCTGGGGTTCTGGTCGGCATGGGCATCCACATAGGCCTTGAACTGCTCAAAGGTGCCGTCCAGTAGGGTGACATCTGCCTTAGGGGCGTAATGCTTATACTTCATGCCGGGGCTGCGGACAACAGCACCCTCGGGCAGCTTCTCGAGGAAAAGGGCTTCCACCTCGCCGACCAGAAGGGAAAGCGCTCCGCGTTCGAATTCAGCGGCCCGCAGGGTATCATGGGCGCTATCTACCCCAGACCGGGCGGACTCAAGGCGTGCCTGGAGCTTGAGGCTCCATCTCTGAACGTCATCTCCTCCGAGGGCACCGGACATATCTACCAGGAACTCGCACAGTACCCCACCGTGGGCGCCCGCGACCTTCCGGACGTATTCGACGTGCTCTCCTGCGGGCGGGGCTGCGGAAGCGGCCCAGCCATCGGAACTCCGCTTTCCGTCTACCGAATGAGCGGTATCCTGAACGGCATCGAAAAGTACAACCGCAATAACCGCGTTAAAATGGACAGAAAAGGCCGCGACAAGCAGTTCCTCGCCTTTGACAAGAAGCTCGACCCTGCGGACTTCCTGCGGAGCTACACCGCGCACAGCGTAGAGCAGCGCTCCTACACCGACGAGCAGATAGACGAAGTCCTGCACAGCCTCGGCAAGCACACCGACACCGAGATGAACTACAACTGCCATGCATGCGGATTCCGAACCTGCCGCGAACTGGCGAAGGCTATCATGGACGGCACCAGCCTGCCAAGCTCCTGCTCGCAGTACACGCTTCATGAAGCGGACCGCCGCCGAGAGCAGATCGCCCAGACAAACGACAGCATAAGCGCTATAACCACGCAGCTCAGCGAGGTCGTTTCAAGGCTGACAGACAGCATTTCCGGAGTTACCTCGGCTACGTCCGGCATTACCGAACTGAACGGTCAGAACAGCCAGCAGGCGGCTACCCTCGGCGATGTTGTCAAGGAACTCCACACACTCACCGACAACATCGCTGAATCAATGGCGGCAATCGACGAAAGCGTTACCGGCTTCTCAAAAATGACCCGCAATATCAGCGATATCGCCCGCCAGATAAATATACTCGCCATCAACGCAAGCATTGAAGCCGCACGCGCCGGCGAGTACGGAAAGGGATTCTCGGTCGTCGCGGAGGAAGTGCGTTCCCTCGCGGAGCATTCCCAGACCGCAGTTACCGAAGCGGAAACCTCCAACAAACTGGTGTTCAGCAATATCAGCGACGTAAACGGCATAGTAACCACCATTAACGACAGAATGTCCGATATCCTGACGATGATGAACAGCATGCAGAGCAACATCGCCGCTACCCTTGAAAAGGGCAGCACCATAAGCACGGAGATGTCCGGCGTATCCGAAATAGCCTCCACCGTAGACAATCTTGTAAATCAGGCTGAGGACGTTCTCCACACCGCCGACTGACAGGAGGATAAATGTCAAATCCCACCGATCTGAGGGTCATAAAGACCCGCCAAGCCATACGCATCGCGCTGATATCCCTGTTATCCGAAAAGGAGCTTTCCGACATCACGATATCGGAGCTATCCGCCCGGGCGCAGGTCAACCGCAAGACGTTCTACCGGCACTACCGCTCGATTTCCGACGTTGTAACCGAATTCGAAAACGAGCTGCTGTCGGATTTCTCAGATATACTGAAAACCAGCAACACGAGCATATTCAACATCGGCTCGGTGCTTGGAGAGATAAGCGCGCTGATAAGCAGCAATCAGGAATATTTCGTGAAGCTGCTGAAGCTCAACCCGGAGCTTTTCAGCACCGGGCGCGTCAAGGCTATGCTCCGGCGCGCTATCGAAATAGCCCTGCGCGACGTATGCGTCGTGAACGACGAGCAGACCCTGCACGCGCTGTCGGAATTCACGGTAAGCGGCGTTCTGTCGCTGTATTCGGGGTGGTTTGACAGCGGCTGCACCGGCTCGCTGGACGTTATAACCGACATTGCACGGAGAATGACCACCGACGGGCTGCGCGGGTTCGTTCCTGCGGAAAAGCTGCATGAAATACTCAAATAAAGGAGCTGAACAGGTGCGTTTCGCAGTTTTATCCGATATCCACTCGAATTACGCCGCTCTGAGGGCGGTCATAGCCGACGCTGAGTCCAGACAGCCGGATTACTGGCTGTTTCTCGGGGATTACGTCACCGACTGCCCCTACCCGCACCGCACGGTGGAGTTCCTGCGGGATTTCTCGCAAACTCACTCCTGTCTTATGATACGCGGCAACCGCGAGGATTACATGATAAATCAGCGGAAAGCCCCGCAGGCGTGGGAATACGGCTCAAAATGCGGAGCGCTCCGTTACTGCTACGAGGATCTCACCGGCGGAGACCTCGACTGGCTGGCTTCGCAGCCGTTCACGCTGCGCCCGGAACTTCCCGGCTGCGAGCCGTTCATAATGTGCCACGGTTCCCCGGACAGCATAAACTACCTGTTCCACACCAATACCCGGGAAGCGGAGATCATGATCTCCAGGCTCGGGGAGTACGGCTGCCGTCTGATGCTGTGCGGCCATTCGCATATTCCGTTTATTTTTAAGCGGGAGGGGAGAATGCTGGTCAATCCCGGCGCGCTGGGAATGCCGGTAAACGAACAGACCAAAGCACAGTATGCGTTCCTGACCTACAACGGCGAATGGAATCCGGAAATTATTTCGGTGGATTACGACATCGAGCGCACCGCCGAGGAATTCAGCTCCTCCGGGCTGCTGGAAAAAAGCGCAGTATGGGGCAGGGGGCTTCTCGGAACCATTCGAACCGGAATAAACTACACCGTGCTCGCCGTGCGGCTGGTGGAAAAGTACTCGCAGGAGACCGGGCTTCCGGTAACCGACGAATCCCTGTGGGAACGCGCCGCCAAAGAGCTTCAAATACCGTAATAAAACAAACAGGGCGGATACTCTCCGCCCTGTAATTTTATTCAGTTATGCGGTCAATCAGCCATGATGGTGCAGAGCTTGTTCGTGAACTCTACCGGATCCTCGATCGGCATACCCTCGATGAGCAGCGCCTGAGAATACAGGATATCCGCGTACTCGGCAACGGTATCCTTCTTGTCCTCGGCGTAGAGCTTCTTGAGCTTCTCGAATATCGGGTGGGAAGCGTTGATCTCCAGTATCTTCGCAGCCTTTGCGGTGTGAGCCTGCTCGTCCGGCATTGCGGAGAGCACCTTCTCCATCTCAACCGACAAAGCGCCCTCGCTGGTAACGCATACCGGGTGGGTCTTTAAGCGCTGGGACAGCTTTACCGCCTTTACCTTGCCGCCGAGCTTTTCGGTCATGAAGTCGAACAGAGCCTTATTATCCTCCTCCGCCTTCTTGATTTCTTCCTTCTCAGCCTCGGTCTCAAGACCCAGGTCGTCGGCGGATACGGACTTGAACTCCTTGCCGTTGTAGTCGTGCATCATCTGCATGGTGAATTCGTCTACATGATCGGTGAAGTAGAGTATCTCGTAACCCTTGTCGCGAACCATCTCGGTCTGCGGGAGCGCCTCGATACGTGCAATGCTGCTGCCGCTTGCAAAGTAGATATACTTCTGATCTTCCTTCATTCTGGAGACGTACTCCTCCAGAGTGGTGTACTCCTTGCTGAAGCTGCTCTTGAACATCAGCAGGTCCTGAAGGTTCTCCTTGTTCGCGCCAAAACTCTCGTAAATGCCGTATTTGAGCTGTGTTCCAAATGCGTCGAAAAATTTGCCGTACTTCTCGCGGTCGTTCTTCTGGAGCTTTTTCAGCTCGTTTCTGATGGACTTCTCAAGGCTCTTGGCGATGAGCTTTAACTGGCGGTCATGCTGGAGCATTTCACGGGAAATGTTCAGCGACAGATCCTCGCTGTCTACCAGACCTCTTACGAAGCTGAAATAGTCAGGCAGGAGGTCTGCGCACTTCTCCATTATCATAACGCCGTTGGAATAGAGCTGAAGCCCCTTCTCAAAGTTCTTGGAATAGTAATCAAACGGAGCCTTTGACGGAATATACAGCAGAGCGGTATATGTTGCGGTGCCCTCGGTGCTGGTGTGGATATGCGCAAGAGGCGCGTCGTAATCATAGAACTTATCCTTATAGAACTGGTCGTAGTCCTCGTCCTTCAGCTCGCTCTTGGACTTCTTCCAGATAGGCGTCATGCTGTTGAGGGTCTCGGTGACGATCTCCTTTTCGTACTCGTCCTTGCTGCCTTCCTTGAGCTTCTCATGCTCAACATCCATCTTGATGGGGTAGCGGATATAGTCGGAATACTTGCGCACAAGCTGCTTTATCTTGTACGGAGTGAGGAACTCGTCGTAGTTCTCCTCCTCGGCGTTGTCCTTGATGTCGAGGATTATCTGCGTACCGTGGTCGTCCTTCTGGGCTTCGGAAATCGTGTAGCCGTCAACGCCTTCGCTCTCCCACATGTAGGCGCTGTCCGCGCCGTATGCCTTTGAAATAACGGTAACTTTCTTTGCAACCATGAATGCGGAATAGAATCCAACGCCGAACTGACCGATTATGTTGACGTCCTCGGTCTTTTCGTTCTCATTCTTGAACGCCAGCGAACCGGACTTAGCGATAGTACCGAGGTTGTTTTCCAGCTCGTCCTTGGTCATGCCGATACCGTTATCGGTGATTATCAGCTTCCTGTCGTCCTTGTTTGCCTCGATGGTTATAGCCATGTCGGAACGTGTGATACCTGTGTTCTCGCTCATGGACTTGAAGTAGAGCTTGTCCATGGCGTCGCTCGCGTTGGATATCAGCTCACGCAGGAATATCTCCTTGTGAGTGTAAATGGAGTTGATCATCATTTCAAGCAGGCGCTTGGATTCAGCCTTAAATTCTTTTGTTTCTGCCATTGTAAACATCTCCTTATATTTCTCGGTGTCATGCCGTTTTTTACTGTTTAGCACTCTATCGCTCCGAGTGCTAAATCTATTATACACCTTTTTCAGAAAAAATCAAGGGGTAATTCACAAATTTTTGAAAATTCGAGGCAAATCTTTTTATGACTTTCATCTGAGTTTGTAAATTTATTCTTGTACAAAATAGCCATAATTCCATATTAAAATTTGTGCTGAATTAGGATTGCAAAGGACGCTCAAAAATGATATAATTATATCGTAAATAAATTACGCAAGACAGTATTGTAAGCTAATTTGGCTACCATACTTCTTAATATATTTTCCCCAATTATTTCAGCCGAGTAAAAAGCGCTTTTCCCCAAGCGTTCGGCTAATTTATTTGAGTTTGCCGCAGACACCCCCTTGTCTGCGGAATTTTTTTGCCCAAAAACAAAATCGGGACTGATCTTCTCAGCCCCGATAATTATTCTGAAATCCGTGCGGCGCTTTACTTTTTGCTCCCCGCGCGGAACGATCTTACCGGCTTATCCTTGCTCGGACAGACGTTCCGCAGAACGCACGCCTCGCATTTCGGCGCCCTTGCGTCGCAGACGTCCCGCCCGTGGTGCACCAGCCGATGGCATAACATCAGACCTTCCTCCGGGGGAACTATCTCACGGAGCTGTTTCTCAACTACTCCGGCGTCGGTGGAGTCCGCCAGACCCAGCCTGTTGGACAGCCTTATTACATGCGTGTCGCACACCATTGCGGGCTTTCCGTAAAGGTCGCCAACGATAAGGTTGGCGGTCTTTCGCCCTACTCCCGGGAGCTTCGTCAGCTCCTCTATGCTGTCGGGAACCTTCCCGCCGTAGATATCCCGGAGCATTACGCACATATTTACGATATCCTGCGCTTTCGTCTTGTAAAGCCCGCAGGTGCGTATATACTCCTCCACCTCGCCGACCTCCGCCTCAGCAAACGCGTCGACGCTCGGAAACCGCTCAAACAGCGCCGGCGTCACCATATTCACCCGCTTATCCGTACACTGCGCGGAAAGCCGCGTTGCTATCAGCAGCTCATGCGGTTTTTCATATATCAGCGCGCACTTTACGTCCGGATACTCGCCCCGGAGAAGCTCTATCACCTCTGCCGCGCGTTTTTTCTTCGCCTGTGATACTCGTGCCATCAGTCTTTGTCCTCCGCCGGTGTAAGCTCTGGCTCGGCGGTCTGCGGGACCCTGGAAGCATGAACCTTTAATATGCACCTGTCCTCGACCTGAATTACCACAAGCTTCACACCCTCGTACTCCACGCTCGGCGGATTCAGCTCGTCGCCCTCTGGGATATACCCCAGCTTGTCAGTGATGAAGCCCGCTATGGTTTCGTAGTCGTGCTCCTCGGGAAGTTCCACGCCGAACAGCCGGAACACCTCGTCCGGGTCTGCTTCACCGTCAATATCATATTCATCCTCGCCGACCTTGACTATCTCGGAGCGCTCGTCGTCATACTCGTCCTGAATATTGCCCATGACCGCTTCAATGATGTCCTCAAGCGTCACGATGCCCGCAGTGCCTCCGTACTCGTCCGCAACGACCGCCATGCCGGATTTAAGGCTCGTCAGCGACTTGAACACCTCGGAGCAGGGACATGACTCCGGCACGAAATTCACGCTGCGCACAAAATCGCGGTCGGGCTGGGCGGCGATTTCCCTGAGCCTGAAAACCAGTCGGACGGATAC
>ERZ826220.4067-NODE-4067-length-10633-cov-3.272736_pt1 | contig 10633 bp, 5 predicted proteins | sample MGYA00519927_ERZ826220 | MGnify/ENA primary metagenome ERZ826220 (study PRJEB31778, sample SAMEA3449225) | human gut metagenome | biome: human gut; feature: human-associated habitat; material: faeces | place: United Kingdom | collected 2010/2012 ...
GGCTCGAACCTATGACCCTCTGCTTGTAAGGCAGATGCTCTCCCAGCTGAGCTAAACTTCCACATTCAGAAATCGCTTTCGTTTTCGTTTCTTTTGTGTCTCTCGTCAAGCGACTTCTATATTATACACGCAAAAAGCAATTTTGTCAAGCGTTTTTTAAATTTTTTTTTATTATTTTTGTTCTTTGAGCAAGTTGCTTATTTCAGCTGTTGAAAACCTATACTTCTTATTGCAAAAGTGACAACAAACCTCCGTTTCTTCACCCTCGTCCACCAGTTTCTGGAGCTCTTTCTTGCCCAGACTGATCAGAATTTGTTCGGTTCTTTCGCGGGAACAGTCGCAATAGTACACCGCTTCCCACTGGTCAAGTATCTCACCGCCGAGACCCTCAAGAGCCGAAACAGCAAGTTCCTCCGGCTTGAGACCCTTCTCCAGCATTCCCGTAATGGACTCCATATGCTGCAAATTGTCCTCAATGACCTTAACAGAGCTGTCCAGAACTGGCGGCACAAGCTGAAGCATATACCCGCCCGCGGCTTTAATTGTGGCGTCCTCATTGAACACTATGCCAAGAGCGCAGACTGTAGGTATCTGCTCGCTTACTGTATAGTATGCCGTAATATCCTCGGCAATATTCCCCGAAACCAGTGGGATCTGCCCGACATACGGCTCTTTCAGCCCCATATCCTTGACTACGGTGAGATTCCCGTCGCGGCCAACGCAGGCGGAAACATCAAGACCTCCGTCGCTTCTGAGCGGGACAGCAGCCTTTGCATTGCCAGCGCAGCATTTAACATTGCCGCGGTAGTCGGCAACGACCGTTAGCGTACCGCAGGGACCGCCCCCGTTAATGCGCAGTGTGAGGGTATCCCCCTCGTTCTTGAGCAGCGCGCCCATGATAGCGCCCGCCGTGCACATTCTGCCGAGTGCGGCGGTTACTACCGGAGTAGGCTGGTGCAGCCGTTCGATCTCCCTTACGATATCAGTTGTATCAATTGCGGAACATAATACGCTTCCGTCCTCCGAAAGCGCTCTTACTAACTTTCCCATGTTGTATCTCCATTATATGAACCATGCTGATGAAATGTTACTTTTTTCTTGCGCAGAACATAAGCTTGTCGCTCTGTGCGCCCGGTTCCCTGTCGGTGAGGTATTCCCTGACCTCCAGGACCTCAAACCCGCTTTCTGATAATAGTTTCTCCACCTGTTCAGAAGGCATGGTGATCTCGCGGAAGTTTTCCTCCATGCGCTCGTAAAGACCGTCCTCCGCTTCAGCGAAGATGTTCAGCGAAATATCCACGCCTTTATCCTCCGGATTGAATTCGTTCTGCCACACGCAGTAAACGTCGTCAAGGTCGTAAACGAACACATTATCCGCCAGCACTTTTTCGTGCTTATATATAGTATTGAAGTCGAACAGCAGCAGACCTCCCCTGCGGAGATTGAGCGCCGCCGCCCTGAAGAACTTCGTGATATCCGCAGCGGAGCTGAGATGATTAACGCTGTCGAGGGTCGAAACGATGATATCCGCCTCGCCGTAGAGGTCAAGCTCCGTCATATCCTGGCAGATGTACTGCACCCCGTCATGAGGCTTGTTCATTGCTTCCGAGAGCATATCCGGGGAAGGCTCCGCGCCGATCACATCGTAGCCAAGCCTAGCCAGACGCGCCGTCAGATTTCCGGTGCCGCAGCCTGCGTCCGCCAGAAAATTCCCGTCGCCGTCGCGGAACTTTCTGATTTTGCCATCGTAATACTCCGCGATCTGGTCGTACGGGACGTTCAGCGTGAGCTTGTCGTATACCTGCGCGAAAACGCCGTAACCCGCCATCACTTGTTTTCCTTCATGCGGTCGAAAACGATCTGATAGCCGCCCGCCGCCTGGTAGTTCAGAGTCTTGTTGACTCTGGAAATTGTAGCGGTGCTTGCGCCGGTTTTCTTTACTATATCATTATATACGCAGTTGTCGGTCAGGAGCTTCGCAACGTGCAGTCGCTGAGAAATAGCCTTCAGTTCCTGCGGCGTGCAGAGATCCTCAAAGAATGCGTAGCACTCGTCCTCAGTCCTGAGCGAAAGAATCGCCTTGAACAGGTAGTCCATATTTTCATCTTTTTTCATAGTATACCTCCATTAAGGCACTCCGGCGGCGAACCACCGGATAGTTTATCAACATTTTACCATATCAAAGCACAAAAGTCAAGACTCTTGGCCGCTAAAGTGGGTCAAATGCAAAAGTAAATGCAAAAAAGCGGAAAGAAATGTTGCGATAACCCTTGCACAAACGACCGAAAAAGCGAAAAAATGTTTCAATAAGTTCTGCATGAAACATGGTATAATTAAGGGGAACCTCTAAAAAACGGTGTGAAAAGCAAAAATGGGCAGTGTGTGCCAGATTCTGGGAAAGCCGACGAAGTAAGGCTGTATGCCTTACGAGGAGGTGCAACACGATGTTGCAGAGCGAAATAACCGGGCGACGGCATGGACGCCGTCGCATCAGAAATTTCGCTCGTTGAAAGAAGCAGTCGGTGTGCTATACACATTTTCACTCAAGCAAAGTTTTTAGAGGTGACCGCAATAAAAAAACAGCCGGAACATATCATAAAATACATTCCGGCTGCTGAATATCCATCAGGATCTTATGATCCACTTGAGAATATCTGACGCGTCAATAGCGTTTACAGTAACATCCTTGTTGAAGTCGCCCATAAGAGGATTTGCACCCTGGGATATTCCAACGACGCATTTCAGCACAGCCGACACGTCAAGGGCGTTCAGCACGGCGTCGTTATTGATATCGCCGGGCATATCGCTGAATTCGCACACCATTACAACATACTCGCCTGCAGAATCAGCACCCGGAATAATCGCAGTGCCGTCCGCGCCGAGCTTTGCGCAGCCATGGAATACCAGCTTTCCGTTCGCCGGCTTATATACGTTAGCAAACTGACCTGCGAACTCCTTACGGAAGCTGAGCTTCAGGTCTGCCGGGATTTTTGTGCCGTATACCCTGAGATCGGCGCCAGATATGCCGCGCAGTGCGCTTCTGTCGGCGCTGCCCAGGACGGCCGAAAGATCTGCCGCAGTAACGGCGCTTATCTTAGCGCCGTCTGTCAGCCAGCTCTTTAAGCTGTCCGCAACGAACTCTATATGGAGTTTCTTTCCTGCGATAACTCTGATGACGTCAGCCGGAACTTCACATGCGCCGTTGAGCATGATTTTTACCGTGCTGCCGTCCTGACGCTTAGCAAGTTCGACAGATATTTCCGCCCAGCTCATCGATTTACCATCGATAGAAGGTCGGGGTTCTGTATCCGGCCTTGTCGGTCTGACAGAACCGCCTGAACCACCTGAACCGCCTGAACCACCGGACTGAGCCTTACGCGTGAATGCAGCCGAAGTAACGGAGCTTTTAGCTTCTCCGACAAAAGCAACTGCCTTTATCGTTGTTGTTGCCGTTATCGTGAACCCGCCGCTGTATTTTGTGGAGGAAGCAGTAGGTTCTGTACCATCGGTGGTATAATGGATCGCGGCGCCATCGGTGGCGCAGGTTATCGTGACAGTCTGCGAACCGGTAAAGCTTCCGCCGTCCGGTGTAATGACCGGAGCCTCAACCACCTTGAGCGCAGGAGTTATCACATAACCGCATACCGTGCATTTCTCTGCCGTTGTTTCGGTAGCTGCGCCTCCTGAAATGTGCGCAGACTTTTCGCCTGCAATGCCGCAGTCTGTGCATTCACGCCAGTGTCCGTCCTTGTCTGTTTTCCATTCCCTTGACCATTTGTGGGCGGATACTATGACCTCGGCAGAACCATTGCCTGCCTTATAAAACTCGTTTTCCTCCGTCTTTGCGGTAACGGTGATAACGGTTTCCTCTTCCAGACCATCCGGGATAACGAAGCTGCCGCCGGTAATGGCTGTTACAGTTCCGCCTGCCGTGTAGAACAGTTCCGCAGCGGGAACATCGCTGAACTTTGCATTGTTGGGGTTAACCGCTGAAACGCTTACGGTTATCTTTGTGCCCGGCAGTGCGGAGAACGGATCAGTAGTGACTGTCACAGCGGGAACTGCCTTTTTGAACGATACCTCTACTTCTCGTGTGAGTTTATTGCCATTAAGCCCTTTTATGCCCGAAAGGTCGTAGTTTTCATCATCAACGGTCATGACCGCCTTGAATTTTCTGCTTTTAGAATTGGGGACAGCACTGCTGTTCGTCCATTCCCAGCCCTCGGTCAGTTCTGCGTCCTTAAGCGCCTTTCCGTACTCAACAGAAGCCTCGGGATCTGTGATAATCGCCTTTGAGATAGTAAAAGCGCATTCTGCCGACTGTCCGGCGAGGTAGTCAAAACCGCTTCCGACGTACCTGACAGATATGGTATGCTTCCCTGCATTCAGAGGATAAGTTATCTCTATCCTGACCTTTAACGTCTTATCCATATAGAGTACGCCAATCTTCCCGCCGTCCAGCATGAGATTGAGCCTGTTTCCGATGACCGGTGCAGCGTCGATCTCAAGCTTTACTCCGTCAAGGCTCAGTTCAAAGTCCTGCTGCCTTACGTTGTTGTATGCGAGGTTTGCGACTATGCTGTTCCATTTCTTGCTGTTTTCCGGAGCAGACTGAACATCGAACACGAAGTGCAGCGTATCCTTATAAGCCGGTGCCTTGTCGGTGTTTTCAAGCGTCAGCCGGTATTTTACCCTGACACTGTATTTGTCCGTTTTGAAGACGGTAAGCTCCGGATAGAAAAGAACGGTCGTGGTGTTAGCCGCCTTGCTCCAGCTGTTTCCGAGCTTTTTTAAAATGCTCGGATCGGTCAGACCTGTGGTTTCAAGACCGCTGCCGAATTTCTGTCTTCCGGCAATGTCGATGTTGTATAAGCAATTTGTGATACTGCCGTTTGCGTTTTCGCCGACAGCGGCGCCGGCGTACAGGAAAACAGTGCTCTTTATAGTGCCGCTGTTGGAACCGCAGATACCGCCGGATTTTCCGTCAGAAGACACATTGCCGGAAAAGAAGCAGTCCGTGATCGTTCCGGAGTTCTGACCGCAGATACCGCCTGCGGTTCCGCCGCTTACAGCGACGTTATCCACAGCGCAGTTTTCGATCGTTCCGCCGTTGTTGACTGCACAGATGCCTCCGCTTGCAGTACCGTTTGCGAAGGACGAATCAGCCAGCTTGATGTTGCTTATCGTGCCATTGTTCATATAGCCGAACAGTCCGGCATACTCGCCGGAATAATTCAGCCCGGATATCGTATGACCATTGCCGTCAAAATTTCCGCTGAACGGTTTATCCGCTGTGCCGATGGGAGTCCACTCTGCGTCCTTCATGTCGATATTATCCATCAGGACTGCGCTGTCTTCTCCGCTGCTGAAGTTCTTCGCAAACCACAGCATATGCAATTTAGAGGACAATTCATACTGACCATTGCTGTTCTTTTTGGGAATGCCACGTTCTCCACACACCTTGCATTTATCGTCATCACCGATGACATGAGGCTTATTGGTTTTGGCGCTGTCATTGGTGTAGCTTACGCAGGGGGAAGTCTTGTAGACCGTATCACCGCTGAACTGCGGGTAAGCCTGCGTATTGATGGTCTGGAACCACACTGCTTTATCCAGGCCGTTGTTTAGCGCATAGGTAAGCTCGCCGCTTTTGAACTGCGCCTCTGTCATTGCGTCATCGGCAGCATTGCCGCTGATCGCATAAGAAACGGAAACTCTGTTGTTACCTTCGGAGAACTTATCTCTGTCAGCGGTATAGCAGCGGTTCAGAGTTACCTTTCCTGCCGCGGTTAAAGTTTCCGCCAGCGTGTTGTCATAGCTGCCGCAGAAATTGAATGTAACGCCGTTTGTGCCGACGCTGCCGCACATTGCCGCGGCGGATTTGTTACCGCTGAAATCACAGCCGTTCACGATAAGCTTGCTTATTGACGCTCCATCTGCATAGCCGAACAGTCCGGCATGATCAGCGCCGGACGATTTCAGCCCGGATATCGTGTGAGAGTTACCGTCGAATATTCCGCTGAACGGATTATCCTCCGTGCCGATGGGAGTCCAGTTGTAACCAGTATAAGCGGAAAAATCAAGATCTTCAGTAAGTTTCGCTTTGGCGTTGGTATGATCATTGACGTCTATGCCGCCGTTTATCAGCCTTGCAAACCATGCCAGCTCGCCTGGCTCGCTTATCAGGTACCAGCCGCTTTCCTCAGTCGGCTTTGTGAGTATGAAATCACAGCAGTCATTGCAGTACAGAGTATTTTTATCATGGTTGTGGTAGGTCTTGCCGAAGTAAACACGGTTCTCCTCGTTAATCGCAGTCGGGAGTTTGTCATCGCCTATCTTGCACCCCCACGTCTGCGAACTTCTGTTGAGCTTGTATGCAATCTCGGCGGGGTCATTGGTAGTGTTCAGGACGAAACAGTTGTCTGTTTTCCCAGTGCCGGAAGCCGCAATCGGAGCGCCGTTTCCGGGCGAGATGTTATATATGTACGAATCGGTTATAGTTCCTTCATTGATCCCTGCAATTCCGCCTGCAACATCGGTGCTGCTGAATATGCAGTTCATAACGCCGACGTTCGATACTTCTGCGCCGCTGCCGATCACACCGAACAGTCCAACCGGCTCTGTGGAGTTTTCTTTCACAAGACCGCTGATGATATGTCCCTTGCCGTCAAACGTGCCTGTGAACGGCTTGGTTTCTGTTCCTATCGGAGTCCAGATAATGCGATTCTGTGCGCTGATGTCCTCGTTCACGGTGATGTTGTTCGCGAGTTCAGCCTTAATACTGCTGTCGGTGTTATTTACATAGGCTGAGAACCAGTAAAGCTCTTGTATCGTGCTTATCTGATATACGCCGTTTTCCTGCTCTAGCTTTTTGACGCACTTGGGGCAGTTATCTTCAGTTGTACCGCCGGTATGGTTATGCCAGCCGAGGTTAGTGTAATCCCTGATGACCTTGTTGTCGGAAGTCAGCGCACAGGGATAAGCGTCGGCTCCGATAATCTGACCCCAGACTTCCTGTGTACCGCCATTTGGCAGCATATTCAGCAGTTCGGCAACCTCGCCGCTCTTGAACTGCTTCTCGGTTCTGGCGTTTATGTCTGTAGAATCGCTCTGGAAATAGCAATTTTTGACGGTGTCTCCGATGGTGTCTTCGTTGGCTATTCCGTTGGTATTTGTTCCGGATACTGTTCCTATGAAGAAGCAGTTGGTAATCTCGCTGTTTTCTGAGTAACCCGCGATACCGCCGACGTATTCACCGCCGCTGAACTCTCCGAAAACGCCGAGGTTCTTTATTGTAGCGTGGTCAGTTACATAGCCGAAAAGCCCGGCATATTCCAGAGAGGAGTCGCTTACAGTCAGGTTCGTAATAAAGTGACCCTGGCCGTCGAACTCGCCCCATTCAAATGCTTTATCCTTAGTTCCGATAGGCGTCCATTTAACACCGGTCATGTCGATATCGTTGGTGAGGACTGCGTCCTGATTACCACTGCCCCCGTTTACACGGTCGGCAAGCCACAGCAGTTCGCTGGGGGTGCCTATCTGATATACGCCATCGTTATCCTTCGCAGGCTCCTGCGAATTAACAGTTTGGCATATCGGGCATGTTGCCGAGCCCAGATGATTGTGGTACTGTCCAGCACAGTTTATCACTTCATTGCTGCCGCCATTGCCGATTATTTTGTATGCTGTGGGGAAAAGATCAACAGGTACGTTTTCGTTGTTGGCTACCACCTGTCCCCATACGTCACCATTTCCCTTGTCGGTAAAATACTTATTCATCAAGTAAGCGACCTTGCCGCTTTCAAAATCCTCTGCGGTCATTGTGGAGCAGTTGATACCGGGCAGGGGTTCCTCTTTTTCTGCAAGGCAGTAGTTGCTGTTCAGCTTTGCATTGCCTTTACCACTGATGTCGCCGATGAACTGACCTATCTTAGTTGTGCTTTCGGTTCCCTCCAGTTTGACGTTGTAAGTGAAGCAGCCTGCCATACAGTCGAATTCTATGCCGTTTACGTCGATATACGCGCCCGCGATTCCGCCAACGTATTTTGCCCCCTTGAAATAGCTGTCAACAACGCCAACGCCTTTTATCGTAGGAGCGCCCTGCGCTTTTCCGAACAGACCCGCATAATCCCCGCTGTCAACGTACAGACCGGAAATCGTATGACCGTTGCCGTTGAAAATGCCGTTGAAATAATATTTTTCCGTGCCGCTAGGCGTCCACTTTATAGGATTAGCTACCTGAACGTTTCCGCTTGCGTCCAGAAGATTTTCATTGAAAACTATGTCGTTCATGAGGGAGGCTGTTATAGTCTCATTTTTTTCGTTGACCAGTTTTGCCAGTCCGAGAAGCTCGTGGTAGTTGGTTATTTCATATTGGGAAGTGTCAGCATAGTTTTTTGGAACGTAATAATAAGGATCCCACGCAACTCCGCGGCAGTCGTCGCAGTCGATCTGGTCTGCGCTATTATGGTTGTGATAGCCGTTTTTAGAGGGATAAACCACATACTTGGCGTCGCCGAAAGTGGGGCATTCATCAATGCCAAGGTTCTGCACCCAGCAGTTGGCATAACCGTTCTCTTCGGATTTATCGCTTTTCAGGTTCAGCTTCCACGCAAGTTCGCCGGAAGCCACCTGATCTTCTGTAAAGGCGATTACAGTTTCATTCGATTCGTTGGTAGTTGTTTGTCCCTTTTTGCCGCTTTCGCTGTACGGAACAGTATTCTCAGGATAGAACAGGTAACGCTTCGGGGCAAAATATGAAGAATAGTTCATCAGCTGCGGAGCAATACTGCCATCATTATATGCGACGTTTCCTATGTTGTAGGAATATTTGGGGCTGATTTTTGCGGTCCCGACAAGACCCGCAACATCGTTATCGCCGGAAACATCGCCTGTGTTGTAGATATATCTGATGGGGTTTTCATTTCCTCCATCTCCATATCCCAGAACACCGCCGACGCTCTCTACGCCCTTAACAGTACCATCGTTATGGCAATACCAGATCTTTTCAGCGTTGCCGCCTGCATAACCGACTACGCCGCCGACGAAATTCTTTCCGGTGACAGTCGCTCCGCTGGAACTGTAAAGGATAGTTCCTCTAAATTTGCCTGCGAATTCGCCTGCGATACCGCCGACTCTGTTGCCCGTGTCGGTGTCGGTGCCGGTGCCGGTCACTTTCGACCCGACAGTACAATTTGTTATAGTGCCTCTGCATTTGCCTGCGATACCGCCGATTTTGCTGCCCGTGCCGGTGACGGTCACATTCGGTCCGACAGTACAACTTGTTATGGTATATTTCGTTTTATCCGTTGTAGTCTCTAAACTGCCGAACAAACCACCAACGCAATTATTTCCACGCACGATAGTATTTTCAATCTTTACATTATCGGCAGACAGGCTGTCGGTAGAATATGAGCTGTCGCCTATAAGCACGCCGACGTTATCTCCGCCCTTAACAAAGCTGTCGGTGATGGTCAGGTTTTTAAAGCTGCCTGCTCCCAAAGAAGCATACAAGCCTGCCTTCCCGCTCTCATTGATGTAAAGACCGCTGATCGTGTGATTTTTGCCATCAAGGTTGATGCACCAACCATCTGGTATCGGCGGCCAGCAAACGATGCTGTCCGAGGGTTCGCCGCTTTCTTTATCAATTCTTTTCAGAAGATCCTTGTTGATGACGATGTCATCATTTAGTATTGCATAAATCGTGCGGCGAGCTTCCATGACCGCAAGCAGCTCTTCTGCAGTGGTTATCTCATAAGGATGTTCCAAGCTGCCGTCGCCGCTGATGTTTGAGTTATCCGCTGTGATAGTGATGCGCCATGTTTCGTTTGTTTCGTTTTCTGCATATGCAGTCACTCCGCGCGCGATCCCCGGAAAAGTATCCGCCGGGAAGTACGACATAGCGCCTGCTGCAACAACGAACGCCGTTATTCCGCACAGCGCACGTTTAAGTATTGTTTTCAAATCATTACCTCCATATCTGCGCCTGCCATTTTCAGACAGGCTGTCATCCAATTGCTCTTTTTCTGCTTCTGCCTTGTCATAAAACGCAGCAGGAATATTACTAGTAAATTATACACCAAATCGCAGACTTTGCCAACTGTTTCCTTCCAACATGGAACAAAAGCATTATATATTTTAATTTTGAACAATTAAACTTGACGTTTCGTTTTTACAAGGTTTTTAGAGGCGACCATTATAACAATACTTAAAATCACAATGGCTGTAAGTATCCAATGCGTGGCGGCTATTACTGGGTCAAGCATTTTCAAAAAGGATTCAATAATGCCTGATCCAGCAAATGTCGTTGCTCCTATTCTGCCCTGCGCTCCCACGACAGCTACGTCTTTAGGTCACGTTTCAGAAATACTGCAAGCGACCAGTCCTCGCCTATCATCTCGCGGGGAACAGCGTTCAGCTCGGAGCATATTCTGCGGAGGATTCCGGCGGTTTCTGTTCTGGTTATGAGTAATGGGTTTATCATGGTGGATGTCCTTTCTGGTGGTTATTCGCTTTTCAGCGCGGGTTGCTTGACTGGGGTGGGCGTTTGTGGTATAATAATCTCATCGACAAATCGGAATTTAATGGAGGGATGTTTCTATGAAATCTTTTGTTTGCAGTTTGTGTCACAATG
>ERZ826220.4069-NODE-4069-length-10623-cov-13.678747_pt1 | contig 10623 bp, 2 predicted proteins | sample MGYA00519927_ERZ826220 | MGnify/ENA primary metagenome ERZ826220 (study PRJEB31778, sample SAMEA3449225) | human gut metagenome | biome: human gut; feature: human-associated habitat; material: faeces | place: United Kingdom | collected 2010/2012 ...
TTCGTTTTGCATTTCTTTACCCTCGCTTTTACTGTTTACTTTTAGTTCTAAAATCCGAATAATTTTAAAATGGGAATATTCAGATTTTTCTTATTAAATCTCTCTTCTTACTTTATTCTATATTATATAATTTAGTTACTATTGTAAATATTAACTTCTTTCTTCCAACACACAAAAAAGGCTGTACCCTTTACGCACAGTCTTTTTTCACATACTTATTTACATTTTTATAACATTTTATTTTACCATTTTTTATTTAGTAAAAAATCTTCTATATTTAAGTGTATTATTCCATTTTGACTATAATCTATTTTATCCATTGTTATTACATACTTTGGGAAGTTATCATTAATGTCATTAAAAGCTCCGAATTCTCTTTTCATAACTTCATCACTAGATAAATAGTCAGCTACTTGTATATATATTCTGTCACCAAATTTATCTATCACAAAATCAACTTCACCTTTATCAGTTTTGCCTATGTATACTTCATATCCCCTAGCTATTAATTCATTATATACAATATTTTCTAATCTACCACCTATTTTCTTTTCAATTGGTGATTTCTTTAAATTAAGCAATCCTAAATCTGTTACATAATATTTTTCCAAAGTTGCCATTACATTTTTTCCTCTTATGTCATATCTATTTACTTTATTAAATATTGAAGAAGAAGTTATATATTCCACATAATTCATTACAGTATCTACTGTAGTATTCACTCTATCATTTTTTAAATATCCTGCTATAGAATTAGAAGAAATTATCCCCCCTATGTTTTCCATCATGAATTGAACAATCTTATTTAATAAATTTATATCTTTTATTTTATTTCTTTCTACTATGTCTTTTAAAATAATTGCACTATACAAATCTCGTAAATACATTTTTCTTTCTGTTTCATTCTTTGTATTATATATTAATGGCATTCCTCCCCATTCTATATATTCATTAAAAGTTCTATCATTTATCTCCTCATTCTTAGACTTTTTTAATTCTAAAAACTCTGCATATGTAAATGGCATCATTTTTATACTTATTATTCTACCAGTTAAATATGTAGCAAATTCTCCAGATAATAGTTTACTATTTGACCCTGTTATAAATATGCTTACATTCATTGTGGCTCTAAAAGAATTTATCACCTTTTCAAAATCTATAACACTTTGAATTTCATCAAAAAATAAATAATATTTGTTTTCATCTTTAATTTTGCTTTTTATTAGCTCATTAAATTTCTTTGGATCTGTATATTCTATAAAATCATAATCTTCAAAATTAATATATATTATATGATCTTCTTTAATTCCTTTTTCTTTTAACTCCTCCATTATTTGCATTAATAATACAGATTTTCCACATCTTCTAATTCCCATTATTACTTTTATAAGTTCACTATCGTAAAAATCTCTAATTTTTTCTAGGTATATTTCTCTCTTTATCATGATTATACCTCCTTTTACTTACTTTTTTGTATAAAATTTATATCTTTATAGTAACATATTACACTTCTATTGTCAATTTTTTCATTTCACACTCGAAAAACTTTCTTTTTTTCTGTTTTTTTCGACTCTATTCTATCAATTAAAACCTAGTATTCTAATAATACTAGGTTTTTTCACACACTTAATTTAATTTTTTAAAACTTTTAGGAGTTTTTTATTTTATTCTAAGTTCTCACTTTCTTATTTAGCAAACCTTCACTTTTTTCCTTTCATTCTTAGATTCACTAGAGCCTTAGCGTTTTTCTGTCCTACAGGGATTTTTAGGTCCGTCCCCAAATCCCTATTAGGATTGTTAGTACTCCTATTATGCTTAGTGCTATCCATACTATTCCCATTTTCGTATTTTTAGTTTCTACTTCGCTTGCATAATATTTGTTTAATTTGTTTGTTTCTATCTTCTCGTTTTCGCTTATCACCTCCTGTTTGCTTGTGTCTAATAACTCTTCTTCTTGGTAAATTTGGTAATCGTCTTTTTCTGCATTGTATATGCTTATATATTTTTTCTCTTTTAAAGAGTTATTAGTTTCGTTATTTTCTTTATTGTCTGTATCTATGCTATCTTCTAATTTATCTACATTACTGTTTTGCAGTTGCATTGCTTCTTCTACTGGTGTTTCTTCTAGTTTGTCTTGTAATTTTATGCTTTCTTCGTATTTGTTTTGCATTTCTATGTTTATTTTATCTTGAGTTGTTTTCCCTCCTATTTCTGCAAATTGTTCTTTTACGTATTCTAATATACCTTTAGAATCTTCGGATTTTTCTGATTTTTCATTTTCTTCTATTGTTCCGCCTGTTTGGTAATTGAATCTTAATTTATCTCCATTTTTGTATGTTATTTCTAATTCGTATGCTTGATATCCTTGTGAAAATTTCTCTTCAACAGATTTATATTTCACGTTATTTTCAATACTTTCAATATCGTTTTCTACAAAATCTTCTGAATCCAGGTTATTCCCTATACTTGCAATATTTTCATTTACAAAGTTTTCTGGGTAATTCAAGGTTTCTTTTAAATCATACAATTTTCCATCTGAGCCTAGTACTGTTTCGTATTCTTTTCCATTATAAGAATCTATAATAAAATTGTTTTCTACAAGTTTAATTGCAGAATCTCCAAAGTCTATCATAATTGGTAAAGCATACAACTTCCCATCTTTTACATATAATCGCACATTTTCTCTTATTACTTTACTTCCATCTTCTGCAATTATTTCTGAATAAGTTTCATATGTTTTAATCATCTTGTCATTATACTTAAATATATATTGCAGTTTCTCATTATTATTTACGTTATAAATATCTGGTCTACTATCTCCAATAAACTCGTAATTTAAATTTTGTTCTTCTTCTAAAATTGGATCTTCTGGAATTTCAATTCCGTCTTGTCCTTCTAATATAGCGTTATTATAACTTAATATTGGATATTTATTTTGGCTTAAAACGTCATAATCATAATAAGTTCCCCAATTAAGCATATTTACATCTTTATAAGTATGTAATTGTTTTAGATCTTCTTCTTTTAAATATTTGTCATTAGTTATATGTTCTTCATTTTTTTCATTTGGATAATTACCATTTATTTTAGAATACTTGTAATAATAAGTATTTGGCATTTTTGAGTTTTCTTCTGGCATATTGCCTATTCCAATAGATATTGTATTTGCATCTTCGCTTATCAAATTTGCTTCTATATAATTTTGCTTATAATAATTTTTTGGCATAAATAATTCTTTTTCTACTTCACCTATTATTCCACCAACATTTTCTTTAGACTTAACAGTTCCTCTAGCATAGTAATTTCCAATCATTTGTGATAAATTATTTAAGTTATCCATTTCTCCATTCTCTAAATATCCTGTTATTCCTCCTGCAGAATGTTCTGTTGCAATTACAGTTGCATTCGAGTAACTATAATGGCTTCCATTTCTTTGTGTATATCCAACTAATCCTCCTACATTTGCATATCCTTCTACTAACACATTATCTACAAAGCACCCATTGGTTCCCGACCAACTTTCTCCTAAAATACCTCCCACATTTATTCCTTTAGATATTACTTTTGAATCTTTAACATATGTTGTCCTTGGTCCCCATCCTTGTACTCCAACTACTCCTCCTACTGCTTTACTATTACTTCCTATTCCCTCTATGGTACTATTAATAACTTTAGAATATTCTATTCTTCCTCCACTACCAAATATTCCTCCAACTTTTGTTGTTCCTTTTATATGTGAATTATCAATTAATGTATTTTTTAGACCACCCATAGCATGTGTTTGGGCTCCTACTACTCCACCTATGGTTTCAATTCCCTCTACATTGCAATTAATTACTGTAATGTTTTCGTTAAATCCACCAGCTCCTGTAATACTTCCTATAACTTTATTTCCTTTTATATTAGAATTCATAATTTTAATATTACTACTATACATTGTTTGGGTTAGCTGTTGCATATGTCCTATAATTCCACCTACTTGTTCTGCATTACCTTCTATATTTATATTGCTTGCTTCTATGTTTTTTAGTTCTGCATACGTAAGCCACCCAAATGTTCCTCCTATATATACTGAACCTCCATTTATATGTATTTCATTAGTTTTTACTTTTTCTACATATGTTCCTTCGTAATATCCAATACATCCAATATTATTAATATTTTTTGCACTTTCTGAAATATTTATGTGTATATTATTAAATTCAATATTATATATAGTTCCTTCACATCTCCCTATAACTCCTATAGATGACGCTTTTGCTTTTTCATTACAATTTATATTTATATTTTCGAATTTAATATTCTCTATACCATTCTTTAATAGGCTTATTAAGCCAAAATCCCCTTTATCTCCTACATTTAATGTTATATTTTTTATTGTATGAATATTTCCTTCTGTTACTAGCCTGCCTATTTTAAGATTGTAATTTACATTTCGCTTCCCTGCAAAGTCTAGGTCTGTAAGTAATCTATAATTTTCGTAGCTCTCTTTATTTATACTCTGCCAATCTTCAAATTTAGTTATTTCTTTATAAAAAGCTTCTTCGATTAAATAATATGTATTTTGAATATATTCCTCTCCATTTTGTATACACTTAATTTCTTTAATTTGATAATTATCATAATATTTAACGGGATTTGCTACTAAATCTATATATGTTATTCCGTTATTGCTACGTTTTTCTGTAACTTCTACATCCATATTTTCTATTTGTATTCCTGTTATTTCTATATTTTGTGGATTTTCTATCTCTAATCTTACTTTAAGTCTATTTCCATTTTCTCTAAGGGTAGTTACATTTTTTATGGTAACGTCTTCATTTACTATATATATTGTTTTTTGATTTGGTAATAAATTCGTTTTGTCTGAATTTTTTAATAGTGGTAATTTATTGTTTAAATCATCATAGTTGTAGTTATCATCAAATTCTAAAATTTCTTTATATGTTTTTTCGTTTGACAAATCATTTATGTCTAAATTACTTTTGCTTTCTTTTATAGTTAAACCATTAATTTTGTTTTCATTAAATGTATAGTTAGGTGTTTGTAGCTCGTATACTCCAAATAGCTCTCCTGTATACTCTGTTTCTTTTTTGTTTACAATATTACCAATATACAAATTATTCTTAATTTCGGTTTGAGTATTAGTTTGATTTCCTATAAGCCCACCAACAAAATTTCCATTAGAAATTAAATTCATTTTTACTATATTATTTTTTATAATACAATTTCCTAATCCTATCATTCCCCCTACATTTCCTGTTTCTGCCTCTATATTTCCATTTATTATAGTATTACAAATTTTAGTAGCTTGACTATATAAATTTCCTGCAATTCCTCCAACATTTACACTTCCAACTGGATTTTCTAATTTAATATTAACATTATTTGCATATACATTATTTATATCCATGCTACCTTTTCCAATAATTCCACCTATTACACATGAATTTGCATTTTTTTCTAAAATATTTATGTTGTTAAGGGTTACATCTTCCAGTTCTGCATAATTTGAATATCCTATAATTCCTCCTACTGCTAAACTAGAATTTGATGTTATATTCATTGTATCTATATTTACATTTTTCATCTTAATTCCGTTACCAGACTCTATTAAGCCTACATATCCTTTGTCCTTCTCTACATTATAATTTTTTATGTTTAGATTTAGTATTCCGGTATTATCTTTTACATCATAAAATAAAGCTCTCCCTATAGAACTTGGAACATACATATTTTGTATTGTATGACCCATACCATCTAATATCCCATACAATTTTATTCCTGCATATTTTTTGGGATCTGCATTTTTAAAGTCCAAATTTGCCATTAATTTATAATTTTCGTTACCCTTATTTTTTATTTCATACCAATCTTCTATTGTGTATATTTCATTATATAAATCTACATTAATTAATATTTCTCCTTCGTTATATTCTTTTGTATACTCTAGGTTAAATGCTCCTTTTGTTGTAAAACTTAATACTGAATATGTTGATACACACTGTAACGGATTACTTAAATTTACTATTACTTCGCTTCTTCCATTTGCATATTCCTGACTTTCTATTTCGCAATCTAGGTCTTTTACTTTTATATGTGTTACTTCTTCACCACTTGGATTATACATACTTATCTTAACTTTTGCTGTTTTATATGTCTTTTCTAATGTTTCTGTAAACAGTATTTCTGGTAAATCTGCATCTGTCATCTCTGGAAGTGCTATATATTCTTGCCTTGGCATACAATTGTTTAATTTTAACCATGGATAATATCCTAAACTTACTAATTCATCTATTTCCCATTTATTAGAACTATTTAAAATATTATTCTGGAAATTTGTATCCCATAAAGCTTTATTAGTTATCTTTTTATCTGTTGTTCCTTTAAATATTACATCACTTATATAGTAACTATTTTTAACCTTATATGAATTATCAACAGCAACATTCGGCGTACTATTTACTTTATAAATATTTCCTAAACCTACTGTATACACATTTTCTACAGTCCCTGTATTTCTTGTTACTATCTTTGAATATGTATAATCGTAATTCTCTTTGTCCATGTAGGCATTATTTAATACAAATACTTCACTTACTTTTCCAAAGTTTTGATACATAAAAATTGCATTGTTGTTCTGTACATCATGTATTTTTAGGTCTTTTCCATATATATATCCATTATCTATATCTCCTAAATTAGAATTTATAGCATATATGGATGTACCATATATTGGCGCTTTATAATTTATAATAAAATTTTCTATAGTGCCATAATTAAGGTTTCCAAATATTTGAATAGTCCCATTTTTTTTCTCTTCACTTTCTTCTACATTAATTATTGTATTAGAAATTGTGCCATAATTTGTTTGAAATAAACCATATCCACCTCCTGCTAAGTCAGAAGTAAAGTATATTTTTAGCACTAAGTTTTCTATTTTTCCTTTTTCACCTATAACATTAAAAATAGCATCATTCATATTTGCATAATAATTTTTATATATGCTATGCCCATTAAAATTTATATTTCCTTGGAACTTGATATTAGCACTTGTATGAACAGCCCAATTACTTTCATTTCTAAAATCTAAATCATTTAGTACAATATAATTTCCTTCTGGTTGAATTTTCTTATATTCTTCTACAGTACTAATTCCTAGTATCTCTCCATTTTTTGTATTAAATTCAAATGTTGATATAACGTAATCTCTTAATCTTATTTTTACTGTTAATTCTAGTTTATAGTTATGGTCTTCTTTTATATTTAACTCTTTTTCTGCATTTTCTATTTTATTGTTTTCTGGAAAATCTTCATATTTTTTTGTATCTATTAATTTTCCATCTTCATATATTTTTATATAATAGTTGTTTGTTATTATTTCATTTCGTTTATCTTCTAAGTTTATTCGTATTTTGCTTTCCATGTTGTATTTATATTTTTCATAACTTGTTTTTGTGTTTCCTAGTTCTATTTGCAAATCTTTTATATATGCTTTAGCATCTGGGTTTCTACCTTCATTTTTTAAGTAAATTCCGACATAACCTTGCTCATTTACTACTAATGTTTGTTTATATTCTTTAAAACTATCTTGTGTAACTCCCTCTATTTCTGTAATATAATATCCTGTATTTATCGAATTTTGTATATATGGAATTATTCCCTCGTCTGCTTTTATTTTAAATGATATTGTTATTTCTTGACCTTTATATTCTCTTAAATCATATAAATGTGCTAAATGTGTTAGACTAGATGTTCCTAACTTTAATATTTCGCTTTCTTCATCATAACTTTTATCATAATATTCACTAGATCCAATAAATTTTGTATACCACTTAATTTTAGAACTTGGATCTATTAAATTCTTTCCTGTTGTTTTCTTTAACATACTTTTTAAATCTATTTTCCCTGTAATTCCTTCTTCTGTTAATATATCTATTTCTTTTAATAAATAGTTTCTTTTGTATGTTGCGTCTGTATGACCTTCATTATATTCATCTGCAAAGAATTTTAATGTGTATGTTTTATTTTCTTCTAGTTTATTATATGTTTTTCTTAGCCAGTCTTTATTTGTTTTTACTTCACTTGTTTCAACTAAAGTATTCTTTTCGTCTCTTAATTCCATTCGTACTTTATTATTTAAAATTGCATTATCTTTATCTTCTATTCTTACATCTAAGTCTATTAAGTCTTTCGTTACAAATTTATTTTGTATTTCTACTTTTGCTGGCATTTTTATTGTTGTAAAATTCTGATAGTTGTATGTTACGGGTGCATTTTCTTCTTTTGTTCCTGGTTTTACTTTACTTGTTATTTTTATTTCGTATGTTGTGTTAGATACTAAGTTTTCATATGTTTTCTCTAACTTTTGTCCTGCCTTTAATGTTTGAAGTTCTTCATCTTGTATTTCTGTTGTTTTTGCTTCTTTTCCTGTATTTTTATTTATTAATTCTACTTTTATAGAATTTAATATTTGTATTAATCTTTTATCTGTTCTTTCTTCATCTATTTCATATGATAATGTTGCTTTATCTGTTGTTATATCTTTCCCCTCTACTTTTAGTTCTACAGAGCCTAGTGTTGATAATGGTTGTGTTGCAAATACTAAATCTCCTATTTCTACTTGCTTCTGCACTCCTTTGTTGTCATTTAAATCGTAGTCTGCATAAATCTTTAGGCTGTAGTATTGGTTAGAGTCTAAATCGTCTAATTTTATTTCTTTTTGGTTTTGTGCCAATCTTTCTTCTTTTTCTATTTCTCCATTTGGTTTTCTTACTATATATTTATAGTTTTCCAAATCTACATTGTCTTTATTAGCTAACTTTAATCCTAATGTTACACTTACTATATCTTGCTCTTTTATTTTTATTGTTACTTTTGGCTCTTGCTTTGATGTTCTTGTTTTTCCTTTATTGTTTTCTACTTTTAATTCTTTTCCTTTTTTATCGTAGAATTTTAACTCATATTCTATTTTTTCGTTAGACTTTAGCCCTTCTGAGCTTTCTATTATTATTTCTTTTCCTTGTATTAAATCGTTTAATTCTTTATTCTTTAATACTGTTTTTATGCTTCCTGTTTTTAATTTTACTGTATCTATTCCTTTTATTACTTCATTGTGTAAATCAGATATTATTTTTACATTTTTTATTTGGATTTTATTGTTATATATTTCCCCTTCTTCTTTGTTTAATGTTATTATTCCTAATGATTCATATCCTTTTGTTCTAACTCTTCCCTTAAAGAATGTGTTTTCTATTTTTTTGTCTTCTTCATTTTTGTATATATATTTTCCGATTATTTCGTATTCTGTATCTGCGTCTAGACCTGCTACTACTATTTCTCCAGCTTGTGTATATGTTCTTCTTAAATATATTTTTCCATCTTTATATATTTCGAATGTTGGGGCTTCTATTATTCTTGCTGTTGGATCTTTTATTGTTAGTGTGCTTTTTGCTGAGTATACCTCTGCTGTAAATTCTTCTGCTGTTACTTCTGGTTTTATGTATTTGTTTTCTTGGTTGCCTTGCTCATTGTTTTCTGACTGTGGTTCTTGTTGTGGCTCTTCTTGCTTGTCTTCGCTTGGTGTTGTTTCGTTTTCTTTTTTATCTTCTTTTTCTTGCTTATTTTCTTCTTGTTCTTTTGCAGTTGTGTCTTCTTTTTGTATTTCTTCGTTAGGTAACTTATCCGTATCTTTTCCTATTATTCCTAATCGAGTTAATAAGTCTTCGTAATTGTATTGGTTATCCACTTTTTTTGTATTATCTTGTGACTTATTGTTTAAATTATTTTGAGAATTATCTTCTATGTTTTTTATTGTTACTTGAGAATTATAATCCACATCATTTATTTTGTTAAACAATAAAATATTATCTGCCAAGCTATAGTATTTTATTTCGTTCTCTTCAAATACTATTAAACTATTGGCTGGTATTACATATTCATTTGCTGTTGTATTTATTTTTATCTCTTTTAAATTTATATATATTCCTTCTTCTGTTTTGGCAAATATATATTCTTTACTATCTGCTCTTTCTAAACTATTTCCATTATATACTTTTCCATCTGTTATACTGATGTTTGGATATCCTGATATTTTTTCAAAGTTTTTACTTATTAGCATTATATCTTGACTTAAATTATATATTGTATTTTTATCATTTATATATATTGGGTAATTTAAGTCTATTTCCGTTTTTTCTTTATTTCCTATAAAATATGTTCCTAATTTTTTAAATATTGTTCCTTGTTCTTCTATTTTTGCTAAATCTATATTTTTTTCCGTATTATCACTTGAATCGCTATTTCTAGAAGCTCTAAGTAAATTTTCTGTTATTTCTTTTCCTTTTATTGCATAACCTTCATATTTAAAATTCATTACTGGACTATATTTTAAAAATATGAAATATATTAAACTTATTACCATTATTATTGCTATTAAACCCATTATTAAAAATTGCGGTTTTATTTCTAAACTGCTAAATTTCTCTTTTAAGTCTTTACTTATCTTTTTCTTACTTTTGCTATTTTCTAATTTATTTGCATTATTAATATTTCTTTTGTTTTTACCAAATTCAAATTTTTTCATTATGCTACACCTCCTTGTATTTCTAATTTATTTAATAA
>ERZ826220.4072-NODE-4072-length-10619-cov-2.147198_pt1 | contig 10619 bp, 13 predicted proteins | sample MGYA00519927_ERZ826220 | MGnify/ENA primary metagenome ERZ826220 (study PRJEB31778, sample SAMEA3449225) | human gut metagenome | biome: human gut; feature: human-associated habitat; material: faeces | place: United Kingdom | collected 2010/2012 ...
TGTCAAAGATTCAGTTACCGAGAAAAACTCGGCAACTGCCGCAGACGGGAAGAATTATCAAACGATGTTCTATAATCTTGATGCCATTATCAGTGTTGGATATAGAGTCAATTCTGTTCGTGCCACCCAGTTCCGACAGTGGTGTACGTTTGTGCTTCGTCAGTTTGCTATCCGTGGTTATGTGCTTGATCACAAGAGAATGGAGAACGGGGCTTTCTTAGGTATGGATTACTTTGAACATTTGCTTGCCGAAATAAGGGAGATAAGGCTGAGTGAGCGTCGTTTTTATCAGAAGCTCACGGATATCTATGCTACGGCAATAGACTATAACAAGGATGCACCGACTACACGCCTATTTTTCAAAAAGGTTCAGAACAAGATGCACTATGCAGTTCATGGACATACGGCTGCGGAACTGATTGTAGAACGGGCCAATGCAGATAAAGAACACATGGGATTGACCACATGGGAGAATGCTCCGAATGGAAAAATTGTCAAAACAGATGTGTCTGTAGCAAAGAACTATTTGCGAGAAAAAGAATTGGAAGAAATGGGCAGAATGGTCAATGCATTCCTTGATATGGCAGAAAGTATGGCTAAGCGTCATATTCCTATGACAATGGAAGATTGGGCAAATCGAATAGACAAATTCATTAATTTATTTGATGGCTTGATATTACAGGATAGCGGAAAGGTTTCTGCCGAATATGCCAAAGAGTTTGCTGAATCAGAGTTTGAATAATACAGAGTCATTCAAGACCGTCTTTTCCAATCTGACTTTGATAGATTTGAGGATAATAGCCTTCCTCCATTGGATGTGGAATAATTATGATGCCATATGGAGGTTGGCTAAATCAATCTTAGGAATCTGGCAGGTTGATGTGGCTAAATTGGCAAGTGTTCGGACAATAGTTCTGTGTTCATCATCTAGTATCTGCATTTATGGTGGCCGACGTTACTCCAGGATACCACTTAAAAGCAAGAACAGAGTTCACAAAAGAGTTCATAAAAGAACTAATAAGGTTCATAAAAGAATTCGTAAAAGCAATTCTGAAATGCGCTTCATAATCGCAAAAGAGCCATATCCTGCTTGCTGGGGGATTGGCAGGTTCTCACGAGCGATTTATCGCTTGGGGTATTGAGTTACCCTAACTCAATAAATGTTGTATAATGGGCAAGCCCAGACGCAATTTAACTGGCAAATTTCGCTTTTGGGCGAGAAAGACGAGGAGAAATGCTGGCGAAAAGAAAAAATGCCCAAATAACGTCTTTTTCTCATCAATCAGCTTGCTGAAGGATTTGGCAATCTCAAACGACCGATTGGTTGCTTGGGGTATTAGGCTTCTGATATATAAGTACTTTCAATCTGTTTATATATTATTGTAAATCAAATATATAAATATATTATTATGTACATTTCAAAATAGGTATAATTCTAAAATTGTCACTATAATGTCACAATACAATAAAGGAAAAGGCATTAAATCAACTTCAAATCTTTTGCTACCCGACAGGCTTCAATGGAGTTTTTCACTTGGAGCTTACCTAAAATCTCTTGCCTGTGCCGACTGACTGTGTTTGTACTGATAGAAAGTGTTCCAGCTATTTCTTTACTTGTCAAACCTCTGTCTATAAGACTTAACACCTGCTTTTCCCTGACGGACAGTATTTTTGTGTCATTCTGTTTGTCTAATTCTATCATTTGCCCATTGATGGAATTTATTATCAAACATTTGGCGGGTATATCGAACAATAAGGGACTATAAAGACATAAAGCCAGCCATAAAGCGCAATTAGGTGGAACGGTGATATAAAATATTCGGTGTAACACAGGTATATAACTGTTCATTCCATTTTTCATACGTAGTTTGCTTGCTAAATAATAATCAGCACGTTTCCTTTTATGTTGACGCTTGATAAAATGGGAAAAAGATAGCTCTTGCAAGTGTTTGCCTGCCAAATCATCAGGGTGAATTAGTTTGAAAACTTCTTCTTCCCAAATGGAAGATACTTTATTCTCTTTTCCGCTTTTGTCTATTCCCAGTGTTTGTGAAAAACCGCCGTAGTAGATGTAACTTGTATTGGTACGCAAATCACTTAAAACGGCAATGGCGTTTTCCAGCCGTGCATAGTTGCAAGCTATGTCCTTATATCTGTCCAGCATTTCTGCATAGGGTTGCCCTTTTTCAAAATCCTGTTTAGAGAATTCTTTCTTCAAGATATCTGGGTTAGCATTTGCTAATGGTTATTTATAATCATTGTATAGTATATAACAACGCCTTACCTTTGCAAAGGTAAAAAAAAGTAATGGTTATCTATAAAAAAAGTATATGAAAAAAATTATACTAAGTGGAATGATGGTTGCCGCCTCATTTAGTTGCTTGGCGCAATCATTGGAAAAGATGCAGTGGTTCAATGAACCGGAACAATGGAAAATCGAAGACAATTCGCTTTCGATGAATGTCACCCCTCAAACCGATTACTGGCGTATCTCCCACTATGGGTTTACCGTGGATGATGCCCCGTTTCTGTACACTCTGCGTGGCGGAGAATTTGAGGTGAAAGTAAAAATATCCGGTGATTACAAGACACGTTTTGACCAGTCGGGATTGATGTTGCGCATTGACCATGAAAATTATATAAAAGCGGGTATCGAGTTCGTGGATGGAAAATATAATCTTAGCACTGTCGTGACCCACCGCACGAGCGACTGGAGCATTATCCCGTTGGAAAAGCCCGTGCCTTTTGTCTGGATAAAAGCGGTGCGCCGATTGGATGCCGTGGAAGTTTTCTACTCTTTCGATGATAAGGAATACACGATGATGCGCAACGCTTGGTTGCAAGACAATCATCCGGTTATGGTAGGGATTATGGGAGCTTGTCCGGACGGTAACGGGTTCAAAGCTAAGTTTGAGAATTTCTCCATCAAGCATCTACCGGATTTACGCAGGATGGAATGGCTAAAGAAAAACAGTACGGAAAATAACAAATAAAAAAATAATATGAGAATAGAACACATCGCAATCTGGGCGGACGATATTGAACTGCTCCGTGACTTTTACCTTAAATATTTCAACTTGACATGTGGGGATAAATACACAAATCCGGCAAAAAAATTCACATCCTATTTTTTGTCTTTTGGAGAGGATAAAACCCGTATTGAACTCATGAATATTCCCGATATGGAAAATCCGGCAAGCAGGGGTAATCTGAAAGGTTTGGCTCATTTTGCCATTAGTGTAGAAAGTCGGGAAACGGTGAATGAACTTACTGAACGGCTAAGGGCAGACGGTTACACAATATTGAGTGAGCCAAGAATAACAGGCGATGGCTATTATGAAAGCGCCATTGCTGATCCTGAGGGCAATTATGTAGAAATAACGGCATAAATTAAAGAAATGGTTAAAAACATTGTATTCGATTTCGGAGGCGTCTTACTGGATTGGAATCCGAAATATTTCTACCGTACTTATTTTAAGGACGAAAAAGAGATGGAATATTTCCTTTCCCATATATGTACTGAAGAATGGAATGCCGAACAAGATAAGGGACGTTCATTTGAAGAGGGTGTCAGGTTGTTGCAGAAACAATACCCACAATATGCGGAACCCATACGGATGTTCAAAGATAAATGGGAGTGTATGTTGAAAGGCGAGTTCACTCGGAGCGTGGATTTATTGAAACGACTAAAAGGAGAAGGGTATGGTATCTATGGCTTGACAAATTGGTCGGCTGAAACAATCCCATTGGTTTACTCTAAATATAATTTTTTTCAACTGTTCGATGGCATTGTCGTGTCCGGTGAAGAAAAGGTCATTAAACCCGACCCGAAAATATACAGAATCCTGCTTGAACGGTATAATCTGACTGCCGAAAACACGTTGTTCATTGATGACAATTCTGCCAATATTGAAACGGCTAAACAATTAGGTTTCAAAACAATTATTTTTGATAACTTTGAAAATGTATCATTACGAATCTCTGTATTAATTGACAAAAAAAGATGATTATTCGGAAATAAAAAGGGCATAGGTACGCAAAATAAGGGGAATTTCATAAGTTTTACTCCATTGAAAAACTATCTTTGCATACCTTGCTGCCCTTTTTCTATTTTCCAATCATACGCTCCTTGCGCAATATCGTTTACCTCATTGTATGTATGCTTCAGTTCGATTTCATCCAACTGCTCCCGGCTTTCCGCATATCCAACAAGCCATCGTCCAACGGCTTTTTGCAGTTCCTTGTCCTCACCTCCGTATGAGCGCATGACCTGTTTGATGTCGGTTGCTTCGCCGGGTGAGAATATGGATTTGTGTTTTGATGTGGCGAAGTCGATAATGGCGGCTATGGCACGGCAGAACACGCCGCCTGCCCTGTACAACAGGTCAGCCAGTGTATCAAGCAATGCGGATTTCCAACGCAATTCCCGGTTAAGAGATCCGATAACTTTCGTCTGCTTTTCCGTTGCTTCACATACGGCACGTTCTATACGTTTATATTCGTCCGTTTTCTGCTCGTTGAGTAGCCGGACTGCCTCGTCCCGTTCTTTGATGAGTGCTTGTCGCCCGGCTTCGGCTTCCTGCTTCTCTGCGGTCAGTTTCTTTGTCAATTCCTCCACCTTGTTTTTTACCGCATCGGGAAAGGCTCTCCTGATACGCTCGTTCTCGGCTTTCAGCTTGGCGTTTTCCTTTTCGACGGCTGCGGACTTGCCAACTCCTACAATACTGCCTACACTATCCAAAATGCTGTCCATTTTCGCCTTGCGCTCGTCTTTGAGTTGCTTTTCCTTGTCGGCAATCTCGTTGTCAAGTGAAAGGCCGTACTGCTCTTTTGCCTTGTTCTCTCCCTCGATGGTCTGCCTTTCCGCTTCGGCTTTCTTTTTGGCTGCAAGGGCGGCTTCCTTTTCTACCTTGGCTTGTTCCGCTTCCCGTTTCTGCTTGGCGATGATGTAGTCCGTGCGCTCCAAATGCTTCTTGCCTGTAATCTCCTTTGAGATGCCCCTTTCCATTTCCAGACACTCGGCTAACAGCGTCTGCATATCGCTCATGTCTTTCTCGTCCAACTTGCAGGATTTTCCGGTGTCGTGGTTCATCCAGTCCCAGACGATATGGGCGTGAAGGTTGGGCTTCCATGTGGCGGTGTCTCCGGGTACACCGTAATGCCCCTCGTCACGGTGGATGAATATCTGCAATGCTGTGATACCCCAACATTGCTTGCACACCTCACAAAAATGCTGCAGCTGTTTCATCGTGGTATCTTCCTTGATTACGACAACTCCCTCTTTGATTGGGGTGCTGCCACGGACAATGGTCACCTTGCCCGTCTTTTTGTTTACACGTTCACGGTCTTTGGTCTGCATCGCCCGTCCTGTCTTCTCCTTGACCATTGCGGCTATCTGATTGTAGTAGTCAGCCAATGAGGTATCGCCAATTTCAGGTGCTACCCATGCCTCATTTCTCGCCATAAGGTCGGTGCGTATGTAAAGCTTTTCCTTTCGTATATTGGCGAGATATTCCGCTGACCGTCTGTTATGCGGTCCGCTGCTTCTGACGAGGCAGGGCTTTATGTTGATTGATGTTTTCTGTGCCATAAGTTTGCTTGTCTTTTGAGTTTCACAATGGGTTATTAGGGCAGAGCCTTAATCGGTGGGTGCAGGGAGAGGGTCACTTCCTGCTTGGGGTTCTTAGGGGTGAAAACCTCTAAGCGGAGTTTCCAAAGAGAGGGTCACTCTTTGGTCGGATTGCATAGGACTGACAGTCCTTGCCGGGTTCTTAGGGCAGCGTCCTAAGTGGGACGGGGCAACGCCCAGCCCCTCGGGAGAGCCCACAACTTCGGGAGCGTAGCGGAGAAGTTATAGTGGGCTATACCGGTGCAAGCACGGTTGCTCACGCCACGCCAACGGAGTACCGCTTGAAATCCGGCGCTCTGCGCCTTTCAATCCCTCTTCCCTGTGTTCGGGTTGTCCTCACCGCCAATCGTACCGTCTTGCGCCTCTTTGGGGCTTTCTTCGCTGTTATCGTCGGGCTTTCTCTCCCTGCTGTCTATGATACGGGGATTCCCGGCTTTGTCTGCATCAGACAAGCCGACTTCCTGACCGTTGGCTGACGGGGTGGAAATGACAGGCAAACAGAGGGAAGGAAAAAGGGCTGTTGTGCCGTCCGCATCCCGCACCCCGCTTTGGCTGTCACCCGGTATGATACTTTGTACACTCTGCGTCGGCAAATCATCGGAAAGAGGTGTCCGTACATCGCCCGTCTGTCCTTTGGCGGTAGCCGAAGGTCTGACATAATGAGGATTGGTCACGAGGACACCCCCGACATACCAGCCTGTGAGAAAATGCAGGGTATGTATGGAAGTACGGTTATTGGTTCGGGTGGTCAGCATACCGAGCCTGTTAAAGCTGTCAATGAGCTTGCCGATAGTCTTGCGGTTGCAGCCCAAGTATTCCGCCAGTTCCACGTCGGAAGCTGCGACCTGTCCCACCTCCAAGACTATTTCAACGCCCTTGATTTTATAAACGGTTTTTGCCTGTACCGCACTGGTCATCAGTCGATGCAGACATTTCTGTCTTATGCCTGAAAATCTGCCGTCCAAAAGAAAATCCCACTGTCCGGCTGAAAGAATGGTGCAATAGTGTATGGTCTGTTTCTCTTTATACATAGTCTATGATATTATGGTGTTACACTGGCCAGCTACCTGCCCAAGCCGTATTCCCGTTCAGGCATGTAATACTCCCTGTCTTCCGCTATATGGTTCAACACGTCCTGCAAGCGGTCAAGTTGGTTATGGTCAAGCACACGGATTGCGTTAATGGTTATCTCCTGCGAGGCTATTTTGCGGTGTGCGATGTTCGTCTCGTTCATCGTTCCGTCACCGTCCGCATGGACGGAATACAAGTAGGCATTGACCGCCTCCGTCTGTTCTTTGGTTGGGTATGGTGCTGCCCACCTGTCTTGGATGTAACCGACCATTTGGCTGACTGCGTTTGCCAAGAGCGGGTCACGCTGTGCGATACTCGCTGTCAGTTGTTCCACGTTCATTTTTTGTGTCCTCCCTCTATTCGTTCTATGTCAGAAAGTTTGTAGCAGTTCTTGCCGCCGACCTTGTAACGGGTGAGATAGCCGGAGATGTTCCATCGCCAAAGTGTGGCCCGGCTCTTGCCGAGGCGGTGCAGGACGGTTTCCTCGTCGAGCATGGCCTCCTTTTCGGCTGCGCGGCGTTGTCGTTCCTGTTCCTCCGTCCATTGCTGGAAAGCGGTTTTCAATGTATCGACCGAAGTGATGACTATCGTGTCGGGTTGTCTTGATTCCAAATCATGTGTAGAAGTCATTTTTTTTGACAAGGCAGTTCTTTCGGCGACCCTCATGGCAAAACATTTGCCTCGCACCTGCCCGGACTGCACCGTGGCAGTGAGGTCTGCCACGGATTCGTGGTGCGAAGTTAGAACGCTTTGAAACAAATGCGGAATATTTTGGGTTGTCATTGCTTGCCGGACACCGGAAGACATTTTTGTGAACGGAATTAACAATACATGAGAGGAAAAAAGAGAATAATCGCACTTGTAAAACTGATTTTTCCGATAAAGTTTGGCAATTTCGGGAAAAGGCATTATATTTGCGTACCGATTTTGGTACACAATATAAATTATAAAAGTTATGGCAGTCATTCAGATCACGTCAAGAGAATTTCGGGAGAAGCAGGCATCCATGTTTGCACTCGCCGACAATGGGGAGCAGGTGGTAATCAGGCGCAGGGGAAAGGTCTCCTATATGCTGACTCCCGTTTACGAAGAGGATTTTGTCCTTTCCCCGGAGCTTGAAGAGAGGCTCGAAGAGGGTCGCAGACAATACAGGGAGGGCAATGTCACGACCTGTACTACAAAGGAAGAACTTAATAAATTCTTGGAAACGCTATGAGCTTGTATAAGATAGAATTTACCCAAATAGCGATAAAGACTGTATCGAAATACAAGAAATCCAATCCCGTGCAATACAAGAAGCTCGTCAAGCTGCTTAATGAGTTGATGGAGCATCCGAGGACAGGGACGGGACACCCCGAACCACTTAAATCAGGCGATTCGATAACATATTCCAGAAGAATATCAAAAAACGACCGCCTGATTTATGACATATACGAGGAGAAAGTTACCGTGTTGGTCTTGACCGTAGAGGGGCATTACGACGACAAATGACCTCCCGCACCTTATCCCCCTGCCCGGTTATAACAACCGAAAAAGAGGGAAAAGGAAAATTATTCAGCCAGCGATTTCATCATGCGCCACAGTTGCAGGAACACGCTTTTGTAGCTCGGTTTGTCGGGCAGGAAAACAATGCGTCCGTCTTCCTCTTTCGTGTAGCCAATCTTGGTACGGAGCGTTCCGACGATGCGGTTCTTCTCCCTGTCGGGGAAACGCTCGTGCAGGTAGTTGTTGTAGGCGGTCTTCGTCACATGGCAGAACTCGGTAACGATTTTCGCATGGGCAATGTCCCGTACCAATCCCTCGTCCCTTGCGCATACCATGACAAGTGCAGCACCACGCCCTACCTCGCCCTGAAGCAAAAAATGCAGCGTGTCGAGAATTTTCTCCGCATGTTCCGGGTAGAGTATTTCATCGGTGAACTTTGTCGGTCGGGATTGTCCGGTAATATGTTTCCACGCATTTAGGTAGATGCGTACCATTTGCGACGGCATTTTCGGCACATATTGTTTGAGCAGCCTATCGACAAACCCGTGTACCTCGTCGGGGTGGTTACGTGCCCGGATAAAAAGGTATTCCATGACGTGCTTCACACGCTGTTCCCGACAGATCGTTTCCCAAGACAGTTCGGGGCGGTCAATCAGCAGCAGGATGGTCTTTGCCGCCGCTTCGATGGACGGAACGGGAATATCATCATCCAGTCTCCCGTCCTCCGTGGCATGCGCCTCGACAAGTGAAAGGACATAGGCGATGTTACGCTCCATGTTCGACTGTCCGTATTGCAGTTCAATATCCGCACTTATATCTTCGATGTTTTCTTTCATAAGCCCTTATGGTTATAACGGTTATCCAGCAGTACCGGTCTTTGCCAGTTCGAGAAGTCCAGCAAGCTGTTCAGCCGACATTTGCCCGAACTGTTCCAACAGTACCGATTTGACCTCTGCTTCCTGTTTGGCTTTCGCCACTTTTTTTGCTATGCTGGTGGCCAGTTCGATACCGCTTATCTTGATGTAGTCGTTGAAAACGCTTTCAGTCTTGTGCCCGCTTATCGACATCATCTCGTGGCTGTCGAGCATCTTGCTCAAGTACATGAGGGTAATGCCCGTCCTCCGTGCCGTATGGGTGGTGGCGAGGCGGTATCTCGGCACGAGTATATCTCCATACTCGTTGCGTTTGAACGCTACCCTGTTCTGTTCTTCCATCCTTTGGCTTATGAGCGTGATTTTTGTTGCCATTTCCTGCCTCAAACTCGGCACGGATTCGGAGAGCTTTTCCAGAACAACCTTGATAATTTCGTTCAGGTCGTTGTTGTGGATGTACGGCAGATTGTAGTCGTATTTCTCGAAAATGCGGATAAGGTTGTCATTGAGTATGGGGATGGAAACCTCCGTGCCTGTCTTCTGCTGTGTCAGCGTGATGATGCCCACGCCGTCGTGGAAGCTGATGTTGCGCTCCGTGATACGGGAATAGTCGGAAAAACGCTGGCTTGTGTAACAGCCCACGAGGAACACGTCACGGGCTTTGTCTTCCTTTCCGCTTAAAGGCATTTCATAAAGGGCTTGCAGTTCTTCTTCCGTCAGGTAGATTTCCACCACCTTGTCCTCCCGTGTCACGTGGAGTTTCGGGAAATGGTCGAGCACCGATGTCTTGAAGCGGAAGCCCTCCTTGAAAGCGGTATTGAGCATGGCGGAGAAGACAGCGAGGTTTTTGTTGATGGTCTTCTTCATGTAGCCGTAGTTCTCCATGTAGAGGACAAACTCGTCAATCAACCGCTCGTTGATGTCTTCCCAGTCGAAAGAGTGTTGTTTTATGAATGTCTCGAGGATATTGGCAAAGCCCGTATAAGTGTGAAGCGTCTGTTTCGTGTAGTTGTTGCCCTTGCGCTTTATCGTGCCGTTCTTCATGCCCTCCAGCCGCTTGCGCACAAAGTCCAGCACTCCGGGGCGGCATGCCTCCTGTAACTGCCGGACGAGTTCGGCGTTGGCGGCGGTTTGCTCCTTTTTCTTGGCGATGATGGTCGTGCGGCTTATCTCGGCGGGGTTTACAGACTTGACAACCTCGTACACTTCGAGGATGTCCTTACGGGTACGGGCTTCTTCCGGCAGAGCCATAGAAATGGCGGTCAAGGAAGCGATGAACGCCTCTATGTCCGTCTTCTTTTTCAGCAGTTCGTCACGGAACGCCGTATTGAGTTTCCCACGCATGGGTATCTTGATTTCGCCGTCGGCGAAATATTCCGGCAGGACGGTGACAGTGGATTTGAACTGCGGGCGGTTGGTGCGTGTGATGTCCAGCCGTACCAATATCGGGTGCTCGCCCTGCGGGTTTGCTTTCTTCGAGAGTGATAATGTTGCCTTTGCCATAACTGACTATTGAATGGTTATGGCACAAAGGTAGAAAAATCCTCCGAAAAATGTCACAG
>ERZ826220.4086-NODE-4086-length-10588-cov-4.149720_pt1 | contig 10588 bp, 9 predicted proteins | sample MGYA00519927_ERZ826220 | MGnify/ENA primary metagenome ERZ826220 (study PRJEB31778, sample SAMEA3449225) | human gut metagenome | biome: human gut; feature: human-associated habitat; material: faeces | place: United Kingdom | collected 2010/2012 ...
TAATTGAAAATTTTAATTTTGAGCAGTTTTATTTAATTGATAATAATCTTGCTATTTTTTTTCAACAATATGATATAGCTCCTTATTCTAGTGGAATTCCTGTTTTTTTAATTGATATGAATATATATAATACTTGAAATTTTTTAATAGCTTTTAGCAATTTTAACGATTTTTGCGTTTGAATAAACTAATAGAACACATAAATGCAAAAGTTTATATTGTAAATTAACTTTTGCATTATGCGTTCTACTGTGATAAATTTATATTTAATATTTTTTATTCTATTATTTTCAATCTTCTTTTTCTCTAATATTTTCTTTTCCTTGCATTTTATTTGAATTTATTATTTTTTCTTTTAACTTTTGTTTTTTATCTTTTATATTTTCTTGCATTTGTTTGCTTTTTTCAATTCTATTACGTTTTTCTTTTATTTGTTCACTTGTAAGTATTGCTGCAAAAAATGCAAACAAAATCCATCCACCTACAATACATATATCTGCTAAATTAAATTTTGGAAAATTAATAATAGGAGATATGTCTATAAAGTCTACTACTCCGTCCTCTAAAAATTCTATCTATTAAATTACTAATTCCACCTGCTAAAACAAGAGATAAAGCTGTACTTGCTTTAATTTCTACTTTTTCTCTATTAACAACTAGAAATCTTATTAATAAAAATATAACAATAATATTTATTAGTAAAAATGTGCTAGTTTCTGAGGCAATGCCAAAAGCTCCTCCTGTATTTTTTATATATGTAAAATTTAGCACACCTTTTATAGCCTCTACAGTTCCTTCATTGGTTATTGATATAGCAATAGCTTTTATAATTTGATCTAATAATATAATTAAACAAATAAATATTATTGTTAACTTTGACCTTGTTATGAAATGTTTTTTATCCATACTTCCTCATTTCAATTTAATCTTCATTTCTTTGATAAAATACAAAGTTGTTATCACCATATAGTTCTATATATTTATCATTTCTTGATATAAACATATTTAGCTTTGAATTTTTTCTTATTAAAACGTGAGTTATATCATATTCTCCAAATTTATTTTCATAATATACACCTATATTTGATGTATTTATATAATCTGAGAAAATATCTTTTCCTTCATATTTACCATCATCATTTTTTTCTCCATTAAATTGTGGAGTATATAAATCTGCCCTTGAATCTACAAATACTGGAATTCCTCTAAATAATAAATAACTTCCATAATTATATTCATTATAAATTTTCATAGTAGATAAGTCTACATTTTCTATAATATAATCAGATGCTTTTACAGGATATGTATTTTCATCTACAAATTTATCATCTAATTTTGGTTTTAATATATTAAAACTAATTAATATTACGACTAAAATAGTTATTGCTTTTCCATATATAGTATTTATTGATTTTAATAATTTTTCCTCTCCACCAACATCATATTTATCAAAAAAACTAGCTACAATTCTTGCAAAAATTATTCCACCTATAATGTCAAACATAGAAACTTGTCTTCTAGACATAAACGATAAATATAAGAGTCCACCTAACATAAACAAGTCACATAGTTTTATTTTTGTATCTGTAAAAGTAATTAAGCCTAAAACTAAAATTATACAAATTATCATTTCCATATTATTTATTAATGTAAGTGGTTGATGCTCACTTATATTGTCCATTGTATTTCCTTCCATTGTTTTAGAAAGATATGTATAAGGAGTATCTCCAAGTGGAGTTAAAAGTCCTGTAAAAGCACAAATAGCCATAATTAATATAAGCCATTTAACTGCATCTTGTTTTTCTATTACTATCTTATATGGATTATTTCTTCTCTTTTCTGCACTTTTTTCAGATTTATCATGTGACTTTTCTATTTCTATAATTTTATTTTTAATTTTTTCTATTTTTTCGTCTAAGTCTTTTATTTCTTTTTTATTTAACTTTGCTTTTTCTAAACTTTTTAATCTGTTTTCTTTAAATTTTTTGTTAATTTTGTATCCTAGTTTTGATGTACTAATAAGTGCTATCATGTATTGGGCAACATATGGTAAGTATAAAACAAAATAAAATGGCCAAACTGCTACATGCAAATTAGCAATTAATATAGATATAATTATTAAACCTATAGCATATCGCTTTTTCTTGGAAACTATAAACTCTTCTATAAACAGCACCGTTAGTGCAAACAATATAAATGTAACAAGCTGTGCTCTTGCTGTAATAAAGTTTTTAAGTAAATACATTATGCCCATTGTAATTAAAAATGATGTTATGTGATGTTTACTTATTTTTACACATGCCATATATATAACTAATCCTAGTGTTATAGATAATAGCACTGTTAAGATATATATTGCTGTAAATCCTCCTATTCCAATATTTTCTCCCAGTTGATACACTAAATATGTACCTACATCATATAACCAATGTGGATATGTATATTCCAAATCTTCATGCCATGAAAAATGGTCTTTCATATCTATCGTTCCAGTTTCTACAATGTCTTTTCCTATTGCAATTGTATAATATGTGTCATTTTGAAATGTTACAGGTGTTAATGCTATGCTAAATATTATTATTGCAAAAATAGCTAAAATATTGAATTTTATTTTATTAGTTTTTATGCTTTTTTCATTTGTTATAGTTTCTTTTTCTTTGTCTTTTTTATTATCTTCTTTCTCACTCTTAGCATCTATCTTTTTTACTTTTTCATTATTGTCACAACTTACACTCTCTTTAACATTTTTTTTATTATCTAATTTATCTTTATTTTCCTCTTCCATAGTCTGCCTTTCTTTATTTTTAGTTTGCTACATTATATCAAAAAAGCACCTGTTAATACAAGTGCTTTTGTTGAATTATAAAATTGTTTACATCCTTTTTTACAAAGCTCTAAAAATTAGTTTCTTCTAATTTTCTAAATCTTGAAAAAGTGATTTATCTACAATTTTTTAAATCTAAAAAATGATTTATTTCTAATTTTCCAAACTTTTAAAAATCAATTTATATATAATTTTAAAAATCTAAAAAAATGATTTATTTCTAATTTTCAGCTTGTTGGAATATTGCGTCAAATTCGTCTCCGGCTATTTTTTCTTTTTCTAATAATACACCTGCTACTTTGTGTAATTTGTCTTCGTTTGCACTTAATAATTCTGTTGCTTTTTTGTAACAAGCATCTATTATATTTTTAATTTCCTCATCTATTACTGCTGCTGTTTCTTCAGAATATTCTTTAGCATGTGCTATATCTCTTCCTAGGAATACTTCTTCTTGGTTTCCTCCTAAAGTAATTGTTCCTATTCTTGCGCTCATACCATATTTTGTTACCATATCTCTTGCAATTTTTGTTGCTCTTTCTATATCATTACTTGCACCTGTAGATATATCATCTAGTATTAATTGTTCTGATGCTCTTCCTCCAAGTAAAGATATTATTGTTTCTAACATTTCTGTTCTAGACATAAAGTTTTTATCTTCTGTAGGTCTATACATAGTATATCCTCCAGCCATTCCTCTTGGAATAATAGATATTTCATGTACAGGATCTTGTGTTGCTAAAAATCTACTTACTACTGCATGACCTGCTTCATGGTATGCTACCAATTTTTGCTCTTTATCACTTCTAACTCTTGTTCTCTTTTCTGGTCCCATTGTTACCTTAACCATTGCATCTTCTACTTCTGCCATTGTAATTTGGTTTAAGTTCCTTCTAGCTGCTAATAATGCTGCTTCATTTAATACATTTTCTAAGTCTGCTCCTGAAAATCCAGAAGTATTTTTTGCTATTGTTTTTAAGTCTACATCTGAAGCTAATTTTTTCTTTCTACTATGAACTTCTAATATTTGTTCCCTTGCCTTTACATCTGGGTTTGATACTACTATTTGTCTATCAAATCTACCTGGTCTAAGTAAAGCTTTATCTAAAACATCTGGTCTATTTGTTGCTGCTAAAACTATAACACCTTCATTTGCTGTAAATCCATCCATTTCAACTAACAATTGATTTAATGTTTGTTCTCTTTCATCATGTCCTCCTCCAAGACCTGCACCTCTTTGACGTCCTACAGCATCAATTTCATCTATAAATATAATACATGGTGCTTTTTTCTTAGCTTCATCAAATAAGTCTCTAACACGTGATGCACCAACACCTACAAACATTTCTACGAAATCGGAACCACTTATAAAAAAGAATGGAACTCCTGCTTCGCCTGCAACTGCTTTTGCTAAAAGAGTTTTACCTGTACCTGGTTGACCAACTAGTAATACTCCTTTTGGTATCCTTGCACCCATATCTGTAAATTTCTTTGGGCTTTTTAAAAATTCTACTATTTCTTCTAGCTCTTCTTTTTCTTCATCTACACCTGCTACATCATTAAATGTAACTCTTCCTTTTTCTCCTGGATTTATCATTCTAGCTTTGCTTTTGCCAAAAGACATTGTCTTACTTCCGCCAGCTCCACCTTGATTAATTCCACCCATTAATAAGAACCAGAATATAAAGAATATTATTAATATTCCAAATGGTGTTAATAGTTGTAAAATTATCATAAATATAGATTGATCTTCTTCTGTAACAGTTATCGTTCCTGCTTTCATACTCTCGTCTAATGATGTCATTAAATTATCTACACTTGGTATATTTACCTCTTTTGGAACATTATCATTTGTTAATTCTACAATTGCTGTAGTACCATCATATGATAATTCTACTTCTTTTACCTCTCCTGACTCTATTTTACTTATTAATTCAGAATATGCTAGCTTGTTATCTGTATTACTTAAAATTGAAGAAATTAACACAATTAGTATAATTCCAATTATTAGCCACATTGCTAATGTCTTTATTCCATTTTTCAAAACTAAACTCCTCCTATTTAACTCATAAATATAACACAATGCAATATATCATAGATTGTTTTTCTTTTCAAGTATTTTTTGTACTTTTTTATTCTGAAACCCTATACAAATCAATATTTTCCTACGGAAGGTTGTTATAGCTTAATAAAAAAAACTTTCCCTTTTTTTATGAAAATTTTTACATTTTTATTAGGAATTAGATATTTATTTCCAATATTTTTTTCACATAATTTAATCATGTCTTCCACATTTATCTTTTCTATACCTTTTGTAGTACCTAAAAGCTTATTTATAGTATATAATAAAATCCTAGATTTTATTACATATTCCAATTTATTAAACTTTTTTAAGTCTAATATTATTTGTTGTTCTACTGTTTTCTTTATATTTGTTTTATTTATATCATTTAGTTCTGTTATATCTCCATTTTTCTGACTTTCATTTTCTTCTTGGTTTGTTCCTATATTAGTATTTTTATCTATTATGTTATGTCTTTCTTTATTAACATTTTCAAATATAACTAAATTTTTATATTCGTTTTTTACAATTTCACTAAAATATTTTGCATCTTGCCTTGCTAAAACAGCTAATCTATTTAATGAATCTACAATGTTTGGGTTGAATTCTTTTTTTATGTACGGAATTAGTAAATTTCTTATTTTATTTCTTGTATATATATTGTCATTATTAGTTTTATCAAACTTTGGATCTAGTTTATTTTCTTCACAATATGCCTCTATTTCATCTCTTGAGCACTCTATTAAAGGTCTTATAAATTTTCCTCTTATAGGTTCTATTCCCTTTAATCCTTCTAAACTTGCGCCTCTCATTAAATTCATTAATACTGTTTCTGCATTATCATTTTCGGTATGTGCTATTGCGATTTTGTCTGCAGATACTTTATTTGCAACATAATTAAAAAAATCATATCTTACTATTCTTCCCATTTCTTCTGTGCCTAGTTTTTGTTGTTTAGCCATTTCTAGCACATTTGCCATCTTTACAAAACATTTAATATTGTTTTTTTCACAATATTGCTTTACATACTCTGTTTCTGAATCCGCTTCTTCCCTAATCATATGATTTATATGTGCTACAAATAATTCTAAATTAAATTTCTCTCTTATATTTTTAAGCACATTTAAAAGACACATTGAATCTGGCCCACCAGATACTGCAACAACAATTTTATCTCCATTATTTATTAAATTATATTTTTTTATTGTATTTAAAACTATCTCTTCCAATTTTCTTTCCTTCTTAAATATTAAATTATATAACCTTGTTTATTCTAATTTTTCTATATTGTTTTCCACAATTTTTCAATATTTGTTAATAACTTAAAATCAAAAGCGAGGCAATTACAATTTATGCCTCATCCCTCTCTATATTTATCTATATTTGCAAATTTAGTATAGTTTCCAAGCCATAATAATTCTACTGTTCCTGTAGAACCTGCTCTGTGCTTTGCAAGAATTACTTCTGCTATATTTTTTTTCTCACTATCTTCATTATAATAATCATCTCTATATAAAAACATAACTATATCTGCATCTTGCTCTATAGAACCAGATTCACGAAGGTCTGAAAGCATAGGTCTATGGTCTGGTCGTTGTTCTGGAGCTCTTGATAATTGTGAAAGTGCTATAACAGGTACATTTATCTCTTTTGCTAAAATTTTTAAAGACCTACTGATTTCTGCAATTTCTTGCTCACGGCTGCCACCTCTTTTACCACTACCTTGTACTAATTGCAAATAATCTATAACAACTAAACCTATATTCTTTTCTATTTTCATTTTTCTACATTTTGCTCTTATTTCCATTATAGAAATACCTGGTGTGTCATCTATATAAATGTTTGCCTCTGAAAGTTCTCCAGAAGCTGCTGCAAGCTTGCTCCATTCCTCATCATCAATTTTTCCAGTTCTTACTTTATTACTATCTACCATTGCTTCACTACATAAAATTCTACTTGTCATTTGCTCTTTAGACATCTCTAAACTAAATATAGCTACCGGAACTTTTGCACGTACTGCCGCATTTGTTGCAATATTTAACGCAAATGCAGACTTTCCCATTGCAGGTCTTGCTGCAACTAAAATTAAATCTGAATTATGAAGTCCTGATGTTCTAAAGTCTAAATCTGAAAAACCTGTTGGTATACCTGTAATACGTTGTTTTTGATTATATAATTGCTCCAATTCTGTAAAAGTTTCTACTAATATATCTTTAATTGGTGTATAACCTTTTTGGTTCTTTTTTTGCATTACTTCAAAAATTTTCTTTTCTGCACCATCTATAATTCCGTCTACCTCTTGTGTTTGGTCATAACCTAAAGTTATTATCTCATTTGCTGTTTTTATTAAATTCCTAAGTACAGATTTTTCTTCTACTATTTTTATATATTGTTCTACATTTGCTGTGGTTGGAACTTTATCTGGTAATTCTGCTATATATTCAAGTCCACCAACAGCTTCAAACTTGCCCATTGAAGATAGTTCTGACTTTAAAGTAATAATATCTATTGGTTCACTTCTTCCATATAAATTTAATATAGCTTCAAATATTGTACGATTATCTTCTCTATAAAAATCTTCTGGTTTTAAAACTTCAATAGCAGCTGAAACAGCTTCTTTATCTGTAAGCATACTACCAATTACAGCTTGCTCTGATTCTACATCATTTGGTGGTATTTTTCCTAGCTCCATTGCAATTCTTCCTCTCATATTAGATTCTAATATTAAGCACTAATTACATCTACTTTTAAGTTTCCTATAATTCCTTCATATAATTTTATATTTATTGTAATAGTTCCTAATGTTTTTATTGTATCTTTTATTTCTATTTTTTTCTTATCTATGTCAAAATTATATTGCTTTTTTAATTCATCTGAAATTTCTTTTGCAGTAACTCCACCAAATATTTTTCCATTTTCTCCGGCTTTTACTTTTACTTTTAAAAGTATTCCCTTTAATTTTTCTGCCATTTTCATAGCTTCTTGTTTTTCTACATCTTTTCTATAATCATTAGAAGCTTGTTTTGCTTTTAATTTTGCTAAATTTTCATTATTTGCTTCTAAAGCTAATTTTTTTGGAAATAAAAAATTTCTTGCATATCCATCACTTGCATTAATTATCTCATCTTTTTTACCAACGCCTTTTATATTTTCTAGTAATATAACTTTCATTTTGTGCCTCCTTAATTATAATAATTTATTAAATAAATCAATATATTATCTATGTTTGACAATGAAATTATATATAATAAACGCATGTGACATTGACTAGCGGATTGAAAATTAAAAATTGTTTTTGCAGGAGAAAAGGGAATCTCAATCTGTGTATTGAGGGCGCTTTTCGACGAAAAATACAATTTGTATTTGCAAAGGAGTCTGTCCGTCACAAGTGAATTATATATAATTTCATTGTCAAAATATAATACTTTAAACATTTTAATATATAAATATATAAGCATATAATCATTTAATAATTTAATAATTTGAATATCTAATATTATAAAAATTGCAAAAATATACATATAACAATTACAATATTTATATTATAAATTTGTTTTTTATAATATTTAACTTAAAATCTCACTAAAATACTCATTAATTCTATTTATAAGTTCTTGCTTTACTTCTTCTATAGTCATACCTTCTACTTGGGCTCCTGCTAACGTTATATGCCCTCCGCCTCCAAGTTTCTCTAGTATTAATTGAACATTTATATCTCCAATTGACCTACCACTTATATAAATTTTGTCTCCACTATTTCCTATAACAAATGATGCTGTAACATTACTTATTGTTAAAAGTTCATCTGCTGCTTTTGCACAAATAATATTTACATTTTTGTCTTGCTCTTCGCAAATAGCTATTGCAATTGTATCATTTGTTATTTCTGCTTTAGCAACTATTTTTGATATTTTATTATATGTTTCTAAGTCACTTTGAAACCATTTTTTTACTGTTATAATGTCAACTCCACATTTTCTTAAATAAGCTGCTGCTTCAAATGTTCTAACTCCTGTTTTAAATGTAAAGTTTTTAGTATCCATCATTATTCCTGCATATAATGCTTCTGCCTCAAGCTCTGTAAGTTTAACATCAACTTCTGAATATTCTATAATTTCTGTTACTAGCTCTGCAGCAGATGATGCATAAACTTCGTGGAATGTTAACATTGCATCATCTATAAAGTCTGTACTTCTTCTATGATGGTCTATGATTACAATTTTACTTGTTTCTTTTAATAATTCTGGTACATCAACATATGTTCTTTTGTCTGTGTCTACTATTACTAGTAATGTCTCTGGGGAAATTTTGGCTATTGACTCATTTTTATTTATAATTACATTTTTATAGTTTTCGTCTTCTCCTAAGGTTTCTATAAAATTTGCCAAACTTAATCCATATGATGTATTTACTATATATGCTGGTTTTCCTAGATCTGCTGCAAGCCTATATATACCCATACTTGAACCAATTGAGTCTATATCTCCATTTGTATGCCCCATTATCATTACATCTTTAGACTCTAAAATAAGTTCTCTTAAAGCATGTGATACAATTCTTGCTTTTACTTTTGTACGTTTTTCTAATTCTTGTGTTCTACCTCCAAAGAAAGTATATTTTTCGTCTTCTCTAAGTACTGCTTGATCTCCACCACGTCCTAAAGCTATATCTAATGTAGCTTGTGCTGACTTATATTTCTCATAATTGCTATATCCTTCATTTGAAAATGCTATGCTTAGTGTAAATTGAAAGGCATTATTATTATCTAATTCTTTTATTTCATCTAATATGTTAAACTTGCAATCTTTCATAAGTTTTACATATTTTTTCTCTAAAATACAGACAAAAGTATCTCTATCTGATTTTATTGCTAATCCATTAAAATTACTTACCCATTTATATATACGTTTTTCAATTTCTGCAATAATTTGTGGTTTATCTTGATTATCTATTCTTTGAATTATTTCTTCATAATTGTCTATCATTAAAATTCCAATATAAATGTTAGAGTCTTCACACTTTTTTCTTAATCTTACTAATTCTGTATTGTCTATAAAATATAAAGTTACCATATATTCATTTTTAGAATTTGTATATTTACCATATACTTTATAAGTTTTATTTCCAATTTCTATTTTTTTATTTATAAGGTGTTTTGAATCTTCATCATTATTTTCTATTTCTAGTTTTATTTCTCTTAATAAATCGGATAATTTAGTATTTATATCGACATTTATAAATTCATTAACAAATGTGCTACTTCTCCATATTACATTTCCATTTGTTTCTGCAATAATTAGTGGAAAAGGCGAATTTATTAAAGTAGTTTTTGCTGCTTTATCACTACTTAAAGTTAAATCTTTTATATGATTTGATAACTCTGATTTCCTTTTTCTGTCACTCCATATAGTGTACGCTATGATTAATGTATAAGTAATAACTGATGGTATAATAAATCTTATATCACCTATACATAATAATATTAATAAAATTAATATTATTACTAAATATATTTTTGTCCTTGAGACTAACCTATCAAATATTTTTTTATTGCTACTGGACATATTATTCTCCTTTTTATAATTTCCTTAATAGTATAACATAAATCTCAATTTTTTTCAATGCTTGAAACATATGCGAAAAGGCAAAATATGTAGGTTAGTCAATCATTTGTCACAAATTATTTAAAATAAATACTTTGAGCA
>ERZ826220.4089-NODE-4089-length-10578-cov-2.660553_pt1 | contig 10578 bp, 8 predicted proteins | sample MGYA00519927_ERZ826220 | MGnify/ENA primary metagenome ERZ826220 (study PRJEB31778, sample SAMEA3449225) | human gut metagenome | biome: human gut; feature: human-associated habitat; material: faeces | place: United Kingdom | collected 2010/2012 ...
GGATATCTTAAGAAATTAAGGCAGCACCGCACAATTCGGCAAGCAGATCCGGCGAGAGATTTTTCGCCAAGGCAAGGTTTGAAAAGCGCAGGAATCCTGTATGTACCCGCAAGGGGCATGCCGCATCCGTAAGGCTCCTTCGTCGCCAACGGCTGCGCAATATTTCAAGCTTTTCAAACCGCAGAATTGGCGGAAAAGATCCGTCGAAGCGCGCAGACGCAATTGTACGGTGTTGCCCAAGATAAGGAGAGAATCTATATGGAACAGCAGCACGCGATCCGTTATCTCGCGCTTTCCCAGGAGGAATTGATCGACGCAGGTGCATTTGACCTGCAAATGAGCATTGCAGCACTGGAAAAGGGGCTGCTTGATTTTGAAAAAGGAAAAATTCTTTTCCCGGATAAGATCGTCCAGATCTTTGATCAGGAGACGCAGGACCGCATCAACTGCCTCCCGGCGACGCTTCTGGAGGAAGGCGTCTGCGGCGTGAAGTGGGTGTCTGTTTTCCCGCAGAACCCGCGCAAATTCGGCACGCAGAACCTTTCGGCCATCATTGTGCTGTCGAGTCTTGAAAACGGCTATCCGGTCTGCGTGATGGACGGGACGCTCTGCTCCAATATGCGCGTGGCGTCGATGGGCGCAGTCGCGGCACGGAAGCTCGCGCGGGAGGATTCCGAGGTGATCGGCTTCATCGGAGCCGGCGAGCAGGCCAAGCTGCATCTGCTCGGCATGAAAGCAGCGCGTCCGGGCCTGAAGGTCTGCAAGCTGGCCTCCAAATACCCGGAGGAGGAGACCGTGTTTATCCGGCAGCTTTCGCGTTATCTCCCGGATATGCAGTTCATCGCCTGCAACGGCAATATGGAGGCGGCCATGCGCGATTCCGACATTCTGGTCACGGCCACGAGCGCGCAGGCGCCGCTTCTGAAGGCCGACTGGATCAAGGAGGGCGCTTTCTACAGCCACATCGGCGGCTGGGAGGATGAATACGCCGTCGTGCAGAAGGCCGATAAGATCGTCTGCGACGACTGGCAGACCGTCAAGCACCGCACGCAGACCGTCAGCCGCTGCTATAAAGATGGCGTGATCGGCGACAGCGATATCTATGCCAACATCGTTGAACTGCTGGACGGCAGCAAGCCCGGCCGCGAAAATGAGAAGGAGTTCATCTACTTCAACGCCGTCGGCCTCGCCTACACGGACATTTCCATTGCGTACGCCATGTACACGCGCGCCCGCGAGGCAGGAAAGGGACATATGCAGGATCTGCAGGGCAGCATGATCTTCGACAAGACAGACCTCAAGCTGCATCTATAAGTTCCCGTTTCATAAGATCAGTCACGGCAGAGCCCCGAAAGCTGGGCTCTGCCGTGATTTTTCTGTTATGGAGATCCCGGCGCATCGGCGCTGCGGCCTCGCAGTTATTCTGCCTTTGCCTTCCGCAGCGCGAGGATCCGGTTCATCTCGTTATAGACGATCATATAGCCTTCGTCCACACCCATACCGGGCTTTGCGAGGATCTGTGCCGGCTGTGTCGCCATGGCGCACTGCACGCAGACCTGCGCAGAGCGGTCGGTCTCATTGCAGGTGCCGCCCTGATATGCACCGATGCCCTTTTCCTTGCAGTAGAGGACTGCCTCGATGGTATTGTTGATGCCGCCGAGATCCGGCGTTTTGATCTGGATCATGTGGCCGGCTTTGTGATCGGCGAAAAGCTTGATATCTTCGAGCGTATTGCACCATTCGTCAGCGACCAGCTCAACATCGATGCCGCGCCGGTCCAGCTCCGCGGTCAGCCCCGCGAGCGCCTCCATCTGCGTTTCGCGGTCACAGTCGCAGTCCATCGGTCCTTCGATCCGCAGGTGGAACGGCTTTGCGGTCTGCTCCAGGACCGCCAGATAATCCGCCATGGCTGCATAGTTATGATTGCCGAAGGCTGCGCCGATCGTACCGTAGACATCGATATGCAGGACCGGGGCATAGTGCTCGTCCAGACGCTGCGCTAAAATACGGTCACGAAGCCACGCCACATACTCCTGAAGCTTTTCGCCGTGCGCGCCGAGCTTTGTCTCCACGTTGTTGATCAATGCGTGCGGGAGCACCTGCGCGCCCTTGATGATCATTTTGTCCGCATTATCATACCGGTCATCCCCGGACTGGGTAAAGATCGGGATCAGGTGATCCGATACCGTGCAGCCGTATTCATCCGCCACGACCTCACACATCATGCGCCCGCTCGCCTTTGCAACGGCGTCAAGCAGCGCCTGAGAAACACCATAGCGGATCGCCGTATGCAGCCGCTTGCCGCCGACCTCGATGGCTTCCATCCTTGCGGCAAGCGCACGGAAATTGTCCGCTTCCTGCCCGACCAGACACGGTTTGATGTACTGCTCAATAATAGGAATAAAATCCTTCGCCAAAAACAGCGGATCGCGCCCGCCTGCGCCGGAATACTGTACCGCCGCGCAGTCGCCGTAAGCGACCTGGCCGTCCTCCAGGATCAGCATGACCGAGATCGCCTCGCCTGCCTGACGGACGGCGGAAAAGCCCTCGGTGACAGGCTGACCGATATAGAACATCCCGTCGTGCCCCGCGCCGCGCTTGATCGCGCGCTGGTCGTCAAAATAGAAGCCGGTACGTCCGGGTGCGCAGACAACATTTTTGATTTTCATAAATAATACCTCCGTCGTTATCCATCAGTTTCTCGGCCGGCCGACCAGCCGCCCCTTACCGATCGCATACACATCATCGATGACCATCTGGAAGCTCGGCGCACGCTTTTCATATTTTGCGCGCTCTGCAATGCGCGCGGCGTGGAAATCCTTCAGGTCCTGCGGGAATGGGAGATTCCCCATGTTCAGAATCCGGATCGCACCCTCGTTATCGCGGCAGGGAAGCATCTGCCCTGCGTTATAGCGGCAGGGCGCAAACGGCACGTCCAGCACGCCGGCCACAACGCCGCGACAGACCCCCAGCGCGATATCTCCCCTGCCCAGCTCAAAGCATTTGTCGACAATACAGCGCGTCTCCCGGCGGATGATCTCCATTTCCTCGTCCAGATGCGAGTTTTGAAATATCTGGTCTGCCATCATATTGACGACCTGCTTTGTGCAGCGGAGCCCCTGCGCATTTGCCTCCATCGTCGGGATCCCGATCGCTTCGTGCGGGCTTTTTACGATGACCTTTGTGGCTTTGGAGAGCGCGGCGATCAGGCTGCCCGTGGAGATCACGCCGAAGGCCTTGGCTTCGTCAGCGGGGAAGCCGCCCATCCACTGATGCAGTACCGTGGTAACAACGACCTGATCGTACCCGTATTTGTGCAGATATTCCTCGGTCAGCTCCTCAAGCGTGCGGATGGCCGCGATGTCCTGCACGATGTTGCCGCACTGCCCGTAGCCGACGGTGATGTTGCGCACGCCCTGTTCGGCGGCAAGCAGCGCTTCGATGATGGCAGCCGCGTGCGAAATGCACGGCGGCACCAGCGTGCCGGTCAGCGGTCCGTACGGCTCCCGATTGATGGAGATCCCCATTTCCTCGTACAGGCCTGTCAGCCGGTCAACATACTGCCAGGAGCGGATGGTCGTTTCCATCGGAACATTTTTGCAGTACGGAAGATTGTAGGAAATGCCGCCGCCCTCATAGCTGGTAAAGCCGCCGGCATAGGCGATCTCCGTCAGCAGACGCGCGTCCGGGGTGCCATGCCGCACCTGCAGCGGCGTGTGGACGCTCTCGATCACGCGCCGGCAGCCGGCGACGCCGTGATTGACCGCGGGAAAGCCATTGAGCATGGCGCGCCCGAGCCGGATGGATTCCTGAATGCCGTCCTCCGCTTCGGCATAGCGGTTTTGCCGGGTGTAGCTGTCGATCGTGGTGGGCAGAAGGTCGGCCTCGCCCTCCTTCTCCAGATACTGCATGAGCTTGATATGTTCCTCGATCACCGGCACGCCGGCACGCGGCTGAATGAGCGTCCGCCCCGCTTTCTTGGCCTCCAGAAGCTTCGTGGAAAAGACACGTTCCGGCGAGAGCCGTTTCTGATAATCAGCAGCCTCCTGCAGGTCTACGTCCTTTCCCGTCGGCCATTGGCCAAGAACCTCCTGCCGTTCCTGCATGAAGACGCCTTCGTCCAGCTTTTTGTTCTGAATTTCCATCTATCTGATCATCCTTTTCATAATTTGAAGCGCCGCAAGCGGATCATGCGTGGAAAGCAGCCCCATTGCAGCGAGAATATAAGAGGAATCGATCAGGATCTCCGCGTTTTTCGGGCGCAGAGACGCCGGATCGGCGGGGTCATAGCAGAAATAAGACGCGATCTCGCGCACACGCGGTGAATGGATCAGGCTCCCGCCGGTCGCACGGCCGTCAGATCCTTGCCCGCCTGCACAAACGTCTGCCCAAGCAGGGTATAGGTCTCTTCGATCGTCCCTGCATGGCGCTTTGCCGCCGTGCTGACCGCCATACATGCCAGCGCATGATCCAGCTGCGCCAGCTCCCCGTCACAGTCCGGGACGAGCTCCGTCTGTTCACTCAGCATCCGGCACAGCGTCTGCACCCGCTGCTCCGGGAGCCCGGACAGCTCTGCGAGGCGGCGTGCACCGACCGCATCCAGAATGCCGAGAACGGAGTAGCGCATCCCGATGTCTCCTTCGACGGTACGCTTGGCATACGGCTCCGGGAGCCCTTTGTAGACGGTGTTCATCTGCCGGGGCATTCCTTCGCAGATGGAGTAGACATCAGTCGTTGCGCCGCCTACGTCCACCGCGGCCAGCTCGCCGCTCGCCGCCAAACCCGCTGGAGAGCAGCTCAAGCGCTTTGAGCACGGCTGCCGGTGTTGGCATGAGGATGTCGTTCATCCTTTCGGCCGCGTGGTCGAGTCCCTTTGCCTGAATGATGCGGCTCAGAAAAATTTCGCGGATCGCGGCCTGCGTCTGCTCCGTTTTGAGCAGGCCAAACTTCGGCATGACATTTTCACATACCCGCACGCGGCATCCGGCTAGGATCCGCTCGCATTGCCGCGCAGCCGAACGGTTGCCCGCGACGATGATCGGAAAATCCGGCCGCATGGCGGCCAGCATGTTTGCGTTATGCAGAATGCAGGCCGTGTTTCCGCCGTCCGTCCCGCCGACGAGCAGAAAGATATCAGGCTTTTCCCGCCGGATCTGGTCGATATCATCCTCCGTCAGCTCAAACGAGAATTGTCCGATCAGCTTTGCTCCGGCGCCGAGGCTGGCCATGCGCGCGGCCTCCAAGGATTTTGAGACGGCGCAGCTCATGGGCATCCGGATCAACTCCGTCATCTCCTTCACCTTCATCATCGGCTCCGCGCTGGCGGCCGTCGCGTCGTTCCTGTATTTCTCGAACTACACGACCATCGCCCCGTCCTCCGGCGCCATGCCGGGCCTGAAGGCCCGGCATGGGCAAGCTTCGCTTGCCAAACGGCGCGCCCCCTGGGCTTAATGCTTTTATTCATGCCCCTGGTTTCCAATTATAATGCCGCCGCCCGATATTTCGTTCCCTTATATCAAGCAGTTTAAAAAACAAAAACAGTACGCAGTTTTTTACCGCTGCGTACTGTTTGTTAATAAGATTAAAACATTTAATCCTTATTATAATTGAGCAGTTGGTCGTTATGCATTGTGCCTTCCTGCGCCAATTCTTTAAAGCTCGCCCTGATTTCATCTAGACGTCCGCAGCCAAGCGCATACGAATATTCCAAAGGCTTAAAATGCACAAGAGTCATAACTTGAAGCGCAGCTATATAGCAAGTTGGGCTTGCTTTAGCGGGATTATCCCCTACGTCTCCGTTTTGGCTGAAAATACCGCCCATTACCTTGCCCACGTCAGGCACATACAGGCCTATGCCAAAGCTATCCTCCGAATTTTCTGCACCGTTCACCCAGGCCCACCAGTTTTCGCGGCTAGTAAAGCTGGTCCATACGCCGTCCCAGAAAGGCAGATTATCTCTATATACTATGTCTCCGCTTTCCCAGGCATTGCGTCCGGGATAATAGGCCAGCCGATAGAGCGGCTCTATAACATAAAGCGCGGGAAGCTCCTGATTCCATTGAATATGTTCATATGGGCTGAAATCTACGAATCTATTATCCACCAGAAGGTTGCGCCCGTCCAAGGTGTAGGTTGCTTCCATATAGCTGAAAGTGGGCTCGTTATCCTTGGCCCAGTCCATAGGACGGCATTTAACATATATATGAGTGTCGGTAACTTCAAAATCTATTATTTTGCTGGAATTCATAAACTGATCCCCGCCCATAACGGGATTATAATTCCATTCCCTACCCATGAATGTGCCCGGCTCATAAGGCGCCTGATTAATGCCGTAATAGGATTGCTGCACCAGTCGGCCCGTGTCATAGTTGTTAAGCAGATTAACGCTGGTTGAACGAACTTCAGTTGCGTCAACCAAATCAGCATAATTTATGCCCACTTCCGCCCTGCCGTCTAAAGTTACTAACGCTACGGGCTCTTTGATATATTCAAGATAGGATAATCCCCCGCCGTAAACAAGGTCGGCTCCGATCTTAATATATTCGTTCTGTAAAAATACATCCTTTTCTACACTGGGCTTTGATTCGGTCCCAAAAGAAACTATTTCAACAGAGGCCGCCTCTTCCCCGCAGTTGGAAAAACGGAAGCTCTTTAGCTTAGAAGCAGAAAGCCCATCCATAAAGCCGTCTATGTAGCTTTTGAAAACGAGCTCCTCTTCGCCGGCCTCCAAGAAGCAAAGCTCCTCATACAATTCCCCGTCCTTTTCATAGCCAACATACATCCAGAGAGGCTGAGTGGATTTAAAGGTTATGGTATAATAATTAAATTGAGCGTCCAGCGCGTCTTCAAAAGTTAATTTTGCCTCTTCATCAATTGTAAAGGTAATGTTGGACGCCGCGGTATCCATAGAATGCGCGTCTAAATTTATGGCTTTTTTCTCCCCGTTAAGCTGCGCATATTTGCCCTCCCACATAAAGCCCTCCGCCGGGCTCGTACCGTCAGGCTGACCGGATGCGGTCGGATTATTCGCAGGCGCTTGACAGGCGGCGCAGAAAAGCATACAAAACGCAATCAGCAATACAGCCGCTTTTTTCATATTTTTACTCCTTCCTAATATTAATGCGCAACATCAGCCCTTTTGGAATATTCAATTGCCAATGTTAAGCAATTATATTATAACAAATAATTCTTTAAAAGTAAATAGGGCGCCGAACAATTAAGGCCAATATAAAAGCCTCCGGATTGATATTTTAAGAGTATAATATATTTCTTCAAAAATAATTTATCGTAATCCTATTGCGCTAACCATATATCTATTCAATATAAATACATTTCAAATTACAGTGCTTAAAAAATAATACATTTATTTGTAAAAACAAGTTGAAAAAGCAGCAGTTTTGTGATAAATTATACATAAAAAGAGCAAAGCGAGATACTTTTGCTCAATTTATTTATTTCATTATAAGCCGCGCTCTTTTATCATCCGTAAAAGCCAAACTGCAAACAAACATTTTTTATTTCAGCCAATCAAACATTATTGCACTCGGCAATTTAAACGGACATTTTCATGAAAGGATTTTTTAATATGAAAAAGAAACACAGATTTTTAAGCTTAATGCTGTCTCTCTGCATTGCCGCGGCGCTGCTGCCTGCGTCGGCGTTCGCCGCAAATGAAAATTACGGGCTCTGGGTAAACGGAATTGAAGTTACTCCGGATAACGCTGAAAACATCCTTGGCGACGGGACTGCCAGCTATAACCCGGATACTACCACTCTGACCTTAAACGGCGCTAGCTTAACAACCGCCTATGAGCAAGGCGCTCTTTCCTCCGTTATATATGCCAACGAAGAGATTGACACTCTGCGCATAATATCTGAAAATGAAAACAGCATTGCCGCTTCCGCCGAATGCGGAATTTACGCCTATAACGCCCTGGAATTGGGCGGATCCGGCAAGCTGAGCGTAAATGTAACCGGGGATTTGGAAGTATACGGGGCTTATTCCTTATTGAACGGCATTACCATTTCGGGCGGCGATTATTCCTTTGCCGGACATAGTCAGTTCAGCTACGGCATAATGGTTAGCTACGGTTATAAAGTAACGGTTAACGGCGGCAGCCTGATTGCCGTCGGAGACGGAGATTTGGGCACAGCCATTCACAGCGCCATAAATGTTCTGGATTTTTCCAATTTTACCGGCTGCACGGCAGTAGGAAGCTTAAACGCAAGCGGAGAGCCCGAATTGGAATATTCGCCCGACGACGCCATTCTCTATAAATATATCAAAATAGAAAAACCCAAGCCTCTTGAATATGACGACAACGGCTTTACTGAAGATAAAAAGCATTTTGAGCCCGCGCTGCTTCAGGACGGCGCTTATCAGATAACCAACGCGGGCAATCTTTTCTGGTTCGCTCAATTTTTAAAGGAAGCGGAAGCTAACGGAACTGCTGACGCGCAGCTCACCGCCAACATAACCATTCCGGCGGATATGAACTGGCTGCCTATGGAAGCGGGCGAATACGGCACGCCTTACCAAGGCACTTTCGACGGACAGGGCTATGCCATTACCGGTCTGAAAATCCGTTATGGAGCCTCAGATTTTTATTCGGGCACAGGCTTATTTGAAACGCTCGGCCAAAACGGAGTAATACAAAATCTTGGATTAATAAATACGGACATTGAAGTGGCGGCGGGCACAGTGGGCAGCTTCTGCGGTTCTAATAACGGCATAATCCAAAACTGCTATAATACGGGCAGCTTAACAGTAAGCGAAGGCTATCAAAGCTTTATGCACGGAATTGCCGCTTCAGGAAACAACCCCGTCGCCGCCCAAAGTAACGAAATAACCAATTCATATTACCTTAATCAGGCCTCAACCGAGGACGGCGGCAGAACACAGGCACAGTTTAAATCAGGCGAAATTGCATATCTTTTAAACGGTTCCACCAGTCAAGGCAAACTGATTTTCGGCCAGACCATAGGCGGCGCCAACGCTCAGGACGCGCCCGTATTCGGCGGAGCAACCGTTTATGCAGGCTATGAATTCTGCTATTCGGAAAATATAAGCTACGGCAACGACCAAAACTCGCTCTTTGCCTCCCAACCAGAACACAACATAACCGGAGAATATCAATCCAATGAAAACGGGCATTGGCAGATATGCCAAAACCAGGGCTGCAGCCAGCAAGGTCAGGTTATACCGCATACTCCCTCCTCCGAGCTGATCAACGTCTCGCAGCCTACCGCTTCTCAAGAAGGCTATACGGGCGATACCGTCTGCTCAATCTGCGGCTATGTAATGGCTTACGGGCAAACCATTGATAAATTAGCGCCTTCAATAACTCAGGGCGATAACGTTCAATACACGCCCGGCGAAACCTCTCAGCCGCCCTATTTCCAATCAGACGCTTCCATAGACGACTTCATGCGCGTTTTATTAGACGGGCAGGAAATAGCCGGCAATAATTATACTGCCGAGCAAAATGAAAACGGTTTCCGGCTTGCGTTTAATGCAGAATATTTAAACACTCTTCCAACAGGAACGCACAAAATTGAAATGGTTTTTGAAACAGGAAGTGTAGAGGCCGATTTAACAATACAGGCCCAAACTCAAGAGCCCTCGGGGCCGGATGATAATCCCGGCGGAACCGGGGACAGCGGCAGTCTAATTTTAATATTGGCTTTAATCCTGCTGGGCGCCTGCATTATCAGCCTGGTAATTTATAAATCTAAAAAACAAAACTAAAACAAAAAAATAGATTTGCGGCGGCGCGTTAGCGCCGCCGTATTATTTTCCTGCGGATAAATCTCCATATTATATTCCTGCGAATAACGATAATAGCCGTCCCTAAAGAAATCCGGTATTTTAAAAAACGCGGAGCAAAACAAACGCATCATTTCCAAGAAACGCATTGTCCTTTGATTATACCGTCTAAATAAACCGTACTTGCAAAATAAACCAGGGCCGCCGCGAATTTAACGCGGCGGCCCTGGTTTATAAATCATAATTCCCCGGCTTATAGCCTAAAAGCACCTTAGGCGCTTTACGCAATAAGCGCAGACTCAATTTCCAGGCGATTATCTCTTGGAGAACTGAGGCGCGCGGCGCGCGGCTTTGAGACCGTACTTTTTACGCTCTTTCATTCTGTCATCGCGGGTTAAGAAGCCTGCGGCCTTAAGCGCGGGACGAAGCTCGGGATCGGCTTTAAGCAGCGCGCGGGAAACGCCGTGGCGAATAGCGCCCGCCTGGCCGGTAAAACCGCCGCCCTTAACATTTACAAGCACATCATATTTACCAAGGTTGTCAGTAAGCACGAGGGGCTGGCGCACGGTCATTTTCAGAGTCTCCAGACCGAAATAATCGTCCATATCCCTTTTATTGATAACAATGGCGCCCTTGCCCGGTACCAACCGCACCCTGGCAACAGCTGTCTTTCTTCTGCCTGTTCCCCAGAACTGAGTTATAGCCATATATAATTCCCTCCCTTATTTAAGCGTAAGCGTTTCGGGCTGCTGCGCCGTATGGCAATGCTCGGCGCCCCGATACACTCTAAGCTTCTTAATCATTTTGCGCCC